>Ga0310830_100510_pt1 | contig 26935 bp, 24 predicted proteins | sample WT_ome_5_FD_201301 | JGI IMG/M metagenome (GOLD analysis project Ga0310830, IMG submission 201301) | Sorghum-adapted microbial communities enriched on wild type (WT) sorghum from Joint BioEnergy Institute, Emeryville, California, United... ...
CTGGCTGCACGTGATCTGGAAATGCTGGCAGACCAACACCCCCTACCACCCCGCCCGACACGGCGCCGCACAAGCCCTCAACCGAGATCAACACGCGACGGCTTGACACAGGGCTACTCATGCGTCCACGTCTGCGATCCCGGTCCTGAGGGCGTAGAGGACGAGCTGGACGCGGTCGCGGGAGCCGGTCTTCGCGAGGAGGTTCCCGACGTGGGTCTTGACCGTGGGCATCGACAGCCAGAGGTGCTCGCAGATCTCGGAGTTCGTGAGCCCGCGCGCGATGAGCGCGAGCACCTCGCGCTCCCGCTCGGTGAGGTCGGTGGCCTGGTCCTCGACCGCGCGGGACCGCGCGGTGGCCGCGGGTCGGGCGCGGTAGCTCGCGAAGAGCCGGCGGGTCGGGCCGGGGGAGAGGACGGCGTCGCCGCGGTGCACGGTGCGGATCGCCTCGACCAGCCGGTCGGGCGGGGTGTTCTTCAGGAGGAATCCGGCGGCCCCGGCCTCGATCGCGGTGAGGACGTACTCGTCGGCGTCGAACGTGGTGAGGATGACGATGCGCGTCGGGCTGCCGTCCGCGACGAGCTGCCGGGTGACCGCGATCCCGTCGATGCCCGGCATCTGGACGTCGAGGAGCAGGACGTCGGGTTGCGCACAACGGTGCCGGCGGATCGCGTCGGCGCCGTCGACGGCCTGCCAGAGGACGCGCACGTCCGGCTGGGCGTCGAGGATCATCGCGAGGCCTGCGGCGAACAGGGGTTCGTCGTCGGCGAGCCCGACCGTGATCACGGGCGGCTCCAGGGCAGGCGCGCGGTCACCCGCCAGCCGCCGGTGTCCGGATCGGGGCCTGCGTCCAAGGTGCCCCCGAGCGCGAGGGCGCGTTCCCGCATCCCGACCAACCCGTGCCCGGCATCCCGCCCGGTGTCCGTGCGGCGCGGGCGGCCGTTGGAGACGGACACGTCGAGCGCCCGGTCACCGACGCCCACCCGGACGAGGACGGGCGCCCCGCCGGCGTGGGCGATCGCGTTCGTGAGGCTCTCCTGGACGATCCGGTACGCGGCGAGGCCGACCGGAGCGGGTACGTCGCCGATCTCGCCGTCGACCCGGAGCCGGATCGGGGTGCCGGTGCTCCGGAACGTTCCGATCAGCTCCGCAAGGTCCCGCACCGACGGCGCCGGCCGCGTCGTCGCGGGGTCGTCCTCGGTGCGGAGGACGTCGACCAGACCCCGCACCTCGTCGACCGCGGCGCGGCTCAGCCTGCCGATGTCCGCGAGCGCCCGGTCCGCCCGCTCCGCGTCGGTCCGCAGGACGCACCGAGCCCCTTCGGCCTGCACCGCGATCGTGTTCAACGAGTGGCCGAGGATGTCGTGCATCTCCCGGGCGATCCGGGCGCGTTCCTCGAGCGCGGCGAGGCGGCGCTCGCTTGCCTGCTGCGCCTCCAGGGTGCGGGCTCGTTCGACCGCGAGGTCGTGGCGCGCCCGGGCGTTCCGGCGCACGACCCCGGCGAGCGCCGCGACGGTGAGCGCGGCACCGACCGCGGCCGCCACCAGTCCGCGTTCGCGCCAGTCGTCGCCCGGGATCGGTGAGACCACGACGCCGACCGCCGCGCCGACGTAGGTGCAGGCGAGGAACCCCCACCGCCGGGGCCCGGCCATCCGGGTCTGGGTGAGGTAGGCGGCGATCAGGCAGACGACGCCGGGGAACAGGCCGGGACGGGGGACGATCAGCAGGTGCGCCATCAGCAGCACCGCCATGATCGACAACGCCGGTACCGGGCGGGTACGGCGCAGCAGCACCGCCGCGGCGCACCCGGCCACGACGATGGCGTAGCCGACCTGCGCGGCCGGTGCGAGCGGGATCGGCGGCCCGCCGGCGACCCCCGCCACCACGACGACGGCGGCACACCCGGCGTCCGCCAGGCGCTCGTGGGCCCGCGGGAGGAGGCGCGGCCCGGCGGCGGGCGTCGTCGGCGGGCGGGCGTCCACGTCGGCCCAGGCTAGCCGGGCAGCCGAGGCCGCGGCTCGTACCGCGGTATGAAGTCGGCCGGCCGGCATTGCCGTACCGCGGCACGATCCGCCGCCGCCGGTGACCCGTGATCCTCGGTGGGGTGATGATCGACGGAACGGAGCCCCGATGAGCGCCGCCATCACGACCCGGGCCCTGACCAAGAAGTTCGGCGACCACACCGCGGTCGATGCGCTCGACCTGCGGGTACCGCGCGGGGTGGTCTACGGCTTCCTGGGGCCGAACGGGTCCGGCAAGTCGACGACCATGAAGATGCTGCTCGGGCTCACCCGCCCGACGAGCGGCGAGATCGAGGTACTCGGTGAGCCGCTCACCGAGCGGTCGCGGGCCCGGTTGCTGCCCTCCATCGGTTCGATGATCGAGTCGCCGCCCGGGTACGGGCACCTCACCGGGGCGGAGAACATGCGCATCGTCGCCGACATGCTCGGGCTGACCTCCCGGCAGGTCGACCGCGCGCTGGCGACCGTGCGCCTGACCGACCACCGGCACAAGCTCGTCCGCACCTACTCGCTGGGCATGAAGCAGCGCCTCGGGATCGCCATGGCGCTGGCGCGAGACCCGTCGCTGCTCATCCTGGACGAGCCGACCAACGGGCTCGACCCGTCCGGCATCGAGGAGATCCGCACCCTGCTCGTCCACCTCGCCGCGCAGGGGATCACCGTGATGGTGTCGAGCCACCTGCTCGACGAGATCGACAAGATGGCCGACGTGCTCGGCATCCTCTCCGCAGGCCGCATGATCTTCCAGGGGACCCGTGACGAGCTGTTCCGGCACTCGACCCCGGACCTGGTGATCGAGACCCCGGACCCGGCGGCCGCCCTCGCGACCGGGGTCACCGCGACCCCGGTCCGCGGCGGGATCCGGATCAGCGGCGTCGACCGGGACGGCACCGCGCGGATCGTGCACCGGCTGGCGGTCGCCGGGGTCCCGATCCACGAGGTGCGCCGGGTGCGGCACACGCTGGAGGACGTCTTCATGGACCTGACCGGCCGCGGGGGCCTGCTGTGAGCCGCGCCCTGCGCCTGGAGTTCCGCAAGATGCGCCGCCTGCGCACGCTGCCCGTCGTCCTGGCCATGGTCGTCGCGGTCGCCGCGCTCAGCAGCGCCTCGCTGTTCGCGAGCAGCACCCGAGCCACCTTCGACGACCCGGCCGCCCACCCGTGGGCCGAGCTGTTGCTCCACTACACGCTGGTGGCGGCGATGACGTCGCCGATCCTCGCGGCGGTCCTCGCCAGCAGGCAGACCGACATCGAGCACGCAGGCGGCGGGTGGACGCTCGCCTCCACAGCGGGGTTCGCCCCCGGCACCCTGTGCCGGGCCAAGCTGGCCGCGCTCGGCGCCGTCCTGCTCCCGGCCGTCGGTCTCCAGACCGTCCTGGTCGTCGGCGCGGGCGCGCTGGCAGGCATCCGCGTCCCGATCGAGGCCGGCCCGTGGATCGGCTACACGCTGCTGCTGGGGCTCGTGGACGTGGCGCTGCTCGCCGCGCACGTCTGGCTCGCCGCGACCGTGGAGAACCAGCTCGTCGGCGTCGGCGTCGGCCTGCTCGGCGCGTTCCTGGCCCTGTTCGCCCTCCTCGTGCCCGGGGTGGCGTACTGGCTTCCCCCGTGGGGCGGCTACGCCCTGATCTCGCACGTCGCCCAGACCGGGGGCGGCGAGGTCGGCTACGTCACCCCGCCCCACCCGTGGATCGGCGGCGTCCTGGCCCTGGTCGGCGCCGCCTTCGCACTGTCCACCCGCCGACGGGCCCGAACCGAGAGGTGATCATCGTGCTCCGCGCCGAACTCGTGAAGCTCAAGCGGTCCAGCACCTGGCTGGTCGCCTTCGTCCTGCCGCTGCTGGCGGTGATCACCGGAACGGTCAACTACGCCCGCAACGCCGACCTGGTGGGACCGGGCTGGGCCTCGTTCACCTCCCAGGTCGTGCTGTTCTACGGGCTGCTGTTCTTCTCGATGGGCGTCAGCGTGCTCGCCGCCACCGTCTGGCGGGTGGAACACCGCGGTACCAACTGGAACCTGCTGCTCACCGCCACGAGGCAGCCGGTCCGGCTCGTTCTCGCGAAGGTCGTCGCGGTCACCGTCCCGGTGTGCTTCATGCAGGGGGTGCTCGTCCTCGCCACCCTCGTTTCCGGTGTCGCCGTGCTGGGCCTGCCGGGAGGGTTCCCGTGGCGGTTCGCCCTCGTCGGCGCGCTCGCGGTGGTCGCGGCGCTCCCGCTGGTGGCGCTCCAGTCCTTGCTGTCGATGCTGCTCAGGTCGTTCGCCGCACCCGTCGCGATCTGCTTCGTCGGCTGCGTCGTCGCGGTCGCCGCCGTCACGTCGACCGGGTTGCGCCCGCTCGCCCACGTGCTCCCCCAGGCGATCACGACGCGAGCGATCAACCTCGGTTCGAGCGCCATCGCGCAGTCCGGTGCGCTCACCGTGGCCGATGCGCTGCCGATCCTGCTGACCGCCGTGGCCCTCGCGGCCGTCCTCACGCTCGCGGGCGCGGCCGCCATCCGGGGCGTCAAGCTCCGGTAGGCGGGTCGGGTCGGCCGACCCGGGTTCACGCGATGCCCGCGCCTGTGTGATGTTCGGGGCGTGATCGACCTCGCAGGGCTGCGGCCGGGGGTCGCGCTGCGCCGCCACCAGCTCGACGCGCTCGACGCGGTGGGGGAGGCGTTGGGCCGCGGCGACCGCCGGGTGTGGGTCGTGCTGCCCCCGGGCGCGGGCAAGACCGTGGTGGGCCTCGAAGCGGCGCGGCGGCTGGGGCGGCCGATCGTGGCGTTCGCGCCGAACACGGCGATCCAGGGCCAGTGGCTCGCGGAGTGGTCGCGGTTCACCCCCGACCCGCCGCCCGGCTCGGTCGACCGCGGGCTCGACGCCGCGATGACCGCGCTCACCTACCAGTCGCTCGCGACGTTCGACCCGGACGCGGAGGTCGACCCGGACGGGCACGAGCGGGGCCTGCACATCCACCGGCTGCGCTCCTCCGGTCGCGAGCTCGTGGCCGCGCTGGGCAGGCGGCCCGTCACGCTGGTGCTCGACGAGTGCCACCACCTGCTCGACGTGTGGGGCGAGCTGCTCGCGGAGGTGCTCGAGGGGTTGCCCGAGGCCACGGTCATCGGGCTCACGGCCACGCCGCCGGAGGCGCTGACCCGCGACGAGCGGGTCCTCGTCGACCGCCTCTTCGGGCGGATGGTCACCGGGCCGTCGATCCCGGCGATGGTGCGCGACGGCGAGCTCGTGCCGTTCGCGGAGCTGGCGTGGTTCGCCATGCCGACCGGCCGGGAGCGGGCGTGGCTCGCGGCGCAGGCCGAGCGGTTCGCCGAGCTCACCGCGGACCTCGTCGACCCCGGCTTCGCCACCGTCGGCTTCCTGCCCTGGCTGGACCGGTACGCGGTGCGCCGGGAACACGGCGCGGGCGAGGGGGCCGCGGTGCCGTGGCACCGGTTCGCCCGCGACCACCCCGAGGTGGCCGATGCGGTGCTGCGGTTCCACCACGCCGGGATGCTCGACCTGCCGGACGGGGCGCGGCTGCACGAGCGGCACCGGCACGCGCCCACCGCCGACGACTGGATGCGGCTGCTGCACGTCTACGCGCAGCGGTTCCTCGCCCGCAGCGACGACCCGCGGGACGCCCACGCCTACGAGGCCGTGCGCGCCGCGCTTCCCGGGATCGGGTACCGGCTCACCCGGGGTGGCGTGCGCAGCGGCCGGTCCCCGGTGGACCGGGTGATCGCCCGCAGCGCCGGCAAGATCGACGCCGCCTGCCGGATCCTCACCGCGGAGCACGAGGCGCTCGGCGCGCGGCTGCGCGCGGTGGTGGTCTGCGACCACGAGCGGGCCCGCGCCACCCTGCCGTCGGGGCTGGTCGGGGTGCTCGACGCCGACGCGGGCTCCGCCCGGCTCGCGCTGCGCCACATCGCGGCGCTGCCCGGGCTGCGGCCGGTGCTGGTCACCGGCCGCACGGTGGCCGCGGACGCCGAGGTCGCCCGCGCCTTCGTCGCGTACGCGGCCGAGCGCGAGCCCGGCCTGCGGCTGGACCCGGTGCCCGCGGACGCCACCGGCGTCGTCGAGATCACCGGCGCGTGGACCTCGCGCCGCTGGGTCCGGCTCGTGACGCGCTTCTTCGCCGACGGCGGGTCGCTCGTGCTGGTCGGCACCCGCGCGATCCTCGGCGAGGGCTGGGACTGCGTCGCCGTCAACACGCTGGTCGACCTCACCGAGGCCACCACCAGCACGTCCGTGGTGCAGCTGCGCGGCCGCGCGCTGCGGCGCGACCCGGGCTGGCCCGACAAGGTCGCGCACACCTGGTCCGTGGTGTGCGTCGAGGAGGGCCACCCGAAGGGCGAAGCCGACTTCGAACGCTTCGTCCGCAAGCACGAGGGCTACTACGGCGTCACCGAGGCCGGGAACGTGATGGCGGGCGTGACGCACGTCGACCCGGCGCTGTCGGCCTACACCGCGCCGCCCGTCGAGGAGTTCGCGGGCTTCAACGAGCGGATGCTGCGGCGCTGCCGCGACCGGGAGCGGGTGCGGCGGCTGTGGCGGGTCGGCGAGCCGTACGCCGACCGCCCCGCGCACGTGGTCCGGTTGGTGGGCAGGGCGCCGGTCCGGGAGCGGGCGGCGGCGCCGACCCCGCCCGAGGTGCTGCCCACCCGCACCGGGCTGTCCACCGACGGGCGGACGCCGTGGGCGACCGCGGCCCTCGCCGCGGCGATCGTCCTCGCGATCGCCACCGTCGCGTTCCTCGTGGCGGGCGCGGGCGCGGCCACGGCGCTCCCGGCCGCCGGGGTGGCCCTCTGCGCCGGCGCGTGGGGACGGCAGGCCTACCGGCGCGGCCGGCTGCTCCACGAGGTCGCGCGCTCGACGCCCGACGTCGCCGCGATCGCCTACGCCACCGCCGAGGCCATGCACGCCGCCGGGCACACCGACCGCGGCGCCGAGGCCGTCACGGTCGCGCCCGACGAGACGGGGGCGTGGCAGTTCCGCCTCACCGGCGCGGACCCGGCCGCGTCCGAGCGCTACGCGACGGCGCTGGACGAGGTGCTCAGCCCGCCCGCCGACCCGCGGTACCTGATCGGCCGTTTCGTCCCGGCCGACCCCGGCCCCTCCTGGTTCGCCGCCCTGCGCGCCGGGTGGCGCCGGCCGGAGCGGTGGGCGCGTCCCCACGCGGTCGTCTACCACGCGGTCCCCGCGGCGCTGGCCGAACACCGCCGCCAGGCCGACCTCTTCGCGAAGGCGTGGCGGCGCTGGGTCAGCGACTGGCCCCGCCCCGTCTACACCCGCAGCCCCGAGGGGTCGCTGCTGCTCGCCGCCCAGCGCGGGCTCTCCCCGCTCGACGCCCACACGGCGCTGCGCCTCACCTGGGAGTAGCGGCGCCGTCCACCCGCCGGCTCACCCGGCGTGGGACTGCGACCGGCTCGGGTGCGGCTCGACGGGGCGGCGCGCCCAGTAGCCGGCGAGGATCGACCCGCTGATGTTGTGCCACACCGAGAAGACGGCGGCGGGCAGGGCGGCGACCGGGTTGAAGTGGGTGGTGGCGAGCGTCGCCGACAGGCCGGAGTTCTGCATGCCGACCTCGATCGAGATGGCGCGGCGCGCCGTCTCGTCGAGCCCGCACAGCCGCGCGGCGAGGTAGCCCAGGCCCAGGCCGAGCACGTTGTGCGCGACGACCGCGACCAGGATGAGCAGCCCGGAGGTGAGCAGCGCCGACGCGCTCCCCGCGACGACCGCCATGACGACGGCGGTGATGCCGGCGACCGAGACCAGCGGCAGCGCGGGCAGCACCGCCTCGACCTGTCGCTCGGCGAAGCGCCGCAGCAGGAACCCGAGCAGCACCGGCACGACGACGACCTGCAGGATCGACACGAACAGCGCACCGGGGTCGACCGGCAGGAACCGGCCCGCCAACGCCAGCACCAGAACCGGCGTGACGATCGGCGCGAGCAGCGTCGACACCGAGGTCATCGCGACCGACAGCGCGGTGTCGCCCTTGGCCAGGTAGACCATCACGTTCGACGCCGTGCCGCCGGGCGCGCAGGCCACGAGGATGATCCCGACCGCGAGCTCGGGGCCGACGGGCAGCAGCGTCGCGAGCAGCCACCCCACGCCGGGCATGATCACGTACTGCGCGACGATGCCGATGACGAACGCGACCGGCCTGCGGGCCACGTAGGCGAAGTCGACGGGCCGCAGCGTGAGCCCCATCCCCAGCATGATCAGCGCCAGCAGCCAGGGGACCGCGGGCGACCACCCGCGGAACGCGTCGGGCGCCGCGAGGGCGACCGCCCCCGCCACGATCACGATCAGCGGGAACCACCGTCCCGCCCACTCACCGATCCGCTGCAGCTGCTGCACGAGGCGACTCCCTCCCGTGACCGCGCCACCCGCGCCGGTCCGGTCGTGACGATACGGACCCGGTCCCCGGGGTCGCGCCGCTGCCCCGCACCACAGAAAGCGCTCGCCCCATCCCGTTGCGCGGAACGGGTTGCCGCGTTACGGTCTGGCGCTGTTCCGTGTCACGGAACAAAGTTCCATATTCGAGCGACGAGGGAGTCCGACATGGGGCGGAGGAGGCAGGTGGTCGCCATGGCGGCCGTGGCCGGTGCGGCGCTGCTCGCGGTGACCGCGTGCAGCGCGGGGACGGGGGTCCCCGACTCCATCGGTGGCGAGGGCGGCGGCGGGGCGTCGACGGCCGAGACGGTGCTGCGGGTCGCGTTCAACCAGCCCGAGAACCACCCCCAGTACATCGCGCTGGAGGCGATGGGCGATCGGCTGCGCGAGCGCACCGGCGGCGCCTACGACATCGACGTCTACCCCAACGAGACGCTCGGGGCGCAGCGCGAGACGATCGAGCTGGTGCAGTCGGGCGCGCTCGACATGGCGCTGGTCGGCGGTCCGCTGCTGGAGAACTTCAACCCCGACTTCGTGGTCTTCAACCTGCCGTTCACGTTCGACTCGCAGGACCACCAGCGCCGGGTCACGAACGACCCCGCGATCGTCTCGGAGCTGTACTCCTCCCTCGACGACCAGGGCATCCACGTGCTCGGGGCGTTCCACGGCGGGGTCCGCTCGGTCTACAACTCCCAGCGGCCCGTCACCACGCCGGCCGACCTCGCGGGCATGAAGATCCGCGTCATCGAGTCCGACACCAACATCGAGATGATGCGGCTCATGGGCGGCAACGGCACGCCCATGGGGCAGGGCGAGGTCTACACCGCCATCCAGTCCGGCGTGATCGAGGGCGGCGAGAACAACGAGCTGATCTTCGCCAACCTCAAGCACTCCGAGGTGGCGCCGTACTACAGCTACACCCGACACCTCATGTTCCCGGACTACCTGATCACGAACCCGGCCGTCCTCGAGCGCATGTCACCCGAGCACCGCACCGCCTTCACCGAGGAGCTCAGCGCGGCGATCGAGGAGGAGGCGCAGCTGTGGAAGACCGAGGTCGAGAAGGCGATCCAGGCCGCGAAGGACGCCGGGGCGCAGTTCAACGAGGTCGACTCGGCCGCGTTCGCCGACGCGATCCGGCCGCTCGTGGAGTCGAAGCTGACCACGGACGTCACGCGCGAGATCCACGCGAAGGTGCGGGCCGCGGCGTCGGCGGGCTGAGCGGGGCACCGCGATGACGCTCGTGAAGAACGCGCTGGACCGCGTGCTGACCGTCGCCTGCGTGGTGCTGTTCGCCGCGCTCGTGCTGGACGTGTCGTGGCAGGTGTTCACCCGGCAGGTCCTGGGCGCGCCGAGCGGCTGGTCCGAGGAGCTCGCCAAGTACCTGTTCATCTGGCTGGGGCTGTTCGGCTCGGCGCTCGTGTTCGGCGAGCGCGGGCACATCGCCGTCGACGTGGCCGTGCGCCGGCTGCCCCGCCCCGCCCAGATCGGGCTCGCGGTCGTCGTCCAGCTCGCGATCCTCGCCTTCACCGCCCTCGCGCTCGTGTGGGGCGGGTTCCTGGTGTCGCAGCTGGCCTGGGAACAGAACCTCACGGGTCTGCCGGTCACCGTGGGCCCGCTCTACCTGGCGCTGCCGATCAGCGGGGCGCTGATCGCCTTCTACACCCTCTACCACCTGGTGCGGATCCTCACCGGCGCCGAGCGCCCGGTGGACGACTCCGAACCCGAGCTCGTCTGAGGAGGCCTCGGACATGGACCCCGCAGCGCTCGCCGGGCTCCTGCTGCTCGGCGGGATCGCCCTGCTCCTGGTGATCGGTGCGCCGGTGAGCGTCGCCGTCGGGCTGTCGTCGCTGGCGGCGATGTTCGTCATCCTCGGCACCGAGGACGGCGTGCTGACCTCGGCGCAGCAGATCTTCCGCGGGATCAACTCGTTCCCGCTGCTCGCGATCCCGTTCTTCGTGCTCGCGGGCGTGATCATGAACAACGGCGGCATCGCGCTCCGGCTGATCAACGCGGCGAAGGTCCTCGTCGGCCGGGCGCCCGGCTCGCTCGCCCAGACCAACGTCGCGGCCAACGCCCTCTTCGGGTCCGTGAGCGGCTCCGGGGTGGCGGCCGCGGCCGCCGTCGGCTCCACGATGGGGCCGCTGCAGGCGGAGGAGCGCTACGACCGCGGCTTCGCCGCCGCCACGAACATCGCGTCGGCGCCGTCGGGGATGCTCATCCCGCCGAGCAACCTGATGATCGTCTACTCGTTGGTGTCGGGCACCTCGATCGCGGCGCTGTTCGTGGCCGGCTACCTGCCCGGGATCGCGTGGGCGCTCGTGTGCATGGCGATCGTGCACCTGTACGCCCGCAAGCGCCCCGAGCTCAAGGTCACCGAGCGGCCCGGCCTCGCCCGGGCGCTGCGGACCCTCCTGGAGGCCGTGCCGTCGCTGCTGCTGGTCGTGGTCGTGATCGGCGGCATCCTCGCGGGCTTCTTCACCCCGACCGAGGCCTCCTGCATCGCGGTGCTCTACGCGCTGCTGCTGTCGTTCCTCTACCGCGCGATCGGCGTCCGGCAGCTGCCGGGCATCCTCATGGAGGCCACGCGGACCACGGCCGTCGTCATGTTCCTCATCGGCGTGTCGACGATCATGGGCTTCGTCCTGTCGTTCGCCCGGATCCCGCAGCTGGTGGCCTCGGGGATGTTCGGACTCACCCGCAACCCGGTCCTGCTGTTGCTCCTGATCGCGGTCGTGCTGCTCGTGGTCGGGTGCTTCATGGACCCGACGCCCGCCGTGCTGATCTTCACGCCGATCTTCCTGCCGATCGTCGAGAGCTTCGGGATCCACCCGGTGCACTTCGGCATGATGATCGTGTTCGCGCTGAGCATCGGCACGATCACGCCGCCGGTCGGGCCGATCCTGTTCGTCGGCGCGAAGATCGCCGGCCTCGGCATCGAGGACGTCCTGCGCCGGCTCTTGCCGTACTTCGCCGCGCTCACCGCGGTGCTCATCGTCGTGATCTTCACGCCGGGGCTGTCGCTCTGGCTGCCCACCCTGCTCGGTCTCCTCTAGCCAGGAAAGGACCCCCGTGCAGCAGCGCTACGCCACCAGCCCGGAGCAGGTGCCGGGCATGGACACCGCCGAGCTGCGGCGCCGCTACCTCGTCGAGGACCTGTTCGTCGCCGACGAGGTCCGCGCCGTGTACACCCACCACGACCGGGTCGTGCTCGCCGGCGTGCAGCCGGTGCACGACGCGGTCCCGCTGCCGACCTACCCGGAGATCCGCAGCGACCACTTCTTCGACCACCGCGAGGGCGGGATCGTCAACGTCGGTGGGCGGGGGACCATCACGGTCGACGGGACCGCCTACGACGTCGGCCACGGGTCCTGCCTGTACGTGGGGCGCGGGGCCCGAGAGGTCGTGTTCGCGAGCGCGGACGCGGCGGCGCCCGCGCGCTTCTACCTCTTCTCCGCGCCCGCCCACACGGCGTACCCGACGACGTTCGTCGAGGCGGGCTCCGGCACGGTGCGCGAGCTCGGCGACCCGGTGACGTCGAACCGGCGCACCCTCAACCAGTACATCCACGAGAACGGGGTGCGCAGCTGCCAGGTGGTGATGGGGGTGACGACGCTGCACCCGGGCAGCATGTGGAACACGATGCCCGCCCACACCCACGACCGGCGGATGGAGGCCTACCTCTACTTCGACCTGCCCGCAGAGGACCGGGTCGTCCACATCATGGGCGAGCCGTCGCAGACGCGGCACCTGCTGGTCGCCGACGGGCAGGCGGTGATCTCCCCGAGCTGGTCGGTGCACTGCGGGTTCGCCACGGCGAGCTACAGCTTCGTCTGGGCGATGGCGGGGGAGAATCAGTGCTTCGACGACATGGACGGCGTCCCGATCACGCAGATGCGCTGACCCTGGACAGGTGAGACATGGCTGCCCGCACCCCCGCCACCGGTGAACGGTCGAGCGCGAGCGAGAAGACCCTCCTCGTGCTCTCCGCGGTGCTGTCGCACCCCCGGTTCACCGACGTGGTGGAGGCGACGGGGCTGGCCAAGGCCACGGTCCACCGGATCCTCTCCACCCTGATCGACCGCGGCTTCGTCTCGGTCGGCCGGGACGGCACCTACCTGCCCGGCCCCATGGTCCTCTCGCTCGCCGGGCGGGCGCTGCAGCGCATCGACATCTCCGCGATCGCCCAGCCGATCGTCGACGAGCTCGTGGCGCGCGTGCAGTGCACGGTGCACGTCGGCGTCGCGAACGGCGACGAGATCATCTACCTGATCCGCGCCGACTCGGACAAGCCGTACACGATGCCGTCCCGGGTCGGGCTGGCGATCCCGATGCACTCCTCGGCCATCGGGAAGGTCGTCCTCTCCGGCTACACCGACGAGGGCCTCGCCCGCTACGCCGCGCGCACCGGCCTCGTGCCGCGGACCGAGCGCACGATCCGCGACCTCGAGACCCTGCGGGCCACCGCCGCGGCGGTCCGCAGGCGCGGCTTCGCCGAGGACGACGAGGAGAACGAGCCGGGGATCCGCTGCGTCGCGGCACCCATCCGCGACCACACCGGAAGCATCAAGTACGGGCTGAGCATCTCGACGCTCACCCTCGAACACACCGCAGAACAGGTGGCGGCGATGGCGCCGTACGCCATCGAGGCGGCGGACAAGATCTCCGCCGCCCTCGGACACGTCCCCGATGAGGAGATCACGCCCCCATGACGACCACGACCTCCCCCGCCGCCTACACGGAGAGCCTGTTCGGCCTCGCCGGCCGGCTCGCCGTGGTGACGGGGGCGGGCCGGGGCATCGGCCTCGCGATCGCCGAGTGCCTGGCCGCCGCGGGTGCCGACATCATCGGCGCCGGGGCCCGCATGCCCGCCGGCGAGAGCGCCGTGCGCGCGGCGGTCGAGGCGCACGGGCGGACGTTCACACCGCTGCAGGCCGACCTGTCCGACCGCGAGCAGACCGCCGCGCTCGCCGCCGACCTCGCAGGGCGCGACGTCGACATCCTGGTCAACAACGCGGGCACGATCCGCCGCTCCCCGGCCGCCGAACACACCGACGCCGACTTCGACCACGTCGTCGAGGTGAACCTGCGGGCGGCCTTCGTGCTCGCCCGCGAGGTCGGCCGCTCGATGGTCCGCCGCGGCGGCGGCAAGATCGTCAACACCGCGTCGATGCTCAGCTTCCAGGGCGGGGTGCGGGTGCCCGGCTACACCGCGTCCAAGTCCGCGATCGCGGGGCTCACGAAGGCGCTGGCCAACGAGTGGGCGAGCCGCGGCGTCAACGTCAATGCGGTCGCCCCGGGCTACGTCGCCACCGACAACACCCGCGAGCTGCGCGAGGACCCGGCGCGCAGCCAGGAGATCTTGAGCCGCATCCCCGCGGGCCGCTGGGCCGCCCCGTCGGACATCGCAGGCGCCGTGCTGTTCCTCTGCTCCCGCGCCGCCGACTACGTCCATGGCGCGGTGGTGCCGGTCGACGGGGGCTGGCTCGCGCGGTAGCGCGTCCACATCCGGCTCACAGGTCGCGCTCACCGGCGGCACAGGCGCTTCCCGCGTACTTGGTGCGTCCACATCGCACCGAGGGGAGCACCTGCATGCGTTTCCGGCGTCGGCCGCGGGCGCGGGAACCGGAGGAGGCGGCCGACCCGCACGTCCCACCGGGGCCGGTGGGCCCGAACGCGTTGCGTGCGCCGAGCCCGTTGCACGCGTTCAACCGGTACGAGATCAAGTACCTGGTCGGCGAGGCGCAGGTCCCGCAGATCCGCGAGGAGCTGCGCCGGCGCATGGACCCCGACGCGCACGCGCGGCACGGCGGCTACGACGTGATCAGCCTCTACTACGACTCCGCCGGCCTGCGCTTCTACTGGGAGAAGATCGAGGGGCTGCGGTTCCGCCGCAAGCTGCGGCTGCGCAACTACGGTGACCGCGCCGCGATCACCGACGACTCACCGGTGTTCGTCGAGATCAAGCAGCGCGTCAACCGCGTCACCCAGAAGCGCAGGGTGCGGCTGCCGTACCACCTGGCGCGGCGGCTGTGCGACGGGCGAGAGATGGTGCCGCACGAGCCGGCGCAGCGGGCGTTCCTCGAAGAGGTCCTCGCCCTGATCGTCGAGAACGATCTGCGGCCCGTCGCGACCACCGGCTACCAGCGCGAGCCGTTCGTCGGCCGGGGCGTCGACCTCGGCCTGCGCGTGACCCTGGACCACCGCATCCGCGGCCGCGACCGCGACTTCCACCTGGGCGCCGAGGCGGAGAACCGGTTCATCGTCCCGCCCCACCTCGCGATCATGGAGGTCAAGGCGAACGAGCGGGTGCCCTACTGGGTCACCGACATGGCCGCCGCGCTGAACCTCTCCGTGGTGCGCGTGTCCAAGTACTGCCAGAGCGTGGAGGCCTTCGGCAAGGCCCCGCGCTCGGTCTTCCACATCCCCGACGACCACCTCGAGGACGCGTCGCGTCCCGTGCGGAGCCACCGATGAACTTCCAGGACCTCTCCGGCACCTTCAGCGCGTTCGACGTCGCCGCCGCGCTGGGGTTGGCGTTCGCGCTGAGCGTCATGATCGCGTTCGTCTACCGGGCGACCCACCGCAACATCTCCTACAGCCAGTCCTACGTGCAGACGCTCGTGGTCCTCGGCATGCTCATCGCGCTGATCATGCTGGTGGTCGGCTCGAACATCGCCCGGGCGTTCGCGCTGGTGGGTGCGCTGTCGGTGGTCCGCTTCCGCAACGCGATCAAGGAGACCCGCGACGTCGGGTTCATCTTCCTCGTGATGGGCGTGGGCATGGCCTGCGGCACGCGCTTCTACACGCTGGCGATCGCCGCCGCCGTCGCGATCTGCCTGGTGGTCGTCATCATGCACCGGTTCAACTGGTTCCACCTCAACGTGCAGCGCCAGGTCGTCAAGGTGCAGGTCCCCTCCGACGGGGACTACACGCCCGTGATCGCCGACGTGCTCATCCGCCACACGAGCGAGTTCGAGCTCGTGAGCACCGAGTCGATCCGCGGCGGCGCGTTGACCGAGCACTTCTACACGGCCCGGTTGAAGAAGGGCGTCACGCAGAGCGAGCTGATCGCGGCGCTGCAGGCGCGCAACGCGGGCCAGCGGGTGGCGGTGCTCACCGGCTACGACCAGACCGACCTGTGAGCGGGCCGCAGCCTCGGTGGCGCCACCGGATCCCGGTGCGGCTGCGCCACCACTGGCGCCCGGTGGCGCTGTGCGCGGCGTTCCTGGTGGTGGCGATGGGCGTCTTCGGCCCGTCCCGCGTGGTCCCCTACGTCACCGGGGACGACCTGTACGAGCCGCCCGTCGTCACCCAGGACATCGCCGGGACGGTCCCGCTGTTCGACGACTCGGTCGGCCACTCGGTGACGCTCACCTTCGCCGAGGCCGACTACGAGCGGATCCTGCAGGCCTGGTACGAGGAGGGCGCGAAGGAGTACATGGCGGCCGACCTCGTCATCGACGGGACGCTCGTCGAGGACGTCGGCGTGCGGCTGAAGGGCAACTCCACCCTGATGGCCATGCGCGACCCGGACAACCCCGACCGGGGCCGACAGCAGCCCCCCGCCGTGGTGCGGCTACCCGAGGGCGCCGTGCCTCCCGATGGCGCTGTGCCTCGCGAGGGCGCTGTGCCTCGCGAGGGCGCTGGGCCGCCGGGCGGCGGGGGCCGGGTGCGGGTCGGCGCCGTGCCGCTCAGCGACGACGAGCCGGAGACCCTGCCGTGGCTGATCAGCTTCGACGAGTTCGTCGAGGGCCGCCGCTACCAGGGGTACGCCGAGATCGCCGTGCGCCCGGCGAGCGGGAGCTCGCGGTTCGCCGCCAACGAGGCGCTCGCGCTCGGCCTCGTCGCCGACTCGGGGCAGCCCGTCCAGGACCACGTGTACGCGACGTTCACGGTCAACGACCGGCCGACCACCACCCGCCTGCTCCTCGAGCACCCCGACGAGGCCTACGCGGAGCGGGAGTTCGCGACCGACGGGGTGCTGTACAAGTCGCTGTCGGGCGGCTCGTTCACCGACAAGGGCGACGACCCGACCGAGTACGTCACCGACTTCGAGCAGATCAACCGCATCGGCAGCCAGGACCTGCAGCCGGTCATCGACCTCGTCCGGTGGGTGAACGGCGCCACCGACGAGGAGTTCGCCGCCGAGCTCGACGAGCACGTCGACGTCGGCTCCCTCGCCCGCTACGTCGCCACCCAGAACCTGCTGCTCAACTTCGACGACATGGCCGGGCCCGGGCGCAACTCCTACCTCCGCTACGACCTGGAGACCGAGAGGTTCGAGGTCATCGCCTGGGACCTCAACTTCGCCTTCACCGGGCACATCGACGCCGGACCCCACGACGAGGTCGGCATGATCGCCCGGCGCGGCGGTGCCCCTGCGCCCGGCGGCGGTGCCGCTCCGCCCGGCGCGGTGCTCGCACCGCCACCGGGCGAGGGGCCGCCGGGCCCCGGGGGAGACCAGCGGCAGGGCCCGGCGGTGGGGCACGCGCTCAAGGATCGCTTCCTCGCGACGCCGGCCTTCACCGCGGCGTACGAGGAGGCCTATCGCGAGCTCTACCAGCGGTTCTACGCCGGCGGTGGCGCCATGCGCGTGCTGGACGAGCTCGCCGCCACCGTGCCGGTGAGCGACACGCTCGACGCCGCCTCCATCGCCGCCGACCTCGACACCCTGCGGCAGACGGTCGCCGCGCGCACGGAGGCGCTCGCCGCCGACCCGGTGATCACCGGCTCCGCGTCATGACCGGACGGGCGGCCGCTCCCGGCCCGGCGCGGTGAGGGCCCCGTGCAGCCGGTGGAGGTCGTCGGCGAGGCCGTGCAGCCACCCCCACACGTCGACCACACGGAGCGCGTCGGAGGGCGCGCGCCCGTAGTCGGCGACGGGCGGGTGCGGGGACAGGCGTGCGTGCACGCCGGCGCTCTCGTCCGGGGGCGCCGCGGCCGCGGTGGCCAGGGCGGCGGCCGTGACCCGCAGGTCGTGCGCCACCACGGTGGCGGCGTCGACCAGCGCGGCGGCGACCGCGGGCCAGGGCAGGGGGTCCGGGTCCGGGTAGCGGCCCCGCAGGAGGTCGGCGTCGTCGACCAGCCGGTGGCCGACCCCGAGCACCGCCAGCCAGTCGACGTCCGCGCCCGCCGAGGCAGACGCCCCCTCCGAGCGGAACTGGGCGTGCGTCGCGTCCAGCAGCGCCAACCGCTTCGGCAGGTCCGCACGGGGCGAGGCGGGGGTCCCGGTCAAGATCCGCGCGGTGGCGACGACGTCGTCCGCGCCCGTCCGCAGCACGGCGGCCGCGCTGCGGCGCACCTCGCCCGCGCCGCCGCGGGGCCACACCGCCGCGCCGATGACCGCGCCGACCAGCCCGCCGAGGACGACGTCGACCAGCCGCGTCTCGGCGAGGTGCCACGTCGCGGGCGCGAGCTGGGCGAAGATCGCCGCGACGACGACGGTGAACCCGGCCTGGCCGGCCGCGGGCCCGAACAGCGGCCCGACCGCGAAGCCCAGCGCCATGAGGACCGGCAGCGACCACGTGTAGATCTCGGTGCGGTCGCCCACCGCGACGAGCATGATCCCCGCGAGGACGGCCCCGGCGAGCACGCCGCCGAACGCAGGGCCGAGTGTCGATCGGCTGGCCACGAGCGACGTGCGCATCAGGGTGAGCGTCGCCAGCATCACCCAGAAGCCGTGGGTGATGTCCGGCAGGTCGGCGACGATCCGGGCGACCGCGAGCCCGACCGCGAGCCGCACGGCGTTCTGGAAGTACACCGAGCGGGGCGTGAGGTGCACCCGCAGCCGGCGCCACCACCGCTGCGCCGCCGACCGGTCCAGGTAGGCGAACGTGACCGGCGCGATCCCGACCGGCGGCTCGTGGCCCGCGAGGCCCAGGGCGGCCCGGGTGCCCACGACGATCGCCCGGGTCGACTGCGCGGCCATCACGGCCTCCGCGCCGACGCGCAGGTGGCGTCGCGCGATGTCGTCGCGGGCGGCGAGGATCGCGGCGCGCCGGCTCAAGAACTCGGCCAGCGCGGTGTCGAGGGGTCCGAGCGCGGGCGCTTCCCCGGCGCCGCGCAGCGCGGGCGCGCACGCCTCGACCGCCCGGCCCGCGGTGGCGACGAGGCGGGCCACGGCGTCCCTCGCCTGCCCGCCGAGCGCGGGGTCGTCGAGCAGGGCGACGAGGTTGGTGAGCCGGGCCGTGACGGATTGCAGCGCGATCGCGGCGATGCCGAGGCTGCGGTCGCGGACGCCGGGTCCGACGGGCCGTTCCGCGCGGGGCACCTCGTCGAGCCGCAACGTCGCGACGGCGTCCATCGCGCCGGCGCCGCACCGCTCGAGCCCGTCCCGCGCCCCGGGGTCGCGGGTCGCCGCCGCGACGGCGGCCGCGTACCGACCCACCGGCTCGATCGCGCAGGCGAGCCGGTCGGCGAAGCCCCGTGGACCGGGGGCGGGCCACAGCACGCGGTCGGCCGCCGCGAGCAGCCCGATCCCGACCACGACCCCGGCCAGGCGGGCGGGCAGCGAGCCCGGGTCGTAGGGCGGGAAGCAGGGGAGGATGTAGAGCAGCTGCAGGCCGTTGGCCAGCCCGGCGATCTTCGGGCCGCCCACCGTCGAGAACGCCACCGCGAAGCCCACGACCAGCATCCCGGCCGCGGCGGCCCACACGTCGACCGCGAGGACCGTGCCGAGCGCCACGAGCACCAGGCCCACCGGCAGCGCGCCGAGCAGCAGCCGGGTGCGCTCGGCCGGGGTCCCGGCGACGTCGGACAGCAGGCCGAGCGCGATCGTCCCGAACAGCGCGTAGAGCGCCGCGACGGGCTGGCCGAGGAGGTACTGGCAGGCGTAGAAGCCGGCGCACGCGGCCACCGTGACGCGCAGGGCGCGGCGCACGGCGGCGGATCGCGGGTCGTGGCGGCGCAACCACGGCCGGACCCCGGTGAGGACGGCAGGCACGGCATCACCCCGTCGGAGCGAGGCCCACCACCGTGGCGCAGCCTGCGGCGGCCGTCGAGCCCCGAACGGGGGCAACTACCAGGCGGGGGAGCGGGGGCGCGACCGCCCCAGGCGCTGGATGACCAGCCGCTCGGTGGCCGCGCGGTGCTCGTCGCTCGCCGCGATCAGCTCCTCGACGTCCCGGTTCCGGACCGCGTCGATGATCCGCTGGTGGGCGTGGTGGACCTGGGGGGTGGCGGTCTCCTGGTCCGAGGTAGAGCGCGCGGTAGAAGCTGAACCCCGAGCACCCGCCTTCACGGCCGCTGACGCCCTCGGCCGGAGCGGTCACTCCAGGAACGGCGCCCCGGTGAACTCCAGGAAGTAGCGGACGCGGCGCCGGTGGGCGGGCGTGAGGTCGAGCCGGAGCACGTCGCGCCGGTCGCACCACGCGACTTCCAAGGACTCGCTGCTGGTCGTGAGCTCCCCACCGACGGCGGTCCCGGCGAAGAGGATCGCGAACTCCTGTCGGACCTCGCCGTCGCTCGCGTACTCGACCACGTGGTGGGGGTTGCTGAAGATCCCGACGAGACCCGTGATCTCGCACCGGACGCCGGTCTCCTCCAGCACCTCGCGCCGCCCGGCCTGCATCGGGGTCTCGCCGACCTCCTGCTTCCCGCCCGGGAGCGCCCACTTCCCGTTGTCGGCCCGCCGGATCATCAGGAGCTGGTCGGCGTCGTTGACCACGGCGACGGCGACCGCGGGGACGATCCGGGTGGGCCGGGGTGCGTCGGGATCGTCGACGTGGTCGATCCGCCGGCCGGTCACGGGCCGGAACTCTAGCGGCGGGCTCGATCGGCCGTACGCCTCGGCCGTCTCCCGGAGGTGGCGACTCGGCAGCGGCGAAGCCGACCCGGCTCCTGGGATCCACGCGCCGACGGACGAGTCGACCACCGATCCACCACCGCGGGAGGCAGTACCGGTGCTTCGCCGAGACCTCGCTGCACGTGGCCCGAGCGTGCGGCCGGGCCGGGGCAGGCCGGTCCGCACGTCGGTGCCGGTGAGAGCCACCGTTGGTCGAGCAAGCGGAGTCGGTCGCTTCGTCGACCTCACCGAGCCGGTGGCGGCCGTGCTTCAGGTAGCGATCGCCCGCTCGCCCGAAGGGACGTCATGACGTCCGAAGCACCGCCCGGCACGCCGGAGGCGCCAGCAGTCCAGCTCGCCCAACACACCGCCGACACCGACACCCCGCCGATCACCCAATGGGATGCCTGCCTCCTGATCGACGGCTGAACCCGCCGCACTGCCCAACCCCGCATCAAGATCAACTTGCTATCTTGGCCGGTCCCGCGAGGCCGACCGCCGAAAGGACACGATGAGCACGAGCGCATCCGCCGACACCCCCGAGGCGCTCCACGCGCGCATGATCGACCGCATCCTGCGCGCTGGCCATGCGCGCAACCCGAACGTCGCACGAGCGCTGCGCGCCGTCCCGCGTCATCTCTTCGTGCCAGACGCACCCGTCGCGGACGCCTACGCCGACATCGCGGTAATCACCAAACGCGCCGCGAACGGTGCACCGCTGAGCTGCGCCTCCGTCCCCACCGTCGTGGCGATGATGCTCGATCAACTCGACGCTCAGCCCGGCGACCGCATCCTTGAAATCGGCGCCGGGACCGGTTACAACGCCGCACTCCTCGCCGAACTCGTCGGCGAGAGCGGCCACGTGACCACCGTCGACGTCGATCCTGAGGTCACCGCTCAAGCCCGCGACGCGCTCGACGTCACCGGCTACTCAGGGGTTGACGTCCTCACCCGTGACGGCGCGCTTGGCGCTCCCGAACACGCTCCCTACGACCGGATCATCGTGACCGTCGGGGCCTGGGACCTTTCCGCCGCCTGGACCACCCAACTCGTCCCCAGCGGACGCCTCGTCGTGCCGCTGCGGTGGCGGGGGCAGACCCATGCCGTCGCGTTCACCCGCGACGGCGACACGCTGCGTTCCGAGCGAATGGACCTCTGCGGCTTCGTGCCCATGATCGGCCAAGAGACCGAACGCGAGGCCACCATCGACGCCAATGGCGCAGTCACGATCTACTGGGACGTCGACCAACCCATCAACCCCGAACTCCTCCAGGGCGTGCTCGATCGTCCTCGCTGCGAAGTCTGGTCCGGCGTGACCGTCGGAAGTCAAGAGCCTTTCAGCGGCGTATGGCTGCGGCTCACCGCGACCGAACCCGGAACCTGCCGCATCGCCGTCGAACAGGAGGCGATCACAGCCGGCATCTGTACACCCGCCATCCCATCCCGCAGCCCTGCCCTCGTCGAGGGCGACTCGCTCGCCTACTTCACCTTCCGCCGACAACCCACCGAACCCGGCGCGCCGACCCGCTCCGAACTCGGCGCCATCGGCCACGGCCCCAACGCCTCCCCCCTGGCCGAACGCCTCACCGCACAGATCCAGGCTTGGGGAAACGACCGCACCGCCACCCCCTACATCACCGCCCACCCTGCGTCAACGACAACCGACGCACCGCCCGACGTCCTGATCACCATCAGCAAGCGAGAGTGCCAGCTCCACCTCTCCCTCTAGTGCGTTGACCACGAACGTTCACCGGGTTGGCGACACGCCGGGCAGCGTCCCGGGTGTGGGGTCGTGGTGATCCCACTCTCGGTCCTGACGTCAGGGTCGGGATCGGGGGTTGAGAGGTCGGACGTGCGCTCGACATGGCGAGGCGCCCCTTCGCACCGATCGTTCGTCGCGCCTTGCGTGAGGCTGGCGTCGCCGACTGCTGAGTCGACGGGGAGTAGTCGGGCAGCGCCCGCGCCCCCCATCCCGGGGAGTGTCGGGCGAGAACGGCGCGTCTGACCACCCGGCAGCCCGCGGAACCGCAACGCTGGCCGGGTGGTGGTTGCCGGCCAGGTCGGACGGGTCGAGTCGCGGGAGACGGGCCTGCGTTGGCGGGTGACCTTTCCCGACGTCGAACACATCGCTGCATCGTCTTACTTGCGCGAGCTCGCGGCCTCGGACTGCAGCCCGGCAACGATCCGCAGCTACGCCTACGCGCTGCTTCGCTGGTTCCGCTTCCTGCACGAGCGGTTCGTGGGCTGGGAGCGCGCGGAACGCACCGACGTGCGCGCGTTCGTGGAGCATCTGCGGGAGGCCCCGAACCCGCAACGGCACCGCCGTTCCGACGTCCCACCCGCGGGCTCGATCAACCCGCGCACCGGCAAGCCGACCGCGGGTGACCACTACGCGGCCCGCACGATCAACCACCAGCTCAGCGTGCTGTTCGGGTTCTACGAACACACCTGCTCCGCAGGAATGGGACCGCTGGTCAACCCGGTCCCGGCGCAGCGGGGCCGCGGCGGCGGCCGGGTGTTCGCCCACCACAACCCGATGGAGGACTTCGTCGTCCGCCGCCGGGCGACCTACCGGCAGAAGACCCCGAAGCCGACCTGGCGGGCGATCCCGGACGACGCGGCCGAGCAGCTGTTCTCAGCGCTGCGCTGCCACCGCGACCGCGCCCTGATCTCGTTCTGGCTCTCCACCGGGGCGCGGGCGGCGGAGTTGCTCGGGCTCTGCCATGGCGACCTCGACGTCGGCGCCCGCACGATCACCGTGGTCAGCAAGGGCAGCCGGGCCCGGGAGGCGATCCCGGCGAGCGTGGACTCGTTCGCCTGGCTGGCGCTCTACCTCGCCGAAGACCGCCCGCCACTGGTCGAGGGCGGCCCGGTCTGGTGGACCCGCACCACGCCGTCGCGGCCGTTGACCTACCACGCAGCCCGGGCGGCGCTGCAGCGCGCGAACACGGTGCTGGGCACCAACTGGACGCTGCACGACCTGCGGCACACCGCCGCGCAGCGGATGCTGGCCGACCCCGGGTTCACCCTGGTCGACGTCCAGACGATCCTGCGGCACGCGAGCGTGACCACCACCCAGATCTACACCCAGCCCCGGCTGGAGGACCTGATCGAGAAGGTGCTCGCGCACTACGCCCGCCCCGCCGCGCCGCCGCCGGCCCTGGATCCCGGCTACGACACCGCCGCGGTCCAGGAACTGCTCGGACTGACCTCGTGACCGAACCCACCACCGCGCCACAGGCCGCACCCCAGCCCGCGCCGTCGGCGAGCCCGGCCAGCCCGAACCTCGAGGCCCCCGGGATCCCGCCGTCCCGGCTGCAGGCAGTCCGGACCCGGCGCGCAACGCACCCGCGGGTTCAGCTGCTGACCCCACCCGGAGCCCGGCCCACCGGCCTGACCCCGGAGGTCCGGCCGGCGACCGTCCCGCCGGATGATCGGTTCGGCCCCGCGGGCAAGGTCCGCCTGCTCGTCGCCTACGACGCCGGGCAGCCCCCACCACCCCTGCCGCCCGGCACGCCCGGCCACGAGCTGCAGCAGCTCGGTGTCGCCGACACAGTCACCGCGGTGCTCGACCGGCTCACCGACCAACTCGTCCTCCGCGGCGTGGGGCGCGGGGTGGTGCGGCGGCGAGTTGAGCGGGTGATCGGCTGGCTGGCGGGGTTCGACGGCGACACCTGGGAGCAACGGTGGATCGCCAGCGGCGCCGACGCGGCCCCGCGCGGCTGGGTCGAGGCCGCCTTCCCCGAGCACGCCAAGAAGTGGCAGCGCTACGCCGCCGTCGGCGGGGTCTACCACCTCGTCCAAGCCAGGGTGCTGCGCCCGTCCTACGCCTGGTTGTTGCTCTGCCGGGCCGGGAACGCCCTGACCCGCTTCCTCGAGACCAACGCCGCCAACCACATGGCCGGGTTGCGCGCGCTGCCCGCCTACCAGCAAGCCCTGCCCCGGCATCGCGCCGACGCCGAGCACTGCCTGGCCCGGGTCATGATCCGCACCGGGAAGCTGCTCGACGCGCTGACCGGCGACGAGCTGCTGCACTACGCCGACATCGTCCGCACCTCCGGGCGGCACCGCCGCGAGCACCTGGCCTGGGAACTCCTAGTCGCCCTCGGCGTGTTCGCCGGCGAACCGGCCACCCTGCGCGCGGCCTGGTCGGCCAAGGGCAACACCCGCCAGCACTCCGTCGCCACCCTCGTCGACCGCTACGGCATCCCACCCAGCGGGGTCCGGGACTTGCTCGTGGACTACCTCGGCGAGCTCAAACCGGGCATGGACTACGGCTCCCTGCAAGGGCTGGCCTACCGGCTGGTCCGGCTGTTCTGGTGGGAGATCCTGCAGATCAACCCCGACCAGACCGATCTACGGATCGACCCCCGCACGGCCACGATCTGGCGGGAACGGTTCGCGGTCACCACCGACGGCCGGCCACGCCGGGAGCTGCACTCCACCCTCTTCGCGATCCGCGGCCTCTACCGCGACCTCGCCGAGTGGTCCCACGAGGACCCCGTCCGCTGGGGCATCTGGGTCGCACCATGCCCGATCCCGCGCACCGAATCGAGGGCCGCTGCGACCGACCAGCGCCGGCGCAAGGCACGGATGCAGGCCCGCACCCGCGCGCTTACCCCGCTGCTGCCCGCGTTCGTCGCCGCCAGCGAGGCCCGCCACGACTGGGGCAAGCGCCTGCTGAACGCTGCCAACGCCACTCCGGAGGGCGAGCGATTCGTCCTGGACGGCGTCACCTTCGCACGCTCCCACCCACACCCCCGCAGCCACTACGAGATCCAGAAGGCCTCCCAGATCTGGGCCGAAATCGTCCACACCGAGCCGGGAGCCCGCGCCGTCCCGCTCCAGGGCGGCCGGGCGAACATCACCATGCTGGAGGAGGACACGTTCTGGGCCTGGGCGATCGTCGAGACCCTGCGCCATACCGGCATCCGGATCGAGGAACTCCTCGAACTCACCCAGCTCTCGCTGCGCCACTACACCCCAGCCTCGACCAACACGCTGGTCCCGCTGCTGCACATCGTCCCGTCCAAAACCGACGCCGAACGGCTGATCCCCATGAGCCCCGAGCTGGTCACCGTGCTACTCGCCGTCCAACGCCGCGGCAAGAACGGCGCCGCGCACGTCCCGCTCTCGGTCCGCTACGACCCCCACGAGAAGACCCACGGCCAGCCGCTGCCGCACCTGTTCGCCCGCCGCCGCGGCACCCGCCACGAGGTCATCTCCACGTTCGCCGTCCGAACCCTGCTCGCCACCACCGCCGACTGGGCCGCGCTCACCGACAACGACGGCCAGCCCGTCCGGTTCACCCCGCACGACTTCCGGCGCCTGTTCACCACCGAGCTGGTCGGCGCGGGCCTCCCGCTGCACATCGCCGCCTCGTTGCTCGGCCACCTCAGCCTCGACACCACCCGCGGCTACACCGCCGTGTTCCCCGAGCACCTCATCGCCGCCCACGAGGCGCTCGTCGAGAACCGTCGCAAGCTGCGCCACAGCATCGAGCAGCGCACCGCCACCGGCGAGGAATGGGCCGAGTTCGAACAGCACTTCCTGCTCCGCAAGGTCGCCCTCGGCGACTGCCACCGCCCCTACGGCACCCCTTGCGTCCATGAACACGCCTGCACCCGCTGCCGCTTCCTGCGCGTCGACCCCGCCCAGCTCGGACGGCTCGACGAGATGACCGCCAACGCCGAGGCCCGCCTCGCCGAGGCCCGGGACAACGTCTGGCTCGGCGAGGTCGCCGCCCTCGAGGAGAGCCTCACCCACCTGCGTCACCGCCGAGCCGAGGCCGGAGGTCAAGAGCTGGACCACGCCCGACAACCAGGTTGAGGGCCAAGTCGCGCGGATGCTGGCTGAAGGGGCAAAGCCAGGGACGTTTACCGTCGTGGGGGTGGCCTTGACGTTGCGCCCCGAGGAGCCGCCGGCCGGGCCATGGCGAGTCGAGTCCCTGGCATGGCTGGTCGACCTGTTACTACGCACGGCGGGCCCGCCGGACGGACGCCCACCGGTGGTCGCGGTCGACGGCCGCGGCGCCAGCGGAAAATCAACGCTCGCCGAGCGGCTACGCCTGTCGGTGCCCGGCGCGCAAGTCGTGCACACCGATGACATCGCCTGGGCACATTCCCGGTTCGGCTGGGACGACCTCATGATCGGCGGTGCGCTCGGGCCACTGCACCGCGGCGAATCGGTGCACTACCAACCACCTGCGTGGGGACGGCACGGCCGGGAGGGACACGTGGACGTCGCCGCGACGACCCCTCTCGTGATCGTCGAGGGCGTCGGCGCCTCCCGCCGCGAGCTGACGCATCTGATCGACGCGGCGGTTTGGGTGCAGTCGGACTGGGTGGAGGCCGAACGCCGCGGGTTGGTTCGCGACGGCGGCGACGCGGAGGCGGTTGAGAACTGGCACGCCTGGATGAGCGAAGAGCTGCCCTTCTTAGCCGCCGACCGCCCCTGGGAGCGCGCGATCGTCATCGTGTCCGGCACACCGCAGCTCGACCACGACCCCGTGAACGAAGTGGTAGTCGCACCGCCGATGAACCGCTGACGGCCGTCTACCACCGCGCCGACGTCGACGTCCGTCGCGCCTCACTCTCGATCGTGGAGTTCAGTTAAGGAAGCCGTCCAGCTTCGGTTCCACGCTCCACCCGCCGGGGTGGCTGGTGGGGAGCTCATCCCCGGTCACGGCGACCATCGGGCGCACCGGGTACTCGATGCCCGCGATGCCCTGCCGCGCCTCCACCGGCGGAGAATACGCAGGT
>Ga0310830_100513_pt1 | contig 26884 bp, 26 predicted proteins | sample WT_ome_5_FD_201301 | JGI IMG/M metagenome (GOLD analysis project Ga0310830, IMG submission 201301) | Sorghum-adapted microbial communities enriched on wild type (WT) sorghum from Joint BioEnergy Institute, Emeryville, California, United... ...
GCGGTGGTGCACACCGTACGGTCATTGACCAAGCTCGCGGACCTGCGGCCGATCGAACGGGCCGGCGAGATGACGCGATTCGACCGGACGCTACACACGAGCGTCGGGGGTAGGATCGCCGACGGTGCGCCCGTGCTCGTCCTTCGCCCGGGTTACATATGGAACCGAGGCGATGAAGAGATCCTCATCGCCCGAGCGGTCGTTCAGGACAGGAGCCCATCGTGACCACCGCACTGGACTTCGGCACCTCCACGACCCTGGTCGCCACGGCCGACGGCGTTGTTCCGATCGGCACCATCGACGCCGCCCTTCCGTCGGTCATCGGCTACGACGACGACGGCACGCTGGTGATCGGCGAGCAGGCGGAGGCGCTGTCGCCGACCCAGGCGGTCCGCTCGGTGAAGCGGTCGATCACCGAGCGGCGGGACTTCGTACCGGTGGACCTGCCCGCGGGGGTGCGCGACGTCCGCGTCGACGACCTGATCGGGCACCTGCTGCACGAGGCCGTCCGGCGGGCGGCCGCCCGCGGGGTCGACCTGACCGCGTCGGGCGTCCGGCTGGGGTGCCCGGCGATGTGGGACGGACGGCAGCGGCGGCGGCTGCTCGACGCGGCCACGCGGTCGGGCCTGCCGCTGACGCTGGAGAGCCTGGTCGACGAGCCGGTCGCGGCAGGCATCGCGTGGCTGGCCGCCCATGCGCGCAGCGTGTCCGGCGACCCGTCCGGCGGAGCCTGGGAAGCGGAGGCGCCACTGCGGGTCGTGGTCTTCGACATGGGCGGCGGCACCCTCGATGTCGCGGTCCTCGATGTGCGCGGCCCGCACCACCGCGAGGTGTCGGTGCTGGCCGCGCTCGGGGCGCCGGAGGCGGGCGACGCGCTGGACGAGGCGATCGCCGACGATCTCGACTTCGCCCTGGCCCGGTACGGAGTGGACACCGACTCTCTCCCTCGCCCCGACCGGGCCCGGGAGCTGCTGCTCGACGCGGCGCGCCGGGTGAAGATCCGGCTGTCCACCGAGGAGGAGACCCCGGTTCCGCTGCACCGCGACACATTTGGACGGGTAGAACTCTGGTACACCCGCGACCAGCTCAACGCGGTCTTCTCCCGGCAGATGGACCGGGCCGAGCAGTACGTCGCCGCGGCCCTGCGGGTCGCCCGGCTCACCGAGCTCGTCGGCCGGTCCGCCCACGAGATCGCTCGGCTGCCGTTGGCGACCGTCGTGGCCGACGTCGACCTGGTGCTGCTCTCCGGGGGCATGAGCCAGATCCCGTACGTGGCCGAGCGCCTGCGGCGGATCTTTCCGGAGACGACGCGCATCGAGTTCGCCGCCGCCCGACCGCACCACGCGGTGGCCATCGGGCTGGCCCACACCGAGGGGTACGGGCGGGTCAACATGTACCGGCCGGCCTTCGACGTCGCCTTGGAGTGGGACAACGGCCGGGGCTTCCGGACGATCTACGAGGCGTTCACCCCGCTGGTCGAGGCGGTCCAGGTGGCCCGGGGCAGCGCCGACCTGCGCTACGTGCGGACGGGCCCCGAGCTCGGGCTGCCGCGCCAGGGAACGGGGATCCTGCGGGTGAAGTCCTATTCGGACACTCGAGTGCGGGCCACGGTCAGCGGCGCCAAGCTGGACGGGTACACGGTGACGCTGTCCGACTCCTTCGAGTTCTCCATCTACCCGAACGGTCGCATCAAGATCGTGGATGGCACGGGCATTCACGAGGGCCAGATCGAGGACTGGCACACGATCGGCTGACCGGCGCGGCCTGCGCGCCAAGCCCGACGTCCACGGCACGATTCCCTCGCCCCCGACCGGCAGCGTCCGGTCGCCGGCGTCGGGACGCATAGTTCCCGCCCCGCCAGCGCGTGTATCGGGTGGAGGGAGGACGCGTGGACGATCTCGACGCCGTGCAGTTCCGGGAGTACGTCGCGGCCCGGCAGCGGGCGCTGTTCCGGTCGGCGCTGCTGCTGACCGGGCATCGCCAGGACGCGGAGGACCTGCTGCAGACCGCGCTGACGAAGCTGGCCCAGCGGTGGCGAGCGATCAACCGGTCGGGATCGCCCGACGCGTACCTGCGCACGACCATGTACCACCAGTGGATCTCCTGGCGACGGCGGCACCGGCACGGCCGGGAGTACACGGTCGAGGTCACGCCCGAAACCTCAGCCTCCGGTGACCTGGCCACGGACGGTGCGTTGCGGGTCGCGCTGGCGACGGTGCTGAGCCAACTCACGCCCAAGCAGCGGGCGGTCGTCGTGCTGCGCTACTACGAGGACCTGCCCGAGTCCGAGGTCGCCCGCATCCTGGGCTGCAGCGTGGGCACGGTGCGCAGCCAGGCGCACCGAACGCTGGCCCGGCTGCGTGAACTGTGCCCCGATCTTGCTCCGGAGAAGGAGTTCGATACCCCATGACCACCCACGAGCGGATCAGGCAGGCGCTGGACGAGCTTGCCACGGCGCCCGAGCCCGTCGGGCTCGCCGACCGGGCGCTGCGAGCCGCCCGTCGCCGCCGCGCCCGGAACATCGGCGCGGGCATCGGGGTGGGCGGCCTCGGGCTGGCCCTCGCCGCCGTCGCGGTCGTCCAGCTCCCCGGCGCCGGCACCGTCCAGCCGGGAGCAACCGAACCCTGCGCCACCTTTACCTCGGGCAGCAACGGTCAGCCCGAAGTCCCCCGGGATCAGTGGCCGGACTTCGTCTCCGCGACGATCGCCGCGCTGCCCGCCCGCTCCGACTACTCGATGCAGTCCGGGCACACCTTCTGCTTCGGGTTCCCGGGCGACCCGGTGCCGGGATACACCCCGGCCCCGGACGCTGGCGTCGGTGCCGCCTACGCCGTCGTCAACCTCGGGCCGGACGGCGAGGACGGCCGTCTGTCGATCGACATCCAGATCGGCGTGCCCACGCCGCCGGTCGACTGCGAGACTGAGGTCACCGAGTTCAACGCGCAGGCCGCCGAAAACGGCCTGCCCGGGGCGGCACTCCTCCTCTGCCACGAGCCCACCCCAACCACGCCGCTGACCTATGTGCTCGGCTTCGACGAGGACACCATCGAGGCGACGGCGGCCTACGACGACGGCACGGTGGTCGAGCTGTACTACATCGGCGACGCCATCACGGCCGAGCAGTTGGCCGCCGCGGCCGCCGACCCCGGCCTGTACGCGACCATCCCGTCCGCGCCAGCGGCGACGGCCACGTAAGCCCGCCGGCCGTCGCCGACGGCCCCGCCGGCCCGGCGCTTGAGCGCAGCCCTTACGGCTGGGCGAAGACGTCCAGGCGCGGGTCGGAGGCGATCTCGATGAGCTGCTCGATGGTGAGCGGAAGCCCGGCTCGGGGCGGTGCGGTGGGCTGGGTATGCCAGTGGCGCAGGTCCTGAGCGAACATCCAGGCCTGGACGATTGTTTGTCCAAAGTCGACCGTGACGTGCAGCGACAAGTCGCTCGCCTGGTAGGTGATGTTCCTGCCGCCAGGGGCCGTGGTGTGCTGGCAGGGCGGGGAGGGGCAGGCGGGGTCGATAACCTGGCCGTCGGAGTCATGCTGCACGTCGCTGGCGCGCGTGACGGTGAACCCAACGGCGACCGCGCCCTGGTCGTCCACCGCAACTGCGGTCGACTCAAAGCGCTGGTGTTCGACGTCGACGTAGAACTCGAAGGGGGCCAGCGTTCGCGCCGGGGGCGTGTCGGCGTCGCCGACCTGGTGGAAGCGGAAGCCCGGCAGCCGGGACGTGACCAGCTCGGTGACCACGCATCGCAGCAGGGCGGCCCGGCGGTCGATCAGAGCGTCGGTTTCCGCGTCGGCCGCCGATGTTTCGTCGTACGGCGGGAAACCGTCGCCGTCGCGCACCGCGCGCGGTGGCTCCGCGGTCGCGACACAGGCGGTCTCGACGGCGGGGTCGGTGCCCGTCGGATCGCTGCCGCCGCCAGCCCCGAGCACCGCCGGCACCACGGCGGCGGTGGCGGTCAGGATGACCGCGGCCGACGTGGCCCGAAGCCGGCTCAGCCGACGTGCCCTTCGCCCCGCCCGCACAACCGCGTCCGCGGTCAGCGTCCGCGGTGGCTCCGCACTGACGTAGGCGATCAACCGTTCGCGGATGTCTGGATCGTCCATGTCTTCCTCGTCTCTTCCCCGGGCGCCGCCTCCGCCTCGCCGAGGAACCGGCGCAGGGCCTCGACGCCGCGCGCCGTCTGGCTCTTCACGGTTCCCTCAGCGACGCCCAGCACCTCGGCGACCTCGCTGACCGACAGGTTCTCGAGGTGGCGCAGCACCACCATCTCCCGCTGCCGCCGGGGCAGCCGGGCCAGCGCCCGGCGCAGGTCCAGGTGCAGGCCGGGATCGGTGGTGGGAGCGACGGAATCCGGCGGCTCGGCGGTCGTCAATTCACGCCGCCGGCGTCGGGTCTGCGACCGCACCGCGTTCACCAGGATGGTGCGTACGTAGGAGTCGAGCGACGCCGGCCGCACCCGCGCCCAGTGACGGTAGAGCTGGACGAAGGTGTGCTGGACCGCGTCGTCGGCGGTGTGCCAGTCGCCGCAGAGCGCGTACGCCAGCCGTCGCAGCGCGCCGTGCTGGGCCGTGAAGTACTCCACGAACTCCGCTTCCCAGCCGGCCGCGCCCATGCCACCTCCTCTGTCGCCGGTACTACCTCCGAGTCACGCCGGAGGTTCAGGCACCCGGCGAGTTTGACGGGTGGTCGTGATGGGGCCTCGCCCCGCTGGGCCCGCCGCCTCAGGCGGCCATGGCGCGACCGTCGACCGTGGTGACGGGACGCCGGCAATCGGACCGCAATATACAAATGCCGCATCACCCGGCGGGTTGGTGCCGGCCGGCGGAGGCCGGACAAGGGACCGGGACGCCAACAGGAAAGCGACTCCGCACCGGGCCTTGGTGCCTTTTCCGATCGCCCCGTCGTCATGATCGGGGTCGCCCCGGCGCTTTGTATCATCCGCCAATGACCCAACCCCCGACCGAGCGTCTGCACGCGCTCGACGGCCTGCGTTTTCTGGCAGCGCTGGCCGTCCTGGTGACGCATTACCTTTCGGCCGGCTGGGTGTACTGGCACCCGCCTGCGCTGGCTGCCTTCGACCCGATCCAGCCGGTCGCCATGTGGGGTTGGATGGGCGTAAATCTGTTCTTCATCATCAGCGGCTATGCGATCTGCATGAGCAGCTGGGGCCGGGGGCTCGGGGCATTCTTCGCCTCCCGGGCGGCGCGGCTGTTTCCCGCCTACGTGGTCTGCGCGCTCGTCACCTTCGCCGTAACAACCACCTTCGTGTTCCGTAACGTCGAGGTCGCCGACCTGCTGGTGAACCTGACGATGCTGCACTTCGCGTTCGGGGTTCCCTCGGTCGACGGCGCGTACTGGACGCTGTGGCAGGAGTTGCTCTTCTACCTGCTTTTCGCGATCGTGATCTGGCGCGGTGTCACCTATCGCCGGGTTCTTGCCTTCTGTCTCATCTGGACCGTGGCGGCGGTATTCGCGGTCTACAGCGGGGTCTCGTTCCTGCAGGCGGTCCTGCAGCGCGACCATTTCATGTACTTTGTCGCAGGCGTCGCTATGTACCTTATGCGGCGGCACGGACCCAATCTGCTGTTATGGGCGATCATCGGGGTCTCGGCCCTGCTCGCCATCCACGCCCAGGGCCCGACGCTCATCTCGTACTACGGCGAGGAGAACTACCAGAAGCACTGGATCGTCGGTGCCGGCCTGGTCGTCGTCTGCTTCGGGCTCGTGCTCGTCGTCGCCCTCGGTTGGCTGGACCGGCTGCGCTGGCGTCCGCTCGTCACCGCCGGCGCCGTCACCTACCCGCTGTACCTCCTGCACTCCTACATCGGTTGGTGGGTGATCTACCGCTTCTCGGCCACGATCGGCCCGTGGCCGCTGTTCGGCGGGCTCGTCGCCGGCATGCTCGTGGCGTCGTACCTGGTGCATCGGCTGGTCGAGCGCCCGTTCGCCGGGCGCATCCGACGCCGGCTGGAGGCCGCCTTCCGCGCTGGTGACGAGGAGAAGCGGGCGGCCGAAACCTCGATTCAGGCGACGGCGCCGGCGATCCCGGCCCCGCGGGCGGCGGCCGAGACGGTCGTACCGGCCCCGGCGGGTTCCGGGCTGGCCGGCTGGGAACCCGCCGCGCCTCCCGTCGCGACGCTGTCCGGCCCCGCGATGACGGCGGGGCCCGCGATGACGACCGGACCCGCGATGGCGACGGGACTCGCCGTCGGCGACGTCAGCCTCGGGGCCGCCGAGACCACGGTCGGCGAGGTACCACCCTGGCCGGGCGGGGCGCGGGGTGGCGGACGCCATCGCCGGGAGTCCGACTGAGCGCAGTGGTCCGGGCCGGGGCGAGCGGCGCGCCGGCCCGGACAGTACGGTGTCGGCGTGGTTGACCCGACCCTGGTCAGGCCGCCGGTGCGGCCCCGGCGCGGCTGGGGACGGACCGTGCTGCTCGTCGCCGGACTGGCCGTCCTGGGTTGCTGCGTCGCGGGTGTCACCGCCGCCGTCGTGTCGGCGGCGCTGCGCGGCGAGGGCGGCGCCGGCTCGGGTGGGAAAGGTCCGGCGGCCGGGACTTTGGCCCTGCCCGGGTTCGACGAGCCGGTGCGCGACGGTCAGTTCGAGTTCGTCGTCTCTGGGCTGTCCTGCGGCCACACCGAGCTCGTCAACGGCATCCTGCGAGCCCAGGCCCAGGGCCAGTTCTGCGTCGTCGAGCTGAGCGTGCGCAACATCGGCGACGAGGCGCGTCACTTCGGCGACGGGCTGCAGAAGGCGTACGGTCCGGACGGCGACCAGTACGCGGCCGACACCCACGCCGGGGTGGTGGTCAACGGGAGCGGGGCCGCGGTGTGGAATGTCATCAATTTCGGCAACGCCGTGCAGGCAAAGATTGTCTTCGATATTCCCCCGACCGCGACCATCACCACGCTGGAACTGCACGACTCAGCGTTGTCCGGCGGGGTGCGGGTCGCCGTCTCCGGGAGCTGACCCCGGGCGCCGAGGGCCACCCGCGGGCGACGCTGAGGGTCGGCTCACGCCAGCCCGGCCCGGGCCTCGCGGATCCAGTCCAGCACTCCGTGGGCGCCACAGGCGGTCGCGACCTGTTCGGCCTCGTCCAGCCGGGCCCGGGCTTCGCTGAGCCGGCCGGCCGCCTGCTCGAGCTGCGCCAGGGCGAGCAGGCCGGCCGCCTCGCCCGCGGCGAACCCGATCTCGCGGCGGAGCGCCACGGACTCCTCGAGCCTGGCCCGCGCGTCATCGAGCCGGCCGGCGGCCAGGTCGGCGAAGCCGAGGTGGCGGACGGCGTACGACAGCGTCAGCTTGTCGCCGACGCGGCTGGCGAGCTCGTACGACCGGCGCAGCAGAGGGAGCGCCGTCTCGGTGTCGTCGCGGACGACCTGGTGGAACGTGCCGAGCCAGAACAGCGCCTCGGCCTCACCGCGGACGTCGCCGAGTGCGGCGTACAGCTCGGCCGCGCGCTGGAAATCCGCCAGCGTGCGCGGATCCTCCTCGCGGCGCTGGAGGAACTCGGCGTGCCGGACGCGCCCCCGCGCCAGGCACAGGTCCGCCTCCACGCCATCGAGCAGCCGGTGCGCCTCAGTTACCGCCTCAGGACGGGCCTCGAACATCGCCTCCTCGTACAGCCGGCGGGCCCGCTCCACCCTGTCGTCCGTCACGCGACGCAATCTACTGCGGTCGTCCCGGGCCACGCAGTCCCGGGACGACCGCAGCCAGACACATAGCCATCCATCGGCCTCATGCTCGGGGCACGGCGCCGGTCCAGCGCTGGGCTCTCACGGTGACGCGCCGGCGGCTCGACCGGACCCGGCCGTCACGCGTGCGCCACGGCGGGCTCGGCCGCGCCGTCGACCGCGTCCATGTCGGCGGCCCGCACGACGAACAGCATCGAGGCCAGGGCGGCGAAGACCGTCGCCGCCATCACCGTGGCCATGGCGAGGCCGGTCGCCCCGAGCGCCCCGACCAGGGGAGCGGTGAGCGCGCCCAGCCCGAACTGCAGCGAGCCCGAGATCGACGCCGCCGTGCCGGCCGCCTCCCCGTGCCGGGACAGCGCCATCGCGCCCGCGTTCGGGTTGACGAGGCCGATGACGCCCAGGGTCAGCCACAGCGGGATGACCAGGCCGACCAGTCCGCCGAGGTGCGCGGCGGTGGCCGCGAGCATGAGGAGCGCGCCCGCACACGCGACGCCCAGCGAGCACAGGATGATCTGACGCGGCGTGAAGCGGTTGAGCAGCCGGACGTTGAACTGGGCCAGTCCGATGTGCCCCGCCGCGCCGAGCCCGAAGAGCACGGCGAACGCCTGCTCGGACAGGCCGTACTGCTCCTGCATCACGTACGACGACCCGCTGATGTACGAGAAGATCGTGGCCATGCCGAGGCTGCCCACCAGGGCCAGGCCGACGAACGTCCGGTCGCGCAGGATCGTCCGGTAGGAGCGCAGCGTGGTGCGCAGGTCGGGCCGCTGGCGGCGATCCGGCGGCAGGGTCTCCGGCAGGGTCCAGGCCGCCAGGGCCCCGATGGCCGCGGCGAGGACCGCCAGCGCCACGAAGATGCCGCGCCATTCGGTCCAGCGCAGCACCAGGCTGCCCAGCGACGGCGCCAGGATCGGCGCCGCGCCCAGCACGAGGATGAGGCGCGAGAACACCTTCGCCGCCGCGACCCCGCTCACCAGGTCGCGGACGACCGCGGAGGCCACCACGGCCGCCGCCGCGGCCCCCAGCCCCTGCAGCACCCGGAGCGCACCGAGGACGGCGATCGTCGGCGCGACCAGGCACAGCAGCGAGGCGACCACGTGCAACCCCAGGCCGTACAGCAGCGGTCGCCGTCGGCCGAACGCGTCCGCGAGCGGGCCGACGAGCAACTGGCCCACAGCCAGGCCCAGCAGCGTGCCGGTGAGGGTGAGCTGCACCGCCGTGGGGTCAGCCCTCAGATCCACGCCGATCGACGGGAACGCCGGCAGGTACATGTCGATGGTCAGCGGCCCGATCGCGATGATCGCGCCGAGGATGAGGATCATCTTGACCATGGAGCGCGGGGCAGTCTGCGACGTCACAACGCTCTCCAAACGCGGATTCCGCCTCCGCATTCCCGAACGTCCCAAGAGATGGGCTTCGTCACACGCGCAGGTGCGACCATGGTTGGCGTGAGCGGGTTGTCGGCCCTGGTGGACCTGCTGAGACGCGGGGGTGTCGTGGTGCTCAGCGGCGCCGGCCTGTCCACGGAGTCGGGCATCCCCGACTACCGCGGGCCGACCGGGCGGGCCCGGCGCGCGACCCCGATGCCGTACGACGTGTTCCTGCGCGACCCGGCGGCCCGGCAACGGTACTGGGCCCGCAGCTTCCTCGGCTGGCGGCTCATGTCCGCGGCGCGTCCCAACGACGGTCACCGCGCCGTCGCCACCCTGCAGTCCCTCGGGCTGGTGCGCGGGATCGTGACGCAGAACGTCGACGGGCTGCACCAGGCGGCCGGCGCCCGCGACGTCATCGAGCTGCACGGCGGGCTGGACCGGGTCATCTGCCTCCACTGTGGACAAAGGACGCCCCGGGTCGAGCTCGACCAGCGCCTGCGCGCGGCCAACCCGACGTTCGCGGCCCTGGCGACCCGCATGAATCCGGACGGCGACGTGGAGTTGCCGGCCGAGGCGGTGGCCAGCTTCCGGCCGGTCGACTGCGCCGACTGTGGCGGGCTGCTCAAGCCCGACGTCGTGTTCTTCGGGGAGACCGTGCCCCGCGAGCGCGTGCAGGCCTGCTTCGCCCTGGTCGAGTCGGCCCGGGCGCTGCTGGTGCTCGGCTCGTCGTTGTCCGTGATGTCCGGACGCCGGTTCGTGGTCCGCGCCACAAACCTGGGCATCCCGGTCGCCATCGTCAACCAGGGACCCACCCGCGGCGACGCGTACGCGAGCGTGCGCCTGGACGCCCCGCTCGGCCCGACGCTGCGGGCCGTCGTCGCGGCGCTCGCGCCCACCGCGGCCACGCCGTCGCTGTCCGTTCTCTGACGGATGAGCGGAGTGGGGCGGCGGCCGGGAGAGACTACGCCTCAGGCGAGCGTCGGGCCGACGCCCGCCCGTATCGTCCGAACCAGGGAGGATTCATGCCTGTCATTGCCGACCTCGACAAGGTGCTGGACAAGGCGTACGAGAACGCGACCCTCGAGGAGATCATCAACGCGCCGGTGGACGCGCTGGCCGGAGTCAGCGAGGGTGACGCCGGGCTGCTCAAGCAGGCGTTCAACATCAAGACCGTGGGTGACCTCGGTCGCAACAAGTACTTCCGGACGGCCGCCGCGCTCGTCGCGCTGTTCGAGCAGTCCCGCTAGCGCTTACCGAGTGCGTGTGCCGGTGCGGTCCCGTCGCCCGCACCGGCCCTGCGGGCGACGCCCGAATAACGGTTCGCCTCTCCGCACGCGCTGGGTAGGCTTCGCGCCATGAAGGTCGGCATTGTCGGGGCCACCGGGCAGGTCGGTGGCGTGATGCGCAGCGTGCTGGCCGAGCGGAAGTTCCCGGTGACGCAGCTGCGCCTGTTCGCCTCTGCCCGTTCGGCCGGGCGCACGTTGCCCTGGGGCGACGGCGAGGTCGTGGTCGAGGACGCGCATACGGCGGACTACTCCGGGCTGGACATCGTGCTGTTCTCCGCCGGCAAGTACGCGTCCAAGGAGCTCGCCCCCAAGGTCGCGGCCGCCGGCGCGGTGGTGATCGACAACTCGTCGGCCTGGCGGATGGACCCCGACGTGCCGCTGGTGGTGGCCGAGGTCAACCCGCACGCGCTGCGGCACCGCCCGAAGGGCATCATCGCCAACCCGAACTGCACCACGATGGCCGCGATGCCGGTGCTCGCGCCGCTGCACCGGGAGGCGACGCTGGTGGGCCTGGTGGTTTCCACCTACCAGGCGGTCTCCGGGGCCGGCCTGAGCGGAGTGTCCGAACTGGACAACCAGGTCGCCGGGCTGGAGGGCCGCCGGGCCGACCTGACCTACGGGGCCGAGAACGTACGGTTCCCCGCGCCGAGCGTCTTCGCCCGCCCGATCGCGTTCAACGTGCTGCCGCTGGCCGGGTCTTTCGTGGACGACGGGTCGGGCGAGACCGACGAGGAGCAGAAGCTCCGCAACGAAAGTCGCAAGATTCTCGAAATCCCGGACCTGCCGGTCGCCAGCACCTGTGTCCGGGTGCCGGTCTTCACCGGCCACTCGCTGCAGGTCTACGCCCGGTTCGCGCGGGAGCTCACGCCGGAGCGGGCCAAGGAGATCCTGGCGGAGGCGCCCGGGGTGGTGCTCGAGGACGTGCCCACCCCGCTGCTCGCCGCCGGCCGTGACCCGACGTACGTGGGCCGCATCCGCCGGGACGAGACCGTGGAGCACGGGCTGGCCTTCTTCTGCTCCAGCGACAACCTGCGCAAGGGCGCCGCGCTCAACGCCGTCCAAATCGCCGAGCTCATCGCGGCGGAGTGACGAGCCCCGAGGAACGAGCGGCGAGGAGCGAGGGGCGAGTCCCTCCTGACGGCGGGCGGCCGGAGTCAGCGGTTGGACGCGCGGACGGCGGCGGCGCGGGCCGAGTGACGGGCGCGCAGTCGGGCCCGGGCGCGGGCCTGGCTCGCGCGGACGATTCGGTTGGGTTTGGCTCGGGCGCCTGAGTTCGCGATGGTCGGGCTCGCGGCGGCCGGGGCGGTCGGGGCGGGCGCCGGAGTCGGCGCGGGCGGGGCGATGGTCCGCACCGGCGCGGGCAGGCTCTGGTGGTGGTGCTGCGGCTCGGCGTAGAACGTCAGGCCGATCACGGCGGCCAGGGTGACCACGAAGCCCGCGGCGGCGAACCACTCCCGACCCGGGGCGATGCGGTCGCCGAGGAAGAGCAGGCCGATGACGGCCGCGGGGACGGCGGCGGCCGCGTCCATGGCGGCGACGGCGGCGGTGGTCGAGCCCCGCTGCATCGCCAGGCCGAGCAGGAGCTGCCCCACGAGCGAGTGGGCGATCAGCAGGTACAGCAGGGGGTTGGTGAGGAACGCCTCGCCGCTGGTCGGGTTGGCCAACGGCCGGGCGGCGACCGCGGCGGCGGCGAAGGCGACGCCGGCGAGGGCCCCCAGGGCGACCGACCCCTTGGACCCGCGGAGCTTGGCCGCGAACGGGCCGACCAGCGCGATGCCGCCCAGGACGATGACCAGGCCCAGGATGCCGGCGGGGCCGAGCGGGTGGGACGGGTGCGGCTGCGCGGCGAAGACCAGGGCACCGAGCCCCAGCAGGAGCGCGGCGAGCAAAGCGATCTCGGACCGGGGCAGCCGCCACTTCAGGAACAGCACCCCCAGGATCGCCGTGACGCCGAGCCCGGCCGCGACCGCCGCCTGGACCAGGAACAGCGGCAGCTCACCGCGGGCGGCGAAGGCCAGCACGAAGCCGACCATCTGGAACAGGACACCGAGCAGGTACACCCACTGCCGGGCCAACCGGACGAGCAGCTTCGGGTCGAGCGTCTCATGGGCAGTGGTACGGGCGGCGGCCACGGACTGCAGCATGTTCGCCAGACCGTACGCCGCGATCATGGCGCCCAGGAACACCCAGCCGGCGGACATCAGCGCATCGTAGAGCCAGTTCGGATCGGGCGCGCGGCGAGCCCGACGGGGACGCCGGCCCCAGGCGGACAGGCGGTCATCTACGTGCTCAGCCGATTGATGATCTCGTCGTGGAGCTTACCGTTGGTAGCCACCGCGCTACCGCCGGTCGGTCCGGGGCGGCCGGTCAGGTCGGTGAACGTGCCCCCGGCCTCGGTCACGATCGGGATCAGCGCGGCCAGATCCCACAGCGACAGCTCCGGCTCGACCATGATGTCGACCGCGCCCTCGGCGACCAGCATGTAGCCGTAGAAGTCGCCGTAGGCCCGGCTGCGCCAGACCTTCCGGGTGATGTCGAGGATCGCGTCGAGCCGACCGGCCTGCTCCCACCCCGTCAGCGACGAGTAGCAGAACGAGGCGTCGGACAGCCGGCTGACGCCGGAGACCCGGATCGGCGTGGCGGCGGCCTGGTGGCGGCCCGCGTACGCCCCGAGGTTCTTGGCCGCCCACCACCGTCGGTTGAGCGCCGGGGCGGAGACCAGGCCCACCACCGGCTCGTTGCCGTCCATGAGCGCGATGAGGGTGGCCCAGATCGGCACCCCGCGCAGGAAGTTCTTCGTCCCGTCGATCGGGTCGATCACCCACTGGCGCTGGCTCGGACCCGCGGCCGCGAGCACGAAGCCGAACTCCTCGCCGAGGACGGCATCGCGGGGACGGGTACGTGACAGGGTCGACCGCAGGGCCTTCTCCACCGCCGTGTCGGCGTCGGTGACCGGGGTGGAGTCCGGCTTCTCGGTCACCTGGAGATCCTGCGCCTTGAACCGCGCCAGCGCGATCGCGTCGGCGGTGTCGGCGAGCACGTGCGCCAGCGCCAGGTCGTCGGCGTAGCGGGTCACGAGCGGAAACCTATAGGACTTTACGCAAAGTTACGAGTTATGGTCCCCGCCGTGGCTCCGGAGCGTCTCGTCGGGCTGCTCGCCGAGCCCCGTCGCCTGCGGGTGCTCGCCGCGGTCGTCCTCGGCGCGCAGACCCCGACCGAGGTGATGGAGCGGACTGGCCTCACTCTTCGTGATGTCGCGGATGCGTTGCGTCGTCTCAGCGACGGCGGTCTGGTCTCGTCGACCCCACCCCTGGTCGTCCGGTTCGACGCCTTCGTGGAGTCGGTCCGCTCAGCGGCGGCGGCCCGGCCGGCCCCCGAAGCGCTCGATCCCGACCAGGCCCGGGCCGCGGTGCTGCGGACGTTCCTCGTGGACGGGCGACTGGTCTCGATCCCGGCCGCGCGGTCGAAGCGACGGGTGGTTCTCGAGCACATCGTCGCCGCCTTCGAGCCGGGGGTGCGCTATCCGGAGCGGGAGGTGGACGCGATCCTGCGGGCCTGGCATCCGGATTACGCCGCCCTGCGCCGGTACCTCGTCGACGAGGCGCTGCTCGCCCGGGAGGCGGGCGTGTACTGGCGCATCGGCGGACCCGTGTACCTGCCGGCCGAGCCCTGACCTAGTCGACGGGGGCGGTGCCGGAGCGGGACAGCAGCAGGCGGCGGAACGACGCGACCCGCCTCGGGTCGGCGCCGCCCGCGGCGACCAGGGCGTCGAGGCCGCACGGCCGGGTCACCCGACGCTCGTCCGCTTGCTCCGCCGGCCGCGCCGGCGTCCCGGCCCCCGCCTCACCCAGGTGGTCGCAGTTGGGCGGGCAGTTGGCGGTCGCGTCGACGAGCTCCGGGAAGCCGTGCAGCACGTTCTCGGGGTCGACGTGGGCGATGCCGAAGCTGCGTACGCCCGGGGTGTCGACGATCCATCCGTGCTCCGGACCGCCGTCGGGGCCGGCCGGCAGCGGCAGGGCGACCGCGCTGGTCGAGGTGTGCCGGCCCTTGCCGATCGCGCTGACCGCCCCGACCGCCCGGTCCGCGTTGGGGACCAGGCGATTGACCAATGTGGACTTGCCCACCCCGGAGTGTCCGATGAGGACGGACCAGCGGTCGTGCAGCGCCTCCTGCAGCGCGGTGAGGGGACGGTCCGGCCAGCACAGCACGTAGCGCAGGTCCAGCTCGTCGTAGTACTCGAGCAGCGCGTCCGGCTTGGCCAGGTCGGCCTTGGTGAGGCACAGGAGGGGCTCGATGTCCGCGTCGTACGCCGCGACGAGACATCGGTCGATGAATCCCGTGCGCGGGGGCGGATCGGCGAGCGAGCAGACGATGACGAGCTGGTCGGCGTTGGCGACGATGACCCGCTCCTTGCCCTCCACGTCGTCGTCGGCCGTGCGGCGCAGGACGGACGTCCGGTCTTCGATACGGACGATGCGGGCCAGGGTCCCCTCCCGCCCGGAGATGTCGCCGACCACGCTGACCCGGTCCCCGACCACCACGCCGCGCCGGCCGAGTTCCCGGGCCCGCATCGCGGTCACCAGCCGGCCCTCCACCGAGCAGGTGTAGCGGCCACGGTCGACGGCGACCACGACCCCGCTCACCGCTTCCTCGTGGCGCGGTCGGATGCGCGTGCGCGGGCGTGACGTACGACCGGGCCGGACCCGGACGTCGTCCTCGTCGTAATCGTGTCGGCGCTTCAGACGGCCGCCTCCGCCACGATGCTGCGCCACAGCGTGGGGAACTCGGGCATGGTCTTGGAGGTGCAGGCCACGTCGTCGAGCACCACGCCGGGTACCACCAGCCCGATGACGGCCGCCGCATGAGCCATGCGGTGGTCGGCGTACGTGCGGAACGGGCCCCCACGCAGTGGGCGAGGACGAATCTCCAGACCGTCGGGCAGCTCGGTGACGTCGGCCCCGAGCCGGCCCAGCTCGGTGGCCAGCGCCGCGACCCGATCGGTCTCGTGACCCCGGATGTGGGCCACCCCGTACAGCCGCGACGGGCGGTCGCCCAGCGCGGCCAGGGCGGCGATCACCGGGGTGAGCTCACTGACATCGGAGAGGTCGACGTCGATGCCGTGGATGGTGCCGGTACCCGTGATCGACAAGCCGGTGTCGGTCACCGTGATGGTCGCGCCCATCGCGGTGAGCAGGTCGCGCAGGTAGTCGCCCGGCTGGGTGGTCTCCCGGGGCCAGCCCGGCACCGTGACCTCGCCCCCGGTGACCATCGCCGCCGCCAGGAACGGCGCCGCGGCCGACAGGTCGGGCTCGATGGACCACTCCCGCCCGGCCAGCTTGCCCGGGGCCACCACCCAGACGTCGGGCGTGGCGTCGTCCACCTCCGCCCCGGCCTGGCGCAGCATCGTGGTCGTCATGCGCAGGTGCGGCGCACTGGGCACCGGCGGCCCCTCGTGCCGGACGACCACGCCGTTGCGGAAGGCGGGGGCGGCGAGCAGGAGAGCCGAGATGAACTGGCTCGACGTCGACGCGTCGATGGTCACGTGGCCACCGGCCAGCTCCCCGGTGCCGTGCACGACCAGCGGCAGTCCGCCGGTGGGGCCGGCGGTCACCGTGACGCCGAGGTCGGTGAGCGCGCGGACCAGGGGGGCCAGGGGCCGCTGCCGGGCCTGGGGATCCCCGTCGAATTCGACCCGCCCGTCGGCCAGGGCCGCGACCGGGGGCAGGAAGCGCATCACCGTGCCGGCCAGCCCGACGTCGATCGTCGCGGGACCGTGCAGCGGTCGCGGGGCCACCACCCAGCGCGCCGAATCGGTGTCGTCGATCTCCGTGCCCAGGGCGCGCAGTCCGGCCGCCATCAGCGTGGTGTCACGGGCCCGCAGGGGCCGCCGAAGGGCGCCCGGCGCGTCGGCCAGGGCCGAGAGCACCAGGGCTCGCGCCGTCATCGACTTGGACCCGGGCAGCGTCACCGTCGCCCGTACCGGTTCGGCGGCGGTCGGCGCGGACCAGGCGGCCGCGGTCCGCTCGGGGGTGGGCCCAGCCGTCGGTGCCGACGCAGCCGTCGACGCCGGTCCGGCGATGGGCGCGGGTCCGGCCGTCGGGCCGATGGCGGGGTCCTGAGTGTCGGGCACGTGACCATTCTGCCCCGTGGCGGCGGGCGCGCCCGTCTGGGCACCGGACGTCAGGGAGGCGTCCCGGCCGACCGTGGTTCGCCGGGCGGCCGACCGCAGCCGCCGGCGTACCTGGCCCAGGCGTACCTGGCCCAGCAGTCGCGCGGGTGCCGGGCCGCCATCGCCGGAGCGGCGGCATCCGGCCACTGGGCGGAACCCGGGTACCGTCCGAGGCATGTGTGGGCGATACGCCTCGACGCGCAGCGCCGCCGATCTGGCCGCGCTGTTCGAGGTCGAGGACCTGACCGACGGCGAGCTGGTGCCGAGCTACAACGTGGCGCCGACCGACCCCGCGCCGATCGTGCGGGTGGCGGCCGGGAAGGGCCCGGTGCTGTGCGTGGCCCGGTGGGGCTTCCTGCCGCCGTGGTCGCGCAGCCCACGCGACGCGGCGCGGATGATCAACGCGCGGGCCGAGACGGTGGCGCAGTCGCGGGTCTACGGCGAGGCGTTCGCCCGTCGGCGATGCCTCGTGCCGGCGGACGGATGGTACGAGTGGCGCGTAACGCGGGCGACGAGCCAGCCATCGGGCCGTGGCGGCCGGACGGTGAAGCAGCCCTATTTCATGACCCGTCCCGACGCCGTGGTGTTCGGGGGCGTGTGGTCGGTCTGGGGTACGGGTGCGGCGGCGCGCATCACATTCAGCATCATCACGGTGCCCGCGGTCGGGGACCTCGCGACGGTGCACGACCGGATGCCGCTATTGATCGAGCCTCATCGTTGGGTGGAGTGGCTGCGGGGTTCCGATATGGCCGACCTGTTAACACCGCCGTCATCGACCTTCTGTGCCGGCATCGAGATACGTCCGGTCTCGACGGCGGTGGGTGACGTACGCAAAGATGGACCAGAGTTGGTGCGGCCGGTCACCGTGACCGACTCCAATCTGTCTACTGTGGAGTGTGCACCAACCTTGTTCTGATGCGCGGTCTTCGCGCATCGGTGTCGGTCAGTTGGGACGGATCTGTCCGTTTCTTCTCGCGCGTTTTGGCGAGATCTCAGCGAAACCCTTGTCTGGGTCGGCTGTCGTGCGGTAGAACACAACGCCGGCATGTGGCGGGCACTCCGCTGTTGCCGGCGCTTGCTGTTGACGGCGCGTACCAGCTGACATCGATGGTGTCGGCCGGCGCCAGAGCCGAATAAGGTTCACTTCCTGGCCTCGGCCAGGAAGCGACCCACGGGGGAGGTGGGGTGTTTGACCAGGGCCCGGATGCCGCGCCCGCATGAGGTGGCAGCCGCTCGACGGGACCCGCGACTCCTGCGGGCAATCGAGGAGAGAGAAGAGGACCTGACCTGGCGGGTCCGTGGTGTATGCCAGTCCGTTGATCCTGAGGTCTTCTTCCCGGCGCCCAGTGAGCCGGCCGATGCCGCGGTGGCGCTGTGTCGCACCTGCGAAGTGCAGGGTCCTTGTCTCGCCTGGGCACTTGAGGTCGGCGACTGTCACGGCGTCTGGGGGGCGACCACGCCCCGGGAACGCCGGGCCATGCTGGTGGCGTGGCAGAGCGAAGAGGTGCAAAGCAAGCTCGCCCGGTCGTCGTCCCGGCCCGTGATGCTGCCGACTCCGCGCATTCGCACCGGGTTCGGCGCGAAGAATCGGAACACTCCCGTTCGGGAGTTGGCGCGGACCGCGTAATTTCTGCTGAGCCGCCGGACCCGGAGTCCGGGTCCCCGTCGACGGTGCGAACGGCGGCCCCGCGATCCGCGAGACGTCCTGCGATCCGAACCGAAACCTTCCGTGTCGCCACGCCGCACGGCGAGGCCGAGGTGGTCCTTGACCAGCCCCGGCGGGCCGTCGGCGTGCTGGTGCTCGGTCACGGGGCATCCGGCGGCGTCGACGCGCCCGACCTCGTCGCGGTGCGCGACGCCGCCGTCGCCGCGGGCGTGGCGGTCGCGCGGGTGACCCAGCCCTACCGGCTGATGGGGCGCCGGGTTCCGGCTCCGGCGGCGCAGCTCGACGCGGCCTTCATCGCCGCCGTCGGCGAGGTGCGGCGGCGGGTCGGCGCGCGCCTGCCCGTGGTCGTGGGCGGTCGTTCGTCCGGCGCCCGGGTCGCCAGCCGTACAGCCGGTCGGGTCGGCGCCGCCGCAGTGCTCGCGCTCGCGTTTCCGCTGCACCCGCCCGGCAAGCCGGACAAGAGCCGGGCGGCCGAGCTCGACCCGGCCGTGCCCACCCTCGTCATCAACGGGGATGCCGACCCGTTCGGCGTACCGGAGCCGGTGGGGGCGGTCGAGGTGGCGATCCGTCCGGGCGAACGACACGACCTGCGTCGCGACCCCGCCGCCGTCGCCACCCTGGCCGTCGACTGGCTCACCGCCCGGTTGAACCGGTGACCGGGGCCGCGACGACCCTCGTCCCGGTCGGACCACCGGTCACGGGTCACCCCGGGCTGGACGACCCCCTTCGCCGGGGTCTCGGGCCCGCGCGCCGCGGCCCGAGGGCCCCCGGGCGGTCGGGCGGAGACCGATCGCCGATAACCCGACAGTTACGTTCCCATCACCGGCAGCGGTCGTTGAGCCCGGCGGACCCGGAATCCCGGGTGCAGTCAGCCCCCAGGCCCTCCTGGTTCCCGGTGGCTCGGCGCCGCCAGTGTTCGAGTTGTCGGGGCCAGGACGGGACCGGGCTCCGAGGCCGGGCTCACGAGCGGTGGGCCACGAACGGCCGGACTTACGACGGCCGACGCCGGGACCGGGCGACCAGGGGCGGGCGACGAGGCACGGGCCACGGCGAGTCGGCCGGCCGAATGACGCCGGTGTGATCCCGGCCGTACCGGAATCCCGCGGCGACCAGCCGTGTTGTCACCCATCGCAGGCCCTGGTACGGGGAGGCGACGCGATGCTGGTTCCGGTGCACGATCAGGACTCGGCGGGAGTCAGGCCGCCCGCGCGGAGGCGTACCGGCCGCGGAGGTTCGTATTCGCAGGCCCCGGTGATCGTTGACGGCGTATCCTCCTCCAGACGGAGGAGGGTCTTGCAGGTGGACAGCGACCCGGGGGACAGCCCAACGCAGGCCCGTGCCGACGGGGGGACGGCCACGGCCACGCCGAGCCGTACGGTCGCGCCGGAGACGGCGGCTGAGCGGCAGGCCCGCTTCGAGCGCGATGCCCTGCCGTTCCTGGACCAGCTCTACGCGGCCGCGATGCGGATGACCCGCAATCCGGCCGACGCCGAAGACCTGCTGCAGGAGACGTACCTCAAGGCCTACGCCGCCTTCCACCAGTTCGAGGAGGGCACGAACCTCAAGGCCTGGCTGTACCGGATCTTGACGAACACGTTCATCAACTCGTACCGACGCCGCCAGCGCCAGCCGGTGCAGGCCCCGACGGACGAGATCACCGACTGGCAGCTGGCCGAGGCGGAGTCGCACACGTCCAGCGGCCTGCGCTCGGCGGAGGCCGAGGCGCTGGACCGGCTGCCGGACAGCGACGTGAAGCAGGCCCTCCAGCGGCTGCCGGAGGAGTTCCGGCTCGCCGTCTACCTGGCCGACGTGGAGGGCTTCTCCTACAAGGAGATCGCCGAGATCATGTCGACCCCGATCGGCACGGTGATGTCGCGGTTGCACCGCGGCCGGCGCACGCTGCGCAAGCTGCTGGAGAACTATGCCGTGCAGCGGGGGCTGGCCCCGGCCGCCGCGGCGGGGCAGGATGGTGCCGGCGCCCGAGCGACCGGCGTCGACCTCATGCCCGACGAGGATGACATGGCCGCCGAAGCTGGCCAGGAGGTGTGAGACGGTGAGCTGCGGCAAGCCTCATGAGATCGACTGTGCCGAGATCTTGCAAGAGGTCTATCTCTTCCTCGACCTGGAGTGCTCCGACGAGCGGCGCGCGGCGATCCAGCACCACCTCGACGAGTGCCCGGGCTGCCTGCGCGAGTACGGCATCGAGCAGGAGGTACGGGCGATCGTGCAGCGCTGCTGCGGCGGGGACCGGGCTCCGGAGGCCCTTCGGGAACGCCTACGCGCCAAGATCGCCGCGCTCGGCGTGGCGGCCCTGGAGGCAGGCTGAGGAACGGGGAGTCCGCGTCGCGGTCCCCGGTTGCGGTCACCGTACGGCGGGTCCGGCTACGGCCGCCTGGTCCTCGTGGCCGTACGGTCGGTCCCATCCGCCGGCGCGACGCTCGGTGACGTCACGATCGGCCGGCTGACGTCACCGGCTGTGACTGGCCGCTGTCGCGCCTGACCGGCTGGATGTCACTCGACGACGGCGAGCAGGTCGCCCTCCTGCACGACGTCGCCCTCCTTGACCGCTATCTGGCTCACGACCCCGCTGGTCTCGGCGACGACCGGGATCTCCATCTTCATCGACTCGAGGATCACCAGCGTGTCGCCCTCGGCCACCTGGTCCCCGGCCGACTTGACGACCTTCCACACGTTCGCCACCATCTCGGCCCGGATCTCGGCCATCGCGCCTCCCAGCTCATCCTTGAGCAACGCCTGCCTCGCTGAGCGTATCCGATCACGGTTATGGACTAGGCTGTTAGGCCATGGCAAAGAGGGCACGGAAGAAGAAGGCTCGCAAGAAGAAGGCCGCCAACCACGGCAAGCGTCCCAACTCCTGAGTTCGGCGCGGCCGGCGGCCTGGTCCGCCGGCCGGCCGCGGCCCGTCGCCTCACTCAACGAACTCCGGGGCGACCTGTAGACCCGACGGATGTCGTCGGTGACGTCGCGGTCGTCGAGGTGCACCACGAGACTGAGCCGAGTTCCGGCCCCATCGCCCCGGTGCTAATGGGGCTTCGGACTTCCCGCTAGTTCGGCAGTTACTTCTGGTCGAGGAGACGCCTCGTGCCCCAGCTGAATCGGTGACTGCTGACCGGTCAAGGCACGCAGGAGCAGTTCGATCACCGGTAGGCTGGCCTTGTCGACCGAGCCACTCTCATCCGCGCGAATATTCACATCGGTAACACGTATCTCCCCGGCCGCGACCTCGACGCGGATGGTTGCGCGGGCCGGCACCTGCGTCTCACCGTCCACTCGAGCGATGGTGATGGCGAAGATATCAATAGACATGATTCCTTCTCTCCCGACCTGCGCCTTCGCTCCTCGTATCCGGTGCCGGCAAGGCGACTGCGGTCGAACGCGGCTCGCACATGCGCAGCGCCCGCGGCTGCGGTCGGTGACGGCAACGATCCCGGCCCACGAGTGTCACCACCGGGTAACACCAGATCTTCTTTCGGGAGTTGTGTGACAGGTGTGAGTCAGCAGGCCCTCAGCCTCATCGCCCAGCAAGGTCATGATGTCCGCCATGGCCCCCGCCCCCTTGTTTTCGGCAGGACACATGCTATTGCCCGCTCGTCGGGTGCCGGGCGGATTCGGGCCCGCCGCCCCAGCTTTCGGTCGAAGCGCCGGGGTGAGCCCCGCCGTCGGTGTTAGCTTCAGGGTGGGTCCGGGCGGATCCGGCCGTGATGGGGCATCGCCAGGTTGACGGGGGTAGGGCCATGTCGGCAGAGGTTGCTCGACCGGGAGCAGTACGACCACCATCCCAGCAAGATTCGACCGCCATCCCATCAAGATCGGCAGCGCGCGGCGGTCAGGTGATGGCGAGCAGCTCCGGTCGGAGCTTTCCCATCGGGCCACCCGGCCGGCGGGAGCGGTTCGACGGCGCTGGATGAGCGCGGCGGCCAGCGCGTCCTCCTGACGTCCCAGCCGAGGCTGCCGGCGCTGACCCGTACGTCGTGCTCAACGCCCGCGGCCGCCACACCGAGATTCGCGGCCGCCGCACCGAGATTCAATGTCCCGCCGCTGCTCGGCGAGCCGCGAAAGTGACGTCGGGTCCTCGTAGCGACGAGGGTCCGTGGTTCGACATCACGGCCGACCTGCTCGAACACCATCAGTGCCTGGATCCTCAGCGGCACCGCTCACTCGCTGGCTGCGTTTCAAGACTCCGAGAGCCGCCCGACCACCTGGCACTCACACCCGGATCGATCCCTCTGGTCCCGTAACGGCTGGCAGGAGGCGACGTCATGGCCGAGCAGAAGCTCGTGGAATGGCTCGAGGATCTGTCCACGGACGACACACCACGGGTGGGCGGCAAGAACGCCTCACTCGGGGAGATGATCCGCAACCTGGCGAGCCAGGGGGTGCGCGTGCCCGGAGGGTTCGCCACCACCGCCCAGGCGTACTGGCAGTTTCTCGACGCCAACGACATGCGCACGCGCATCGCCGACCAGATCAACGCGCTGCACCGCGGCACGGATCTGGCCGAGGTCGGCGCCGCCATCCGGAGTATGTTCGTCGACGCCGAGTTTCCCCCGCACCTCGCCGGCGCCATTGCCGAGGCCTACCGGAGTCTCGCGGCTCGATTGCACCGGGAGGATCCGGACGTAGCGGTGCGCAGCAGCGCCACAGCCGAGGACCTGCCCGAGGCCAGCTTCGCCGGCCAGCAGGAAACGTTCCTCAACGTCGCCGGGGAACAGGCGCTGCTGGCCGCCTGCAAGCGCTGCTACGCCTCCCTGTTCACCGATCGGGCGATCAGCTATCGCGAGCACCACCGGTTCGACCACCTCAAGGTGGCCCTGTCCGTTGGCGTGCAGGAGATGGTTCGGTCCGACCGGGCCGGGGCCGGCGTCATGTTCTCCATCGACACCGACAGCGGCTTTCCCAGCGTGGTACTCATCAACGCATCCTGGGGGCTCGGGGAGTCCGTTGTCGCCGGGAAGGTGGACCCGGACGAGTACCTGGTCTTCAAACCCCTGCTCGACCGACCCGGCCTGAACCCGGTGATCTCGAAGACGGTTGGCGGGAAGCGAACCAAGATTGTCTATGGCTGGTCTCACGAGCAACCGACCCGCACCATCGAAACCACCGATGATGAGCGGAACGGATTCGTCCTCGAAGACCAGGAGATCCTGCAGCTGGCCCGGTGGGCGTGCCTGATCGAAGACCACTACGGCCGGCCCATGGACATGGAATGGGCCAAGCACGGCGACAGCGGTGAACTCTACATCGTGCAGGCACGCCCGGAGACGGTCCAGGTGCGCAAGGAAGCCTCGACGCTGCGCTCGTACCGGCTGCGTGAGCGCGGGCGGCCGTTGCTCTCCGGGCTGGCCATCGGTGACGCCATCGCCGCCGGGAAGGTGTGCAATCTGCGCAGCGTCGCCGAGATCGATCGATTCGTCGATGGCTCGGTGCTCGTGACCGGTGCAACCGATCCGGATTGGGAACCGATCATGAAGCGGGCGGCGGCCATCGTCACCGACCACGGCGGCCGCACCTCCCACGCGGCTATCGTCGGCCGGGAACTGGGAGTGGCCGCCGTCGTCGGCACCGGGGATGCCACCAGCACCCTGACCGACGGGCAGGAGGTCACCGTTTCCTGCGCCGAAGGGGAGCGGGGCAACGTTTACGACGGGATCCTCGCGTACGACGAGCGTGAGGTCGACCTCGCCGAGATCCCCACCACATCGACCGATGTCATGTTGAACATGGCCAATCCGGCGGCCGCGTTCCGGTGGTGGCGGCTGCCGGCCGATGGCGTTGGCCTGGCCCGAATGGAGTTCATCATCAACAACCACATCAAGATCCACCCGATGGCATTGGTGCGCTTCGACGACCTCGACGACGATGCCGCCCGGGCGCGGATCGCCGAACTCACGCGGGGCCACGACGACAAGACCGAGTTTTTCGTGCAACGCCTGGCGTACGGCATCGCCCGCATCGCCGCCGCGTGGTGGCCCAGGCCGGTCATCGTGCGGACCAGCGACTTCAAGACCAATGAGTACGCCCGGCTCATCGGCGGTGAGGCGTTTGAACCGGCCGAGGAGAATCCGATGCTGGGCTGGCGTGGCGCGAGCCGCTACTACAGCGAGGACTACCGGCCCGGCTTCGGCCTGGAATGCCGCGCCATCCGCCGGGTCCGGGACGACATGGGGCTGACCAACGTCATCGTGATGATTCCGTTCTGTCGCACGGCGGACGAAGCCGATCGCGTCCTCGACACGATGGCCGAGTACGGTCTGAGCCGGGGCCGCAACGGCCTGCAGGTCTATGTGATGGTCGAGGTTCCGTCCAATGTCATACGCGCCAACGATTTCGCCGACCGCTTCGACGGGTTTTCCATCGGCAGCAACGACCTGACGCAACTCACCCTCGGCGTCGACCGCGACTCGGAACGGCTCGCGCCACTGTTCAGCGAACGCGACCCGGCCATCACCGACAGCTTGCAAGCCGTCATCGATTCGGCTCATCGCGCCGGCCGCAAGGTCGGCCTGTGCGGACAGCGTCCCAGCGACGACCCCGAGTTCGCCCGACTACTGGTGCAGGCCGGTATCGACTCCATCTCCGTCGCACCCGACAGCTTCCTCGCGGTCAAGGACAATGTCGCTGCCGCCGAAGGAAAGGCAACGGTACGCACCCAATAGGGACCACGCGCGGGAGAACGGCCAATTGTTCGCGCTGGTTGTCGCGCTGACCCCGTGGGATGCCGCCGCTGCCGCGCGCGTGCGCGTCGGCGGGAGGGGTGTCCCCTGGGTGAGGTGTCAACGCGACCGGGATCGGCGTCGACACCCACCCAGATGACGCAGTCGAACTACGCGGTCAGAACGGGCAGCAGGTCAGTTCGAGGGCTTCGCTGGGCGGCGACTGGTTGCGCTTCTTGTCGCGCGCGGTGATGTAGAGCTGAACAGTGTCGCCCTCGCTCCAGAGCTGTGCGGTGATCGGCACGAAACTGAGGTCGAACCGCTGGGTGTTCGTCGTGTCCCAGACCCCCGACAGCCATTCGAGGCCCGGCACCTGTGACGCGTCCAGGTGAAGGTCGTACCACAATTCGCCGACGCCCTCGGTGGAGGGGTCGAACAGGAGGAATGCCGGGTTACCGTGGGCATCGCGTTCGATGCGCAGGTTCGTCGGCGCGTTCGGAGTCTTGAAGTCCTCGGGCACCGGCGTTCTGACCGTGATCGGATCCGCTTGCGCGCGCGACCGCTCATCCTTGAACTCGGTGTAGAACGCGGTGACCGTGATCGTGTACTCGGTGTCCCAGACCAGTTCGGTGTAGGTCACGGGCTCGCCGTGACTCATCCGAGTGCCCGCCCACAGCGGTGACACCGAGATGATGTAGTAGTCGGCGCCGTCCGGCTCGTCCCAGTCGACCGTGAAGCTCGTGGGCTGCAGGTTGACGACCCGGACATTACTCGGTGGTTCGCTGGTGACCCCGCCGGCGCTCGCCGGTGCCGACCCGATGACGAGCGTGGCCAACGCGAGGACGAGGGCAGAGAGGACAGCGTTCAACGGTGCGGTAGGGCGTCTATTCATGGTCGCTCCCTCAGACAAATCGGTCGGAAACGTTCTCCATGCCGGTATGCACGGGGGACGAACGGGCACGGTTCACCTTCCGGGCCCGTTGCGGAGCGCGACCAGCCTCCACCAGCCGATCCCAACGCCGGTTTCCGGCGAACCGGGTCCCTCGGCTGTCCACGGGTGGTGAGTCGCGTCACCCCACGCCGGTCCGGCGTCCGCCGGGCCGGGTCGACGCCCCTGAGCGGGCTGGTGGCAGCCCGCGGAACGGGGCCTAGGCTTGACGTGTGTCGACGCTGCGGGACCTGGTGGAGGAGTACACCACGCTGGGCCGGCTGGAGATCGAGCATCTCCACCGCCTGGCGGGGGACTGGCAGCTGATCGCCGACCTCTCGTTCGCCGACCTGCTGCTGTGGGTGGCGATCGACCGGCCCCGGCCCGGCGGCGAGCCCGTCAGCGACGACCCGAACGCCACGCCGTCGTTCATCTGCGTGGCCCAGGTCCGTCCGACCACCGGCCCCACGGCCTACCAGGACGACTACGTGGGGCGGATCATCTCCGGGCCCGAGGCCGCGCACCTGGCGATCGCCCACTCCCAGGGGCGCATCTGGCGCGAGGGTGACCCGGTCTGGTACGGCGACACGCCGGCCCGGCACGAGGCGATCCCGGTCCGGCGTCGGGACGGGGTGGACGTCATCGCGGTCATCGGGCGGGACACGAACCTGTCCACGGCCCGCGCCCCCAGCCAGCTGGAGATGAACTACCTCAACACCGCCGATGACCTGGCCCAGATGGTCGCCGACGGGACGTTCCCCGGACCGCGGCACCCGGGCGAGACCACGAGCGCGCCCCGGGTCGGCGACGGTCTGATCCGGCTCGACGCCAGCGGGCGGGTGTCGTACGCCAGCCCCAACGCGCAGTCGGCCTACCGCCGGCTGGGCCTGTCCACCCACCTGGTCGGCGAGGACCTGGCCGCGGTCACGGCGCGCGTCGTCGAGGACCCCGTCCTCGGGGCCCAGGCGGCCGAGCGGATCCGCGCGTCCCTGCGCGGCGAGGCGCCGCCCCGGCTGGAGGTGGACAGCCGCGGGGCCACCGTGCTGCAGCGGGCCCTGCCGCTCATGCCGGCCGGCGTGCCCATCGGCGCCCTGGTGC
>Ga0310830_100554_pt1 | contig 25085 bp, 27 predicted proteins | sample WT_ome_5_FD_201301 | JGI IMG/M metagenome (GOLD analysis project Ga0310830, IMG submission 201301) | Sorghum-adapted microbial communities enriched on wild type (WT) sorghum from Joint BioEnergy Institute, Emeryville, California, United... ...
GAAATGGACGGAATTGCGGCGTTAAAAGAGATCAAGAAGCTGGACCCGAACGCGAAAGTGATCATGTGCTCTGCGATGGGGCAGCAAGCGATGGTTATCGATGCGATTCAAGCGGGTGCGAAGGACTTCATCGTGAAGCCATTCCAATCTGATCGGGTTATTGAAGCGATCAACAAAACGCTTGGGGTGTAAACTGAGCGATGAATAACTCGCAAGATTCTTCCCCGTTTTCTGGGGACGTCAACCTTTGGGGGAACTTGTTTACCGTCATCGTAGTTCTTGGCCTGATCATTGCATTAATTATTTTACTGGTCCGTTTTCTTGGGAAAAGGAACCGGTATTTGTCCCAGAGCCATGCGATTCGCACTTTGGGCGCGATTGGCCTTGGACCCAACAAATCCCTGCAAGTGATCGAACTCGGGGGGAGCATCTATCTTGTGGGTGTCGGTGAGGACATTTCGCTGGTGGACAAAATATCCAACCCGGACGAAGTAGCCTCTCTGGTTCAAGCCTTCGAACACGAAGGAATGGAACTTGCCGGATTGTCGTCGACTTTGTCCGGCTTGATCTCCCGGTTTCGAAAGGAACCACCTCGGGAGGAAGAAGAACTGGACGGTGTCGCTTTCCACGAGGTGTTTCAATCGCAACTGCGGAAGATGCCGGACCGAAAACGACAAATGGAGGAACTCTTGCAGGATTCGGAAGAACATTCTACAGATCGGTCGAGGGAGTCATGAAGAGAAAATTGTTAATTGTCGGCTTGCTGCTGACGATATGGAGCATACTCGCGGTCTCCGTAGCATCGGCCGAACCCGTTGACCCGATTCCGAGCATCGGCATTCAAATCGGTAATTCGGATTCGGGCGGGGCGTCAGGTACCACTTCGTTGTCGATTCTCTTAATGATTACGGTACTCAGTATCGCGCCGGCAATATTGGTGCTGATGACGAGCTTTACCCGTATCGTCGTGGTACTGGGGTTTGTCCGCAGTTCATTAGGGACGCAACAAATGCCGCCAAACCAGGTTTTAATCGGCTTAGCTTTGTTCTTAACATTATTTATCATGAGCCCCACGCTCACCACGATTAACGAGGTGGCAGTGCAGCCTTATATCAAGGGAGAAATCACCCAGACCGAAGCGTTGGACAAAGCGGCGGTCCCCATGAAGAAGTTCATGTACTCGCATACGAGAACCAAAGATCTTCAGCTGTTCATGGGATATACCAAAATGGAAAAGCCGAAGAGCTATGAAGACATCCCACTTTCGGTGATGGTGCCTGCTTTTGCGATTAGTGAACTCAAGACGGCGTTTCAAATGGGCTTTATGATTTTTATTCCTTTTCTGATTATCGATATCGTCGTTTCCAGTGTACTGATGGCTATGGGGATGATGATGCTGCCGCCGGTCATGATCTCACTGCCGTTCAAGATCTTGCTGTTCGTGCTGGTAGATGGTTGGTATCTGATCGTCAAATCACTGTTAGTCAGCTTTAATACCTAGAGGATAGGTTCAGGTTCAGGGAAGGAGAAAACGGTGTATGAGTTCGGAATTTATTATCGGTTTGGCCGGACAAGCCGTATATACCGTGTTGAAGGTCAGCGCACCGATGCTGGTGATCGCCCTTGTGGTGGGCCTCTTGGTAAGTATCTTCCAAGCGACAACGCAAATTCAGGAGCAAACCCTTGCCTTCGTTCCCAAAATCGTCGCTGTTTTACTAGCGTTGCTGTTGTTTGGCCCTTGGATTTTGACGACGCTGGTCGACTTCACCTACGGAATTCTAAATAACCTATCTAGTTATATCGGTTAGGTTGCCGAAGTTATGGATACGATACTGCACGGAATTTCTATTTTTATGCTAATTTTTTGTCGAATGACAGCCTTTTTTGTAGTTTCGCCTATATTTTCATCCCGATCGGTGCCGAATACGTTTAAGGTTGGATTTGCCGGTATCATCGCGGTTGTCATTCTGTTGACCATTGGTCCAAATCAGTCGATACCAAACGACTTAGGATACATATTGGTGATTATTCGTGAAGTGCTGGTAGGTCTGTTGATGGGGTACGTGGCAAATCTGATCTTCTCCGTTATCCAAATGGCGGGCTCATTTATCGATATTCAAATCGGTTTTGGGATCGCGAACGTGATCGACCCTATGACCGGTGCGTCGGCGCCCGTTTTGGGGAATCTCAAGTATATCATTGCCACATTGGTCTTCCTCAGCATGAACGGCCATCACTACTTACTGGATGCGGTCATTCGGAGCTACAACTGGGTTCCTTTATCCAATCAAGTATTCCAACAAATTTATAACGGGAACTTGTCCGAATTTTTAGTTCAAACCTTCAGCCAGGCGTTTATGCTGGCATTTCAAATGTCAGCTCCGCTGGTGGTAGCTCTGTTCGTCACCGACGTAGCGCTTGGATTCTTGGCTCGAACTGCACCGCAATTCAACATTTTTGTTATCGGGATTCCGGTCAAAATCATCGTGGGGTTACTTGTGCTGTTGGTGCTTGTGCCGGGCTTTATCGTTGCGTTTCAAGCTTTGTTCGAGGTGCTGTTCCGAGCGCTTCATGATCTGCTCGGAACGATAGGACAAAGGCCGCAGTAGGATGGAGGATCGCTATGTCATATCGGTATTCGCTTGATCTGCAGCTGTTCGCTGGCGAAAAGACGGAAAAAGCGACTCCGAAGAAACGTCAGGAGGCCCGGAAGAAAGGTCAGGTGGCCAAGAGCCAGGAACTGACCGGCGCCTTGTTATTAATGGCCGGATTCCTATGCTTGACTGCATTTGCTGGTTATTTCAAGGACCGGTTGATTGGCTTGTTTGTTGACGTGTTTTATCATCGGCTGTCCATGGAAGTAACGAAAACGAACGTGATGGCGATGATGGGGGAGTACGCAGTGCAGGTGTTGTTGCTGCTGGCTCCAATCTTCCTGGTTGTCATCGTCGTGGCTGTTGTCGCCAACTATGCCCAGATCGGTTTCATGTTGATCGGAGAACCGCTCAAAATCAAGTTCAGTAAGCTGGATCCGATCAAAGGGTTTAAAAACATCTTTTCCATGCGGTCGTTGGTTCAATTTATCAAAACGCTTTTTAAGCTGTTGATCATCGGGTATCTCGTCTACTCCACGATTTGGGGGTACCGCGGGAGCTTATCCGCATTAGGGCATGTATCGGTGGATGATACGTTTCATTTTACCGCCCAGTTAACGATGAATTTAGGGTTAAAAATCGCAGCCGCTCTAATCGTACTCGCGGTACTGGATTATATGTATCAGCGATATGAACATGAGAAGAATCTGAAGATGTCCAAGCAGGATATCAAAGATGAATATAAGAAAATGGAAGGCGATCCGCTCATCAAGGGGAAAATTCGGGAACGTCAGCGGCGGATGGCCCTGCAGCGGATGATGCAGGAAGTGCCGAAAGCCGATGTAATTATCACCAACCCGACTCACTTTGCGGTCGCTCTGAAGTACGACGGATCCAAAATGGATGCCCCGCAAGTCATTGCCAAAGGGCAGGATTATGTGGCGCTGCGCATTAAGGAAATCGCCAAAGAACATGGCGTAATTACGATGGAAAACAAGCCGCTGGCACGGGCGTTATTTCAACGAACCGAAATCGGGGAGACGATCCCTGCGGATTTGTTCCAAGCTGTTGCTGAAGTGCTGGCTTACGTATACCGAATCAAAGGCAGACCCAAATCATAATGGGATCGGAGGGGAACTTACGTGAAGAAATTTAAAGATTTATTTATTCTAGTTGGTATAATTGGCATCGTTTTGCTGATGATCGTTCCGATCCCGACTTGGCTGCTGGATATTTTGTTGATCATCAATATTTCCCTCGCTCTGATCATTTTGCTTGTTGCAATGAACACCAAGGAGGCCTTGCAGTTCTCCATCTTTCCAGCCATGCTGCTCGTGACGACCTTATTCCGTTTGGCGTTAAATGTATCGACGACCAAGCTGATTCTGGGACAGGCCAAAGCCGGCCACGTGGTGGCTACTTTCGGATCATGGGTATCCCACGGTGAACCCGTTGTCGGTTTTGTCGTCTTCCTGATTCTCGTGGTCGTTCAGTTTATCGTCATTACCAAGGGGTCGGAACGTGTTGCTGAGGTTGCTGCACGGTTTACCCTCGACGCCATGCCAGGGAAACAGATGAGTATTGATGCCGACCTGAACGCGGGGCTCATTAATGAGCAGCAAGCCCGTGAGCGCCGAGGGAAGATTGAGCGGGAAGCCGATTTCTACGGTGCCATGGATGGTGCGAGTAAATTCGTCAAAGGGGATGCCATTGCGAGTATCATTATCCTCCTGATCAACCTGATCGGGGGCTTTATTATCGGGATGACGATCCATGGTATGAGCTTTGACGAAGCGCTTTCGACATATTCACTCTTGACGATCGGGGATGGCTTGGTCAGCCAGATTCCGGCGTTGCTGATTTCTACCGCAGCTGGCTTGATCGTAACCCGGGCTTCTTCGGAGGGCAACCTGGCAGACGATATTACGGGGCAGTTGTTCACCTATCCGAAGCTGTTATTCGTTGTAGCCGGGACGATCGCCCTACTTGGCACCTTTACGCCGATCGGTATTTGGACAACTTATCCGTTCGCGATATTGATGGTCTTTGCTGCAATTAAGATGCAGAAAAATATGGACCGGCGGCAAGTCGAACAGGAGCAACAGGAGGAGGAACAGCAAATCGAAGAAGTTCGGAGCCCCGAGAGTGTCATCAACCTGCTTCAGGTAGATCCTATCGAATTCGAATTTGGTTATGGGCTGATTCCTCTTGCCGATACGGGGCAAGGCGGGGATTTGCTGGATCGGATCATCATGATCCGGCGTCAATGTGCGCTTGAACTCGGTTTGGTTGTTCCCGTCATTCGCATTCGCGACAATATTCAACTAAAACCGAATGAATATGTCATCAAAATAAAAGGAAATGTCGTAGGCGGTGGTGAATTATTACTTAATCACTATTTAGCCATGAGTCCAGGGGTGGATGATGACTCGATTACAGGTATCGAGACCCGCGAACCTGCGTTTGGCTTACCGGCCCTTTGGATCGATGAAGCGACCAAGGATCGGGCAGAATTGGCGGGCTATACCGTAGTTGATCCACCGTCTGTCGTGGCAACGCATTTGACAGAGCTGATTAAGAAGCATGCGCATGAGCTGCTGGGCCGTCAAGAGACGAAAGCCCTGGTCGACAACCTCAAAGAAAATTATGCGGTTCTTGTCGATGAATTAATACCGTCGGTGTTGTCGATTGGTGACGTCCAGAAGGTGCTGGCCAAATTGCTTAAAGAGAAGATCTCGATTCGCGATATGGTGACCATTTTCGAGACACTGGCAGATTACGGAACCTATACCAAGGATCCGGACGTGCTCACCGAATACGTCAGACAAGCGTTATCCCGACAAATTACCCAGCAATATACCCAACCGGGTGAAACGATGCGCGTAATTACTGTGGGACCGAACCTGGAGAAGAAAATCGCCGAGAGTGTGCAGCAGACCGAACAAGGCAGCTATCTGGCCCTGGACCCAGCTTCAACGCAAACGGTCTTCCAGAAGCTGACCGAACAAATTAACCGTTTGGTCCAAACGGGCCATCAACCGATCCTGCTCACCTCGCCAACGATCCGGATGTATTTGCGCCAAATCATCGAGCGCAGCATGCAAGATATTCCGGTGTTATCTTACAGCGAGTTGGAACCCAATGTTGAAATTCAAAGTGTCGGGGTGGTGAATTTATGAGAGTAAAACGATATATCGTCGACACGATGCCTGACGCCATGTTGAAAATTCGCAGTGAGCTGGGTTCGGATGCGGTCATCTTGAGCACAAAGGAAGTGAAGCTCGGCGGTTTCCTCGGCATGTTCCAGAAAAAGAAGATTGAAGTGATTGCTGCGACGGAGGAAAAGGCGGCACCGGCACCCAAAGCCAAACCGCCTTTGCCGGCACAGCCGTCGGTTCCGGCTCCTGTGGCACGCCAAGCCGTGCCGGAGGCATACCGCAAAACGTCGCAGTTAGCCCAGCCTGCTGCCTCGCCGCAGGCTGGGTCTGCTTCCTCGGTTCTCACGACAATAGGCGGTCAGGAACGAGAGGAGCCGATCATCACCGCGGTCATGCCGCCAGCACCAGTGACAGAGACGGAACGCCAAACCTTCATTGAACCGGCTTCCAGTGAGCCTTCAACTCGGTTGGAGGCGGCGATCGCACGAGCGGCAGATTCCGAGCAAATCCTAAGCAAGACGGATTTAGGGGGCGCCAACTCCGAAAAAGAAGAGCGCTTGCTGGAAGAAATTCAGCAAATGAAGATGTGGCTCAGCGAGCTGGCGAAGAAGCAAGCTGACAGCCGGGTATTCCCGCCGGGTTTACAGGCGATCCAACAACAGCTGATGAACCAAGAAGTGGGCATGGAGCTTGCCGGTCGGTGGGTAGAAGAAATTTACGAAGCCTGGTTAAGCTCAGGCAAGACATTAAGCGATGACGACATGCGGGCTAGGCTTCAGACCATCGTTACCAGCTTCCTAGATCACCGAATTGATGCGGGGATCGGCGATCAGACAAAGATCGTATATATCGCCGGACCGACCGGGGTTGGGAAGACGACAACCATTGCCAAGCTTGCGGCGGACCAAATTTTCCGGTTGCACAAAAAGGTAGGGTTCATCACGGCGGACACTTATCGAATTTCGGCCATAGAGCAGCTGCGGACGTACGCAACGATCTTAAATGTGCCTCTGGAGGTCGTTCAGTCCCCCGGTGATGTACAACGGGCTATGCAACGCTTAGAGCACTGTGACTTGATTCTGATGGATACGGCCGGAAGGAACTATCTAAATGAGCTGTTTGTGGCGGAGCTGCACAGCTTACTTGCTCCTTCGGATGTCAGCGAGACGTATTTGGTCCTTAGCTTGACCTCCAAAGTGCAGGACATGAAACGGATTACCGAGCACTTTAGCAAATATAAATTGGATAAGTTGATTTTTACGAAGCTGGATGAAACGGAAACGACCGGCGCGATCTTTAATTTGTTAAGCGAGTACCCGTTCAAGGTGTCTTTCCTGACCAATGGTCAAAATGTACCTGATGACCTGCTGCAGGCGGACGCTAAGTTAATGGTTGAACTGCTGCTGGGAGAGCGGAAGCCATGAATGACCAGGCCCAAGCACTCAGACAATTGGTATCTTCGCATCGAGAGGCGGCAGGGGCAACCGCCCGCAAGGATTCAGCCCGGATCGTGACAATTAGCAGCGGCAAGGGCGGCGTAGGCAAATCCAACTTCACGTTGAATTTTGCTTTAGCACTAAAGTCGCTTGGACGCAAAGTACTGATCTTTGATGCGGATATCGGTATGGCAAATATCGACGTGTTAATGGGCATCAGGCCGAGATATAACTTGTACCACCTGCTGAAGGGAGAAAAGAACATTACGGAAATCGTGGAGCTGGGCACGCATGCATTACCCTTTATTGCGGGCGGCTCCGGGCTCGCCGAACTGTTCACCCTGTCCGAAGGGGATCTGAATTACTTCACCTCGCAGATCGAGATAATTTCCGAGGAGATGGACTTCATCCTTTTCGATACAGGTGCCGGTTTGTCGAAGGAAACCCTCAAGTTCATCACCGCTGCCGATGAGTGTCTGGTCGTTACGACACCGGAGCCAACCTCGATCACCGATGCGTATGCCTTGATCAAGGTTGTTCATGGAATGGATCAAAATTTGCCGTTCCGGTTAGTCGTTAACCGGGTTTCCGGGGAGCTTGAGGCGAAGCAGGTTGCCGATAAAATTTCGTTGGTCGCCAGCCGTTTTCTCGATATGGAAATTCCCGTGTTGGGCTACCTCAACGACGATCCGCATGTGATGCAGGCGGTCAAGAAGCAAGTTCCTTTCTCCATCGCTTTCCCCGGTTGCTCGGCAACGCGCGATATTCAGCGATTGGCGTTGGCTTATCTGAATGTTCCGCAAACCAAGCCGAAGGATACTTTATCGGGAATCAAGGGATTTATGCAGAAATGGTTAAAACTGGCAAAATGATTCTTCGTAAAGGAACAGGAGTGGAACGTTGATGTCTTATCGAGTGATGGTGGTAGACGATTCGGCGTTTATGCGTAAGATTATCTCGGATCTGATCGAACAGGACGAGGCTTTTCAGGTCTCGGCAACGGCCAAGAACGGACGTGAAGCCATTGAGCAAATCGCACAGGTTCGACCGGACTTGGTGACGATGGACGTGGAAATGCCGGAAATGAACGGTCTGGACGCGCTCAAGGTCATCATGAAGGAACATCCGTTGCCGGTCATTATGTTATCGGGTATCAATGAACAAGGCATGCGGGAGACGATCATGGCACTGGAGCTTGGCGCCTTCGATTTCATCCGCAAACCATCGGCCACGACCAGCGAGCATGACATCCTGCAGGTCGGCCGCGAGCTGCGCGAGCAGATGCGCGCCGCGATGCAGGCGAAGGAGCGGCGCGATGCCTGGACGGCGGCGCAACTCCGCAGCGCGCCGGTGCTGCCGGCGGCCGGCAAGCCGCCACAGGCAGGCGTTGCCGCGCTAAAGCCGCCGGCGCGGAAGCCGGCGGCGCCCAGCCCGGGCAGCGCAGCGGCCGCGTCCCCGGCGCCGCCCGCCGGGTCGGCGCCTACCGGCGGCACCGCCGCTGCGCGCGCGCCGCTCGCGGGCTCGCCTCGTCTGACGACGAGGCTGCCCGCAGCGAACCCGGCCGCGCCGAGCGGCGGCCGGGATGGCCAGGGCCGGCGCCCGGCGAAGGCGCCGGCGGAGCGCGCGCGGCCTGCGGCGCGGCCCGCGTCTGGCCTTAGCGGCGGCACAGCACATGCCGCCCCGCCGGCCAAGCCCGCATCGCCGCCGCGGCAGGCGCCGGCGGCGGAAGTGGCCGCCGCTCGGGAGAAGACGAGCGGCCATGCAGGCAGAGGGCGTCCCCGTTCCGTACGCCCTGCAGGGGAGTTCACCGATCTCGTAGCGATCGGTACTTCAACCGGGGGCCCCAAGGCGCTTAAAGCCGTCTTGGAGAAAATCCCCGGGGACTTTCCGGCGCCAATCGTCATCGTGCAACACATGCCGCCAAACTTTACCAAGTCGCTCGCTCAGCGGTTGAACAGCTTATGCGAACTCAACGTCGTTGAGGCAGAGCAAGGCCAGGAGCTGCAAAGTGGGACGGCATACATTGCTCCGGGAGGTTTCCATATGAACGTCGTACCAAGTCCGACAGGCGGTTATCGCGTCCATTTGACGACCGACAAGCCATGTAACGGACATCGACCTTCGGTGGACGTCTTGTATGAATCGCTGCTCCCGCTGCAAGCACTGAAACGTCATGTTGTACTGCTAACGGGGATGGGCAGCGACGGGGCGAAAGTCATGAAGCGGCTTTATGACGCTGGCGTGACTTCCACTATTGCCGAGAGCGAAGAGACGTGCGTCGTATTCGGTATGCCGCGCTCGGCAATCGAACTGAAATGCGTCAGCCATGTATTACCGTTATACGAGATTGGCCCTAAGCTTGTACAAGAAGTAGCTAAAAAAGCCAGCTTGTAAAGATCCTAACCCTTTTTTAGCTCACCACGAAAATGAGTTATTAACGGAATCTCTTGGAGGAGGTGCCTCACCATGGACATGAATCAGTATTTATCCATGTTTATCGATGAGTCGAACGATCATTTGCAATCATTAAACGAAAAAATGTTGGAGCTGGAAAACAACCCTGAGGATATCAGCATCGTTCAAGTCATCTTCCGATCGGCGCATACGCTGAAGGGGATGGCAGCGACGATGGGGTTCGAGGATTTGTCCTCGCTCACGCACCAGATGGAGAACGTGCTGGACCTCGTCCGGAACGAGAAGCTGAAAATGCAGGAGTTTATCTTCGACACTCTGTTTAAGAGCTTGGATGCGCTGCAAATGATGGTGCAGGACATTACCCAAGGCGGCGAAGGGAAAGCGGACGTCAGTGAAATCGTTGACGCGCTGCAGTCCATCGTACGCGGGGATTTTGCGGAAGGCGGAAGTGCGGCGGCAAGCAAGCCGGCAGCAGGTGGATCCGCGGCGAACAGTGCATCGGCCATCCAACTGGATCAATATCAATTTTCCGTCTTGGAGCAGTCCATCACGGAAGGACATAAAGTGTTGTACATTGAAGTGGCGATCCGAGAGGATTGTCAACTGAAAGCAGCACGCGCCTACCTCGTCTTTGATCTCCTGGAACGATTCGGGGAAATCGTGAAGTCTTCGCCATCTGTACAGGATATTGAGCAAGAGAAATTTGATCGAAGCTTTTCCCTTTATTACATAACTCAAAAAGATTCTGCCGAGATTCAAAGCATGATTATGAATCTGTCGGAAATCGATACGGCACAAGTTGCAGCGCTGGATCATGAAACTTTGGCACAACTGAATGCCGGTTCGAAGGAGGCAGCTGCGGCAGCCGAAGCTGCAGCGCCAGCTCCTGCTCCAGCTCCAGCTCAGACCCAAGCTCAATCGGCTCCAGCTAAACCAGCTGCAGCACCTGAAGCAAAAGCAAATGCTCGCCCAGCTGGAGGAGCCTCCGCTCCTGCCCGTACGATCCGGGTAGATATCGACCGGCTGGACGTGCTCATGAATCTGCTCAGCGAATTGTTGATTGACCGTGCTCGCTTGGAGCAGCTGGCTACCGAAGTCAAACGAAGCGACTTAACGGAAACCGTTGAGCATATGAGCCGTGTCGGCAGCGACTTGCAGAACATCGTGTTGAAGCTGCGGATGGTTCCGGTCGATACCGTGTTCAACCGCTTCCCGCGGATGGTTCGCGACCTGGCGAAATCGCTCGACAAGAAAATCGATCTGAACATCGTAGGGGCCGAAACCGAATTGGATCGCACGGTCATCGACGAAATTGGAGATCCACTCGTGCATTTGCTTCGGAATGCCGTCGACCATGGGGTAGAATCTACGGCTGAACGGATTGCTGCAGGCAAACCGGAAACCGGGACAATTCAGCTGCGGGCTTTCCACAGCGGCAACCATGTATTTATTGAAATCGAAGATGACGGACACGGCATTGACCGTAATAAGGTTCTGCAAAGAGCGCTTAAGAACGGCATCGTCAAGGAGAGCGAAGCTGCCTCGATGACGGACGAGCAGGTGTACATGCTCTTGTTCGCTCCGGGCTTTAGTACAGCCGAGGTCATCTCCGATATTTCTGGACGCGGGGTTGGACTTGACGTCGTCAAATCCAAAATCGAATCCTTAAGCGGCGTCGTTTCGGTGGAATCGAAGCTGGGTGTCGGCACGAAGTTTTCCGTACAGCTTCCACTGACTTTGTCGATTATTTCGGCAATGCTCATTAAGGTTGGGGAAGAAAAATATGCGATTCCGCTGTCCTCCATCGTCGAAACCGGCTTAATCCGGCGCGACCAGATTCGAGAAGTCCACGGTTATACGATGGTGGCTTATCGCGATACCCATATTCCATACATGTCGCTAGCGAAGCTGTTTGACATACCGGGCTTCTCTGAAAGCGATGAAGAGGAGACAGAAATCGTCGTGATCCGCAAAGGCGACAGGCTAGCTGCCCTAGCGATTGAGGATTTCATTGGCCAAAGCGAAATCGTCATTAAGAACCTGGGCAAATATCTGCCTTCGATTCAAGGGGTTGCTGGTGCAACGATCTTGGGGGATGGTCAGGTAGCGCTCATCATCGATCCAAACGCCTTCATTAAATAAGGTCAGTTATACACTCTAAGGGAGGGTTTCCACATGGGAGAGGAATTAAAAGTTATCGTATTTAAGTTGGGGCATGAAGAATACGGGATCGACGTGGACAAAGTCCAAACGATCGAACGCATGATGCCGATCACGCGCGTTCCGAAGACCTATTCATTTGTTAAAGGCGTGATTAATCTGCGCGGCGTCGTCATTCCGGTGATCGATTTGCGCGGTCGCTTTGGATTGCCGGAGACGGAATATACGGATCAAACCCGGATCATTATTGTCTCGGCTAATGAAATGGAGGTTGGTTTCATCGTTGACTCTGCTAATGATGTGATCGACCTGAATACTGACTTGATCGACTCGCCGCCGGATGTTGTTGGCGGTATCAAAGCGAAATATCTGCATGGGGTAGCCCGGATTTCCGAGGATCGGCTGTTGGTGATGTTGAATTTGTCGGAAGTGCTCAGCCGGAAGGAAATTATTCAATTAGAAAGCTTAGAGGGCTAGTACCGTGGATTTGTTCAGAGGGTTCGAAGACTTCAAAATCGATATTTTGAAGGAGGTCGGCAATATCGGGGCGGGAAATGCCGCTACGGCTTTGTCCAAGCTGCTGGACAAGCCGATCGATATGGCCGTTCCGATGGTCCAAATGCTCCCGTTTGAAGCGATTGCGGATCGTGTTGGCGGCGCGGAAAACTTGGTGCTGGCTGTATTCTTCCGAGTAGAAGGCGATGCGCCGGGCAATTTGTTTTTCATCCTAAGCCCGGAAGCGGCGAAGAAGCTGCTGACTCGCTTGGCCGGCATCACGGTGGATAATGGTGAAACCTTCTCTGAGATGGAATGGTCGGCGTTATCGGAAATCGGTAATATTTTAGCCGGCTCGTATTTATCCTCGCTCGCCGATTTCACCTCCTTGCAAATGTCGCCTACTGTACCTGCTTTAGCTCTAGATATGGCGGGTGCGATCTTGAGTTACGGACTCCTGCAATTTGGTGAAATGGGGGATTCCGCCCTGCTGATCGACACGAAATTTATTGAAGGTCAAGATGAGGTGGAAGGTCAGTTCTTCCTCATTCCGGATCCGGATTCATTCGCCAAAATTTTTGCAGCGCTTGGAGTACCAATTGATCATGATCGATGAGCAGTACGTCGTCAAGGTAGGCATGGCCGAGTTGAATGTCATTACTCAGCAGGGATTGATACGTACAACCGGCCTAGGCTCCTGTGTAGGATTAACCTTATACGACCCGCAGCTTAAAATTGCCGGTCTTGCGCATGTGATGTTGCCTTCCTCGGACATCGCCCGGGAAGGGGCGTTAAATATCGCTAAATATGCAGATACAGCCATTCCGGCACTCTACCGGAAACTGCTGGATCTTGGTGCAGGGCCAAGCCGACTGGTAGCCAAGATGGCTGGAGGATCGCAAATGTTTACCTTTGCCGGCAGCAATGACACCATGCGGATTGGTCCACGTAATGTGGAGTCCTGTAAAGAGCAGCTGTCTGAGCTCGGCATTCCATTGCTTGCAGAGGATACGGGCGGCAATTACGGCCGAACGATCGAACTGGACAGCATGACAGGGATCTTATATGTGCGAAGTGTACAAATGGGGATAAAGGAATTGTAGCCATGCCAGGAAAATTGAGATATTACTTGTTGTCGGGCTTTATCGGTTTTCTAATTACGTATGCCGTTTCGGCAGGAAACAATTTGTTCATGACCAGCTTTGTACGAGGGCTTATTTCGTTTGCCGTTTGGTTTCTGTTGGCGTTTGCGGCCAACTGGATGTTGGGGTTCCTGAAGGAAATGCCAGGGGATTATGCTCCTGCTCCGGAGGTTGACCACGCATCTGAGGAGGGCAAGGGCACGAATCTCGACTTGCTGACGCCGGACGAAAGCGAGCAGCTCAATGATCTGTTAAAGCCAACTCCGACTGCTTCGGATGTGGAGAAGCAATTTGCGCCGCTAAATCCGCCAAAATTAGTGAAGACACCTGACGGCAAAGATCCTGAAGAGCTGGTTAAGGTCGTTCGTCACCTGACAGAACAATAAGGAGGGTGAAGGCAATTGAACGAGCGGAAGACATCCACTCTAAATCATGCCGACCTTTGGGAAAGTTGGAAAGAGCACGGTGATTTAGAGGCCAAGAAACAACTTATCGAGAAATATCTGCCCATTGTCGACTACGTTTCAGGACGTCTCGCTGTCGGTTTGCCCAAAAACGTATCCAAGGACGATCTCGCCAGCAACGGTGTTATGGGATTGATCGATGCGGTCGAAAAGTTTGACTACAAACGGGGACTTCAGTTCGAAACCTATGCATCTTGGCGGGTACGGGGGGCGATTTTGGACGGCCTGCGGCAAGGGGACTGGGTTCCCCGATCCGTGAGAGAGAAAGCCAAGAAAATCGAAGAAGGTTATCAACATTTAGAGCAGCAATATCTCCGCTCCGTCACTGACGCTGAGATGAGTTCCTATCTCAATGTAAGCGAGAAGGAATTTCAAAGTATGCTTCAGGAAGTTGCCGTGATGACCCTATGCTCGCTGGAGGATCCTATCCGCGAAGAAGAATCGGAGACTCGTCTTACTTTACTCGTTGACGAAAAGGCAAAAAACCCGGATTATAAGGTTAGGGAGTTCTATCTTCGTGAATCCCTTGCGAAAGGGATTGAGAAGTTGACCGAGAAGGAACGTACAGTAGTCTCCCTACTCTATTATGAGGATTTATCCTTGAGCGAAATCGCCGAGGTCATGTCTTTGTCACCCTCGCGGATTTCGCAATTACACTCTAAGGCGATTTTGCGCCTTCGGGGCAGTTTGGAGAAGCAACGCGATCTGTTGCTGGCTGAAGACTGACGAGTTATTTTAAGCGAGTGAATGATGAGGGGGACGGCTTCGTGGAGCTTTTGGATAATTTAAAACAGATCTTGAGCGTGACGTTAAACGATGATAAGACTGTAGCCTATCTGCAATTTCTGAAGAAAGAAGATGATTTTTCATGTACCCCGGATGAGCTGCTTCACTTCCTACGGAGCGAAGGCATTAAGTATGGGGTTCAGGAGGATATCGTCAAGCGATTTGCAGCCAATCCTAAGGAATACTTCTTTAGCAAAACGCCGATCGCGATGGGGCAAGAGCCGGTTCATGGGGAAAACGGGTTTATCCGCTATGCCATCTCCATCGACGAGGAGAATCAGCATCGGCCGGTTGAAACGGAAGACGGCAAAGTTGATTTGAAGGATGTGACGCGGCTTAATAACATCCGTAAAGGACAACTGATCGCTGAGTTGGTACCCCCAGTTCCAGGACGCCCTGGAACGGCGGTAACGGGCGAAGCGATCCCCTGCCGAGATGGTAAAGAAGCACGATTTAAATTGGGCAAGAATGTTGTGTTAAACGCGGAACAGACCGCGATGTATGCAGCCATCGACGGCCTGGTGACGCGGACGGAGAAGGGGAAGCTTAATGTGTTCCCGGTTTATGAGATTAACGGGGACGTCGATTACGGTGTTGGAAATATCAATTTCGTCGGAACGGTCGTTGTCCGCGGGAATGTGCTGACAGGCTTTCGCATCAGCGCTGCCGGGGACATTCGCGTCGTTGGCGGGGTTGAAGGAGCCGAGTTGATTGCAGACGGGTCCATCGAAATTTCCGGGGGCATCATCGGATATAACAAAGGACTGGTAAAGGCGGGACATCATGTAAAAAGCTCGTTTATCCAAGACGGTAACGTCCAAGCGGGAGAAGACGTCATCGTGTCGCAGAGCATTATGCACTCCAACATTCGTGCCGGCCGCGACGTCATCTGTAACGGGGCCAAGGGCTTGATCGTCGGGGGGAACATCCAGGCCGGCGAGAAAGTGGTTGCGCGGATTATCGGCAACCCGATGTCGACAACGACCTCGATCGAAGTGGGCGCCTTGCCAGAACTGCGGAACGAGCTGTTAGAGCTGCGGCAGCAGATCAAGGATCAGATGGCCAACTTGGACAAGACGGAGAAGGCGCTTACGCTGCTTGATCAGCTGGCTTCCATGGGTAAATTGCCGCAGGACAAGCTCGAGATGCGTTCGAAGCTGAATATGACCAAGAAATCGAACACCCAGGAACTGAACCTGATGAAGGAACGCATTCTGGCGATCGAGAAGGCACTGGAGGATACGGGGAAAGCCCGGGTTGATGTCCTTAAAATGATATACGGCGGTTCCAAAATCGTCATTGGACGATATACCAAGTACATTAAGGAGCCCATTTCGCGAATGACTTTCTATTTTAGCGAAGGGGATATTTCTATGTCTCCTCTCATCTAGACCTGGTATGCCAAGGAAGCTTTTTCGATTTACCCATTCCCTTCGTTGAATCATGAGGTGATCCCATGAATATGAAACCCGTGGAAATGCAAATCGCAGTCCCTCGGACAAGCGAGGCGGGGCGTGTACAACATGATCAGCAGCAACGGCCTCTTCATGACCAAAGTCTGTTATCGCTTCAAGGGTTAAAGGATAGCGAGATTGAGCGCCGGCGCAGCGCTAACGTTGATGAGAGTGCTCATAATACGACGGTAAAGCGCGAAGGGAAAGGTTCTTTCACATCGGAGCAGGAACACGGCAGCTCCCAGGACAAGCCGGAAGAGCAAGGACAAGGACATCATAAGGCGGAACATCCTTATAAGGGCAAGCATATCGACTTGTCTTTATAAAGGAGACCACATGAACGCAAAGGGTGAGGATTAGATTGTCATTTGGAGAGCCTTGGTTTTACATTGTGTTGCTTGGGGCAGCTGCGCTTGTCTATGCCCTGCTGTTGCCAGGACGCCAAGCAGCGGCACCCAAAGCGGAAATGGCCAGTGAGCTGGAGGCCACTTTGGAGCAGTACATGGCGGAAATCGAAAATGAAAACCAAGAATTAATTGATATGGTTGCGAAGATGAAGCAGGATTTATCCTCCAAACAGTTAGCTCAGCAGGAGCAGATTGCCGAGTTGCGTCAACGTTTGGGGGATGCAGAAGCTTACGCCAAGCAAACGGAAGCACGCCTTGAACTTGTGGAGCAAAACTTGAAGGAGAATCCGATTCATGCTGCATCCTCAGGGGCTGTGGATGCCCCGCTAGTTATCCAACCTCAACTTGAGGCTGCGGTTGCTGCGGAGTCCGATCATTTGCCTGCAGAACCAGCTCCGGAACCGGATGAACCGGAGCTGCCGCAACAAGATCTGGTTCGGGATCGTTATCCCGAACTGTTCGAGTTGTATGACAAAGGGAAGTCGATCGATATGATCGCCAAAGCGACGGGCTTACAACGTGGGGAGGTTCAGCTGATCCTGCAACTGGCCAAGAAGGAGGAGTCCCGATGATGAAAAACCGCCAGTTTATGCTTGGTTTGGGGTGCGGACTCATCGCCGGGGCTTTACTGCTGCAGCTTATGCTGATTGGACAAGGCAGCAAAAATGATCTCCAATCGAAGGAGGAAATCGAACGCGCTGCCGTGCTGGCCGGTTTGAAGGTCGTGGAGGCGGATCAGGAATTGTTAACGGAAGAGGAATGGTTGGAGCGTTCCGGGCAATCATCGGATTCGGCTGGAAATGAGGGTGAGAACGATGATGCAACACCGGCGGATCCTAATCAGCCAGATGCACCTGCGTCTCCGAAAGCTCCTGACGCTTCAGAAGCAGGGGAAGGATCGGCATCTTCTGATCCCAATGCCGGAGGAACGAACGAGCCCGCTGCTCCAAACCCGCCACAACCAGCGACAGTGGAATACAAGATTGTGGCTGGGACAACGCTGGAAGGCGTAGCTCAAGGCCTGGAGCAAGCCGGGGTAATTGAGGATCAAGATGCGTTTCTGAAAACTGCAATCAATAAGAAAATCAACCGCAAGGTTCGCGCAGGCACCTATACTTTTCAAGTTGGCGAAAGTTATGATTCGATTATTTCAAAAATCTCCATAAAGGCTTCCGGAAGCAAATAAATAGATGTATAAAAAGGCGCCTGAGGCGCCTTTTTATGTTGCTGTCATTTTACGTCAAACTTTGGTTGCATCCCTATTTTAGTTATGGTATATTAATTGACGGTGTTATAACGCACGCAGGATGATTTCGCTAAGGGTGCTCGCGATTGAGGGAGTCTTAGCGGGAAATGAAACCTGCGGAGGAAGCATCAAAAAAACCAAACTAGGAGGTGCGTGAAGATGGCAGTAATCTCCATGAAACAACTGCTTGAAGCAGGTGTTCATTTCGGTCACCAGACTCGTCGCTGGAACCCGAAAATGGATCGTTATATCTTCACCGAAAGAAACGGAATTTACATCATTGACCTGCAAAAAACGGTCAAGAAAGTGGAAGAAGCTTATAACTTCGTAAAAAGCATTGCTGAAGAGAATGGCACCATTCTGTTCGTAGGCACGAAGAAACAAGCTCAAGACTCTGTTAAAGAAGAAGCTGAACGCGCTGGTCAATTCTACATTAACCAACGTTGGTTGGGCGGTACGCTGACGAACTTCCAAACGATTCAAAAACGGATCGATCGTTTGAAACAACTCGAAACTTGGGAAGAAGACGGTACTTTCACCGTTCTGCCGAAGAAAGAAGTTATCATTCTTCGCAAAGAGAAAGAACGTCTTGAGAAATTCCTGGGCGGGATCAAGAACATGAAGAGCTTGCCAAGCGCTCTGTTCGTAATCGATCCTCGTAAAGAACGTATCGCAGTTGCCGAAGCTCGCAAATTGGGTATCCCAATTGTAGGTATCGTAGACACGAACTGCGATCCGGACGAAATCGACTACGTCATTCCGGGTAACGACGACGCGATCCGCGCTGTAAAACTGTTGACGGGTAAAATGGCGGATGCCGTGATCGAAGCTCATCAAGGCGAACAAACGACGGCTTAATGGCTTTGGCCATACGCTAAATCGATAAATTAAATGAAAAGGGTGGTTGGTAGGTGTCAAACCTCTCACTACCCTTTTTTTAAAGGAAATGGACGGGATAGAAGCCTCTGCAGAACGATCTTATTCCATCTGCAGATGGTTTTATGCCTACACAGTTACAGGGGATATCCCCGATATATTGATATGGAGGGAATTAAACATGGCTGTTGATGCAAAATCGGTCAAAGAACTACGTGAAAAAACCGGCGCGGGAATGCTGGACTGCAAAAAGGCGTTGGAAGAAGCTAACGGCGATATGACGAAAGCTGTTGAACTCTTGCGTGAAAAAGGTCTGGCTGCTGCAGCGAATAAAGCTGGCCGGATCGCGACAGAAGGCGTTGTTGAATCTTATATCCATGCAGGCGGCCGTATCGGCGTTCTGGTTGAGATCAACACAGAAACAGACTTCGTTGCGAAGAACGAACAGTTCAAAGAATTTGCACGCGACGTTGCAATGCATATCGCTGCGATGAGCCCTCGCTACGTTCGTCGTGAAGAAGTTCCACAAGAGGAAATCGAGAAAGAGAAGGAAATTCTGAAAGCTCAAGCGCTGAACGAAGGCAAACCTGAAAAAATCGTTGAAAAAATGGTTGAAGGCCGCATCGGCAAATACTACGAAGAGTTCTGCTTGATGGAACAAGCTTTCGTTAAAGACCCAGACAAAACGATTGAGCAATTGCTGAAAGAAAAAATCAGCACGATCGGTGAAAACATCTCCATCCGTCGTTTTGTTCGCTACGAACTGGGTGAAGGTCTGGAAAAGAAAGTGGACAACTTCGTAGAAGAAGTTATGTCCCAAGTGAACAAGTAAGCAAAACGATCTCACATACATGTGAAGGAAAGTTGGAACACGCCGTGTTCCTTCTTTTTTAACCCGCGAAAGAGTTCGATGTGGAGGTATACATTTGGAACAGCCAGTGTTTAAACGTGTTGTCTTAAAGGTTAGCGGGGAGTCATTAGCCGGTCAAAACGGTTACGGGATCGACGCTGATACGATCGCATCCATTGCCCAACAGGTGAAGGAAGTCGTCGAGTTAGGCGTACAGGTTGCCATCGTATGCGGCGGTGGCAACATTTGGCGCGGGATTGCCGGGAGTGCCAAAGGGATCGATCGCGCAACGGCGGATTACATGGGAATGCTCGCGACCGTAATGAATTCCCTGGCCCTGCAGGACGCACTTGAGCAAATCGATGTGCCAACTCGGGTGCAAACCTCGATTGCGATGCAGCAAATTGCCGAGCCTTATATCCGGCGCCGGGCGATTCGTCACTTGGAGAAGGGGCGGGTTGTGATTTTCGCGGCGGGTACGGGTAATCCGTTCTTTTCCACGGATACTACTGCAGCGCTGCGCGCAGCTGAAATTGAGGCAGAAGTCATCCTGATGGCAAAGAACAAGGTGGATGGCGTTTACTCCGCAGATCCGTTTGTAGATCCAAACGCGGTGAAGTACGAATCTCTCACGTATTTGGATGTGCTGAACAAGAACCTTGGTGTCATGGATTCTACGGCGTCCTCGCTGTGCATGGACAATGATATTCCGTTGATTGTTTTTGCGATTACCGAACAAGGGAACATTAAACGCGTCGTTCTCGGTGAAAAAATCGGGACGATCGTCAAAGGGAGTGTAGATTAATGCCGCAAACGATTAAGAAACATGCCGAAGAACGCATGGAGAAAGCGATTCAGGCGCTGAGAAGAGATCTTTCGACGCTGCGCGCCGGTAGAGCTACGCCTTCGCTGCTTGATCGCATTCAGGTTGATTATTACGGTTCGCCGACGCCAATCAACCAGTTGGCCAATATCAACACGCCGGATTCCCGGACGTTGCTGATCCAGCCTTGGGACAAATCGTCGCTATCGGAAATTGAGCGGGCGATTCAAAAATCCGATCTCGGATTAACGCCTGCAAACGATGGTTCGTCTATTCGATTGACGATTCCTGCCTTGACGGAAGAGCGTCGGATCGAACTTGTGAAGATGACGAAGAAATTCGGTGAGGAAGCGAAAGTGGCGATCCGCAACATTCGCCGCGATGCGAACGACGACATCAAGAAGCTAGAGAAAACCGACATTTCTGAGGATGAATCGCGTCGGCATCAAGAAGACATTCAGAAAACGACAGATAAATTTATCGCGGAAGTGGATAAGGTCCTCACTGCGAAAGAAAAAGAGATCATGGAAGTCTAAGAGACAAAAAAGCTGCCCCTCCTATTACGGTGGGGTTTTGTCTCTTTTTCATCATCGGCTGGAGGAAAAGGAATGATCAAGTTATTTCAACCTTGGCGGAAAAAGAAAAATCCTGGGGCATCCGTCAGCCTGTCCCCGGACAATATCCCGAAACATGTTGCGATTATTATGGACGGGAACGGAAGATGGGCGCGCAGGCTTGGTATGCCGCGAATCGTCGGCCATCGATCGGGGATGAAAGCGGTAAAGCGGGCAACGATCGCTGCTGACGAACTTGGCATTTCCATTTTGACGTTGTATGCTTTCTCAACGGAAAATTGGAAACGGCCGAAGGATGAAGTGGACTATTTGATGTCGCTTCCGCAGGAGTTTCTGGCGATCGAGCTGGATGAATTGGTTGAAAAGAACGTCCAGGTTCGCATGATGGGACATACGGATGAGCTGCCCGCGCATACGATTGCGGCAATGGAGGAAGCGATTGAGCGGACGAAGCACAATACCGGCTTGATCTTGAATTTTGCTTTAAATTACGGCAGCCGTCGCGAGATTACGGAAAGCGTCAAGGGGATTGCGAAGGCTGTGCAATCCGGGGAACTGTCGGTGGAGGACATTACGCCAGAGACGATTGAATCTCGGCTGTTATCCGCCGGGTTGCCTGATCCGGATTTGCTGATTCGTACGAGCGGAGAGCTGCGGTTAAGTAACTTTATGTTATGGCAAACGGCGTATAGTGAGCTTTGGTTCACGGATATCCTGTGGCCGGATTTCAGCAAGGAGCATTTGGTTCAAGCAGTGGCGGAGTATCAACGCCGCACGCGGCGGTACGGCGGATTAACCTAGCGATGGAAGGTGTAGACTGGTGAAACAGCGTTTGATAACGGGGATCATTGCCGGCGGCTTTTTCCTCGGAATGTGCTGGCTTGGCGGAACTCTCTATCATGTACTCATTATGCTTATGGCGCTCATCGGATATTACGAATTCGTACGTATGACGCGCATCCCAGCATTCCAGGGCACGGCCATCCTGGGTTATTTAGGCGTGGTTTATCTTACGTTTCCGTGGCGGCTGCTTGAGATCGACCGACCGCTGAGCGATATGGCGGTGCTGTGGTTATTTATGCTGTTCTTCCTTGCGGTAACCGTGATCAGTAAGAACGAGATCCCAATCGGTCAAATCGCCCTGCTCTATCTTGGGATGGTTTACGTCGGCATCGGATTTGCGGCGATTGCAGAAACACGCAATACACCCGACGGTCACGGCTTATTCTGGACGTTTCTGATGCTCGCGTCGATCTGGAGCAGTGATGCAGGGGCTTATTTTGCTGGACGGCGGTTTGGGAAGCATAAGCTCTGGCCTGCGATCAGTCCGAATAAAACCGTTGAAGGGGCGCTGGGCGGCGTTTTGCTGGCGGTCATCGTTGCGGTGATCTTTGCGCTCGCTTCCGGCGGGTTGCTTACGATTGGACGAGCCGTCCTGCTCGGGATATCTGCGGCAGTTGTCGGCCAATTTGGCGACTTGATCCAATCGGCTTACAAGCGTGTATATGGCATCAAGGATTCCGGCAATTTGTTGCCGGGGCACGGCGGAATTTTGGATCGGTGCGATAGTTGGGTTACGGTATTCCCGTTCATACATATCCTAACCCTTCTTCCTTAAGGTGGATTTAAAATCGGCTTCCCATCACGAAGCGAAGTCAGGGAAGTGGAAGCGGCGTCGAATCTTGAACTCAGCCGGGCCTTCCGTTGCTCACGTACATCCCATGTACGCTGCGCTACTCAGTCCCTAGCTTCGTTCAACCTTCTCGGTGCTGAAAACCCGACTTTAAATCTTTGATTAAACGGATGGATTTAAAATCGGCTTCCCATCACGAAGCGAAGTCAGGGAAATGGAAGCGGCGTCGAATCTTGAACTCAGCCGGGCCTTCCGTTGCTCACGTACACTCCATGTACGCTGCGCTACTCAGTCCCTAGCTTCATTCAACCTTCTCGTTGCTGAAAACCCGACTTTAAATCTTTGATTAAACGGATGGATTTAAAATCGGCTTCTCATCACGAAGCGAAGTCAGGGAAGTGGAAGCGGCGTCGAATCTTGAATTCAGCCGGGCCTTCCGTTGCTCACGTACATCCCATGTACGCTGCGCTACTCAGTCCCTAGCTTCATTCAACCTTCTCGGTGCTGAAAACCCGACTTTAAATCTTTGATTAAACGGATGGATTTAAAATTGGCTTCCCATCACGGAGCGGATTCATGGACGTGGGTTCGGCGTTAAATTTCGATTTCAGCCAGGCCTTTCGCTACTTGGTGCTGAATAGCCGGGCTTACGGACACCAGAGACCTTATTGGAGTAACAAAAAAGGGTTTGAAAAGCTAATGGACCTCAGTGACCTTATTTGGGTAAAAGACACTAAGTCAGATGCATTAGATCGCAAATAAAGCCCCTGGAGTCCGTTACAGCGGGAAATGATCGGGAAATTGATGAATAACGGCCCTACGGTCCGTTAAAAGGTAGGTAGGTGCAACAATGAAGAAAATCGCGTTGATTGGCTCGACCGGTTCCATCGGCACGCAAACACTGGATGTCATCCGGGCTTATCCCGGGGAGTTCCGGCTGGAAGGATTGGCGGCGGGCAGCAATCTTAAATTGTTTGCTGAACAAGTCCATGAGTTTCGGCCTCGTAAAGCCTCCGTTGCTACCAAAGAATTGGCTGATCGAATTCGTCCAGAGCTGCCGGAAGGCGTGGAGCTCTACTATGGCGAGCAAGGCTTAGTCGAAGTGGCGGCGGGAACTGATGCCGATACGGTTGTGACGGCCATTGTTGGCAGTGCAGGGTTGCCTGCGACACTCGCGGCCATTGAGGAAGGCAAACACATTGCACTGGCGAACAAGGAAACCCTCGTTACAGCGGGGCACCTAGTCACAGAGATGGCTCAGCGCAAAGGGGTCGCGCTGCTGCCGGTTGACAGCGAGCACTCAGCCATTTTCCAATGCCTAAACGGTGAGTACAAGCAAGAGGTTCGTCAAATTACGTTGACCGCTTCCGGCGGTTCGTTCCGGGATCTGACGCGAGAGCAGCTGCGGGAGGTTACAGTGGAGGATGCCTTAAAGCATCCCAACTGGTCGATGGGCGCTAAAATCACCATCGATTCGGCCACGATGGTCAACAAAGGATTGGAAGTCATCGAAGCGCACTGGTTGTTTGGGCTTCCCTTTGAGCAAATCGGGGTATTGCTGCACCCAGAAAGTATCATCCACTCCTTCGTTGAGTATCGTGACGGCAGTGTGATCGCCCAGTTAGGGACGCCGGACATGCGCGTGCCGATCCAATATGCACTGACCTATCCACATCGCTGGCCATCGGCGGCAAAACGGTTGTCCTTAGCCGAGATCGGGAAGCTGCATTTTCGGGAGATGGACTTCGACCGGTTCCCTTGTTTAAGACTTGCCTATGAGTGTGGTAAAATAGGTGGTACGGCAACCAGCGTTTACAATGCCGCGAATGAAGTGGCAGTCGCCCGCTTTTTGAAGGGGGAGATTCCTTTCTTGCAGATCGAGGCGATCATTGAAACGGCGTTAGCCGAACATGAGGTGCAGTTTCATCCGGATCTGGAAACGATTCGTGAAGCGGATCGCTGGGCAAGAGCCCTTGCGGAGACACTTTGATTACGGTGAGGCTTTCGCTTCCCTAAGATGGACCTCGTGATCAAAAGCTGTAGGCGGCGGTATTCTCTTGTGCCTGATCGGAGAATATATTAATCTAAAGTAACGTTGGACGATCCGTGGCCAGAAGGGGGATGCTTACGCTTGGAATTGCTGAAAATCATATTTTTGACGGTGCTCATGTTTTTCGTCATCGTTACGGTGCATGAATGGGGACATTACTTCTTTGCGAAGCGTGCCGGCATCTTGGTACGGGAGTTCGCCATTGGGTTTGGCCCTAAGCTGCTGTCTTTTAAACGGGGGGAGACCCAGTTCACCTTGCGTTTGCTTCCTTTCGGCGGCTATGCGCGTATGGCGGGGGAAGATCCGGAGCTGATTCAGATATCAGATGGACAAACCATTGCTTTGCGTCTGGAGAACGATAAGGTTCGGAAGATTTATCTGGACCGATTGGACAGTCGGAAGAACGTCATCCGCGGCGAAGTGCAGCACATCGACCTTGAGGACGATCTTGCGGTACGTTTGAATGTGGACGGTGAAGCGCTCACCTACCGTGTGCATCCGCAAGCCATGCTGGTGGCGAA
>Ga0310830_100559_pt1 | contig 24942 bp, 28 predicted proteins | sample WT_ome_5_FD_201301 | JGI IMG/M metagenome (GOLD analysis project Ga0310830, IMG submission 201301) | Sorghum-adapted microbial communities enriched on wild type (WT) sorghum from Joint BioEnergy Institute, Emeryville, California, United... ...
AGAGGATCAGACATCGAAGAGAGGATGGCGGACAGCAATGGCAAAACCGCGCGTGAACAAATTGACATCCGGGTACAATCTGCTCTGGGAATCGAGCCGGATGATGCTGCCCGAACACAAGGAGCGCATCATCGGACACCGGGAATCGCTGAAGCGCAAAGCGCGCCCCGTGCTTGACGAGCAGGAGATGGAGGAACTGGCGCTTCGGATCGGCGAATCGCTGGAGACGGGCCGGCCGGTCACGCTGAGACTGTACGGCGATCTTGCGGATCGCGAGGAGACGGGCGTCGTGACGAAGGTCGATCCGCAGACCGGACGGATTCGGCTGCGCACGGCGCAGGGGGACGTGTGGGCGGCGCTGCAGGATGTGATCGGAGCGGAATAGCGCTGCCCGAAAAATCATCATTTATCCTCTGAAGTTTGTCTATACCGCCATTCACCGAATGCCATAGACTGTACTATCCTAGGCAAGCAGGGGGTGAATGGGATGGGAGTTTTCCTGGATCAGCGCAGCTCGATGAACTCCAACACGATCGGTGCCCCGAACGTTCCGCTGTCCGCTACGCCGGTGCTGTTCGGCATCATCGGGCTTCAAACGCAGAATGCGGCGAACACGATTATTGCGCTGGACGGCATGGTAGGCATCAGCGGCGACATCGGCGACACGTTCACGGTTGACATCGTCCGCGGCTCTACGTTCAACCCCGCCAATGTCATTTTCTCGTTGACCGGGACGGTGAGCGTAACGGGCGCGACGGAGATTCATTCCTTTACGGCACAGGATCTGTTGGCGCCGCCGGCTGCGGAAACGGTCTACACGGCCTTTATCTCGGGTACGACGACGGCCGTGCGGAACGGTCCGGAAGTGTTCCGGGGCATCGCATCGACGGCCTGAGCGTGCCGACTTTCGCAAGAACCCCGGCTTTCGGGGTTCTTGTTCATTGGTGCTGAAGATTGAGAGTGCCGGATAAGTGAATTTCTGACTCCCGCGGAAAGAAAGGACGTCCGATTCAATTCGGACGTCCTTTCTCAATGATGCGGAGCGCTTTGCCGAAATCGAGCGCGACCCGGCCGGTCTGTTCGGCGATTTGCTGGGCGAGCACAACGGCGTTGACGCCGCAGGAGATGAGCGCAATGTCGTACTTGTCCCGGCCTGCGGTGAGCATCCTGATCGCCGGTTCCATCTGGGCGTAGTCGGCAAACGGATACGTGAGCGTGACGCTGAGGCCGTGGAAACGGCTTTCGAGGAGCCGCTTCGCAGCGGTGGCATGCTGCGTGACGACCGCGACCCGCCGGCCGCTGAGCGTCTTCCAGAACATCGGATCGGCCGCGAGCATCCGGTTCACGCAGGCGTGGCAGACCGCCTTCGGCACAATGCGGTGATGCCGGAACACGCGCTCTGTCAACGGGCGCTTCAAGTAATCCGGCGCGTGGATCGTCCGGTCGCCGAAGGGCAGAATGCCGACGATGTCGGCCTTGCGGAGCGAATCGGCGACGGCGTCGCGCAAGGGCAGGTTCGGCAGCCGCAGCCCCTTCTTCCCCTCATTCGCCTTCACGGCCCACGGCTCTTTCAGGATGACGTCGAGCGGCCAGACGGTCTGCTGCGCGAGCACGAGGTTCTCGCCGTCTCCCACGCGGACGAGCGACAGCGGCGACTTCGTCTTGAGCGCTTGCGCGATGCGCTGCAGCACCTGCGCTTGCGTCAGCTGCGATCGATCCACACCGTATCATCCTCCTGAAGGACAGAGATGTTGCAGCATTTCTTATCCAGTATATGTAAAGCTCGCCGCAGGGCATGGATGTCCGCCGTCGCGCGGGGCCGGCTGCCGGATTTGGACGAATGGACGAGATCAATCAACCATGCGGCCGGTGCCGCTGTCTCATACATTAACGGAGAACAAGCAAGGAGGTTGAACATGGCCAGGCGAGTCGTCATCGAGATCAACTTCAACAACTACGGCATCGTCCCGGACCGGCTCAAGCCGGGGTGGATCCGCAACCGGATCGCCATATTCCGGCGCTATACCCTCCGTTCGCTGCAGCGCCAGACCAATCCGGATTTTCTCGCGTTGCTCAAGGTCGCGGACGAGTCCGAGCCGCTGCTGAACGGGCCGCTGCGCAAAGATTGGGCGGACTTCCCGCCGAAATTCCGGTTCGGCTCGGAACGGACCTGCGTGGAGGCGATCCGCTCGTTCGCTTCCGGCTACGACGAACTGTTCGTGGCGCGGCTCGATTCCGACGACCTGTACCGGAGAACGTTCGTGCAGCTGCTGATGGACTGGAAGCCGAAACCGGGCACCGTCGCATTGATCAATCAGTACGGCTATATGTGGGATACGATCGAGAACGCGATGGCCGAGGTGTACCATTTTTCCCCGCAATTCTACACGTACATCTATAAGACGGCTGACTATCTGGACGGTTATCGCGTGAAGCTCCCCGGCAAAGGCCACGGCTATGTCATCAAGCTGCCCCACGAGCTGCTGCCGGGACGGAACTACGTGAACATTGTGCACAGCGCCAACGCATCAAAGAAAAAAGTTCCGGTGCGCGGCAGGCTGACCGAGCAGCAGATAAAAGCCGTGCTGAGCGAGTTTATGTAGCCGCGCCGGACGGATGGGAAGGGAGACAAGGGCATGTACAGCGGCAGCAACATCCTGGTAACGGGCGGGACGGGGTCATGGGGCCGCCATCTCGTCCAGACGCTGCTTCAAAAGTTCAATCCGCGGGAAATCCGGATTTTCTCCCGCGGCGAGCATCGGCAAGTCGAGATGGAACGGGAGATCGGCGCAGACGAGCGGGTCCGTTTCATCATCGGCGACGTGCGGGATTATGAAGCCGTTCTTGACGCCTGCCGCGGCGTCGATATCGTCTTCCACCTGGCTGCGCTGAAGCATGTGCCGATCTGCGAACGGCAGCCGGACGAGGCTTTCCGGACGAACGTGCTCGGCACCGAGAATGTCATCCGGGCCGCCATCGCGCAGCGGGTGGCGAAGGTGGTGGATGTGTCGACGGACAAGGCGGTCGATCCGGTGAATGTGTACGGCATGACGAAGGCCATCGCCGAGAAACTGACGCTCAGGGCAAACCGGCTGACCGATGCAACGCGGTTCGTCTGCATTCGCGGCGGCAACGTGCTCGGCACGAACGGCAGCGTCGTGCCATTCTTCCTGGAGCGGATCCGGCGCGGCGAAGATCTGCCGATTACGCATCCGGAGATGACCCGCTACTTCATGACGCTGCCCGAAGCGATCGGCCTGCTGCTGCGCGCGGCTGAAGCGGCGATCGGAGGCGAGACGTTTGTCATCCGCATGCCGGCCTGCCGCATCCGCGATTTGGCGGAAGTGATGATTGAGCGGTCAGGCGCGGCCGTGAAGATCCGGGAAATCGGTATTCGGGAAGGCGAGAAACTGCACGAGACGCTCGTCTCCGCGCGCGAAGCGCTGCATGCGCGGCATTACGACGATGATGTGCTCGTCATTCTGCCGCCGTCCCCCGATCCCGAGCTTGCGCGCAAGTACGCCGACTGCCTGCCGACTAAGGCGCAGCCGTACCGGTCGGATGACGAGCTGCTGGACAAGGCGGGCATTGCGAGGCTGCTGGATGCGGGCGGGTTCTGAAGGCGAAGTGAAGTCTGCGAAGCCGCCAAGGCGGAGAGGAGGCGCAACATGGGGACACATGAGCGGCCGGCGGCGGCTGTTGCCGGGCTCGGTTATGTCGGGCTTCCGATGGCCGTGGCGCTGGCGAAGGCGGGATATCGGGTTTACGGGCTGGATGTCGACGAGGAGAAAATCAACCGGCTGAACGCGGGCAGCTCAACGGTCATCGGCATTGACGACGAGACGCTCCGCTCCGTCGGCGGGAATTTCACGGCTGGCAGCGACTATTCCGTGATTTCGCGGGCGGAGACGATCGTCATCTGCGTGCCGACGCCGCTGACGCCGGAGCGCGAGCCGGATCTTGCGTTCATCCGCTCGGCGGTCAGCGCGATGCTGCCGCATCTTAAGCGGGGAACGCTGATCGTACTTGAAAGCACGACGTATCCTGGGACGACGGATGAGCTGATCCGCCGCGTCATCGAAGAAGAGCACGGCTGGCGGGCAGGGCAAGATTTCCATCTCTGCTATTCCCCCGAGCGGATCGACCCGGGCAACCGCGTCTATCGGCTGGACAATTCGCCGAAGATCGTCGGCGGCGCAACACCGTCGTGCCTGGAGGCAGGTGTCAAGTTCTACAGCAAAATCGTGGCGCGGGTCGTGCCCGTCAGTTCGACGATGGCGGCCGAAGCCGCCAAGCTGTTCGAGAATACGTTCCGCAACGTCAATATCGCGCTGGTGAACGAGTTCGCACTGCTCTGCGAGCGGCTCGGCGTCAGTGTATGGGAAGTGGTGCAGGCCGCAGCGACGAAGCCGTTCGGATTCCTGCCATTCTATCCGGGGCCGGGCATCGGCGGCCACTGTATCCCGGTCGATCCGCTCTATCTGAACTGGTCGGCCAGGAGATACGGGCAACCGATGAAGCTGATCGAACTGGCGGACGAGGTGAACCGGCGGATGCCGCGGCATGTCGTCGAGCGGGTGACGGAACTCTTGAATCGGGAAGGAAAGGCGGTGCGCGGCGCGCGGATCGCGCTCATCGGCATCGCGTACAAGCCGGATGTTGACGATGTGCGGGAATCGCCCGCCCTGGACATACTGGACGGGCTGATCGCCCGGCAGGCGGACATCGTCTGCTGCGATCCGCTCGTGCCGTCGTTCCGACACGACGGACAGACGTTTCGGACGGTGAGCCTTACGCCCGAATTGCTGGCCGGCCTCGATCTGGCGGTCATTCTGACGAACCATTCGGCGATCGACTGCAGCATGATTGCCGAGCATGCTCCGCTCGTGCTGGATACGCGGAATGCGCTGGCAGGCTTCAAGGCCGGCCGCATCGCCCGGCTTGGCGAGCCGACCGTCGTGCAGGGGGGATGATTATGGTCAATGAAGATCAGGTCAACCAGCGATATTACGGCCGTGTCAATTCTGGCGCATCCCATGAAGCGACGCGGACCCGCATCCACTGGATGTGCAGCCGCGCCCGGCGCAACAAAGTGCTGGATGTCGGCTGCAGCCAGGGCATTGCATCGATTCTGCTCGGCAGGGAAGGGTTCGAAGTAACCGGCATCGATCTGGAAGACGCGGCGATTCGCTACGCAAAGGCGGAGCTGGCGAAGGAGCCTGCCATCGTCCGGTCGAACGTACGGTTCATGACGGCCGATGCGACCAAGCCGCATGAATGGGGGCCGTACGATACGGTGCTGCTCGGCGAGGTGCTTGAACATTTCACTCAGCCGGAGCGGGTGTTGGCGAATGTCGCAAACTGGCTGGCGGACGACGGCGTCTGCATCATTACCGTCCCGTTCGGCCTGCATGCGTTCCATGACCACAAGCAAACATTTTACGCCGGACGGCTGGCGGAGCTGACCGATCCGTATTTCGACGAACTTGCCATGGAAGTGCATCACCGTTACCTCTGCTACGCCGGCCGCAAGCGGTCGTTCCGTTTCCGCCGGCCGGACAATCCCGAGCGGCTGAAGCGGCTGATCCGGCTGGACGAGGAACATTTTCTCGCGTATGAGCGGCAATATCAGCAAGGGGCGGGGCGGCTGAAAACGGTGATCGAGAGCCACAACGCCCGCATTAAGGAACTCGAAGCTGTGGTCAAACAGAAAGACGAGCGGATTGCCGGGCTGACCCGCCAGATCCATGGACTGCAGAGCCAACTGGCGGCAGCGTGGAAACGGTCCAACCCCAAGAAAGGAGGGAGGCCATGACGACGATCAGCCTCTGCATGATCGTTCGCGACGAAGAAGCGGTACTCGGCCGGTGCCTCGCATCGGCCGCGTCCGTTGTCGATGAGATCGTCATCGTCGATACCGGTTCGAAGGACAGCACCAAGGCGATTGCGGCCGAATACGGCGCGCGCATCTATGATTACGAATGGACCGATGATTTCGCGGCGGCGCGCAACTTTTCCTTCGAGCAGGCGTCGGGGGATTATCTGATGTGGCTGGATGCGGACGATGTACTGCCCGATTCGGAGAAGGAGAAGTTCGCAGCGCTTAAAGCCGCGCTGCCGGATCACGCCGACGCCGTGCTTATGCCGTACTGGCTGGCTTTCGACGCCGCAGGCAGGCCGACGGTTGCGACGCGCCGCTGCCGAATGGTCCGGCGGGATCGGAATTTTCGCTGGCACGGCAGGGTGCATGAATATCTGGATATCTCCGGCGCGCATGCCATCGCCGTTGATATCGGCATTGCGCATTACCGCGCGACCCGGGACCATTCGGACCGGAATCTGCGCATCTATGAGCGGATCGCTGCCGAAACCGGCGGTCTCAAAGGACGCGATCTGTATTATTACGCGAACGAGCTGGCCGATGCCGGCCGATTCCGCGAGGCAGCGGAAGCCTACCGGGCGTTTCTGCAGGAGCCGGCCGGCTATCGGGAAGACAAAGTGACGGCCGCGCTGCGGTTGTCCGATTGCTGCCGTAGGCTGGGCGATGCGGCCGGACGGATTGACGCGCTGCTCCGCTCGTTCCTGTTCGATGCGCCCCATGCGGAAATCTGCTGCGCGCTCGGCGGATGGTTCGAGGAAGCAGGAGACTGGCGTACGGCCGCCTACTGGTACGAACGGGCGCTGGATGCACCGCTGGCCGAAGGCTGGCTCGGCGTCGTCAACAATGCCTGCCGCACGTGGCTCCCGCATGCGCGGCTGTGCATCTGCTATGGGCAACTGGGCCGCTGGGCGGAAGCGGCGAAGCATAATGATGCCGCACTTGAATGGCTGCCGGGAGATGAAGGGCTTAAGGCCAACAAGCGGGTGCTGGAGGCGAAACTTAAGGAAACGGCTCAAACGGACGCTGCTCTTGCACATTCGCGCCCATCTGCTATAATGAGCGATGAAACGACAACCGAAGAAGACCCCGGGGAGCTGGGACAGCCGGCTGAGAGGGTATCCGGACGCGATACCGACCCTGAAACCTGATCTGGATAATGCCAGCGTAGGGAGACGTTCCGTAAGCCGCAGCATGCGACAGGCCGAGAGCCGGTCCGCTGCGCCGTCGTGCGCACCGAAGCTTCAGGCGCCTTCCGATCAGGGGGCGCTTCTTTCATGTGTTGCCGCAAAGACGGATGCAAGGACGGGAGAGAAACGGAATGAGACGAAGAAACAGAAGAAGACGGGGGCTAATCGCGCTTGTGCTGCTGCTGGCTGTAGCCGGGTGCGGCGGAGGAGACGGCAGCGGCGGCGCCGGAGGCAATGCCGGCGGAGCGGACAAGCAGCTTGAGAAAGTGCGGGTCGTGCTCGACTGGTCGCCGAATACGAACCATACGGGTCTGTATGTGGCGCGGGACAAAGGATTTTTCGCCGATCAAGGGCTTGAAGTCGAGATCATCCAGCCCGGCGAAGCGGGCGCCGATCAAATGGTTGCCTCCGGCGAAGTCGAGTTCGGCGTCAGCTATCAGGAAGCGGTCACGCTGGCGCGGACGAACGGCGTGCCGATCGTATCGATCGCGGCTGTCATTCAGCATAATACGTCCGGTTTCGCTTCGCCGGCGGAGAAGAACATCAAGACGCCGAAGGACTTCGAAGGCAAGAAATACGGCGGCTGGGGATCGCCGGTCGAGGAAGCGGTCATCGATTCGCTCATGCAGGAAGACGGCGGCGACGTCAGCAAGGTGGAGTTCGTCAACGTCGGCGATACGGATTTCTTCACCGCGGTGAAGCGGGACGTCGATTTCTTCTGGATTTTCTACGGCTGGACCGGCATCGAAGCGGAATTGCGCGGCGAAGCGCTGAACATGGTCTATTTGACGGATTACAGTGAGAAACTGGATTATTATACGCCCGTGCTTGCGACGAGCGAGAAACTGATTAAGGAGAAGCCGGAGCTGGTGAAGGCGTTCGTCGCCGGCGCGGCTGAAGGATACAAGTACGCGATCGAGCATCCCGAAGAAGCGGCTGATGTGCTGATCGCCGCTGAGCCGGATCTGAGCGCGGAGCTCGTTAAGGCGAGCCAGAAGTGGATCAGCGCGAAATATCAGGACGACGCGCCCCGCTGGGGCGAACAGAAGCTGGAAGTGTGGACGAATTACGCCGAGTGGATGACCGAACACGGGGTGCTGGAAGGCGAGTTTGACCCGGCTGCGGCGTTCACGAATGAATTTTTGCCGGAATAAAACGGACCTTAAGATCCGCAGCACAGGATGAAAGCGAGGAGTAAGCATGGCTGATGCGTTGCTCAGCATTCAGATTCTGCCCCACACGCCGGGCGGAGAAAGCGTCATTCCGTATGTTGACCGGGCCATTGACGTGATCAAGGCTTCGGGGCTGCCGTACCGGGTCGGACCGCTGGAGACGACGATTGAAGGCGATCTGGACCGGCTGCTGCCGCTCGTCAAAGCGATGAACGATGCGCTGATCGAAGCGGGCTGCCCGTCCATCATTTCGCAGGTGAAGATTTACTACAATCCGACCGAAGGCGCTTCGATGGCGCGACTTACGGAGAAATATCCCAATGGTCAATAAATGGAGGAGAGGATGGCCGCCGCTGGCGGTCATCGCCGCATTTGTCGCCCTGTGGGAAGCGGTAGTCCGCCTGTTCGGGGTGGAACCGTACATCCTGCCGAGTCCGTCGGCGATCGTGCACGAAGCGCTGCAGCCGAACGTCTGGCCGCGGCTGCAGGCGCATACGCTGGCAACCGTCTGGCGGACATTGCTCGGCCTTGTGCTCGGCGTCCTCGGCGGCATCCTGCTGGCGGCGGCGGTTCATCTGACGCCCGGCGCCCGGCGGGCGCTGGCACCGCTTCTCGTGCTGTCGCAGAGCGTGCCGGTCATTGTGCTCGGACCGTTGCTCCTCATCTGGCTCGGCTTCGGAGAAGAGCCGAAAATCGCACTAATTCTGCTTGTCTGTTTCTTTCCCGTGACGATCGCGATGCTTACCGGGCTGCGCGAAAGCGACCCGGCGCTGCGCAGTTATCTTGCCATGATCGGCGCCGACCGGTGGACGATCTTCACGAAGCTGGAACTGCCGAATGCGGTGCCTTATCTGTTCTCGGGCTTCCGCATCGCGGCGGCGTACAGCGTGACGACGACGGTCGCGGCGGAGTGGCTCGGCGCAAGCAGCGGGCTCGGCTACTATATCAAGCTGTCGTACAGCGGCTTCGAGACGGCGCGCATCTTCGCCGGCACGATCATCATCATCGCATTCAGCATGCTGCTGTTCGGCCTCGCGGCGCTCGCCGAGCGGTTGGTCGTCCGGTGGCGGCCGCAGACGGAGAGGGGGAATGGCCATGCCTCCGGCGCTTGAAGTGCGTAATATCGCGAAGCGGTTCGGAGACGCGCAGGTGCTGGCCGGCGTTTCGCTGACGGTCGAAGAGGGCGAGTTCGTCTCGCTTGTCGGGCCGTCCGGGAGCGGCAAGAGCACGCTGTTTAAGGTGATCGGCGGACTGGAGCGGGCGGACCGCGGAGAGATCGTCCTCGGCGGGCGCAAGACGAACGGGGAGCGCGGCCTGATCGCGTACATGCCGCAGCAGGCGTCGCTGCTGCCGTGGCGCACCGTTGCCGGCAACGTCGAACTGGCGCTCGGCATCGCCGGCGTGCCGCGCAGCGAAGCGCGGCAGCTTGCGCGGGAATGGCTGGGCCGGGTCGGCCTAGCAGAGTATGCGGATGCGTATCCGCATGTGCTATCCGGCGGCATGCAGCAGCGCGTCTCGTTCATCCGCGCACTGCTCAGCCCGCAGAAGCTGATGTGTCTGGACGAGCCGTTCGGCGCTTTGGACGCGCTGACGCGGCAGCATATGCAGGAATGGCTGCTGTCGATCTGGGAAGCGAACCGGCGCGCGGTGCTGCTTGTGACGCACAGCATCGAGGAAGCGCTGCTTCTGTCGGACCGGATCGTCGTCCTGTCGGCGCGGCCGGCGACCGTACTGCGGGAGTTCGTCGTGCCATTCGGGCGTCCGCGCAGCGGGAAGCTGTGGAAGACGCCGGAATTTGCCGAGCTGCGGGATGCAATCTACGATTTGCTGAAACCGTCGGAAGACGGACCGGTTGAAGGTTGAACGTTCGGGGAGGCGGGAGCATGGCGAAAGGGACGGCTTTCGGTTGGATTGATGCCCATATTCATGTAGACAAGTATGAGCCGGATGAGCGGGAACGGCTGCTGGCCGAAGCATATGCTGCAGGCGGAGAAGCCGTCGTAGGCGTGTCGATGAACCTCGATTCCTGCCGCGAGAACCGCAGGCTGGCGCAGCGGCATGCCGGGCGGTACATGCCGGCTTACGGCCACCATCCGGAAATCCCGCTGCCGCAGCCGGATGAAGAGCGGGAGTTGTTCGCCTGGATCCGCCGGCGCCATGCGGACGGCGAGCCGTTTGCGATCGGCGAGGTCGGATTGCCGTATTATGCGCGGACTGAAGCGGAAGCGGCCGGGCGTCCGTTCGATGAAGATCCGTATGTGGAGCTGCTCGACCGGTTTGCCGCGCTGGCGGCGGAGTTGAACCGGCCGATCGTGCTGCACGCGGTGTACGAAGATGCGGCGAAAGCGTGCGATCTGCTTGAGAAGCACGGCGTAAGGCGGGCACATTTTCATTGGTTCAAAGGACCGGAGGAGACGATCCGCCGGATGATCGCACGCGGCTGGCATGTGTCTGTAACCCCCGATGTCGTGTATGAGCCAGAGATTCAAACGCTGGTGCGCGCTTATCCGCTCGACCTGCTCATGGCGGAGACCGACGGACCTTGGCCCCATGAAGGACCGTTTGCCGGCCGGCCGACGACCCCTGCGATGGTGCAGGAAGTCATACGCGCCGTTGCGGAACTGAAGGGGCTGGGGGCGGACGAGACGGCAGCGGCGATGCTTGCGGTTACGAAGCGATTCTACGGTATCATGTAATTCAGATCGGAATCATTTCATAAACAGGCGCGCGATGTACATGATGGCCGACAGCACGACGCTGATGACAATGCAGGTGACGATCGGGAAATAGAAGCGGACGTTCTCTTTCTCGACCACAATGTCGCCGGGCAGTCTGCCGAGCGGGATCGATTTGCCGACGAGCATCCAGATCAGCCCGATGAAGAACAGCACGGCGCCGGCAGCCATCAGCAGTTTGGGTATGGACGACATCGCATTTTCCCTCCCGACGCAGATGGTTCACTCGCTATCAGCATAACGGATGCCCGCAGCGGTTGCAATTCGGCGGAGTGTGCCGGGGCAGCGGGCAGACGGATGCCGGGCGGAAGGGTGTAAATTTTTGTAACGCAAATGTTACCCATCCGTAATCTTCGACTCCACAGGCCGACAACATCTGCACAATCGCCTATTTATAATGAAGGTGCAGGAAATCGATGGAATAATAATGGAGGGATTACGATGGGCGAACAAGAACTGGCAAAAAACGAACTCGAGCTCGAAAGCGCCGCGGAAGAAGCGGCAGCTGAGGCCGAGCAAGCTGCTGCGGAAGCCGAGCAGGCCGCAGCGGAAGAAGCGGACGACGCCGGGGAAGCGGATGACGCGGCTGACGAAGGCGCGGAAGAGGCATCCGCTGACGACGAAGGCGACGCCGGAGCATCCGAAGAATCGGGCGACGATTCGGAAGAAAGCGCTTAACTTGCTTGCGTCGATGTCCATCAATCCCAAACCCCGCGGCATGATGCCGCGGGGTTTTGCCATGCTAATCATTCAGCAGATTTTCGCGCAGCGTCCTGCCCGGATATGATGTGCGGTATCGGCCGCGCCGCTGCAATTCGGGAACGACGAGATCGACGAAATCTTCGAAGCAGCCCGGCGTATTCGTCGCGATCAGCATGAACCCGTCGGCTCCGCCTTCGTCGAGGTAATGTTCCATCTGGTCTACGATATCCTGCGGCGTGCCCACCGCGATCGGCATGCCCATGCCTTGCGCATAGTACAAGGCCGCTTCGCGGATCGTGACGGGTGCGCCGCCCTTGGAGTAGATCACCGATTCGAACAGCCCTTGAATGCCGGGCACTTCGATATTCTGCACGTACTCATCCGGGTCGTACTTGGAGAAGTCAAGGCCGAAGTGGCCGGATATCCACGCCAGCGCCGCTTCCGGGATAATATTCGCCTTGAATCGCTCATATTTTTCCTCGGCTTCACTGCGGCTGAGCCCCACCACGGTCTGCAGGCCGAAGATGCGAACGATGGAATTTTCCGGCCGGCCGAATTTGACGAGCCGGGCATTGATATCGTCCGTATACTGTCTCATCCGCTCTGCGTTTGGATGGACGGCGAAGATGGCCTCTGCCCAGCGGGCGGCGAAGTCGCGGCCGCGGTCAGAGGAACCGGCCTGCCAGAACACCGGTCGGCCCTGCGGGGAAGGCGCGCAGAAATGCCGGCCTTTGCTGCGGAAATATTTGCCCTCGAAATTGACCACTTTCACTTTGGCCGGGTCTGCGAAAATTCCGCTTTCCTTGTCGGCAATAATCGCATCCGGCTCCCAGGAATCCCACAGTTGGCAGCACAGTTCCATATATTCATCCATCCGGTCATACCGGTCGGCGCGGACGGTCATCTCCTGGCCGTATGCGTCCCATTCGCTCTTGGAGTAGGAGCTGACGATGTTCCAGGCCACCCGGCCGCCGGACAGATGATCGAGACTCGAAAGTCTGCGGGCCATCGAATACGGATGCTCGAAGGCCGTGGATAACGTTACGCCGACGCCGAGCCGTTCGGTAGCCGTGGTGATGATTGGGGCAATGGTCGACGGTTCATGGGTCGGGCATTGCACGCCATAGCGCACGCAGGCATCCGAACTGTCCTGGTATGTGTTGTAAGGCGCAAGTTCGTCGGCGATGAACATGGCGTCGAACAGACCGCGCTCCATCGTCCGCGCCATATGCTGCCAATACGGGGGCCGCGTCCAATCCCAGTTTACTTTGTCTTTCGGATGCCGCCACATGCCGATGGCGTGGCTGTTGACCCCATGTTGGATGAAGCCCAGCAGGTGGGCGTGTTTTTTCTTCTGTTTGCTCATGTTTGCCACTCCTTAAGAACGGTTATCGGTTGCTTGCCTGGCGAGAATCGATGGAGAACGCAACGATGATGGCGATTGCGGACCCGATTGCGATGAACGGAATCAGGTTCCAGAAAGAAGCCGATTGGCCTGCAATAATGAGAACCGCGGTGGACAGGATGATGCTGATCAGCAATTTCCAGCTGAACCACGATTCGTTCTCCAGCGCCGAGACGCCGGCTTCAGCCGGATGCGCGGACTTACCGCCGGGATGCGGCGTCCGGCGGGCGCGGCTGACTTCGCGGAACGCCCGCCAGACGGAACCCAAATAAATCAGGCTGACGATAACGGCAATAATGGATGCAACAACGACGTAGGTCATGGATTACGCCTCCTTGCTGACGAGCGGTGCAACGGGTGCCGTGCCGATGCCGCCGGTCTCTTCGCTTAACTGCCGCGTATTTTTCAACAAGGAATAATCAAACGGTCTCTCTTTGGTCAGCAGACTGAGGATGACGGGCACGACGGCGCTGATGCCAAAGATGACCAGCGTTCCGGCCAGCTCGCCCGACACAATGCGGATCGGCAGGCCGATCACGATGCTGAGCACAATGCCCCACAGGAATCCCCGGCTTGTCAGCCGCGGCCAGAATATCGCCAGAATAAGCGGAATGAGCAGCGAAGTTTTGATCGCATAGGTGGTCAGGACCAGGCTGACGAAGTTTACACCGGACATGACGATGGCGGCGGCGATCAACCCGCAGAGAATGATGCTCAGCTTGGTAATGGCGAACAGCTTCTTTTCCGACAATGACGGATATAGCGGTTTCACGATGTCCACGGCCACCAGGGAAGACATGGCGGAAAACGCGCCGTCAATGGTGGAATAGCAGGCGTTCAGCACCAGCAGCGTATACAGGATGACGATGATCAGCGGAAGCCCCAGATGGGAGACCAGATACGGGCCGACCGCCGTGACATCGCCCCCGAGTTGTTCCGGCTGCACCCCGATGCCCAGGGCCGTAAGACCGAGCAGGCCGAGGGCCAGCGGGATCGGATAAAACCAGGCTCCGCCCCAAATGAATGTGCGTTTGACATGATTCGGTTTGATGGCCCATACCTTCTGCCAGAATGTCTGGTCTGCGACCGTTGAAGCCAGCAGGCCGAGGGCGAGGGTGATTCCGAATCCGGCTGCGGCGTCCCAGCTGAAAATGGACAACAGCTGCGGGTCCTTCTGCTTGAGCGATTGGAATACAACTTCCGGACCGCCGACCTTATATAGGACAAACAAGGTGACGATGGCGGCAGGGACGGTGATGAGCAGCGTATTGATGGTCGCCGTGATGGCGGAAGTCCATATGCCGCCGAAGTAGGAATAAAGCGTTACAATGAAGATGACCACTGCCAGCACGACGATCTCCCGAATGCCGAAGATGGTCTGAATGAGCAGAACGGCACCCTTCAGGTTAATGATGATCTCGAGGAAAATGCCGAAGATCATGCCGAGTACGGCAATGATGAGCGCCGGCCGATTCTGGAACCGGGAGCGGATAAAGTCGGTGATCGTATATCCGTTAGGAATGATCTTGCGCAGTTTGATGGCGAACGGAACCATGGCCATGACCGCGATGCCGTTCGGAATGGTGAACCAGAACAGACCCGACAGTCCCCAGGAATACGCCTGCCCGGAAGACATCATGACGGCCATCGCCCAGGTCCAGACGGCAATGACGGAGCCTACGCCGAAGCCCAGGCCGATCTTGCGGTCGGCGATGATGTAGTCATGGGTGTTGCGGACAAGGGATCTTCGCACGGACAAGGCGATGAACAGCATGAACAGACCCAACCCAAACATGATCAAATAACCGATGTACGGCTGAATCGCATTGGTTTGCAGCATGATGCACCTCTTGTACATTGGAATGAATGTCTCAATTCAAGAACAAGAGTCTCCTTGCGCAAGGTGGTCTCTTGAAGGTGTTCACCGGCTTCGTCTCCGGCGGACCAGTCGAGAAGCCTTCCGGATCGTGCCAAACCTAAGCATTCCGATTTCGCGGAATACAAAAAAGGAGACTTCCGAACATGCATCATGCACAACGGAATTCTTCAGTGGTCTGGTCAACTAAACCTGAGTATTTATATTGAAATTATATAACATTGGGTTTGATCATATCACTCGAATTCGCAATGGTCAACCCTTTTTTATTCATTTTCCACAAGAGACTGCATCGACCTGAACGGTCTGCAGAAACCGTCTGCATTCATCCTCCTCCGATCAGCCGCCGAAAGCAAAAAAAAGCGGGGCCCCCTCACGGGAGCCCCAGCATGGGAGAGGAGAAACCGGACGAAGAGCTTATGGGGAAACGTAAGTCTTCTCCGCGGTTTTCACGGCATCTCTCGACGCCGCTACCTACATGTTGTCCCGATAGGGGTAAAATATACATGCGCCGCAAAATTTTTTCGAAAGGGGCGGACGGCTGCTGTTTCCGGTTCCCTTGCGCCGGTGTGATTTTATGGTACGATTAGGACAGACAGCGGACTTCCGGGGGGAAAGATGAAGTGAGAGTCATTGCGGGCACGGCCAAGGGAACGCCGCTCAAAGCGGTTCCCGGCATGAACACGCGCCCGACGACGGACAAGGTGAAAGAAGCGATCTTCAGCATGATCGGCCCGTATTTCGATGGCGGCGCCGCGCTTGACCTGTTCGCCGGCACCGGCGGACTCGGCATTGAAGCGCTCAGCCGGGGAGTCGAACGGGCCGTGTTCATCGACGCGGACCGCCGCAGCATCGCCGTCATCAAGTGCAACGTCGAAGCGGCGGGGGTATCGGAGCGGTCCGAAGTCTATTGCAACACGGCGGAACGGGCGCTGCGCGCGCTTGCGAAGCGCGGGACGGCATTCCGGTATGTGTTCCTCGATCCGCCGTACAGGATGAAAAATGCCGACAGCCTGATGGCCGAAATGGAGGAACGCGGGCTGCTCGAAGACGGCGCCGTCATCGTTGTCGAACACGAAGCGGATTACCGCTATCCCGAAGCCGTCGGCCATATGACGCGCCGCCGGCTGGCGCTGTACGGAGAGACCGCCGTATCGATCTACCACTACATACAAGCCGCGGAAGCGGTTGAGGAGGAAAACGATGAAGCCGAATGAACCGACCCGGCGGATTGCCGTCTATCCCGGCAGTTTCGATCCGGTTACGCTCGGTCATATGGATATTATCCGGCGCGCGGCAAGACAGTTCGACAAGCTGATCGTCGCAGTGCTGAACAACACGAGCAAGAAGCCGCTGTTCTCCGTCGAAGAGCGCCAGGCGCTGCTTGCCGCGGCGACGGCCGATCTGCCGAACGTCGAGATCGACAGCTTCCGCGATCTGCTCGTCCGGTACATGAAATCGCGGAACGCCGACGTCATCATCCGGGGCATCCGGTCGGTATCGGACTTCGAATACGAACTGCAGCTCGCATCAACCAATCATCAGCTCGACAGCAGCATTGAGACGATCTTCATGATGACCAACCCGAAATATTCCTACCTCAGCTCCAGCATCGTGAAAGAAATCGCGATGTTCCGGGGAGATGTCGGGGATTTGGTGCCGCCCGAGGTGGAAGAGGCGCTCAAGGCGAAGTTTGCCGGCCCGCCGGCGGACAAGCCGCGCTAAAGCCGGGTGCGGGGAGACGAAGGCCAGGCCGTCAGCGGCCTGGCCTTCGTGCAGCCATAAGCAAGGATGCGGTCAGCATCAGCAACAGAGAAAATGTGAGGGCAGCGGCGCCGAAGGGGATCGCCTGCCACAGCAGCGGCAGCCGGCCGGTCGAAACGGCCGGCTCGGCCAGCTGGCGGAAGACGGCCGCCGTCTCTCCGCTTCCGACGCCGCCGAGCCAGGCGAGCGGTTTCCAGACCAGCACCGTGATCAGGAAGGCAAGTCCGGCGTGCAGCAGCTTGGCAGCGGCCAGGGGCAGAAACCGGAGTTTGGCGGAAGCGGCCATGCCGTGGGAAGCAAGCAACCCGGCAAGTCCGGTCCAGCTGAGGACGGAGGCGGTCAGCGCAGCGCCGGCGGGCGCGCCGAAACGTTCAAACAGCCCGGCAGCGGCGAAGGCGCCGAGATGCGCTTCGTAGATCCCGGGGAATGCAGCGATATGCAGCAGCTCCGGCAGTACCAGCCTGAGCAGCCGGATGAGCACCGATCCGAGGATGATCAAGCCGCCGAGCGCCATCAGCCGCTGCACGCAGAGGGCGATCGAGTCGCCCATCGCCTGGCCGAATCCGCGCCCGTCACGCCGGCGCGCAGCGCGCATGGCGGCTGCCGCTTCGGTCAGCATGTTTCGGCCTTTCCCTGCCATGCGGACGGCGTCGGATGCACCGCCCGTCCGGTCCAGGCGGGCCAGCAGCCATCCGGCCGTCAGGGCGGACAACCAGACGGCGGCGGCGATGGCGATGCCGAATTCGGGGCGGTGCAGGAAGCCCGCTCCGACGACGATCAACATCAGCATCGGGCTGGGCATATGGGACAACGCCAGCAGGCGCTGGCACTCGCGGTCGGTAAGCGCGCCTTCCTGATGGAGCCGAGCCGCCGCGCCGGCGCCTGCGGGAAAGCCGCTTGTCCAGCCGAGGGCAGCCGCCCAGCCGGCGCAGCCCGGCAGGCGGAAGACGCGGCGCATGACCGGTTCGAGCAGCACGCCGACTGCATGGACGACGCCGAAGGCGAGCAGCAATTCCGACAGTGCGAGAAACGGCAGCAGGCCGGGGAAGATCAGGTTCCACCAGATGGACAGACCTTGCAATGCGGCCTGGAACGCATCGCCGGGATAGCGGACGATGAGCAGGGCAAGCGCGAGCAGAGCGGCGCCGAGCGCGGCGGATCGATACACGCTGATCTACCCTCCTTCACGGGTGGAAGCCGGCGTCAGCCGGCAGCATTAGTTCAATGTACGCGGACAGGCAGGATAATAGACCATGCGGAGAGGGGGAGCGGACATGATGCGGCCGGACGGAGCAAGCACGATGAAAGCGGCTGCGGCGAAGACGGCGCTGCGATGGGGACTGGCCGCTGCAGCAGTCATCATGCTGCAGCTTGTTGTGCCGGTGCCATATGTTATTTACGAGCCGGGGATGACTGTTCCGGTCAGCGGCCGGGTGGTCATTGGCGCAGAAGGGCATGAAGGTCAGGCCGGACAAGGACAAGAGGAACGAGAAGGGGACGAGGGACAAGCGGGACAGGACCCGTTGAGCACGCCGGACCCGAAGCAAGGCGAATTTCTGCTGACGACGGTGTATCTGAAGCCGCGCGCCACGCTGTGGGAGGTCCTGACGGCCGCGCGGCGGAAGGACCGGGAAGTGCATGCGAAGCGGGCGGTCTTTCAGGGGAACAGCATAGAAACCTACGCAGAGCGGATGAACGTGCTGATGGCGGAGTCGCAGAGCAAGGCGGTGGAGGCGGCCTTCCGGGCGGCCGGTGTGAGGTACGATGCGGTGCCGGACGGGCTGTATGTCTCGCAGGGAGCCGGTCTGCTTGAAGCCGGCGATCGGATTCAAGCGGCGGACGGCAGCCGCATCGACGGGAAGGCGGCGCTGGCGGAAGCGTTGCGCGGCCGCGCCGGGGGCAGCGTCGAGCTGACCGTGCTGCGCGGCGGCCGCAAGACCGTCGTACGGCTTGACGTAGACGCCGCTGCTGTTGACGCGCTGCCGGACAAGCTCGGAGGCGCCGAGCTGACCGAAGTGCTTGCCATCCGGCCGGACGATCCCGCCCTTGACGTGACGATTGATGCCGGCAATTTCGCCGGGCCTTCGGCAGGCTTGCCGCTGGCGCTCCATATCTATGAGCGGCTGACCGGAGATGCTTTGACCGGCGGGCGGAGCATCGCCGCCACCGGCACGATCGAACCGTCGGGCGGGATCGGCGCGGTCGGCGGCATCGCGATGAAGGCTATCGCCGCCTCGCGCGCCGGCGCCGACCTGTTCCTCGTGCCGGCGGCGAACGCGGCGGAAGCCGCCGCAGCGGCTGACGCAGCGGGCGGCGGCATGGCCGTCGCCGGCGTCGAAACGTTGGAGGAAGCGGTCAGTCTGCTCCGCGCATCCCGCGGTCAGGACGGCCGCACGATCAGCGGCGGCTCATAATAGTCGCGCAGCAGCGCCCGCGGTTCGGCCCTTCCAGCGGCGAGGGCATATACGCCTGTCGCTCTTGCATCCAGCTCCAGGTACCGCGCCCCCGCACCGCTCAGCCCGGCGCGGCCGCCGTCCGCCGCGCTCAGCAGGACGGGCAGCTTCGCAGCCTTCCGCATCCGCTTGAGCAGTTCCTGTCCCTTCGGCGTGAAGCCGAGCACGCGGATGTAGGCGAGTCCTTCCGCAAGCGCGGCGGAATGCCAGTCGTCCTTGCGGATGCCGAGCAGGACGGCGAGCAGTGCGCGCTGCAGCCGGGTCCGGGTGTAGCGCTTCGTCTTCAGCAGCCCGATCAGCTCTTCGACATCGAGCCGCTGCAGGTCGGTCAGCGCGCGCCGGATGCGAAACTCCAGTCCTTCGCCGATGTCCCGGAAAGCAGCCAGCTCCGAGGTATCCAGGCGCATCAGCAAGTGGAACAGCTGCTGTGTGAACGCCGGCCAGCTGATCGGCGCCCGGCCGGCTTCCCATTCGCGCTTCAGCACGCTCGACGTGACCGGCGGCACGTACGGCGCAATCGCATCCGCCCGGCTGCTCTCGCCGATCAGCCGGCGCAGCGCCGTTGCGCTTGCGATGGAGCCTTCCGGTGCATGCTCGTCATGATAGCCGGCCATAACGCGCTTGATCGTAAGCGGCTCCATCCGGCTGCCCAGCCGCTTGTGCGCGATCAGATAATGGAGGCCGAGCGTATTGTTCGGCTGCTCCAGCGGGAAAGCGGCGGCCTGCATCTCGCCGCGCGCGGCCAGACTTTCGCGCAGCGCGGCGCTGTAGGCTGTCGGATAGCTCAACCCGGCGTCAAGTCCTTCGCCGATCCGCGTACGCATATCCGCAGGCTCGTCCGCGGCGAGTGCCGCGATGCGCTGCAAGGAGGCGATGTCGCCGCTCTCGCTGCCGAAACAGAACGCGTCGACGACGCCTGTCGCGTCGAGCAGACCGACGGCGCCGTAGGCGAACCATTCGGCCGCGCTTGTGGCGTAGGCGGCGGGCAGCTCGATGACGAGGTCGCACCCGCCGCGCAGTGCCGTCTCGGTGCGGGCCCATTTGTCCATCAGCGCAGGTTCGCCCCGCTGCAAGAAATGGCCGCTCATCACCGCGACGACCGCGTCAGCACCCGCCTGGCGGACGGATTCTTCCAAATGATGGCGATGGCCGTTATGGAACGGATTGTATTCGACGATGATGCCGACAGTCCGCATCGTTTTCCCCCTCGCGACGCATAACAAGACTTAACCTGCTATTACAATATCACGCGCTGAAAATGTTGACAAAACGCGGAGCGGATCGCTATAATTACTTTTGTTTGTTTGGAGTGATCCTGTGAAAATTCATTTGCACGAGCTGATCTCCGGCGGCGCTGTGCGGAAGTTCCGCGAGACGCTGGACACATCAGCCTGGTTTGAAGGAAGACGGGACGTGCTGAGCGCCGGTCCGCTCCATGTCGACTTGGTCGCACGGGGCGAAGAAGGCATGGCCGTCGTCGAAGGCGAGCTGGCGATCGATGTGACGATGCCTTGCTCGCGATGTCTGAAACCGGTTCAGGTCAGCGTTGCCGTTCCGTTTCAGGAACACTTCAAAGTGAGCCATGCGCCGCAGACCGAAGAGGAAGCGGACCGGTTCATCGCGGTTCACGACAACGATGTCGACCTAACGCCGTATGTGGAGGAAGCCGTGCAGCTCGAGCTGCCGCTCGTTCCGCTCTGCGCGGAAGACTGCAAAGGCCTCTGCCCCAGCTGCGGCAAGGACTTGAACGAAGGGGAGTGCGGATGCGACCGCACGCCTGTTGATCCGCGGCTGGCCGCGTTGAAAGACTTGTTCCCGAACTGACGGGCCTTTCTTTCAGCGCTGAACGGACGCGCCCATCCGGAAGGACGGTGCCGGCCGTTTGAATTCGCCGCATGCGGATCGTCCCGATTCGCGCGCCATTCGAAGGAGGTGGGACAGATGGCAGTACCATTCAGGAAAACGTCCAAAACTCGCCGCGACAAGCGCCGCACGCATTTCAAGCTGGCGGTCCCGGGCATGGTCAAATGCGACCAATGCGGAGAGCTGAAACTTGCGCACCATGTTTGCAAAGTGTGCGGTTACTACAAGACGAAAGAGATCATCAAGCAATAAAACGGCAATAAACGGGCACTTCATCAGACGGTGAGGTGCTGTTTTTTTTGCCCGTTCTCAGGCATACCGTCTGCTGCATAGCGGTCTTGGCCGGCGCGGGAGCGCCAGTCGTTGTGATTGCTTTTGACGCAGCTTTTCATTATACTGATTTAGTACCTGGTTTTAAGAGGGGCCCTCAGTCGGATGGGGCAAGCCCATCCCGGAACAACCCACAGAAGGCGGTGCTTCCTTGTGGAACGTCTGCCCAAGAAGGAGCGGCACCAGCGGCTTGCCCGTCTCATCGAGGACAATCCGTTCATCACGGACCGCGAACTGACACGGCTGCTGAAAGTCAGCATCCAGACGATCCGTCTCGACCGTCTTGAACTCGGCATCCCCGAGCTGCGCGAGCGGCTGAAGCTGATGGCAGAACGGTCGTACGACGCCGTCCGTTCGCTGCCGCCGCATGAAGTGATCGGCGAAATCGTCGATTTGCAGCTCGACAAGAGCGGCATTTCGATTTTCGAAATCCGTGAAGAACATGTCTTCTCCCGTACCGGCATCGCGCGCGGCCACCATCTGTTCGCGCAGGCGAACTCGCTGGCCGTGGCGGTCATCAACGACGAAGTTGCGCTGACGGCGACGGCCGATCTCCGGTTCATCCGGCAGGTCAAACTGGGAGAGAAATGCATCGCGAAAGCGTATGTGCGTTCATCGGGCAAACGGAAGGCAAGAGTCGAAGTGTTTACCTATGTCGGGGAGGAGAACGTTTTTCAAGGCGAATTTCTGATCGTTCGATCTGCCGGAGCGCTGCAGGATGGAGGAGGGGATCGGCTTGCGGATCGCGATTGATGCCATGGGAGGAGATCTTGCGCCGGAGGAAGCGGTGCGGGGCGTGCTGGATGCAGCAGCCGAATGGCCGGACACGGTTTTCGTGCTCGTCGGCGATGAACAGCGGGTGAAACCGCTCCTCGACGGCAAGACGCTGCCGAACGTGGAGCTGCACCATGCATCCGAGACGATCGAAGCCGATGACGAACCGGTGCGCGCCGTGCGGCGCAAGAAGGACGCATCCATGGTCGTCGCGGCCCGCATGGTGAAGGAAGGCGAGGCCGACGCCATGCTCTCTGCGGGCAATACCGGCGCACTCATGGCGGCGGGACTCCTCGTCGTCGGCCGGATCTCCGGCGTCGACAGGCCGGCGCTCGCGCAGACGATTCCGTCGTCAGACGATGTCGGCGTGCTCGCCCTCGATCTCGGCGCGAACGTGGAAGCGCGGCCCGAGCATCTGCACATGTATGCGGTCATGGGCAGCCTGTACCGGCAGCTTGTGCACGGCATGGAGCGGCCGCGCGTCGGCCTGCTCAACGTCGGCACGGAAGAAGGCAAGGGCAGCGAGCTTTCGAAGGAATCGTTCGCGCTGCTGAGCGGCGAGCCGGCCATTCACTTCACCGGCAACGTCGAAGCGCGGGATGTGCTGCAGCGCGTATGCGACGTGCTCGTATGCGACGGATTTTCGGGCAATATTATGCTGAAGTCATTTGAAGGCGCGGCGGCCCTTATTATGGGCGAGGTGAAGCAGGCGTTCTCCCGGAACGCGCTCACCAAGCTGGCGGCGGCCGTCATGCTGCCGGGCCTGCGCGGCCTCAAGCGCAAAATGGACTACAAAGAATACGGCGGCGCGCCGCTGCTCGGCCTTGGCGGCGTCGTCGTCAAGTGCCACGGCTCGTCGGATGCGCGGGCGTTCAGGAACGGCATCCGCCAGGCGCGCGACGCGGTCCGGCACGGGCTGATCCGCGCCATCGCGGACCATATCAGCGGGAAGGAAGGATCTGGCGGATGAACGCAGTAGGCATACTCGGCACGGGCAAATACGTGCCTGACCGGATCTTGACGAACAGCGATCTCGAGAAAATGGTCGAGACGAACGACGAATGGATCGTCACGCGGACGGGCATCCGCGAGCGGCATCTCGCGGCGGAAACCCAAGCAACGTCCGATCTCGCGTACGAAGCGGCGGTCAGGGCGCTCGAGGCGGCTGACCTCAAGCCGGAAGATCTTGATCTCATCATTGTTGCGACGATAACGCCGGACATGTTCTTCCCGTCGACGGCCTGCATCCTGCAGGAGAAACTCGGCGCGCGCAAGGCGGCGGCCTTCGACCTGTCGGCGGCCTGCTCCGGCTTCATTTACAGCCTGGCGACGGCGACGGGCATGCTGAAGAGCGGCCTGTACCGGAATGCGCTCGTCGTCGGGGCGGAATGTCTGTCGCGCATTACAGACTATACGGACCGGAACACCTGTATTCTGTTCGGCGATGGCGCAGGAGCGGTCGTGCTCGGCGAAGTGCCGGAAGGGCGCGGTTTCCGTTCGTTCGAGCTGGGCGCGGACGGTTCCGGCGGTCCGCTGCTGAAACTGGCCGGCGGCGGCTCGCGTCTTCCGGCATCGACCGAGACGGTGGACAGCAAGGCGCACTACATCTACATGGCTGGCAATGAAGTATTCAAGTTCGCCGTCCGCATCATGGGCAGCGCGGCCGAGGAAGCGCTGCGCAAAGCGGGCATCGACAAGAAGGACGTCGACCTGCTCGTGCCGCATCAGGCGAACATCCGCATCATCCAGGCGGCGCTCAGCCGGCTGGAGCTGCCGGAAGAGAAGTGCATGATCAACCTCGACCGCTACGGCAACGTCTCCGCGGCATCGATTCCGATCGCGCTGGCGGAAGCGGTCGAGCAGGGACGGGTAAGCGAAGGGGACTGCCTTGTGCTGGTCGGTTTCGGCGGCGGGCTGACCTGGGGTGCGTCCGTCCTCATCTGGTAAGAAGCGAGGGATAGGCGCATGGGCAAAATCGCATTCGTATTCCCCGGCCAGGGCGCCCAGGCGGTCGGCATGGGGAAGGACGCGCATGATGCGTCTGACGCGGCGCGCGCGATCTTCGAGCGGGCAGACGCAGCACTCGGATTCGAACTGAGCCGCATCATCTTCGAAGGTCCCGACGAAGATCTCAAGCAGACAGCGAATACGCAGCCGGCGCTGCTTACGGTAAGCACGGCGCTGCTTGAGCTGATCGCAGGCCGAATCAAGCCGGACTATGTCGCCGGCCACAGCCTTGGCGAGTACAGCGCGCTTGTCGCCGCCGGCGTCCTCAAATTCGAGGACGCGGTGCGCACGGTGCGTCTGCGCGGCGAATACATGGAAGCGGCCGTGCCGGGCGGACAAGGCGCCATGGCGGCTGTGCTCGGTGCCGAGCGAAGCGCCCTTCAGGCGCTGTGCGAGTCGGTCAGCGCCGAGGCGGGGCTTGTCGAGCTCGCGAACGTGAACTGCCCCGGACAGATCGTCGTGTCCGGCACGGCAGAGGGCGTGCGCGCCGTCGCGGAGCGCGGGAAAGAGGCGGGCGCGAAGCGGGTCATTCCGCTTGAAGTGAGCGGTCCGTTCCACTCGTCGCTCATGCAGCCGGCAGCTGACCGGCTGGAACAGGTGCTGGCGAATCTGCCGATGCGGGACGCCGAAGTGCCGGTTATCGCCAATGTGACGGCTCAGCCGGTGACCGCGGCCGATGAAATCCGCGGCCTCCTGAAGCGGCAGGTCACCGCGCCCGTCCTGTGGGAGGACACCGTCACCCGCCTGGTCGGCCTCGGCGTCGACACGTTCGTCGAGATCGGCTCGGGATCGG
>Ga0310830_100560_pt1 | contig 24859 bp, 17 predicted proteins | sample WT_ome_5_FD_201301 | JGI IMG/M metagenome (GOLD analysis project Ga0310830, IMG submission 201301) | Sorghum-adapted microbial communities enriched on wild type (WT) sorghum from Joint BioEnergy Institute, Emeryville, California, United... ...
TCGGGTCCGCTACTCGTTCACCTACCTCGACCAGGTCATCGACGCCTACCTCGAGCTCGGGATCCGGCCGTTCGTCGAGCTGGGCTTCATGCCCTCGGGGCTGGCCTCGGGCGACCAGACGGTCTTCTGGTGGCGCGGCAACATCAGCCCGCCGGCGTCGTACAGCGAGTGGGCCGCGCTGGTGCGGGCCACGGTCGCCCACCTGGTCGACCGGTACGGTCTGGACGAGGTCCGCGGCTGGCCGATCGAGGTGTGGAACGAGCCCAACCTCGAGCAGTTCTGGGTCGGCGCGGACCAGGAGGCGTACCACCGTCTCTACGAGGTCACCGCGCATGCTGTCAAGGAGCTGGATGCTTCACTGCAGGTCGGTGGGCCGGCGATCTCCCCGGGGGCCGACGAGTTCCTCGACCGGTTCGTGTCGTTCGTGGTCGAGCGCGACGTCCCGATCGACTTCGTGAGCCGGCACGCCTACACCTCGGGTCCGGCCCAGCACGTGCCGTTCGGGGTGTACCAGACGCTGCGGCCGGCGACCGACCTGCTGGACCAGTTCGCCCGGCCGCGCCAGCAGTTGGCCGGCACCCCGCTGGCCCACCTGCCCGTACACATCACAGAGTTCAACTCGTCCTATCGCCCGGACAACCCGATCCACGACACGGCCTTCCAGGCCGCCTACCTGGCGCCGGTGGTCGCCCAAGGCGGGGACCTCGTGGATTCGTTCTCCTACTGGACCTTCAGCGACGTGTTCGAGGAGGCCGGCATCCCCACCGCGCTCTTCCACGGGGGCTTCGGGCTGCTGACCCACCGGCAGATCCCCAAGCCCGTGTACCATCTCTACGCCTTCATGGCGCGGCTGGGCGACGAGATCCTGGCCCGCGGCGACGACCACCTGGTCACCCGGCATCCCGACGGGCGGGTCGCCATCCTGGCCTGGGCGCCGGTCGATGTGACCGGGAACGATGTCGTCGACCGGCATGTCGTGTCGCTTTCGGTGCCGGTCGGGGGCGCCGGCGCCGGCTCTGTCGCTGACGCAGGGTCTGTCCCTGACGCCGGGGCGGTCGGTGACGCCTTCGTCCTCCGATCGTGGGTGAACGAGGAGGCGGGCAACGCGGTGGCGGCGTGGGCGGACATGGGGCGCCCGCCGTCGCCGACGCAGCGGGAGCTCGACTGGTTGCGGGAGGCGGCCCAGCCCGCGCGGTCCCATCGCCGGGTTCCGGTGCGCGGCGGGCGGGTCGAGCTCGACCTCACGCTGGGCCGGCACGAGGTGACGCTCGTGGAGGTGGCCCCGGTGGTCGACCACACGCCGCCGTGGTGGGACGAGCGCCGGCTGCTGGGCCTGTCGGAGCGGACTGGTCAGCCATGAGCCCGGCCCCGCGCGAGTTCGGGTCCGGGCCACTGTCGCGGGTTTCCGCGTTCGTCTACACGCTGATGGTCACCGAGCTCATGCTGGTGGTGGCCAGCCTCCCCGGGCTGGTGCCGCTGTACTTCGTCGTGGCCGCCGGGGCCAACGCCGTGCTGGTCGGGCTGTGCGCCATTCCGTTCGGGCCGGCCCTGTCGGCGGCCATCTACGCGCTGCGGCATCGGAGCTCGGACCTGACCGACCTGCGACCGATGCGCCAGTTCTGGCGGGGCTACCGGCTCAATTTTCGGGACGTCCTGCCGGTGTGGCTGGTCGGTCTGCTCTGGCTGTTCATGGTCGTGGTCACGCTGGCGAACTTCTGGGCCGCCGGCGTGCCCACATGGTGGGCGGTGATCCTCGCCCTGGTCGGCGTCATCGCGGTGCTCTGGCTCATCAACGGGCTCATCGTGACGTCGCTGTTCTCCTTCCGTACGGTCGACGCGATGCGGCTGGCCTGGGAGCTGATCCCGCGCCGGCCCCTCGTGACGCTGGGCAACGCGGGCGTCCTGCTCGCCGCCGGCGTGCTCGGTGCCCTGGTCAACGAGCTCCTGGTCGGCCTGCTGGCGTCGACGTTCCTGATGGCGTTGCTCGCCACCAGCCGTCCCCTGATCGAGTTCGTGGCCGAGGAGTACACCGAGTAGCCGTCCGGCCCCGGTTGGCAGGCCTGGCCCGGTTGGCAGCAGGCCAGTTCGGTTGCGCACCGTAACCGACACCGGCCCGCCCTCGAGGCCGCACACGTGACGCTTTGCTCTGCTGCCTTCCACGCAACGGTGACGGAGGGTAGTCGATACCGATGAATTAAAGATCTTATGTTTTACTATCTTCCGAGTTTGGAGAGGTGTTGCGTCAAGAGCAGCAGAGCAAAGGAGCGAACGCGGTTGGCCGAGGGTGGGGATGGCCGTCACGGAACGTGCAGGCGCCGTCGTCACAACGGCACCGCCGCCACCATCACTCTGCCGGCCTGAGCCTGGGGCGAACCAAGCGCATGTGTGCCCGGTCCACGCGGACCCGCACCAGCGGCGATCTCGCACCGCTTTCCGCTGGCGGCCGCAGGCTTTCGGCCTCCTCGGCGAGTTCCGCCACGGCCGGGCTCGGATAGCGGTTTCTTCGAGATCCTGGCTGCGATCGCGGGCGCCGCAGTCGGCGACGGCGCAGTGGATGTCATGGAGCCGATCGCCGACCGGGAACGCTCGGGGCCACAATGGTTCGATGCCGAGTCTTGCGCCGTCCCCGGGGTCCATCGCGTCCCGCGCGGTGCGCGGCGCCGCGATCGGCATCGTCGTGTGGGGCATCTTCCGCCTGAGCCTCGCCCATGCGGAGCGCAAGGTTGAGGAGGCGGCGGCACGGTCGAGCGCGGATCTCAACGGCGTGGAGGCATTGGGCCCCATCATCGTCGAGACGTACTCCATCGGGGTCCGGCGACCCTTCTGGTCGGGTCCGTTCTCGCCTGGCTACTGCGGCTGCGCCGACCGTGGCTCGTGCCGCCGCTGGGTCTCCTGTTCGACTGCCTGCTCAGCTGGATCACTGGCAGCTTCTCGGACGGTCCTTTGCCGGACTGGGCCTGGCCCACCGTCCTGGCGGTCTCCTTCGCCGGTGCTGCGGTCATCGCGCCGATCGGTCGCTGGACGAGTCGTGACGCTCCGACGAACAACCCGCCCGCGAGCCGCGCCGGTCATGGGTAGATGGTGCGGCCGTGGGCGTCGGGCACGCCCGACTTCCGATAGAAGTACGTGTTTATCTGGTCCCGCCACTCGATCGCGCAGCGCAGCTGCTCGTCGAGGCGCTCGGCCACCCGGGCGTGCAGCGCCGGGTCCACCAACCCCGCGACCCGGTCCCACAGTGGACGCAGGCCCCGCACCCGCTCGACCCCCTCGAAGTGGGTGTCGTAGATGTGCTGGATGACGGTCTTCCCGCTGTGCAGCACGTGACCGTACGGCACGTGGTGGAAGAAGAGCAGCAGCTCGTCCGGGCACGTGTCCAGCGACTCGTACACGTCACACCAGGGCGGCGGGTACTGGCCGGTGTACCCGGTGCCGGTGGCCCGGGTCCGGTCGACCCCGACGCCGTCGCGGTCGGCGAAGTGGTACGTGCCCCACGGTGAGTACTCGTACCCGTCGACGTCCGGCCCGTAGTGGTAGTGCGGCTTGACCATGAAGCCGACGCCCAGCGGCGCGGTGTACATCTCGTAGGTGCGCCAGGAGTCGTCCATCATGGCGTGCAGCGTCTCGCGCAGCGTCGCGTCCGCATCGGGGAAGGTCAGCGAGATCCACTCGTCCAGCACGGCCGACGGCGACAGGGTGGGATCCCAGGCGAGCCGGCCGAAGGCGTACAGGTTGGCCTGGGCCAGCGGGTGCCCGGTCCAGTACTCGTCGTCGCCCACATTGGACACCGCCACCAGGCCGCCGGTGCAGAGCTCCGACACCGTCGTCGGGTCGGCCAGCGGGAACGACAGGATCTCACTCCACTGGGGAGCCAGGTAGCAGATGTGCTGCTGCTGCCCGGTGTACTCCTGGGTCACCTGCAGTTCGACGGCCACCTGGGTCCGTTTCATCGCTGCGATCACCGGTGAGATCGGCTCGCGGACCTGGAAGTCGATCGGGCCGAACTTGACCTGCAGGACCACGTTCTCCCGGAACTGGCCGTCCAGCGGGGCGAAGTGCTCGTACGCCGCCTTGGCCCGGTCGGTCGACCGGTCGCGCCAGTCCTGCCGGTGGTTGTAGACGAACGCCCGCCAGTGCACCACGCCGCCGTACGGGGCGAGCGCGTCGGCCAGGACGTTGGCGCCGTCGGCGTGGCTGCGGCCGTAGCCGAAGGGGCCCGGCTGGCCCTCCGAGTCGGCCTTGACCACGTAGCCGCCGAAGTCGGGGATCGCGTCATAGACGTTCTTCGTCACCGAGGCCCACCAGGCGGCCACGGCCGGATCGAGCGGGTCGGCCGTGGGCAGCCCGCCCAGCAGGATCGGGGCGTTGAAGCTCACCGACAGGTGCACCCGGATCCCGTACGGCCGGAAGACGTCGGCCAGCCACACGACGTCGTCGAGCCGGTCGGTGAGCAGGTGCGCCTCGATGCGGTGCACGTTGACGTTGTTCACCGCCACGGCGTTGATGCCGGTCGCCGCGATGAGCCGGGCGTACGCCCGGACCCGCGCCTCGTCCCGCAGCGCGACGCCGTCCCGCCAGAAGATCGAGCCGCCGGAGTACCCGCGCTCGACCTGGCCCATGACCGGATGTCTGTCCACATTGTCCCAGTGGTCGAGCATCCGCCGGGCGTGGGCCGGCCGGTGCACGGTCGCCGGAAAGTCGTCGGTGAACGCGGCCTCGCCGAGCCGGACGACGTGGTACAGCCCGTACAGCAGCCCGGCCGGCGCCTCGGCGAGCACCGTGGTGACGCCGTCCGCCCGGCCCAGCGAGTAGCCCTCGGGCCCGCCACCGGCGGTGGGGGAGATGGCGAGGACGAGCTGCGGGGCACCGGTGCCGCCGCCGAACGCGGCGTGGGCGGCGCTGAGCTCAGCGATGACGGTCTGGACCAGGGGGCCCTCGCCGTCGACGCGGGCGGGACGGGAGCCGACGGCGCGCCACGCCTCGGGAGGAAGCCAGGCAGCATGCATGGTTCCGGTCTACCGCATGGCCGTTCGCTCGTGCGCAACCGGGGGCAACCGTTTGCAGCCGGCGGCGCGGATGGTACGGTCACCACACCATGGATGGGTGGGTCGCGACCTGGGGCTGTGCGCTGCAGCCGCCGGACCAGCCCGACGATCCGGATCTCGCCCACGCCGTGCTGCGCCAGACCATCCGGACGACCGTGGGTGGATCCGTCGCCCGGCTCACCCTCTCCAACGAGTACGGCGCGGAGCCCCTCGAGCTCGACGGCGTGACGGTGGCCCGCCCCGTCGGCGGCCGCGCCGGGGTTCCCGACATCGAGCCGGAGAGTGCCGTACCGGTCACCTTCAGTGGCTCCGAGTCCGTCACGATTCCGCCCGGGTCCCGCCTGGTCAGCGATGAGTTCGCCTTCATCGTTCCGCCCCGGGCGAACCTGGCCGTCACGATGCACATTCGGTCGGGCCCGTCGATGCTCACGACCCATCCGGGCTCGCGCACCACGTCGCACGTCCTCCGTTGTCCGTGTCCAGACAGGCGCACTTCCCGCCCGGGACCGTCCGGTGGGCGTCCTTCCTCGGCGGGGGAGGTCGTCGCCGCGGTGGCCCACTGGTACTTCCTGACGGCGCTGGAGGTGCGGCCGGCCGAGCCGGGGGCGGCGGTGGTGTGCCTCGGGGATTCCCTCACGGATGGTCGCGGCTCGACGACCGATGGCAACGATCGGTGGCCGGACGTGTTGGCGGACCGGCTGCACGCCGCCGGGCGGACCCAGGTCGCGGTCGTGAATCAGGCCGCGGGCGGCAGCCGGGTGCTGCGCGACGGGCTCGGTATCGCCGCGCTGCGTCGGTTCGACCGGGACGTCGTCGGCACCGCCGGGGCCCGGTGGCTGGTCGTCTTCGCCGGGATCAACGACATCGGTGTGGCGGACGCGACGGCTTCGGCCCAGCGGCGCATCGGCGACGAGCTGATCGCCGGGTACGCGGAGATCATCGATCGGGCCCACGCCCACGGGATGGCGGTCTACGGCGCGACGCTGATCCCGTTCGGCGGGCACGAGTACGACGATCCGGACGGCCGGCGGGAGCGGACCCGGCGCCGGGTGAACGCGTGGATCCGGCGGAGCGGGCGATTCGATGCGATTATCGACTTCGATAAAGTCGTCCGCGATCCGGCGGAGCGCGCTCGGGTGCGCGAGTCGCTGCACGACGGCGACGGGCTGCACCTGAACCCGCTCGGCTATCGGGCGCTCGCCGACGCGGTCCCGCTCGACCTGTTCGCCGGACCGCCGCCGGGTCGCGGCCGGTTCGCCTGAGCACCGCTCGGCCGGGGCGGATTCGCCTGATGGTCGCCGGCCGGCGACGGCGAGCAGGTCGGCTTTCTGGTACGACCGGTTCGCCGAGGGTCGCGGCATCGTGGCCCGGAGCCGGCCATCCTTCCTCCGACGGTCGTCGGCACCGCAGTGTCGCTGCCTGACTACCCGCCGTGACGGGGCCATGGGGTTGGGTGCTGCTCGCTACACTCCCCCCGTGTCCGGACTTCAGGTTTTGCGACGATCTGCGGTAAAGTACATAAATATCGCGATCGCTGCGGCCCTGGTGGCCGCGCTCACGGCCTGCACGGGGGATCCGGAGCCGAAGGAGGGCGTCCTCGAGGTCACGCCGGACTCCTCGCTGCTCGACGAACCCGTGCGCATCCGCGCCACCGGGCTGAGCCCGGGCCAGAAGGTCGAGCTCACCGCGACGATGACCACGCCGGACGGCACGCGCTGGTCGTCGCGGGCGACCTTCACCGCCGACGGCGACGGGGTGGTGGACCTCGACCGCGATGCCCCCGAGTCGGGGGACTACACGGGCGTCGACGGCATGGGCCTGATCGCCGCCATGACCCCGGAGTCGTCGACCCCCGCGTCCCCGGCGGACCCCTCGTCGTCGGCGGACCCCTCGTCCGAGACGCCCGCCGACCTGCCGCGGTACGCCCAGGTGGCCGCCGACTATCCCATCATCGTGGCCACGAACAGTGGGGCCGAGGCCACCATTCGTCGGGTCCTCGTGGCGCCCGGGGTCACGGTCCAGGACCTCACGGTCGCCGAGCACGGCGTGGCGGGCGTGCTCGCCACCCCCAGCGAACCCGCGGGTTCCGGCGTGCTGCTGATCGGTGGCTCGGGTGGTGGGTTGGGCTTCGGCCACGTCGCCATGGCCCTGATGCTCGCGGCCCACGGTTACCCCGCTCTGGCCGTGGCCTCCTTCAACGCGCCGGGGCTGCCGGGCGCGCTGCGCGACATCCCCATCGAGTACTTCGCCCGGGCCGCCGGTCTGCTGCCCGGCCCCGTCCGGGTCATCGGCGTCTCCCGGGGCAGCGAGGCCGCCCTGCTGCTGGCGGCCCGGTACCCGAGCCTCGTCGCCGGTACGGTCCTCGCCGCCCCGGCCGACCGGATCAACCTGGGCTTCCCCAACGGTGGCTACGCCTGGCTCTTCGGCAATGTGCCGCAACTGGACATCCCGTTCTCGGCCATCACGGGCCAGGTTCTCGCCATCGCCGGCACGGACGATCGCGTGTGGCCGTCGGCGGAGAATGCCGCCACGCTGAAGGAGCAGCTCGGCGACCGGCTGACGACCCTGGTGCTCGACGGCGCGGGGCACGACGTCCTCGGCGTGCCGTACCTGGGCGCCGACCCGGCGACCGTCCATCCGGTGACCGGCGAGCCCATCCATCTCGGGGGCAGCCGTCAGGTGAACGAACAGGCGCGTCGGGAGTCCTGGAACGCCCTGCTGTCCTTCCTCGCCGCTTCCTGAGGTTCACCGGGTCTCAGGTCCCGCTCGGGCCACCGCGGTTTGACCACATAGGGTCGCCCATGGGGGCCGTGGTCCGTCGGGGTGACCGTGGGCGCGTCGGGATGACGGAGCGGAGGCGAGCGATGGCGCAGCTGCGGGTGACGACGCGCAACGCCCGATTCCAGGAGTGGTCGGCGCTGCTCGGCAACCGGACCAAGCGTCAACGCAGTGGGGAGTTCCTCGTCCAGGGCGTACGGCCGATCACGATGGCGGTGCGGTCGGGGTGGGAGATCCGCGAGCTTCTCTATGACGCGGACGCGCGCCTGTCGGCCTGGGCCCGGCAGATGATCGACGAAATGCCGGCGCGACGGTACGCGGTGGCCGGGGAGCTGATGGCCGAGCTCGGCGGCAAGGAGGACGGACCGCCGGAGTTGCTCGCCGTCGTGGGGCTGCCGGAGGACGACCTCGGCCGCATCCCGATGTCCCCGGACATGCTCGTGGTCGTGTTCGACCGGCCGACCAGCCCGGGCAACATCGGGACGGTCATCCGGTCGGCGGACGCCCTCGGCGCGAACGGCGTGATCGTCACCGGCCACGCCGCCGATGTCTATGACCCCAAGTGCGTGCGGGCGAGCACCGGTTCGCTGTTCGCCGTGCCGGTCGTGCGGGCGGCCTCTCACCGTCCGGTGCTCGACTGGCTCGCCTCGGTCCGGTCCGCCGGGGTCAGCGTGCGGCTGGTCGGCACCGACGAAGATGGCGATACCGAGATATCTCGATACGACCTGACCGGGCCGACCGCGCTCGTGGTCGGCAACGAGACCGCCGGACTCAGCGCGGCGTGGCGGGAGGCCTGTGAGCAGCTGCTGCGTATCCCCATGGCCGGGTCGGCGAGCTCGCTCAACGCGGCGACGGCGGCATCCATCACGCTGTACGAATGCCTTCGGCAACGGCGTGGTTGACGCTTTCCGGCACGCCGGTTTGCATTTGATTATTATCGATGTTTGATCGGTGGTCCGGCCGACCGGCGGCCAGACTTCCGTTCGCGGCTTTACGACCAGGGTTGACCGCGGCGGCGACCCGGCGAGCGACCCCCGAGGTGAGACGGTAGACGGACACGGCACCCTCCGGAACATCGATACGTGGTAGTCGCCGGGCCATCGCCGTCATCTTCGGCATCCACGGCGTGGTCCAGGGAACGTTCGCCACCCGGATCCCCTGGATCGCCGACCACGTGGGAGCCGAGCCGGGCAGCCTGGGGCTGGCGACGCTGGCCCGGTTCGTCGGCGACCGGGTGGTCAACCGGCTCGGGCCGGTCTGGACCGTACGCCTCGGGGTGCGGCGGCCACCGCCGGGGCCGTCCTCGTCGCCGCCGCCCGGTCACCCGTCGGGCCGAGCAGCCGGTGGAACCCAGCCCGCGATAGTCCACACCGGACGACGCGCTCGAGGATGTCCGGCGCCGCGGCACGCGTCGTGCCGATCCGATGGGACCGTCACGCCTGGCTCGTGTCGCGCATGTGCTCGGCGATGCGGTGGCTGTGGGGTGAGCGCACCTTCGCCGCCTTCTGGCTCACGTCCTGCCCCTCCAGGGCGGAGGGGTTGATCCGAACCGACCGGCGCACCTGCTCGATGTTGTCGTACGTTCCCTGCGGCAACGCCCGCAACATCCGCACGACGTCGTCGCGCCCGCTCCGTTCGGCCGCGTGGGCCACGACCGCCTCTTTGCTGGCGGGGAAGTCCATGTCGTCCAGCGCCTGCCGGGCCGCGTCCCAAACCTGTGGCTGCATATCGTTCGGCTACCCCGCCCCGGGGGACACCATTCCGCCGAACCGGCCAGTTCTCGGTGAGGAACCGGTTCTAGTCGAAGAACCGGGCCAGGTGGACCGGGTCGGGGTCGGGGTCGTCGGCCGCCAGCGGGGTGAGGTCGGCGAAGACCGTGGCGCCGTCACAGGCGACGTGCAGCGGGTACCACCGGGGTGCGTCTCCGCCGCGCCGGCAGATCCCCTTGATGGTCTGCACGTCCAGCAGCCGGACGTGCGTGGGGTCGGCGACCGCATTGACGTGCTTCCACCACGGCGACATGATGTGCAGGATGCCGCCCGGCTTGAGGATGCGGTGACATTCATCAATCAGTTGCAGAAAGTCGAGCAGGTGCTCCAGGACGTGGACCGCGAAGATGCGGTCGACGCTCGCGGTGGCGAACGGGACACCGTCGCGGAGGTCGGCCAGCACCTGCACGGCCGCGGTCGCCCGGACGTCGACCCCGATGTTCTGGGGGTACTGTGGGCGCTCGCCGCAGCCCAGGTCGAGGGCGGTCGGGGCCCGGCCGGCGACGCGCACGCGATCCCAGACGGCGTACACGCCGTCGAGCCGGCCGAGGACGTCGCGGACCAGGCGAAGCTGCTCCGGCTCGTCGACGTCACCCGTGACGTGGGCGACCCCGCCGTCGAACCGGACCGAGACCGCGAGGCCGGCCAGCCGGGCGTCGTGCTCCAACAGGTCGTCGGCCATCGCCGTGAGCGCCTCGTCGCGCAGCTTCAGGCGATCGGGTCCCGGCATGCGGACTCCGGCATCCATTCCGACGACAACCACAACCGTCTACAAGAGATAATCGAACCGTCCGGATGAGACGGTCAAACCGTCAGCGGGCGCACCGCCGCCGAGGTGACCCGCACAAGGCCGCCGTCACCCCGGCACCGCCATCGTAGCCAGGCCACGGTGGGTCCGGTCCGCTTTGGCGATGTCCCGTGAATGCGCAACCCGCCCGGGTGATTCCCGGGGTCCACTCGCCCTGTGGTTTGGCCCCGCGCGAACCGGGTACGACGCCTCTCGTGGGGACGACTGTGGGCTCGCGTCACGATCTGCTGGTCGATCTGGGGCGGCAACTGCGGGTCGACGCGATCCGCTGCTCGGCCGCGGCCGGATCGGGTCATCCGACATCGTCGATGTCAGGGGCGGACCTCATGGCCGTGCTGCTGCAGGGGCATTTGCGCTACGACTTCGCCGCGCCGACGTACGCCGGCAACGACCACCTCATCCTGTCCAAGGGGCACGCCTCCCCGTTGCTGTACGCGATGCTCCGGGCGGTCGGGGTCATCTCCGACGAGGAGCTGCTCTCCTTCCGACGCCTCGGCAGCCGGCTGGAGGGACACCCCACCCCGCGGCTGCCGTGGGTGGAGGTGGCCACCGGGTCCCTCGGCCAGGGCCTGCCGATCGGCGCGGGCCTGGCCTGGACGGCCAAGCGGCTGGACCGGCTGCCGTACCGCGTGTGGGTCCTCTGTGGAGACAGCGAGCTGGCCGAGGGGTCGATGTGGGAGGCGTTCGAGCTCGCCGGATACGAGCGGCTCGACAACCTCATCGCCATCGTGGACGTGAACCGGCTCGGCCAGCGGGGCCCGACCCGCTACGGATGGGACACGGCCACGTACGCCCGTCGCCTGCAGGCGTTCGGCTGGAGCACCATTGAGATCGACGGTCACGATGTGACGCAGATCGACAGCGCGTACGCCACGGCGGGCGCCGATGGCCGGCCGACCGCGATCCTGGCCCGCACGCACAAGGGGAGTGGGGTCACCGGTGTCGAGGACGTCGAGGGCCTGCACGGCAAGCCGCTGCGCGACCCGGAGCCGGCGATCGCGGAGCTGGGCGGCCCCCGGCACGTGCCGGTCGACGTCGCCCGCCCTCCGGAGGATGCGCGGCCGCACCGGTTCCCGGCGACGACGGTGCCCTGGCCGACGTTCGAGGTCGGGCAGAAGGTGGCGACCCGTAGCGCGTTCGGCAAGGCCCTGGCCGCGCTGGGCGGCTCCGACGGCGAGGTGGTCGTCCTCGACGGCGAGGTCGCCGACTCGACCCGTACCGAGGAGTTCGCCGAGGCCTTTCCGGACCGGTTCTTCGAGTGCTACATCGCCGAGCAGCAGATGATCGCCGCCGCGGTGGCGATGCAGATCCGCGGCTGGCGGCCGTACGCGGCCACGTTCGCCGCGTTCCTGACCCGGGCGTACGACTTCGTCCGCATGGCCGCGATCAGCCGGGCGAACCTGCGTCTCGTCGGCTCCCATGCGGGCGTGGAGATCGGCCAGGACGGCCCGTCCCAGATGGGGCTGGAGGATCTGGCCGCCTTCCGGGCCGTGCCGGGCAGCACCGTGCTCTACCCGTGCGACGCCAACCAGACCGCCCAGCTCGTGGCGGCGATGGCCGAACGGGACGGCATCAGCTACCTGCGCACGACCCGGGGTGAGACGCCGGTGATCTACGCCCCCACCGAGCGGTTCACCATCGGCGGCTCGCGCCTGCTCCGCGCCAGCCCCGAGGATCGGGTCACGATCGTCGCCGCCGGCGTCACCGTGCACCAGGCGCTCGCCGCCGCCGACCGGCTGGCCGACGACGGCATCCCGGTCCGGGTCATCGACCTGTACAGCATCAAGCCCGTCGACGGCCAGACGCTGCGCGAGGCGGCCCACGACACCGGCCGCATCCTCACCGTGGAGGACCACCGGCCCGAGGGTGGCCTCGGCGACGCGGTGGCCGAGGCGCTCACCGACGCCGCGTCCGTACCCCGGCTGCGCCGTCTCGCGGTGCGGGCGATCCCGGCCTCCGGCACCCCGGCCGAGCAGCTCGCCGCCGCCGGCATCGACGCCGCGGCGATCATCCGGGCCGCCCGGGACCTCGTCGAAACGACCTGACCGGCGCCGGGTCGGACGGCCGGCTGGCTCGGCTGGCCGCCGGGCTCGGATCACAACGGGGTCAGATGAGGTGCCAGTCCTCGAACTGACCCTCGTGGGTGCCGGCGGCGTCGACCAGCCGGATCCGCCCGTAGGGGTAGAGGGAGAACTCGAACTTCTCCGGGTCGATGGCGACCGGGAAGCCGTCGAGACTGCGCCCGCCCAGGGTCGACCGCACCGGGCTGCCGTTGTGGGAGACGACGCGGATCTTGCCGGTACCGGAGCGGGGGAGGCTGAGGCCGCGGGCCGTCCGGACGTAGCGGATGTCGCTGGAGCCGCGCCGCAGGCTGCCCTGGTCCATCAACGGCGTGAACGCCTCGTAGAGGGTGATGGCGCCGGCCCGGTCGTCGATCTCGAGCAGGATGTCGAGCGCCGGCCGGTACATGTTGATCCGGCCGAAGTTGTCGGCCTGGGCGAGACCGACCGCGATCGCGAGCTCGGGCGAGCGCACCAGGGAGCGGTCGTCGGCGGGCGGGTAGGCGTGCACGATCTCGGTCGTCGGACCGAACAGCTCCTCCAGCCGGGTGCGCACGTACGGCACGTGCGTCATGCCGCCGGCGAGCACGACGACATCGATGCCGGCCGCGAGCTGCTCGATGGGCGCGTGCGCGACCGTGTGGATGCTGCCCGGCGACCGCTCGGTGAGCTTGGCCGCCCGCAGGGCCAGGCCGACCGCCGCCACCGCCTCGTCCATCTGGCGCTCGAACGCGGCCTCGAGCCGCTCGCGGGAGTACCAGATCTCGGCCGAGTTGAAGTACAGCGCTGAGAAGGTGGCGGGAGCTTCGTCCTCAGTGGACAGTTCCAGCTTCAGGCGGCGCGCCTCGCGCCGCAGCTCGGCCCGGGCGCTCTCCGGGTTGTCGAGCGCGTCGAGGCGCACGTCGAGCATGCTCTCCAGGTCGGAGGCGATCGCCTCGTCGAGGGCGTCGCCGGCCTGCGGCAGGCCGATGGCCGCGAGCACGGCGACATCCCGGCGGTCGCGCACGTCGAGGACGGCGATGTCCAGGGTGCCGCCGCCCATGTCGAAGACCAGCACCCGGAACCGATCCGGACGCGGGGCCGTGTCGCCGGAGAGCCAGGCGATGCCGGCCGCCACCGGCTCGTCGACCAGCGCGTCGAGCTTGACCGGCAGCCCGGCGCGGTTGGCGATCTTGACGAGCCGCCGGCGCTGCTCGCCGGTCCACATGGCGGGGCAGCCGAGGCGGACCGCGCCGCGCGACCGGACCGGCACCCCGGCCTCGGTGGCCCGCCGGACGGCCTCGGAGAGGAGGGCCACCATCAGCGTGTCGGCCCGCACGTCCTTGGTGCGGGTCACCATGTCCGCCCGGACGAACTGCCGGTCGGTCGTGATCGCCCGCTTGATCGAGAAGATGGGGACGTCCAGCAGCTCGGCGTCCTCGCCGACCACGACCGACCCGGTGGCGTCGTAACCGACCACCGACGGCATGAACCGGGTGCGGCCGTCTCGGCCCAGGGAGACCACCTCGGACTCGGTCGCGATCATGGTCGTCGAGGTACCGAAGTCGAAGCCGATGGTGGGCACGCGGGATCTCGCCACGACTCTCCTTGCTCTCGTCGGTACGGACGTCCTAGTCCTGGACGACCGGCTTCTCGATCACCAGGTCTTCGCCTGGCAGCCGCCAGATATAACCGGGGCGTACGACAAGAACGCGTGCGCCGTCCGGTACTCCGGCCCGCATGGGTTGATGTTGCGTACGGTCGAAGGTCACCTCTTCGCCCGCGCGGCCCACGGGCTCGAGGCGCAGCCGCTTCATCCGGGCCCGGACCCGGTGGATGATCGCCTTGCCCGAGGCGCCCTTCGCCACCTGCTCCTCGACGTCGATGGCCATTCCGGCGAGCTCGCGCGCCGCGTCCAGCTCGACCTGGCGCAGCCGGCTGGCCGGCACCATGTCGTCCGCCGCCGGCCCCGGGGTCGACGGCGCCGCGGTCGCCGGTGTCGCTTTCGACGGCCCTGTGCTCGGCGGCGCTGTGCTCGGCGGCGCTGTGCTCGGCGGCGCTGTGCTTGACGGCCCTGGGCTCGGCGGCGCTGCGGCCGGCTCGCCCGTCGGTGGGGTGGCCGACGAGGCGGCCGGCGCCGGCGCCGCCGGTGGCCCCGCGGCCAGCGCGGCGCGTACGGTCTCGGCCAGGGCCTCCCGCTCACCGCGGGTCAGTCGCCCCTCGACCAGCAGGTTCAGCGCGTCGGCCGGGGTCGGCGCCGGGGGCGACTGTGGATTCCAGCGATACCGGACGATCTGGCGGTCCTTCTCCGCGATGACCCGGCTGTCCTGCCGGAGCCGCTTCTGCGCCTGGCTCCAGGCCTTGTCGGCACGGGCCCGCGGCACGCCGACCGCCGCGAGCTGGTCGATGATCTCGGACTTCGCCAGCGCCCGACCCGACTCACGCAGCACCCGCAGCACCGCCTCCGGGGCGCTGGTGGCGAAGAGTTCGGCGATGGCGTCGCCGCTGCCCCTTCTGCCGCCTGATCGAGTCACGCCAGCACTTTACCGGCTGGCCGGGCGGTCGCCGTGGATGCCGGCGGCGGTCGTGGCGCCGCCCCGGTGCCCCCGATGGGTCGGCTCGACAGCCGCTCATCGACGGTGTGAGTATCCCCGTGGTGGCCGGCCAGGGGCGATCCGGGGGCCGACGAGACGACGGCGTTCCGGGCGTGACCACAGTGGATGGTCGGGCACTCGGCGGAATCGGCACAACAGCGGAGAGGAACGATCGATGCAGTACGTCCGCCTGGGCACGTCGGGCCTGAAGGTCAGCCGGATCGCCCTGGGGTGCATGAGCTTCGGCGACCCTTCCCGGGGGTTTGCCCAATGGACCCTCGACGACGAGGCCGCGGCGCCCATCTTCCGTCAGGCCGTGGAGCTCGGCATCACGTTCTGGGACACCGCCAACATCTACGGGCGGGGCAGCTCGGAGGAGATCGTCGGCCGCGCCATCCGTACGTACACCAGCCGCGAGCAGGTCGTCCTGGCCACCAAGGTGTTCTTTCCCATGCATGAGGGACCGGGCGGCTCGGGGCTGTCCCGGCGGGCCATCATGGAGCAGATCGACGCGTCGCTGCGCCGGCTCGGCACCGACTACGTGGACCTCTACCAGATCCACCGCTTCGACCCGCAGACGCCGATCGAGGAGACCATGGAGGCGCTGCACGACGTGGTGAAGGCCGGCAAGGCGCGCTACATCGGGGCGTCCTCGATGTGGGCGTGGCAGTTCGCCACGATGCAGCACGTCGCCAAGATGAACGGGTGGACCTGCTTCATTTCCATGCAGAACCAGTACAGCCTGCTGCAGCGGGAGGAGGAGCGGGAGATGTTCGGCCTGCTCGCCTACCAGGGGGTGGCCTCGATCCCGTGGAGCCCGTTGGCGAGGGGCCGGCTCGCCCGTCCCTGGTCGGAGCAGTCGACCCGGCGGGCCGAGACCGACCCGCTGCTGCGCCAGCGCCACAGCGGCGAGGAGAACAAGCCGATCGTCGACGCCGTGCAGCGCATCGCCGAGGCTCGGGGGGTACCCATGGCCCAGGTGGCGTTGGCCTGGGTGCTGCGTAACCCGGTGGTCGCCGCGCCGATCATCGGCCCGACCAAGCCCCAGCACCTCACCGACGCGGTGGCCGCCCTCGACCTGCAGCTCACCGACGAGGAGGTCGCCGCCCTGGAGGCGCCGTACACCCCGCGCCTTCCGTCAGGCTTCTAGTTACGGCGGGCTTCCAGTTCCGTCGGGCTTCTGGCCGCTCGCCGTCACGCCGGGTCGCCCGGCCGCTGGTCAGGACCCGGCGTCCGGCGGCGGAGTCACCGTTGGGTCCGGCGGGGCGAAGAAGACGCCCAGGCTCGAGGTGTAGGCGGCCATTCGCAGACGAGGGTGACCGACCCGGGCGGGGGCAGCGGGTGCACCGAGTACCTCACGTCGAAGCTGCCGTCTCCGCCGCCCCCGACCTCGGGGAAGAGCACTAGCCCGCCGTCAGCCTCGGGCAGGCGGTGGCGGATGTTGATGTTGGTGGCGACCCGTCGGGGTAGACCACGGCCAGCCGGAGGATGTCGTCGGCCGGCCCAGACCGGGATCAACCGGACAGGGACCAGCTTCGACTGGAATCATCCCGGGCCAGGACCGACGTGGACGGGAATCCGCCCCGGACAGGGATCGGATGGTGACCGGCGGGGACACCGGCCCGCCGACCGACGTAGGGTCACGGCGTGTCCACGCGCGAGCTGGTGGTGCTCGGGACCGCGAGCCAGGTTCCGACGCGGGAGCGCAACCACAACGGCTACCTGCTGCGGTGGGACGGGGAGGGGTTCCTTTTCGACCCGGGGGAGGGAACCCAGCGGCAGATGATCCGGGCCGGGGTCGCCGCGTCGGACGTGACGCGGCTGTGCATCACGCACTTCCACGGCGATCACTGTCTCGGCGTGCCGGGAATCGTCCAGCGCCTCGCGCTCGACCGGGTGGCGCACGCGGTGGTGGCGCACTACCCGGCCGCCGGCGCCCAGTACTTCGATCGGCTGCGCCACGCGTCGGTCTTCCACGACGTCGCCATGATCGTGCCGGCGCCCATCGCGGGCGACGGAGTGGTGGCGACCGGCGCCTTCGGCACGCTCACGGCGCTGCGGCTGGACCACCTGATCGAGACGTACGGCTACCGGCTGGTCGAGCCGGACGGCCGCCGCATGCTGCCGGACCGGCTCGCCGCCTACGGGATTCAGGGCCCGGACGTGGGTCGGCTGATCCGCGAGGGGAGCATCGAGGTTCCCGACAAGTCATCGTCGAACGGCGATGCGCGGGTGGTGACGGTCGATGAGGTCAGCGAGGTGCGGCGCGGGCAGCGGTTCGCGTTCGTCATGGACACCCGGCTCTGCGACAACGTCTACGCGCTCGCCGACGGGGCCGACCTGTTGGTCATCGAGTCGACGTTCCTCGATGCTCACGCGGATCTCGCGGACACGTACGGTCACCTCACCGCGGGCCAGGCAGCCCGCGTCGCTTCCGCCTGCGGGGTGCGGCGGCTGGTGCTGACCCACTTCTCGCAGCGGTACGACGACCCGACCGTCTTCGCCCACGAGGCAGCGAAGCACTTCGACGGGGAGATCGTCATCGCCGAGGACCTCGGTCGCGTCCCCGTTCCGCCCCGCCGGTGAGGGCCCGCCGTCGCCGCGGGCGACCACCGTCCATCGAGGACGGCCCTCGGAAGGGCTGGCGGTACCGTCGGTGCCGGCCGTGTGGCGCACGGTAGCCAGTAGGACCCCGTGGACCGGCTGGCCTGGGCCGCGCGAACGTGCACTCCACCCGGCGACGTTCGCTCCTGCCGGCCTGGCTTCGACGACGGGCGCCGTGCGTTGGCGCGGGCCGGCGATCCACTGTGGATGGGAGTACGCCGTTTGACGGCCGCGGCCGGTCGAGAGGTCGCCGAGGCCTCGGGCAGGTGGCGCGAAGGAGAAGACCTACGCGGCTGTCTTCTTGCGACGCTTGGGCTTGTCGGGCTTGGGCATTTCCAACCCGGCCGCTTCGTAGAGCAGCGCGACGTCACCGGCGTCGTAGGCGTCCAGGTAGGCCTGCGCGATGCGCCCCCGGGCCGGAAGCTCAACCCCGTTGGCGAGCGCCCATTCGCGAACCGCGCGGTTGCGCTCCCGGCGATCGGCCCGGGGCGAGCCCACCCCCCGAGGCGCGTGGCGGCGGCCCGCCGCTGTCACCGGACGGCCTGCCTCGATGTACGGCTGAAGCAGGTTGCGAAGGTTCGCTTCGTTGCGCGGTCCAAGGTCGATCGTCCAGCGTTGACCGTCCAGGCTGAACTCGACCTCAACGGCGTCGGGGGTGCCGTCCAGGTCATCGGTGATGCGGTGGATCACATGCCTCGCCACTCACAAACCTCCCACCAGGTGCTGCTTCCGCCGCCGCGAGCCCTATTTCAAGATCATTATTGGGTGACCGGCGGCATCAAGGCTAACGACCAGAACCGGCTCCAGGGTCCTCGGAACGGGACCGCGAAGCAGTCGTGACGGCTGCGTACAAGTCTAGCCGTGGCAAACCGACGTCGTTGATCTGGGTCGTCGCTGTAGCCGGCGTCGATGGCTCGGTGCGGCGAGGCGCCGAAAGATCAGGGGAGGGGAGACGGCGCGTTCCAGGTCGTCACCATCGCGGGCCGATGGTTGGTCGACCTCCTGGCCGCCCTGGCATTCGTGGCGGAAGAAACGGTGATTCAGCCTATTGTGGCTGAATTACTAATTCCGCAACGAAAACTCTACGGGCCAGCGGACATTGATGCAGATTTGCGGCAGGAGCGCCGGGCGTCAGAACGCCGCGATCGTTCGACGGCGCACGTTCGCGCCGGGCCAGTGCGCGCAGCAGGGGTAGCGTTCCGCGTCGTCCGCGAGCCATACGCGCGAGCGTCGTGACGACCAGATCCTCCACGCGATCGCCGAATTCCGGAGTAGGCACCCGCAGGGTGACGGCGAGATCGTCGGCGTGGACGACCAGCTCCACCAGCCGGGTCAGCAGGCACACCGGGCCGCCGGCTCGGGTGCCCGCAGCAGCGGCGCGACCGCCTCGGCCGCGGCCAGGAACAGCTCAGCAGTCACGTCAGCAGGGTAGTCGCCAGCCCTGTCCGCCCACGGCCTTGATCGGGCCGACCGAGCCGTGGCGGTAAGCCGCGGTGTTCCGCCTCTCAGCAAGAGATCCACGAACCAGCGGGGCGCGGAGCGCCCGAGCCGATGTCGAGGCAGGGCGGGAACGTGGACGTCGGCACCCGCCGACGTACGCCAAGCAGTGAGGTTCGGGGACGCCCGAATCAGGCGCGGCATCGGCAATTTAGCGAGTGGCTGATCCGCGTGGGATTCCCGGCTGTGTCGCCGATCGCGGGTCGGGCAGGTAACTCGTTAGTGTGGCCGGTGAGCCGAGCCAAAATCGTTTTGGCTGTTTACCTCAATGCGGCGGCCGCTGCCTGGAACAATGCTTGCCGGTTACCAGATATGTATGGAGGTTTCTTGTCTCATGACCTCGGCACGGCTGCGCCGCGACGCGGTAGGTCGCCGGCAGCGGGTCCTTGACGCGGCCAGGAAGTGGGCGGACTCACTCATTGACCAGACCGGCCGAAACGAACTCCTCTATTGCCGCGACCGCGGCAAGCTGTTGCTCGACGATGCTCCGCCGGCGGCGCTGGCAAGGCTGCTGACTGGCCGAAAGGTCCGCCTGAAGGAGCTGTTCCCCGATCCCGAGGATCATGCTCAGGCGGCCAAGGACACGGAGAGTATCCGTCGTCGAATCAAGGAGTACGACGAAGAGCGCGGTGTGAGCGTCGGTCGTGTCGCCTACGCGTTCGCCACCTGGGACCAGGATCTCCGATGGCGCGCGGAGGCCGGCGATCCCGGACAGGATGCTCGCGAGGGCGGACGGAAAGCGCACGCATCTGTGCGGTCTCCCGTACTGCTGCGCAGCGTGACGATCACCCGGGCCGCGACCGGCTTCGGCGATCACGAGCTCACCGCAGACCCGGACGTCGAGATCAACCCGGTCCTGGCCGCGCACCTTGAGCGGCTGTTCAAGGTCTCGCTCGATCGCACGCTGCTGGATGAGCTCAACGACCAGGTCGACGATCCGACCCAAATTGAGCTGGCCCTGGAGCGGCTCCGACAGTCCTACTCCGCGGTACCTGGTTTCAAGATCGAGCCAGGCGTGCTTGTTGGCACATTCCACTACGCTAAGCTGGCGATGTTCGAGGACCTGCGGGCCAACGCCGAGAGCTATGTCGACAACGATCTTTTTGCTGCGATCGCCGGCGACGAGGAAGCCATCCTCCCTTCGTCACGCCGCAGGCGCGGCGGACCGCGGCCCCGAGCAGGCCACCCCCGACCGCGGCTACGGCGGAGCCGGTGTCGACCGGGAACTCGAACAGCTCCGTCGGAACCGTCGCCATCCCGGCCCTATCGCAGCCCAGCCGGGAGAGTTCCAACCCGAGCGTGTCCGCGATTCGTCGCGCCGCTTCGGTCGGCGTCAGCCCTGTGCGGAGGAATATGCGGTCCGATGTGGACATCGCCTACCATCGTGGTGGGATGTAGGGCTCCCAGATGTGCTGGTGAGGTCGGTCTGGGCTGGTGTGTTCTGGAAAGTCGTGACGCCCGTGCTGCGGCGACCAGACTGCGACGAGCCAGGTGCTGTTGTGGAGTAGGAGCGCCGGCCAGGACAGCCTTTCGGTAACCATGGCAAAGAGCCGGTGCGACTCCGAATGCACTCTTTCGGTGGAACGATCAGTCGTCCGGATCGCCCAAGCAATGTCGTATGCGTCGAGCGCTGAAGGCTCGCCCGGTTCATTGCCCAGGTAATTGGCAGATAGGAGGCCGCCCGAGTAGATCGGGCCACCGGGGATGCGCCCCCCAACAACAAAGGCGTCGCCTTTGCCGGGGGAGGATGTGAGATCGAGTGCAGCAGCCAGACGCTGCGCAACCTCCGATAGCTGCAGCCCGGTACGGAGCAGGATGTGGTCGGTCGTGGCCATGGTCACCTATCTGGAAGTTCAATGAGCGAACCGTCACCAAGGATGACATACAAGGTGTCGGGCAAGGGCTTCTGGTGCTGAGCCGCCTGACCCAGTGCTCGAGCGTAGCCCCGGCGCGCATCCGCCTCGGTCAGGCCGACATCCCTGCCGTCAATGACGACCGCGCCTCCACCGTGTTGGGCGAGTTGCTCGCCCGCCACGAGGATGTCTCGTCTAACCGCCGTACTGTCGGCGCTTTGCAGCGTCTTCATCTCGGTCAATGTTCCTCGATCGTCGGGCGACCAACGAAAGATACTGTCTGGGTTGGTGAGATACGCTCTGTTATGTATCGGCTCGATGGCCTCCACGTTGACTCCGCGGGCGGCGAAGTACTCGGCGATGGAGTACTCCTTCGGCTCGAAAACGTTGTTGATATCCCCGACGCCGGGCTGGAAGTGCTCGCCTAGCGGTCCAAAGTAGACGTTGGGATGCGTGGCCGACTGCTGGAGCTGCGGAAGCGCGCCGTGCCCGCCCCAGCGGCGGCGGAGGAGGTCCTGGATGGTAGTGATGAGTTCGTCGAGTTGACGGGCGTGCGTCGCCAGCCGATTCAAGCTGCTGATCAGCGCGTGCAGCAGCCGTACGATCTGGTTGCTGAACCGGGCTACGAGAGTGCTGACCTCGGCAGCGATGTACGGAGTGGCGAAGCCCAACGATGCGGCTTCCACCGCCGCCCACTTGGACTTCCAATAGGTCAGCGTCACGATGCACTGGGCGATCAGGTCCCGCACGAGGGCCCGGACGATCGCGACCAGGGTGCCGGCGCTGGTGATGATCGTCGACATCGTTTCGTACGACTTGCCCAGCGCCGTGAGCAGGTCCGCGGTCTCGGCCGCCCGCAGGCGGTAGGTGTGGGCGGCCTCGCCGCTCCACGACGGTAGCTGCGTCTCGACCGACCGGCGGTACTCCTCGGCGAGGACGAACTGCTCGACGGCGGCGTTGGCCCAGGTCTGGGCGTGGGCGTTGACCTGGTCCGGGTCCCCGGCCAGCCAGTCCATCGCGTCGGAGAGGAACGAGACGTGCTCCACGACCCAGCCGAGCCCGGCCGCGACCGCCATACCGATCGGGTCCAGTCCCCACGCCACCACCTCGACGGCCGTCCCCACGCCGGCGAGCATGACATCAACCCATGTCCCGCTGCGGATGCTCTCGATGACGAGGTCGAACGTCTCGTAGATACCGACTCCGGAGAACCAGGTCGTGGAGTCGATGCGGGGCGCGATCAGCGGGTTGTCCAGGGCCGGAGTGCTGGAGCCGAGACGGCCAGCCGCCTCGTCAGCAGCAGTGAAATGCGGGACGAGCCGCCGCAGGCCGCCCGCTGTCTCGCGGAGACTGCCGGACGCATCAACTGACGTCGTCTCGATGGTCGACGTGATCCCGTTGAGAACCGCCGGCACGAAGCCGCACAACTGACCGTAGGCGCCGGTGTCGAGGCGCAGATGCCGTACGGTGGCGGCGCACACCTCGGACCGGTCGGCGAAGGCGTCGACCGTTTCGGCGTGGGTGGCGATCTCCTCGGGCGATACGGACAGGCTCTGTGGCCCGAGGTCAGTCGTCATCGCCGAAGCCCGCCTCGGCGGTCGCCTGCCGCGCCAGGTCGACGACGGCCTCCTGGGCCATGGTGACCGCGACCCGGACGGCCTCGGCGACCCGGGACATCGGCCAGTCGCGCGCCCGCTCGCTGATCGTCAGCTCCAGGAGGCGGCCACGGTGGTCGACGGTGGCCTGGGCGAGGCGATCGGGATCGGTGCCCTCGGCACGAAGCGTGCGGACATGGGCCGCGAGCTGCTCAGCTCGAGCGGCGCGGGTGAGCAGCGTCGCATGCCAATCATCGATGCGCCGATGCGCATCCTCAGGATCAAAGCCGAACATATACACCCCCGTCGTATCGGCCGCACACATGGTCGGTGAGGCCGACCCGGGGGCGCAACCCCCGTTCCGGATCACCCGATAGGCGAGGTATGCGTCATCGGCGCCAATAGTCCACCGTTGGACCGGAGGACCGCGGGTGTCGCCCGTCCACCCGGGCGCCGGACGCCGGTCCCTCGACGGCCGGGCTAGGCGGGCTTGTGGCAGACGAAGATGGCGGTTCCGGGGAAGAGTGAGCCGCGCAGGGCGCTCCACTGGCCCCAGGTGTGGTCCTCGCCCTCGGGCCACTCGGGCTCGATGAGGTCTTTCAGCACGAACCCGGCCCCGACGATCTCCCGGACCCGGTCGCCGAGGGTCCGGTGGTGCTCCACATAGGTCGGTCGGCCGTCGGCGTCCAGTTCCACGTAGGGGCGGCGGTCGAAGTACGAGTGGGTGGCGACCAGCCCCTCCGGGCCGGGGTCGTCCGGGAAGACCCACCGCATGGGGTGGGTCACGGCGAAGACCCACCGGCCGCCGGGGCGCAGCACCCGGAACACCTCGCGCATGACGCGGGCCGAGTCGTCGACGAACGGCACGGCGCCGAACGCGGTGAAGGCGATGTCGAAGGACGAGTCCCGCAGCGGCAGGTACTGAGCGTCGGCCTGCAGGAGGGCCGGTCGTACGCCCGTCGCCTCGCCTGCGGCGACCGCGTGGCGCAACATGCCCGCGGACAGGTCCAGCGCGACCACGTCCGCGCCCTGCGTGACCAGCCATCGCGCGGCCGCCGCGGCGCCGCAACCCACCTCCAGCACCCGCGCCCCCGCCACGTCGCCCAGGAGCTGGGCGTCGGCCTCGCGCAGCCCCTCCGGGCACCAGAGCAGGTCGACGTCACCGAGGAAGGCCCCGTGCTCGGCCTGGTAGTCGTCGGCCTCGGCGTCCCACCACTGCCGGGTGGCGCGCAGGTTGTCGGCTGGGGAGACGTGGAGTCGCACGACCCGCACCCCCCGGGCGTCGCCGTAGACGGTCACACCCTGCACCCTACGGATGTCAGGACGGCGTCCTTCCTGACACCGGGCGTCCGACTCCCTCGCCACGGGCCCCCTTCGTCCCCGGCCCGACCCCGGTCCCCGCCCCGGTTCCCGGCCTGACCCCGGTCTCCGGCCTGACCCGGTTCCCGGCCTGACCCCGGTCTCCGGCCCGGCTCTCGGCGACCGGACCGGCTCCCGGTTCCGCCCGACTCTTCGGCGACTGGCCCGACTCTGCAGCCGCTGGCCCGACTCTGCGCCACCGGCCCGACTCTGCGCCACCGGCCCGACTCCCCGTCCCGGCCCCGACTCGGCGGCTGCGCACGGTCTGCCCCGAAGGCCCGTCACTGGTGGGCATGGTGCATCTGCGGGCCAAATCGCCCAATCTGACGCTTCTGGGACATGATGCGAGCTTCGACGGTTTCCTGTCGGCGACCGCCGCCATCGTCCCGCTGGCCCGTCAAGCGGGCGTGGCCGGCGGCGACCCGGGAAGGGGCATCACGGGCGGCTGCGCCCCGGCGGTAGAGCGGTGGCCCGGCGGCCTGGCGGACCGTCGACCGGCCAGCGACCGGCGACCTGAGGGGCGGACAGTCGGGCAGGTCGGTCGACTGTCGCCGGATGGCGCAGGTGGCCAGCGAGGTAAGGTAACGCCTCGCGACACGATCACCCGCGACTTGCCGGGAGGATTGGACCTACGGGACGCGCGCAGAGTAATCTGTCCAATGCACTCGTGGGCTTTGCGACCTCGGCAGGGAGCAGGTTCGCGGTCGCGCGCCCGGCCTATGGCCTGGCCTCGTCACTGAATCCGTCCCAACGTCGCGGCGGTAGCAGTGTGCGCGACGGGCCTGCGGGCGCCGAAAGAAGAATAGTCACCAGTCCACCGGAGCATCTGCCCACATGACGAGCAGCATCGAGGCCACCTCGAGCGTCAACAAGGTCGCTGTCGACGACATCGGGTCGGAGGAGGCGTTCCTCGCCGCGATC
>Ga0310830_100565_pt1 | contig 24665 bp, 19 predicted proteins | sample WT_ome_5_FD_201301 | JGI IMG/M metagenome (GOLD analysis project Ga0310830, IMG submission 201301) | Sorghum-adapted microbial communities enriched on wild type (WT) sorghum from Joint BioEnergy Institute, Emeryville, California, United... ...
GCATCTCCGGTATGTGGCCGGTCGCCCGGGGCTCGTAGGTCGGGGGCAGCACCCCCAGCCGGGCGTAGTGGTCGGCCAGGATCCGCTCGTTGGCGTAGGCGAGCGACCAGAAGGGCACGCCGGCCGCGACCGACTTCTCGAGGATCTTGTCATCGATGTCCGTAATGTTACGGATGAACGTCACCTCGTAGCCGGAGTGCAGCAGCCACCGCCGCAGTACGTCGTAGTTGACCGCGGACCGAAGGTGTCCGATGTGCGGGGGCGACTGGACGGTGAGCCCACACAGGTAGATCCCGACCTTACCGGGCACGCGGGGGACGAACCGGCGCACCGATCGGGTCATGGTGTCGTACAGTCGCAGGCTCACCCGGCCATGGTATTCGGTCGCTATTGATCGCGTGCGCGCAGCGTGCCGTCCGCGGCCAGGTCGGAGAGCACGGCCATGAGGTGCTCCAGCTGCTCGTCGGTGTGGGCGGCGGTGACCTGGATGCGGAAGCCTACGTTCTCCCGGGGCACGCCCGGGTAGGGGGCCAGGGTCACGAACAGGCCGCGCCGCCAGAGCTCCTCCGCCACCTCCACCAGGTCGCGGTCCCGGGCGATGGGCAGCTCGACGATCGGCGTGCCGTCGGTGTTGAGGGTGACCACGCCGAGCGCGTCGACGTGGTCGAGCAGCCGCCGGGTCAGCCGGTACAGGTGGGCCCGCAGGTCCTCGCCCCGGCGCTCGTTGACGTCCAGGCCGGCGAGCACGCTGGCCAGTGAGGCGAAGGGGGACGGTCCGGAGTAGAGGTACGTGGGCGCGGTCACCTTGAGGTAGTTCTTGACCGGGGTGGGCGCGGTGAGGAAGGCGAGCAGCGAGGAGTACGCCTTGGAGAAACCGCCGACCAGCACCAGGTCCTCGTAGCCCAGCCCCAGGTGGCGCACGATCCCGTTGCCCCGCGCCCCGTACGGGGACGACTCGTCCGGCCGGCGCTCACCGATCACGCCGAAGCCGTGGGCGTCGTCGACGTAGAGCACGGCCCCGTACTCCCGGCACAGCGCCACGTACGCCGGCAGGTCCGGCAGGTTACCGGTCATGCTGTTCACCCCGTCCAGGCAGACCAGCCGGGGGCCGACCGCCGAGCGCCGCAGCTGCTCCTCCAGCTGGGTGAGGTCGCCCGACTTGAACCGCTCCAGGGTGGCGCCGAGCCCGCGGGCGTGCAGGCACCCGTCGTAGACGGTCTTGTGGGCGAGGCTCTCCACGAACACCGTGCCCTTGCCGACCAGCGCCGGGATCACCGCGACGTGGATCTGGCTGATCGTCGGCAGCACCAGGGTGTCCGGGGCGCCGAGCAGCTCGGCCAGGCGCTCCTCGATCTCGACGTACTGCCGCGGGCTGCCGAGCATCCGCGACCAGCCGGGGTGGGTGCCCCAGCGCCCGACGTGGTCGGACACCGCGGCGATCACGTCGGGATCAAGATCGAGACCCAGGTAGTTGCAGGACGCCCAGTCGACCAGCCAGTGGTCGCCGACCCGGATGCGCCGCCCCTGCTGCTCGTCGATGACGGCGTCCCACATGTGCGTCTGGGACCGCAGCTGCTCGAGCTGGGCGAGCCGGGGGTCGAGGTTTCCGATCAGGTCGGTGAGCGCCATGGGGCCTCCTTCGAAGCCGATCACGCCTACTCGTGGCCTCGGCGGTCGGAGGCGACGAGGACGGGTTCGTCGCGCAGCCAGCGGATGACGTCGTCGTGCCCCAGGGGCCGGGACACCACGTACCCCTGGCCGAAGGTGCAGCCCGACGCCACCAGAGCCGCCTGCTCCTGCTCGTTCTCAATACCCTCGGCCACCACCTCCAGACGCAGTTTGTGTGCGAGCTGCGTCACCGTGCCGATGATTTCCTGCTGCTCGGCCGACGTCGTGATCGACTCGGCGAACGACTTGTCGAGCTTGAGGATGTCGGCCGGCATGTGCCGCAGGTACGACAGGGACGAGAACCCGGTGCCGAAGTCGTCGATGGCGATCCGCACCCCGTGCTTGCGCAGCTTCGACAGCTCCTCGGTGATGGCCATCTCCTGGGCGAGCATGCTCTCGGTGATCTCCAGGACGAGCCGGCCGGGCGGCAGGCCCGAGACAGCGAGCTCGTCGAGGATCCGCCCGAGAAAGCCGCTCGTCCGCAGCTGGCGCGCGGAGACGTTGACGCTCACGTACGGGCCGTGCTCGCTGGGGCCGCCGTCGCCCGGACCATCGTCGCCGCCCGGCCGCACGTGCCAGCCCGCGGCCGCCCGGATCGCGTGGTGCAACACCCAGTTGCCCAGCGGCACGATGAGGCCGCTCTCCTCCGCCAGCGCGATGAACTCGCCCGGCCCGAGCGTCCCCCGCGTGGGGTGCTGCCACCGGATCAGGGCCTCGAAGCCCACCGTCCGCGCGGCCGTGCCGGTCCCGTCCGGGCCCGGCCAGGGCAGGCTGACGATCGGCTGGTACTCCAGCACGAACGACCCGGTGGCCACGGCGCGTTCGAGGGCCTCGCGCATCTGCAGCCGGTCGGAGACCAGGGCGTGCAGGGAGTCCTCGTACTGCATGGTCCGGTTCCGGCCGGCGTCCTTGGCCACCGAGAGCGCGAGGTCCGCCTGGCGCAGCAGCTCCGCCGCGTCCGAGTCACCGCCGGACATCGCCACCCCGATGCTGGCCCGGAGGGTGACGGAACCGTGGCTGAGCACGAAGGGCTCGGCGAAGCAGCTCCGGATCGCGGCCACGACCCGGTCGATCTCCTCCTGGGTGCGGACCCCGGCCAGACAGGTGGCGAACTCGTCGGAGCCGAGCCGGGCGACCAGCGAGCCGGCCCCGTCGGCCTGCCGGACCGTGCCCTCGCCGCGCACCGCCTCGGTCAGCCGCTGGCCCACCCGCACGAGCAGCTCGTCGCCGGCGCGGTGGCCCATCGTATTATTGACAAGCCTGAACTCGTCTATGCCGACGACCACCACGCCGGCCCGCCCGCCGACCTGGCGCGACTCGTCGACCGCCCGCTGGACGGCGCTGGCGAACACGTCCTGGTTCGGCAGGCCGGTGAGCGCGTCGGTCGTGGCCCGGCGGTACAGCTCGTCCTGCATGCGCCGGCTCTCGGTCACGTCCCGCAGCGTGACCACGACACCGTTCACGGTGGGCTCGTCGCGCAGGTCCCGACAGGTCGCGTCGACGAGCGCCTCACCCTCCGGTCGCCCGACCCGCCACACCGGCCCGCCCGGGTCGCCCTCACCCTCCCGGATCCGGGCCAGGCGCTCGACGACCGCGGACGCGCTCTCCTCCGCGACGAGATCCGGCAGCGGCGCACCCACCAGGTCGGTCGACCGGAACAGCGTCGCCGCCGACGGGCTCGCGTACCGGATGCGGTTGTCGTCGTCGAGGATCAGGATGACGTCGGCGGCGTTGAGCACCAGGGTTCGGAAGTACGCCTCCCGGTTGCGCTTGTCGACCTCTTCGGTCAGCCAGACGCGCTGCAGGGTCAGCCCGGCCTGGTCGGCGAGCACCTGGGCGGCGTCCTGCAGCGACACCAGGAACGGTTCCTCCGCCGCGATGTACACGTAGCCGGCCACCCGGCCGCGCTGCCCGGGCACGTCGCACCGCAGCGTCACCTCGAAGTCCTCCATTTCCCGGGCCACCGGCTCCGGCAGGTCGGCCGTGTACACCAGGGTGGGGTGTCGCTCGCCCCCGGCGTCACTCACGGTCGGCGGGGTACCGTTCGGGGCCGCGGTCGGGGCCACCGTACGGTCCGGCGTCGCCGTGACGGGGTTGGGTTCCGGCAGGTCGGCCGGCCCGGTGAGATCGAGCACCACCCGGTACCGCTGGCCCGCGGGCAGCAGGTTGCCGACCGCCCGGACCAGCACCGACGACACGTCGCGGGCACCGGTGCTCGGCAACAGCTGCGCTCCGGCCAGGCGCAGGGCCCGCTCCCGCAGCACCGACCGGCGCTGGCTGCGGGCCACCCGGGCCAGGCGGACCAGCACCAGGGTCGACAGGATCGCCGAGAAGATCGCGATCGCCAGCCCGTCCCGCACCCCGGTGGTGACCGCCTCCATTGCGAGCAGCGCCGGCGCGACGAGGCTCGACAGAAACGGCAGCAGCAGCCGACGGGCCGACACACCCTCCTTGCGCTCCCGCAGCAACTTGGGCTCGGTCAGCTCCCGCATCGACGGGTGCAGGGCGGCCAGGCCCCAGCACAGGTAGAAGGCGACCCAGCCGAGATCGACCGGGGTACCGACCCGCCATTCGCCGTACAACTGGATGAAGGCGTACAGGCAGTCCGAGACGAGCAGGCCGACGCCCCCGACGGCCAGCAGCCGCAACGCCACCGTGGAGCGCATCGACACCACGAGGCTCGCTCCGGTAGCGAGGACCACCAGGTCGCCGAGCGGATAGGACACCGAGATGGCCTTCGCCAGGACGCTCATGTCCGGGTCCGTGACGTACGGATCGATCAGCAGGACCCAGGCGAGCAGCGCCACCGCGGTGGTGAGGATGAGCGCGTCGAGGACCCCCTCGACGTCGCGGCGGACCACCCCGACGCGGTACAGCCCCAGCATGCCAGCCGCGATGAGGAGGTACATGATCATGTAGGTCGCGTCGGCGACCGACGGAAACGGGGTCACGCCGCGGGAGAGGAGCACCTCGGCCACGATGTCGCCGAGGGCCAGGCTGGCGACGGCCGCGACGAGCAGAAACCACGGGCCCCGGTGGCGCGGGCGGTGACGGACGATGCCGGCGGTCATGGCCACGACGCTCGACAGGCCGAGTGCGGCCCAGACCGCGGTGTGCACGGCGGGCACGGTCAGGCTCACCGCCGCCAGGATCGCGATCCAGCCGGACAGGCCAACGAGTCGTGCCCTATCCGACACGGTCCCCCTCAATCCCAATAATCCCGGGCCCGGGGGCCGGAAACCGGCCGGCCTCGGAACCCTGATGTACCGATTCGGCTCGCCAGCTCGCCTCACCTCGCCCGACGGCGGATCGTGCCCGGGGCCGGGCACCGCACCGCGAGACGACACCGGCCTCCCAGCCTAGGGGCCGCGTCCAGGGCCGCCGGCCTCGATGAACGCGCGTTCGCCGGCCGAGTGACCGCCGCCGGACCGCGGGGCGACCGGCATGCGGGCCCGGGGGCCCGGTCACCCGGGCGGGCCGGTCACCCGGGCGGTGGAACGAACGGGCGCCAAGGGTGGGAGGCGCCCGACAGTCCGGTGGCCGGGCCCGACCGGGGTGGCCCGTGGCGGGTACCGTTGAGCGGTGCGCGACCCCTCCGTGTCCCGCGTCGCCGCGTCCCGGTTGTCGCCGCAACGCCGGGAAGCCGACCTCGAGCGCCTGCGGCGGGAGACGTTCGACGTGCTGATCATCGGCGGCGGCGTGACCGGCACGGGCGCGGCCGTGGACGCCGCCTCCCGGGGGCTGTCCGTCGCGCTGGTCGAGGCCCGCGACCTCGGCGCCGGCACCTCCTCACGCTCCAGCAAGCTCGTCCACGGTGGGCTGCGCTACCTGGAGCAGCTCGACCTGGCCCTGGTGCACGAGGCGCTGCGCGAGCGAGGGTTGCTCGCGACCCGGCTGGCGCCCCACCTGGTCCGGCCGGTGCCGTTCCTGCTCCCGCTGCCCCGCGGCGGCTGGCGGGGCGGCCTGTTGCGCGGCTACTACGGCGCGGGCGTGGCCCTCTACGACGCGTTCGCCGGAGTCAACCCGCTGGTGCGGGGCATGCCCCTGCACCGGCACCTCACCGCCGCGGGCGCGCGGCGCATCTTCCCGTCCCTGCGCGACGACACCATCGGCGGGGCGATCCGGTACTTCGACGCCCAGGTCGACGACGCCCGGCTGGTGACCACGCTGGCCCGGACGGCGGCGAGCATGGGGGCCGCGGTGGTCACGTCGGTGCGGGCGCAGCGCATCCTGCGGGTGGCCCGCGAGGCCACCGGCGCCCAGGTGGTCGATGTCGAGACAGGCGAAGAGTTCGATATTTCCGCCCGTACGGTCATCGCCGCCACCGGCGTGTGGAGCGACGACATCACCGACATGGTCGCGGTCGACGGGGGACCGTTCCGGCCCGGGCTGCGGGTCCGGGCGTCGAAGGGCGTCCACCTGGTGGTGCCGCGCTCGGCCATCTCCGGCGAGGCCGGCCTGATCCTGCGCACGCCCACGTCGGTGCTGTTCGTGATCCCGTGGGGCGGGCACTGGATCATCGGCACGACCGACACCGACTGGCGCCTGGACCGGGCCCACCCGGCCGCCACGGCGCGCGACATCGAGTACCTGCTCGGGCTGGTCAACGAGGTCCTCGACCGGCCACTCTCCACGTCGGACATCGAAGGGGTCTACGCCGGGCTGCGACCGCTGCTTTCCGGGGAGGATGAGTCCACCTCGGCGCTGTCGCGTCGGCACGCCGTGGTCGAGCCCCTGCTCGGCCTGGTCCTCGTGGCCGGCGGCAAGCTCACCACCTACCGGGTCATGGCGGCCGACGTGGTGGACCGCGCGGTCCGTCGCCTGCGGCCGGGCATCCCGCGCTCCCGCACCCACGAGCTGCCCCTGCTCGGGGCCGACGGGTACGCCCGGCTGCGCCGGGATCCGGCCGTCCTCGCGCGGCGCTACCGGGTTCCGGTCGACGTCGTCGAGCACCTGCTCGACCGGTACGGCTCGCTCGCCACCGACGTGCTGGACCTGGTGGCCGAGCGGCCCGAGCTGGTCCGGCCGCTGAAGGGTGCGCCGTCGTACCTCGCGGTCGAGGTGACGTACGCCGTTCGGGCCGAGGGAGCGCTGCACCTGGAGGACGTGCTGGCCCGGCGCACCCGCATCTCGTTCGAGACCGCGCACCGGGGCGTCGACAGCGCCGCCGACGCGGCCGCCCTCATGGCCGCCGAGCTCGGCTGGGACGCGGCCCGCCAGCGGGCGGAGATCGACCACTACCTCGCCCGGGTGGCGGCCGAGCGCAAGTCCCAGACCATGCCCGACGACCGCAGCGCCGAAGCGGTGCGGCTCGGCGCCCCGGACGTACGGACGATCCCGGCCGGGCGGCCCTCTCCCCTGACGTGATCCTCATCGACCGTCCCTACTGGCCGGCGCACGGCCGGTTGTGGTCGCACCTGGTCAGCGACACGTCCCTGGCCGAACTGCACGCCTTCGCCGAGGCGCTGGGCGTACCCCGCCAGGGATTCGACCGGGATCACTACGACATCCCGGCCGAACGCTACCGCGTGGCGGTGTGGCTGGGGGCGCGGCCGGTCGCCAGCCGTGAGCTCGTCGCCGCCCTGTACCGGCGTGGCCTGCGCCGGCCCAAGCATGTGCGTCGCCATCCGGCCACGGGACAGGGCCCGGCGGAGTCGGGCTCGACGGGATCGGGCCGCCCGGGATCGGACCTGCCGGGCACGGCGTAGGACGCCGGGCTCCGGCGCCGCCACGCCGGGAACGCCGGGTGGCGCGGTCGGGTCAGTGCGTGGGCACGGTCCGCAGGGTGGTCAGCTCGCGGGTGAGGTTGGTCCGGGCGACGTCCTCCCACCGCTCGCGCAACGCCGGCACGTGGAACAGGCTCGGCAGGCAGAGCAGGTTGTGCAGCACGGCCGCGCGCCCGGCGATGAACTGGGGTTCGCTCACGTGGGCGTACTCGCGGCGGACCGCGGCGGTGTAGGCGAGGTAGGCGTCGTACGGGCTGGCGAGCACGGCCAGGTCCGCGTCGGTGAGCAGCTCGCCGTTCCGGTCGCCCGGCGCCGGGTCGTGGCTGGCGGTCAGCCGCACCAGCCGGGCCACCTCGGCCACCCGCTCGGCCGGCACGCCGAGCCCGGGCAGGGTCGCCTCGGCGAGCAGCGCGCTCGCCTCCTCGTTGTCGACCCGGTGCGGGTCGTAGATGGCATCGTGGAACCAGGCGGCCAGCCGCACCGCGTCCGGATCGGCGGCATGGCCGGCGTGCTCATCGATCACCCCGAGTACCACCGAAAGGTGGCTGGTGGTGTGGTAGTGACGGTGCGGTTCGCTCCAGCGCCGCAACAGGTCGGCGCCCACCCGCGCGGCGGGTTCGGCCGGTGCGGCAGCGGGCAGTGCCTGACGCCACGACGTCAACAGGTCGGCCACGACTACCAGCATGCGCCCGGAACCCGACCCGGGACACCGGGCGTTGCCTTCGTCACCGGGATGAGTGTCAGTCCACGGTGGCCAGTGGGCAGCCCAACCCCGGAAACCCGATGAGGCCCAACAAACCCAGTGAGTCGACCCCGGCCCCGCCGCGCCCAGCGAGCCGGGTCCACCGGCCGGACGGTCACCGGTTCAGCGGCGGACCGAGCACGTCGTCGGCATCGATGATGGTGTAGGCGTACCCCTGCTCGGCCAGGAACCGCTGCCGATGGGCGGCGTACTCCGTGTCGATCGTGTCCCGCGCCACCACGGTGTAGAAGTGGGCCCGCCGACCGTCCGCCTTGGGCCGCAGCACCCGGCCGAGGCGTTGCGCCTCCTCCTGACGGGAGCCGAACGTGCCGGAGACCTGGATCGCCACCGCGGCCTCGGGCAGATCGATCGAGAAGTTGCCCACCTTGGAAATGACGAGGATCGGTACCTCGCCGGCCCGGAAGGCGTCGAAGAGCCGCTCCCGCTGCCGGGTCGGGGTCGTCCCGTGGATCACCGGCGCATCGAGGTACTCCCCCAGACGCTCGAGCTGATCGATGTATGCACCGATCACGAGGATCTGCTCGCCCTGGTGTCGCTCGACCAGCTTCCGCACGACCGGCAGCTTGGTGCGCGCGGTGGCGGCGAACCGGTACCGCTCCTCCGCCTCGGCCGTGGCGTACGCCATCCGTTCGGCGTCGGTGAGCGTGACCCGCACCTCGATGCACTCGGCCGGCGCGATCCAGCCCTGCGCTTCGATGTCCTTCCACGGGGCGTCGTAGCGCTTCGGCCCGATGAGCGAGAAGACGTCGCCCTCCCGGCCGTCCTCGCGCACCAGCGTCGCGGTCAGCCCGAGGCGGCGGCGAGCCTGCAGGTCGGCGGTGAACCGGAAGATGGGCGCGGGCAGCAGGTGCACCTCGTCGTAGATGACCAGGCCCCAGTCGCGCGCGTTGAACAGATCCAAATGCGTAAAGGTACCGCCCCGCCGCGTGGTGAGCACCTGGTAGGTGGCGATGGTGACCGGACGGATCTCCTTCTTCTCGCCCGAGTACTCGCCGATCTCCCGCTCGGTCAGCGAGGTCCGCGCCAGCAGCTCGCGCTTCCACTGCCGCCCGGCCACGGTGTTCGTCACCAGGATCAGCGTGGTCGCGCAGGCCTGCGCCATCGCGGCCGCGCCCACGAGCGTCTTGCCGGCACCGCACGGCAGCACCACGACGCCCGAGCCGCCGGCCCAGAACTGCTCGACCGCCTCCCGCTGGTACGGGCGCAGCGTCCACCCGTCCTCGTTGAGCGTGATCGGGTGCGACTCGCCGTCGACGTACCCGGCGAGGTCCTCCGCCGGCCAGCCGAGCTTGAGCAACGCCTGCTTGAGCCGTCCCCGCTCGGACGGGTGCACGGCGATCGTGTCCTCGTCGATGCGCGCGCCCAGGTAGTCGGCGACCTTCTTGGACTTGGCCACCTCGGCCAGCACCGCCCGGTCGGTGGCCCGCAGCACCAGCCCGTGGGCGGGGTCGTTGAGCAGCTGCAGGCGCCCGTACCGATCCATCGTCTCGGCGACGTCGACCAGCAGGGCGTGTGGCGGCGGGTAGCGGGAGAAGCGCAGGAGCGCATCGATGACAGTCTCCGCGTCGTAGCCGGCGGCCCGCGCGTTCCACAGCCCCAGCGGGGTCAGCCGGTACGTGTGCACGTGCTCCGGCGAGCGCTCCAGCTCGGCGAACGGCGCGATGGCCATGCGGCACGCCTGGGCATCGGGGTGGTTGACCTCCAGCAACAGCGTCTTGTCCGACTGGACGATCAGTGGTCCGTCACCCACGTGCGCCTCCCTGGCTGGCGTGCTCGCGACCGCGAGGCCCCCCTGGCTCGCTCTGGCCGCTGTTGGCCGACCTCCAAGTGTGCCCCAGCCGTCCGACCGACACGGGCCCGACGAACCGGGCCGCCTCGACGAATCGGCCGAAACCACCAGGACGCCACCCGGGAACGGGCCGGAATCACCCCGGGGACGAGCCGAAAGCGCCGCCGCAGACCGCGCGGCGAGGACGGGACGGGAAGGCGTACATCGCCCGACGCTACGGGCATACCGGGACGAATGACCGGCCGAGGCCCTGCGCCCGGGCCGGCGGTTGCGCCCGCTCTCCCCCGTTGGGCAAGGACCGGAGCGCGCGCACCGCCGAACGCCGAGGCATGAGGGCTGCCGTCACGGCAAAAGAGTTGCCCGCTGGTACAGACGCGCCAGGGGCCCCAATCGGTTGCATCACCCGGAACGTTTTCTGGTGGATCCCAGATTTCGGGCCGGTCGCTCGCCCCGTTCGCCCGCCTGGCCGCTCGCCCCGTTCGCCCACCTGGCCGGAGCAGGACGGGTCGGGTACCCGGTACCCCACGGGCGCCGAGTCGGGGAGGATATCGGCAACGTCGGGTCCGGGGAGGATAGGGCCATGGGTGCGGATGGAGCAGGAAACTCCGAAACCCGCCTGCTCGTGCTCGGTGGGTGCGTCCTGTCCGTGCTCGGTGTCGGGTGGTTCCTGCTGTCCCACCTGGTGATGAAGACCCCGGCCGTGGACGCGGTGGTCGAGTCGCTCGGCGTCATGCTCGCGCTCCTGGTGGTGGCGTCGGTGGTCGGCTCGGTGACCCGCGCCCGCCGCGACCGCAACCGCGGCCCGGTGGACGACCAGTAGCCGACGACCGGTCGGGCGAGCCGGGGGCGACCAGCCCGGCCAGGGCGAGGGGCCGGCCAGGGCCGCGGGATCGACCGGACCCGTCGGGCCCGCTCAGGTGTCGAGGGCCGCGGCGGTGATCCGGTGCAGGGCGAAGGTGTGCCGGGTCTGACTGCGCTCGTCCTCGGCGTGCAGGAAGCCGCCGGCCATCGCGACCGGCCGTACGAGCCGCGAACCGGTGGTGCCGTGCGCGTCGACGTACCCCACCCAGACCCGCTTCCGCTCGGTGATCCCCTGCCGGAGCACCGCGAGCGCCTGGGCGTGCGCCTGGCTGGCGCTGATCGGGGTGCCGTTCTCATCGACCAGGGGCTTGGCCAGCGGGGACCGGCTCGCGGCCCGGGCGATGCGGTCGCCCCGCCGAATCTGCTCCACCACCGCGGCCAGGCGCGGGCCGGTCAGCCCCGCCCGCTCGGCGTCGTCGACGTAGCCGGACGCCGCGGCCAGGCCGAGCAGCTCGCTCCCGGACCGGCCCAGGTTGGCCCGGTTCGCGGTCGGCCGGGCCAGCACCACGGCGCCGGTGGCGTCCTCGGGCACGGGGGCGTACCCGGCGTCGCGCAGCGCCGCGAGCAGGCGGGCCGGGGCGTGCGGGGTCACGAGCACCGTCGGGGCGAGCCGGCGGAGCGCGAGCGACGACAGCCGACGGTCGGCGAGCACCTCCGCGAGCAGGTTCTCGTCCTCACTGCGCAGGTACGCGCCCGCCGCCCCGACGCGCAGGCCGCCGTGCCGTCGGGCCACGTCGTCGATGAGATACGTCAGCGTCTGCGGCACCGGCGTCCGGGAGCGGCGCCCGAACAGCGCGTGCAGGTCGGCGGCGGTGAAGCCGACGTCCAGGGCCCGGCGGACGCTCGTCGGTGTCACCCGGTAGACCGTCGCCCCGCCCCGCGACTCGGCGTCGGCGACCGCCGCGAGCTCCGCCGCCAGGCTCGGCTCGGGCGGCCCGGGGACGACGACCGTCAGGTCGGCCTGGACCAGCACGTGGTCCACGGGGGCGGGGAGCAGCCGGTCCAGGGCGGCGACCAGCTCGTCGGCCTCGCCCCGGATTCCGAGCGGGTCGTCGTCGGGGTCGGGTCGCTCGGTCAGCAGAATCCGCCCGTAGGACGTCAGCGCGTCCAGCCCGGTCACCCCGAGCGCGGCCGCCTCGCGCAGGGTCGCGCGCGCGTGGTGCTCCATGACGCCTGAGCGACGGTAGCGGCGCGGGTACCGCCAGGCCAGCCAGGCCAGGACCGCCTCGACATCGACGGACATCGCCTCGTCGGTGCTGGCGAACACCTCCAGCACCGCCCGGCGCACCGCCGGGGCGCTGACTCGGGCCACCTCGGCGGAGAGCGCCCCGATGACCCTGTCCCGGTCGTCCCGCTGGCCGACCAGCGAGGGCGCCCGGGTCATCGACAGCCAGGTCCGGGCGACCAGGGCCCACTGCCGGGCGATCGGCGCCGCCCGCCACGTGTCGTACGCCAGCGTCGGCAACCAGCGCTCGTCGGTCGGGTAGTCGCCCGCGGACTTCTCCGGGCTCGGGGCGACCGCGAGCAGCCCGGCCGCGTAGGCGATCTCGAGCAGCAGCGCGACCGTCGCCTCGTCGATGCCGGTCTCCTTGGCCAGGCGGCGCAGCTCGCGAACCCCGAGCCCGCCCGTTCGCAGCCGCGGCGTGCCCGCCTCGCCCAGGGTGGCGAGCAGGGTGTCGAGCTGCCGCACCGCCTCCATGGCCTGGCCGGCGCCGGCCGCGTCGGCGTTCGGACGGGGCTGGCCGTCGAGCGGGGGCGGGCTCGGATGGAGCTGACCCAGCGGACCGGCATCACGACGCAGCACGAGCCCGACCTCGCGGGGCAGCTCGACCAGGTCGGGAGCGATCGCGACGAGGAGGCCGTGCTCGACCAGCCACTGCACCGGACCGGCCGAGGCGGCGTGCGGCGCGGCCTGGCCGAGCGGTGGTCCTTCCGCGAGCCGGTCGAGCACCGCCCGGGCCTCGGGCGGGGCGGCGAGCAGGGCTCGGCGCAGGCCCGCCGGGTCGGCCGCCAGCGCCACCGGGTCGACCGGAGGCTCGGGCACGCCGGCCCCGTCCGGCGCCTCCTCCTTCGTCGCCGGGTCCCGGGTCGCCTGGTCCTGGGCCGCGCGGGACTGGGCCGCGCGGGACTGGGCCGCGCGGGACTGGGCGGCGCGGCGGCGGACGCCGAGCAGGCCGGCGTCGTCGCGCGCCCCGGCCTCCTCCACCAGCTGGGCCGCGGGCCGGCCCAGTCCGGCCGGGTACGGCCCCATGAGCTCGTCGAGCACACCGACGAGGCACAGCTGGCCGTCGTCGCTGTACAGCTGCGGGCTGTAGACGAGGCGCAGCTGGCGCAGCCGGTCCACCGCGGCCCGCACCCGGGCCGAGTCCACGCCGGCCGCGGCGGTGAGCGTGAGCAACTTCTCAACCGACGCGCACCCGTCCTCGCCGCGGACGTACCGCAGCCCGTCGAGCACCTCGAGCGTGAACCGGTCGAGCCCGTCCAGGGCGCGCGCCACCGAGACCCGGCTCTGCAACCGACCGGCGAGTTGGGAGATGTCGGCCGGGACCGGGACCGCGACATCCGGTCGAAGCCGCAGCAGCGCGCCGAGCTCCTCGTCGGTGGCGGCGCGCAGGTGGTCGGCGAGCGTACTGGTCACGGGCGAATCAGACATGGGCGAGGTGGTCTCATCGTCTGACCACGCTATCCCGTGCCCGGGGATACGCGGAAACGCTTGGCCGCTGTGCGAAACTGTGGCCGGCCTGACGCGTAGGCGACAGCGAGGAGGACGTGATGGCAGAGACCGGCCGTGAGCCCGGCCGCCCGACGCAGCGGACGAACACCAGCCGGTCCAAGACGGTGAAGCCGGGCCGGCTGCCGGTCACGGAGGCAACCTCCGACCGGGCGGGGGCGAGCTCCCCCTTCGGCGACGACATCACGTTCCCCCTGCCGCCCCACCAGCTCACGTACGAGCATCCGAGTCGCGGGTGACCGGTCAGTTCGATCCGGACGCCGGGATCGGCGTCCTCCCGGCCCAGTGGCTGCGCACGGCCCACGAGCGAGGGATCGTCGTCGGGCCCGCGCTGGAGGACACCCAGATCCAGCCGGCGAGCATCGACCTGCGCCTGGGTGACTGGGCGTACCGGCTGCGCTGCAGCTTCCTGCCCGGCAACGACACGGTGGCCGAGCGGCTGCCCGCGTTCGAGATGGACCGCATCGACCTGCGGGACGGCGCCGTGCTGGAGCGCAACCGGCCGTACCTGATCCCGCTGTGCGAGTCGCTGGCGCTGCCGCCCGACCTGTCGGGCCGGGCCAACCCCAAGAGCTCGACCGGACGGCTGGACATCTTCTGCCGGCTCATCACCGACCACGGTCACGTCTTCGACCAGGTGGCCCCCGGTTACCACGGTCCGCTGTTCCTGGAGGTGGTCTCGCGGTCGTTCACCGTACGGGTGCAGCGCGGCCTGGCCCTCAACCAGCTCCGCCTGGTGCGCCGGCCAGCCGGTGGCTCGCCCGCCTCGGTGTCCGTGCCGGACGAGGAGCTGCGGGACCTCCACCAGGCCAACCCGCTGCTGTGGGTGCCGGGCACCGACGGCGAGCCGGACTACGTGCCGTCGCCAGCGGACCTGCCGGTCCAGGACGGACTGTTCGTGAGCCTGGCCCTGGCCGAGGGCGACGCGCCGGTGGGGTGGCGGGCCCGGAAGAACAGCCGCCTGCTGGACCTCACGATCGTGGACGGGCACGATCCCGACGACTTCTGGGAGCCGGTCTACGCCGAGCGCGGGGGCGGCGTGGTGCTGGAGCCGGAGGAGTTCTACCTGCTGCTGTCGCGGGAACGGGTCCGGGTGCCGCCGGAGCTCGCCGCCGAGATGACCGCCTACGACCCGACCAACGGCGAGCTGCGGGCCCACTACGCCGGCTTCTTCGACCCGGGCTTCGGCCACGGCCCGACCATCCCCTCGGGCAGCCAGGCGGCGCTGGAGATCCGGGCGCACGACGTCGCGTTCATGGTGGCCGACGGGCAGCGGGTCTGCCGGCTCTCCTTCGAGCGCATGGCCCAGACGCCGGACGTCCTCTACGGCGCCACCGACTCCCACTACCAGTTCCAGACCGGCGCCCTCAGCAAGCATTTCCACTCATAACCCCTTCGCTCCCCAATCGGCCTACGCCCCGCACCGGCCGGGCCCGCCCCGGGTGGTGGCCACGCCGAGGCCCTGCGCCGTCACCACCACGGCCACGTCGCCGTGCTGGTCGGTGCGCACGACACACGCGCCGGCGTCGGCCAGGTACCGCAGCAGCGCGGGATCGGGGTGGCCGTACGGGTTGTCGGCCCCGACGCTGACCAGGGCGATGCGGGCGCCGGTGGCGTCGAGCAGGGCTTGGTCCTGATAGGACGAACCGTGGTGGGCGACCTTGAGGATGTCGACGGCCAGCGCCGGGCCGTCGAGGCTGCGCAGCAGGGCCCGCTGCTGCTCCACCTCCGCGTCGCCGGGCAACAGGATCGAGGCCCCGCGCACGTGCGCGAGCAGCACCAGGCTGTTGTTGTTCGGGTCGCTGCGGGTGCCGGTCAGCGGCCGGGTCGGGCCGAGCACCCGCAGGTGCACGTCCCCGGCGGGGAATGTCCACCCGGAGCCGACCTCGTGCACCGCGACGCCGGCGGCGGCCGCGACCGCCTGCACCGCGGCCCGCCCGGACGCCGGCTCGGCGAAGGCCGGCACCACCACGCCACCCACCGCCCGCCCGCGCAGCACTCCGCGAAGCCCATCGATGTGATCGGCGTGGAAGTGGGAGAGGACGACCGCGTCGACCGTCCCGACCCCCAGGCGACGCAGGCAGGCGTCCACGGGAGCGGGGTCGGGACCGGTGTCGACCACCACCGCGCTGCCGTCCGAGTCGACGAGCACGATCGCGTCGCCCTGGCCCACGTCGCAGGCGACCACCACAGTGCCGGCCGGTGGCCAGCCGTCGGCGAACCACCGCACGGGCAGGGTGCCGGCCACCGCGGCGAGCACCACGGTGAGCACCAGGCGCCGGGCGCCGGGGCGACGCCAGGACAGCCACACCCCGGCGACGATCGCGGCGAGCGCGAGGGCGCCCGGCCACCCGCTGGCCCACTCCAGCGCGGCGGCCGGCACCGCCGCCCCGACCGACGCCACCAGGACGAGCCACCGGGCCGGCCACGACGCCAGCCAGGCGAGCGCACCCGCCAGGTCGAGCGAGACGGGTGAGACGGCCGCGGCGGCGACCCCGAGGACGGTCACCGGGGCCACGGCCGGGGCCGCGAGCAGGTTGGCCGGCAGCGCGACCAGGCTCACCTGGCCGGAGAGCCCGGCGATGACCGGCGCGCAGGCCACCTGCGCGGCCGCCGGTACGGCCAGGGCCTCGGCGAGGCCGGGCGGCACCCCGGCCGTCCGGAGCCGGTCCCGCCAGCGCGGCGCCAGCAGCACCAGCGCCCCGGTGGCGAGCACCGACAGCAGGAAGCCCGGGCTGATGGCCAGCGCCGGATCGAGCAGGAGCGACCCGATGACGGCGGTGGCCAGCGCCGACGTGGCGACCCGGGAGCGCCCGACCAGCAGCGCGAGCAGGCCGACCGCGCCCATCCCGGCGGCCCGGAGCACGCTCGGCGACGGGCGGACCAGGATCACGAACCCGACCAGGGCCAGCGCGGCCGCGGCGACGGCGAGCCCCGGACCGGCGCGCAGCCACCGCGCCAGCAGCATGACGAAGCCGACAACGATCGTGATATTTGCCCCGCTGACCGCCATCAGGTGGGTGAGGCCGGTGGCCCGGAACTCCTCCTCGAGCCCGGGATCCAGGCCGCGCGTGTCACCGATGGCGAGGGCCGGCACGAGGGACCCGGGCTGGGGTGGCAGCGGGGCGGTGGCCTCCCACAGCCCGGCGCGCAGGCCGCCCGCGGCGCGCTGCACCCAGGGGGCGGGCTCCAGCGGCCGGGGCGGGCCGGTGGCGGTAAGCACGGCCGCCGTCAGGTCGCCGCCGCGCGGCGGTCCGAGGCGCCCGTGGGCGGCGACCCGCTCGCCCGGCAGGAGCGCCCGCCAGGCGGGATCGCGGGCGAAGACCAGCACGCGCACGTCGAGGCCCATCCGGCCGCCGTCCGTCGTGACGACCTCGGTCATCCGGGCTGGGACGAGCACCGTCTCCGACCAGCGCAGCGGCCGGGGATCGTGGTCGACGACCAGCGCCGCCTCCACCGACGGGTGCCGGCCGACCAGCGCCCGCAGCACCGGCGCGTCCCGGGCCGCCGTCCGGGCCGCCGTGGCGGCGAAACCGCACACCAGGCCCAGCAGCCCCGCCGCGACCGCCCACACCGCGACGTACCGCCGGTGGCGGGCCTGGTAGCCGGACCCGGGCCGGGCCGGGCGGCGCCGCCGGACACAGTGACCGGCGACCGCGACGACCGCGGCGGCCGCGGCGGCGACCGCCCCGAGCCACGCCGTCGTGGAGGCGACGCGCAGGCCGATCAGGCAGGCCGCCCAGACACCCGCGGCGAACCCGAACAACCGCCGGTCGGCACCGCCGCGCGGGCCGGCGTCGCGGCGCGGGCGCGGCGCGGCCGGGGCGCCCGCAGCGAGCCCGGCCGGACCGCGGGCGACCGGGCCGGTGCCGGTCATACCGTCACCCGCGGCTCCAGCTCGGCGAACGTCGCGTCGCCGATGCCCGGCACCTCGCGGAGCTCCTCGACGGACCGGAAGCCGCCGTGCTTCTCGCGGTGGTCGATGATCCGCTGAGCGAGAACGGGCCCGACGCCCGGCAACGCCTCCAGCTCGGCGGCGGTCGCGGTGTTCAGGTTCACCCGCCCGCCGGCCGCCGCCGCGCCCGACGGCTCGGGGACGCCGACCGTGACCATCTCCCCGTCCACGAGCTTGCGGGCGAGGTTGAGCGTGGACAGGTCCGTCTCCGGCAGCACCCCACCGGCCGCCGCGATGGCGTCGGCGACGCGCGACCCGGCCGGAATCTCGACCAGACCCGGGCGCTGGACCCGGCCCATGACCGCCACCACGATGACCTCGGGCGTGGCGGCCGCCGTCAGCGCGGTCGGCGGCGCCACCGGGTCGACCGTCGGCCGGGAGCGCCACGCGACGACGCCGGCCCCGAGCGCGACCACGACCGCCACGACGGCCAGCGCCCGGACCGCGGCCGCGCCCAGCTCGAAGCGCCGCAGCGTGGCCAGGGGCGACGTGACCTCTCGATGCTTGGACACGCGGCCGACGCTAGGCACCGGCCGGGCCGCCGGCCACCGGGACGTTCAGGCCTGTGGATTGTGGATGACCCGCCCCTTACCGGAAATCGTCAAGCATCGAATGGATGGCGAACGACGTCGCCGGTCAGGGGCGCCGGTGCACGGTCACGCCGATGACGCCCGGCCCTGTGTGGGCGCCGATGACCGCCCCCACGTCGGCCACGAAGACGTCCTTCGCCCGGGCGCCGAGGCGTTCCACCAACTGGTCGCGCAGCGCCTGCGCGCGGTCCTCGGCGGCGAGGTGCTGCACCGCGATGTCCACATCGGACTCCCCCGCCACCTCGACCGCGAGCTCGACGAGCCGGCCCAGGGCGCGGGCCGAGGTCCGCACCTTCTCCTTCAGCACGACCTCGCCGCGCAGCACGTGCAGGATCGGCTTGACCGCGAGCGCGGTGCCGAGCAGAGCGCTCGCGGCGCTGATCCGCCCGCCCCGACGCAGGTACTCCAGCGTGTCTACATAGAAGAGCGTCTCGATCCGCCCGGCCGCGGCGAGCGCGGCCTGACGCACCTGCTCGACGTCGCCCCCGTCCGCGGCGGCCGCGGCCGCGGCCCGGGCCACGAACCCGACCGCGCTCCCGGCCGCCATGGAGTCCACCACGCGCACCCGCCCACCGAACTCATCCGCGGCCAGCACCGCCGCCTCGTACGTGCCGGAGAGCTTCGACGACAGGTGCACCGAGACGACCCCGCTCGCCCCGCCGTCGAGCAGCTCCCGGTAGACGGCGGCGAACTCGGCCGGGGCCGGCCGGGACGTGGTCACGTGGTGACGGCGCTCGGCCAGCGCGCGGGCCACGTCGTCCGGCGTGACCTCGATGCCCTCCAGCCCGTCCTCGCCGGAGATGCTCACGGTCAGGGGGACGATGCGCAACGCCGCCGCGGCGACCATCTCGGCGGGCAGGACGGCGGTCGAGTCGGTCACCACCCGGACGGTGCCCGGGCCCGACGGCGCCCGGGACGCCGACGACCGGGCTCCGGAAGAGTCGTGGGCGTTCATCCCCCGCACGGTATCCGACCCGCGACCGCCCGGGTCACGCGCCGCCGGACGTGGCATCCTCTGCCGCGAGGGCCCGGTCCACGAACGGCACCCGGGGGCAGTCCTTCCAGAGCCGGTCGAGCGCGTAGAACTCACGCTCCTCCGTGTGCTGCACGTGCGCGACCATGTCGACGTAGTCCAGCAGCACCCACCGCCCGGTCCGCCCGCCCTCGCGGCGCACCGGCTTCGCCTTCTCGGGCAGTCCCAGCAACGCCTCCTCGATGGCGTCCACGATCGCCAGAACCTGCCGCTCGTTCGGAGCCGAGGCGAGGACGAAGGCGTCGGTGATCACGAGCTGATCGGCCACATCGAGGATCACGATGTTCTCGGCCTTCTTGTCGGCCGCCGCCTGGGCGGCCGCCTGCGCCAACTCCAGGGCACGCTGCGATGCCGACACGGGTCTCCCTTCGCTGCACGGACCACTCGGGCTAGCGTCTCACACCCGAGCGACCCGCGCCCCGCGCAATCCCTCGCCGGTGGCAAAACCCGCACCGGTAGCCAAGCCCTCACCGGTAGCCCACGCCTCACCGGTACAGGTTGCGCTTGGCGATGTACTCGACCACCCCGTCCGGGACCAGGTACCGGATCGGCTGGCCCTCGATCACCCGCCGGCGGCAGTCGGTCGAGGAGATCGCCATGGCCGGAACCTGGACCAGGCTCACCGAGTCCGCCGGCAGGTGCGCGTCGGAGAGCACGAACCCGGGCCGGGTCACCCCGACGAGGTGGGCCAGTTCGAAGATCGTCTCGGCGTCCTTCCACGAGAGGATCTTGCTGAGCGCGTCCGCGCCGGTGATGAAGTACAGGTCCGCCTTCGGCCCGTAGATCGCCCGCAGGTCCCGCAGCGTGTCGACCGTGTAGGTGGGTCCACCACGGTCGATGTCGACCCGGCTGACGTGGAACTGGGGATTGGAGGCGGTCGCGATGACCGTCATCAGGTAGCGGTCCTCGGCCGGGCTGACCTTGTAGCCCCGCTCATCGGTCTTCTGCCACGGTTGCCCGGTGGGGACGAAGACGACCTCGTCGAGCAGGAACTGGCTCGCCACCTCGCTCGCCGCGACGAGGTGCCCGTTGTGGATCGGGTCGAAGGTGCCCCCCATGACGCCGATCCGCCGGGCCGTGCGCCGGCGTCCACTGACCGTACGACCGGACGCGGCCGTCCGCGCCCGGGGCGTGCGCTGGGCCGCGGTCGTACGGTCGGACGACACAGGTCTGCCGCTGGGCATATGCCGAGCGTACGTGTCCGGCCGCGGGGCTCTGGCCCGGTCCTGGCATCGGTGGGCCGCGACACGCTATCCTCGGCCCCATGCGGACGAGCCGGTTCGGCTGGTGGCGCCCCTAGGGGCGGCCACGTCAGTTCGCGTACCCACAGACCAGGCGGCCGCCCCACGGGGCGGCCGTTTCGCGTTGGTGCCGGCGGTCGTCGGCGTGGTGGCGGCCCGAGTTCACGAGGAGCTACCCCGATGACCCTGACCCTCCCGCCTCACGCCACCACGACCGAGCCGACAACGGTCCGTCGGCGCCTGTCCGGGTTCAAGCCCACCGGGCGGCTGCACCTGGGGAACTACCTCGGGGCGATCCGGCCCATGCTCGACGCCGTCGGGTCCGCGCCCGACGGGGAGTCCGTCATCATGGTCGCGGACCTGCATGCCCTGACGGTCGAGCACGATCCGCAGCGACTGCGTTCCCTGACCGCCGAAATGCTCGCCACGCTGCTGGCCTGTGGCGTGGACGAGGGATCCATCTATGTACAATCCGACGTCCCTGAGCACGCCGAGCTGCACTACCTGCTCGAGTGCGCGACCGGGTACGGCGAGGCGGCCCGGATGATTCAGTTCAAGCAGAAGGCGGCGGAGGCTGAGCGGGTGCGCCTGTCGCTGCTCACCTATCCCGTGCTCATGGCCGCCGACATCCTGCTGCATGACGCGACCGAAGTGCCCGTCGGCGAGGACCAGACCCAGCACGTGGAGCTGGCCCGGGACGTGGCGAACCGGTTCAACACCCGCTACGGCCGCACCTTCACGGTGCCCCGTGCCGTGTACCCGCCGACTGGCGCGCGGGTGATGGACCTGGCCGATCCGACCGGCAAGATGGGGAAGTCGTCGCTCTCGGACTCCGGTCGCATCTACCTGCTGGACAAGCCGGAGCTGGTGCGGCGTAAGGTCATGCGCGCCGTCACCGACGGGCACGGCGAGGTTGTGTACGACCGGGAGCGCCGGCCGGCCATATCGAACCTGGTCGAGATTCTCGCCGCCTGCGACCGCGACGATCCCGCGGTCACGGCGACCCGGTTCTCGTCCTATGTCCAGCTGAAGGAGGCCGTGGCCGAGGCCATTGTGGACACGCTGACCCCGATCCAGCACCGCTACACGGAGTTCATCAACGACCGCGGCTACCTCGATACCGTTCGCCGTCGGGGGGCCGAGCGGGTGCGCGAGCGAGCCGGCCGCACGGTGGCTCGAGCCAAGCGGGCCATCGGCCTGTACTGATGCGACCCCCGTTGATCTAGGGCGTAGAGTGGTGGTTGAAGATCAATTCACCACTCCAAGCCCTAGATCAACGGAACGGGCCTAGATCTCGACGGCCTGGGCGATCAGGCGGGCCATGACGGTCTCGTCGGGAAGGCGCGTCACGCGGTAGCGCGGCGGGTTGTAGCCGGGCTCCGGCACGAGCGACGCCTCCCGCGCCACCACGTCGAACGGCACGGTCAACGGCGTGACGCCGTCGGGCATGTACGAGGTGAAGGCGATGACGTCCACCTCGGGCAGCAGGGCGTCGCCGTCGTCGGCCCACACCGCGATCGAGAGGGTGCCGGAGTTGGGCCGGTCGGCCACGATCAGCGGGCAGACGAACACGTCGTCGATGCCCTGCCGCTCGTGCTCGGCCTGAAGGGCCTTGGTCTGGTTGGCGTACTCGGTCGCCGCCAGCAGCACCTCGGCGCGGTGCACCACCTTGGCGAGCTCGGTCCCGGCCAGCGCGGTGTAGGGCACGAGCGCGCCGCGATCGTCCACTGTGTAGCCCACCGGCGATATCGACCGTGGCGCCTGCCGGTACTGCTCCTCGACCATGCCGTAGACCGAGGTCAGCAGGCCGGGATCCTCGCCGACGACCAGGAGGGTGTCGCGGTCCGGCACGAAGGCGACCGGTCGGCCGCCGACGAGCGGCGCGAGCCCGGCCAGGAAACCGTTGACGAGCAGCCACGAGGTGACATAGGTGTCACCGCTCTCGACGAACCGCAGCACCGTCGGCTGGGTGGCCGTTGGCCCGTTCACGCGGGGCGACCGCGCGGCCAGGTTGCCCCGGGCGGTGGCGAACACCTCGTCCGCGGAGACGCCCCAGTCGGCCAGTTGGCGCTGGTTGACGTAGGCCATCGAGGTCGGCTCGTCCACGACCACCGCTTCGACGAGGAACGGCAGGACCGGGCGGCTCAGGTAATCCATCGCGTTGTTCGCCACGCCCAGGCCGAACGTCACCGCCCGGAGGACCGGCCGCAGCTTGGCCTTGGCCTGCGCCCACGGTTGCAGGCCCGTGGCGCCCAGGACCGTATCGACCAAACGACGAATTCGCAGGGATCGTTCCTCGATGGGGGCCTGCTCCGTCTCCCGGAACGTGTTCTCCAGGTAGATCCGGCCCCGGCTGGACTCGCCGATCAGCTGGTACTCGATCGAGAAATCGGCCTCGACGTAGCGGGCCGATGCCACCAGGCCGCTGGCCTGCACCGTGCGCAGCACCTGGCGCGCGAACCGCTCCCGCGGCGACCCGCCCCAGCCGAAGAGCTTCACGGCCGCTGAGGCTACCCCAGGTCCGCTAGGGCCGCCGACCGTGAACCCGGCCGGACCGGTCAGGCGGCGCCGTCGTCGCCGGGCTCCGTGGGCCGACGGCGCGCCTTGCGGGCGGCCAGCCGCTGGGCGGCCGTCGCGCGGGTCGGCGGCTCCTCCAGCCGGTAGTCGGTGCCGCGGCTGCCCGGCGTGAACTCGGCGCCGGCGTAGACGGCCGGCCGCCACTCGAACTCGTAGTCGGCTATCCGGACCAGCGCGCCCGGTTCGGCGCCCGCCTTGGCCAGCGCCTCCTCCACGCCCAGCCGGGCCAGCCGGTCGGCGAGGTACCCCACGGCCTCGTCGTTGTCGAAGTTGGTCTGCCGCACCCAGCGCTCGGGGCGCGCGCCGTGCACCACGAAGGTCCCGTCCGGCGCCTTCTCCAGACGGAACCCGGCGTCGTCGACCGGCGGCGGTCGCAGCACGATCCGGGTCGGCTCGGGCTCCGGCTGAGCCGCCCGGTGCTCGGCCACCATTCGGTACAGCGCGAAGGTCAGCTCCCGCAGGCCCTCCCGGGTCACGGCGCTGACCTCGTAGATCGGCCACCCGCGCCGGGCCAGCTCCGGCCGCGCGATCTCCGCCAGCTCACGCGCGTCGGGCACGTCCATCTTGTTGAGCACGATGACCCGGGGGCGGTCCTCGAGCCCACCGTAGGCGGCGAGCTCGGCCTCGATGGCCTCCACGTCGGAGACGGGATCGCGCTCGGTCTCCAGCGCGGCGCAGTCGACCACGTGCGCGAGCACGGCGCAGCGTTCGATGTGGCGCAGGAAGTCCAGGCCCAGGCCCTTGCCGGTGGCCGCGCCCGGGATGAGGCCCGGGACGTCCGCGATGACGAAGTCGCCCGAGTCGGCCCGCACCACACCCAGGTTGGGCACCAGGGTGGTGAACGGGTAGTCGGCGATCTTCGGCCGGGCGGCCGAGAGCGCGGCGATCAGCGAGGACTTCCCGGCCGACGGGAAGCCGACGAGCCCGACGTCGGCGACGCTCTTGATCTCCAGCACCACGTCGACGACCTCGCCGGGCTCGCCCAGCTCGGCGAAGCCCGGGGCCTTCCGGCGCGGGCTGGCGAGCGCGGCGTTGCCCCGCCCGCCCCGACCGCCGCGGGCCAGCTCGTACGTGGTACCGGCGCCGACGAGGTCGGCCAGCACCTCGCCGTCGAGGGTCTGGACGACCGTTCCGTTGGGTACGCGCAGGATCAGGTCCGCGCCGTCGGCGCCGTCCTTGTTGTGCCCCGACCCGGGCTTGCCGTTCTCGGCCTTGACCCGGGGGCGGTAGTGGAAGTCGAGCAGCGTGTGCACCCCGGGGTCGACCACCAGGCGCACGCTGCCGCCGCGACCCCCGTTACCGCCATCGGGCCCGCCGAACGGCTTGTACTTCTCTCGATGGATCGACATGCACCCATGACCGCCATTGCCGGCCTGGGCGTGCACGACGACCCGGTCGACGTAGCTGGTCATGGTGCCCTCACCCCATGGTCGGGGCGACCGCGCCGCGTGGCGTCAGGAGGTCTCGGTCGGAACGATGTTCACGACCCGGCGGCCACGCCGCGTGGCGAACTGGACCGCGCCCGCGGCCAGGGCGAAGAGCGTGTCGTCGCCGCCCCGCCCGACCAGGTAGCCCGGGTGGAACTTGGTGCCCCGCTGGCGGACGATGATCTCGCCAGCGTTGACCAGCTGGCCGCCGAACCGCTTGACCCCGAGCCGCTTCGCGGCGGAGTCACGGCCGTTGCGAGAGCTGGACGCTCCCTTCTTGTGTGCCATCGCGCCCCTACTTCCC
>Ga0310830_100566_pt1 | contig 24665 bp, 16 predicted proteins | sample WT_ome_5_FD_201301 | JGI IMG/M metagenome (GOLD analysis project Ga0310830, IMG submission 201301) | Sorghum-adapted microbial communities enriched on wild type (WT) sorghum from Joint BioEnergy Institute, Emeryville, California, United... ...
CCTGGTCGTCGTCGATCTGGTCGTCGTCGATGGTCAGGATGATGTCCTTGTCGCGGGTGACTCGGTAGGTGCGTCCGTCGGGCAGGGTCCAGATAGTGACCCGGCCGTGGTCGGTCTGCTGGTCGGTGACGCGGACGCCGGGAGCGTGGCGCAGGGTGTGGTGCCGGCGGCACAGGCATCGGCAGTTGCCTCGGTGGGATGGGCCGCCGCGGTGGTGTTCGACGGCGTGGTCGATGTCGCAGGCGGCCGCGGGCCGGCGGCAGTGGGGTGCGCGGCAGGTGCGGTCGCGGGCGCGGATGAAGGCGGCTTCGTCGGCGGTGGGGTAGCGTCCGGTGTGGCCGTGGTGACGTGGCCGGCCGCGTTCGTCCACTTGGGACCATTTGTCGGACGGGTTGGCGCGGGCGTCGGCGTCGACCTGGGCGGCGATGTCGGCGATGACGGTCGCCCAGGTGGGGTCGTGCCCGGTGGTCAGGTCGGCCGGGGTGAGCTGGATCTCCACCATGCTGCGCCGTTGCCCGACCTCGACTCGCGGACAGGGGCAGGGCCGATCCGGCGTCCCGGTCGCGGAAGCGGAATCCGGCCACGACGAGGCAACCCGCTGGCCGGGCGCGGGCCGCGGTGGGGGCACAGACTGGGTCGGGGCCGCGGCGTGTGGCGGGGCTGCGGGTTGTGGTGGGGGTGTGGGTCGTGGTGGGGGTGTGGGTCGGCGGGTGGTGGTGCCGTGGTGGAGCAGTTCTCCGTGGGGGTCGAAGACCGACCACCGCCACAGCGGGTCAAGCAGCCGATCGGCGGCGATCTGACGGGCGACGTCGGCCGGGACCGGCCCGAACCCGGCCAGCAGACCGGGATGGTCATCGCGGCCAAGCAGCGTGGTCAGCTTGACGCTGACCTGTACCACCCCGGGATGAGGCACCAGCCGTCCGCCGCAGCGCCCGCACCGGTCCCCAGCCAACACCCCACCGGCCGAATTCCCTGTCCCGAACCGGGAATCGCCGGCTGCCCGTGCCGGAACAGCCCTTCCATTGACCGGATTTTCGGTTTCACACCGGGAATCACCAGCCGTCGGTGATAGGGCGGCCCCTCCACCGGCTGAATTCCCGGTGTCAAACCAGGAATCGCCTCGCATCGATTCGACTGGCTCTGGAGCCTGGTCCCCGGACTCCTGCCCGCGACCTGCGGCCGGTGCGGCACTGACCGCTCCCTCACCGACCTGGCTCCCGGTCTCACACGCCGTTGGTGCGGTGGCCGTCGCCAGGCCGACGGCATTCCCGGTTTCAAACTGGGAATCCAGGTCAGCCGATGAATCGGCCGCCTGGCCGGTAGGGCTTGGGCTGACCGGGCAGGCGCCCGCCGCCGAGGGGCGGGTGGCGTCGGAGCGATCGGAGCCGCTCCCGTGCCGGTCGGTCGAGCACTGGTCAGACCAGTGCTGATCGACCCAACGCTGGTCGTCGTCGGTGTGCCCGAACCACCGCTCGTAGTCGTACTCGTCGATCACGTCGGTGGGATCGGGCGCAACCGGCCACGGGCCGGCCTCGACGGCGCCACCACCGGCCGGCTCACCACACGCCGGCTCGCCGCCGGCAGGTGTGTCGGGGTGGGCACCATCGGGCACGGGCTCAGCGCCACCCAGCCGAGCAGTGTGGTCATCGACGTCGGGGCGGGGGTTCTGGTCGAGGTCGAGGTTCTGGTCGGCATGCTGGGCGTCGGCGTCGGCGGTGAGGGCATCGACGCTGGGGGTGATCTGGAAGGGGACACCGGCGAGCAGGTCGGTGAACGCGTCCCCACGCAACTGGTTCAACGTCCGAGGATCACCGGCCGCCCGGGCCGCCCGGGCCAGACGATCGATCCGGTCGAACGCGGCCGCCGCCCGCTGCGCCGGCAGCCCCACCCCGGCCAACGACGCGGTCCCGTCCGGCTCCGGCCGCAGCTGAACATCCCGGTCGACCACCCGCCGCCGATACCGCCGCCGGGCCGCCTGTGGGGCGCGACGATGAACGTGATACCGCAACCGCTCCCGCAACTCCGCCAACGTCCACCCCGGCGCTTTCGGCAACAGCCGGTCCACGATCCACCGCACCGTCGCCTCATCGTCCACATCCGACAGCAGCTCCACGAAGGCCTGCGCCCGCGCCGGATCCAACCGACCCGCCCGCACCGCGGCCAGCACATCCGGAAACCGGGTCACCAACGCATCCGCCGCATTCAACTGCGCCTGCGTCCACCACGACGACCACCCCAGCCGCCACCCCACCGACTCACACACCTGCCGCTGCCGCCACACCTCCGGCGCCGCCCCGATCCGCTGCCGCACCGCCTGCGCCGTCAGATGCAGATCAACCAGCAACTCCGCCTGCAGATGCCAGATCTGCCGCGCCCGCGCCCGCAACACCAACTCCAGCTCATCGGCATCCACCGCGGACTGATCAATCGACTCCAACAACAGCGCCAACCGCGACCCCGGCGGACAATCAACAAGCTCCGCCGGCACCGACCGCGGCCGCTCATCCACCGCCGACCCACACACCCCCCGTAGTGCACCCATGCCCACACACTAGAACACAGGTACGACAAACCCGCCCGCAGCGCCGGACAACAAGAGCCCTCAAACAGGGCAACGCGGCCAGTAGAAAGCAACGCGGCCAGTAGAAAGCAACGCGGCCAGTAGAAGGCAACACGGCCAGTAGAAGGCAACACGGCCAGTAGAAGGCAACACGGCCAGTAGAAGGCAACACGGCCAGTAGAAGGCCACGCGGCCGGTAGAAAAGGACACTAGCGGCGCGGCGGAGAGGACAACGAAGATCGAACCCGAAGCAGCAGCAGCATGGGCCAGGGGCAGCAGGGCGGCTTTGGAAGCGAGGGCGCCGGTGCCGACCTCGTGTGCTGCGCGGCTGGGCGAAGTGGTCGGCAAGCGGGTGCTGCCGCGACGCGAGCCTGATGCTGGAGTACCACCCGCACCGTGAGCGTCCCGCCAGGTTGGTGGGGTTTGGGGGTGACCGCGGCGCGGCTGCGTGGTGAGCGTCCCGCCTCAGGGTGGGTTTAGGGGTGGCCGGCTCGGCCGCAGTGAGGTGGGCGGCCATCGGCGGGATCTTCGGTGTGTACGGACACCGCCGCCGCGATGTGATACCCGAAGCCGAGCTCCAAGCCACGCACCGGTCGGCCCCACCCACCGTGCGGTCCGGCCTGGTGCGCAACGTCGCCACGAATGACCACGGACCGGCGGGGAGGTTTCGGCCGCTTCGCCCTCGGCACCGCCGCTCATGGGCGCGTGATACGTGGCCACCCGCTCATCGGGACAACTACGAATATGGAAAATCAAGCCGGCGTGCCCTAACTGCCGATGCCGCCGCAGCTGGCACCCGACGGGGTCGGTCATGCACCGGGCCGCACGGTGGAACGGCTCCCCGAGGCCGAGGGGTCGCCACGCCCGGTGCCACACGTCCTCCAGCGGCCCGTCCGGCGGTAGCGCCACGCGGCCGGGGCGTCGCCACGCCCAGTGGCGGCGCCCCGACCGAGGTGGTCCGTCGGGGCCTCAGCTGGCCCGAGCGCGAGCGGACTGACGCCGCGAGGTGCCCTGACGGGCGTAGCTGCTCTGCGCCCGCGACGACTGGGTCCGACTGGTCTGGGCGCGGCTCGTCTGGGCGCGGCTGGTCGGGGCCCGGCTGGCCTGCGCACGAGCGGTCTGGGTCCGGCTGGTCCGGGTCGGCTGGGCGCGGCCGGTCTGGCTCCGGCTGGCCGGCGTGGTGCGCTGTACCTTGCCGCTGGCGACGAGCGTCTTGAAGGTCTGTCCGGGACGGAACACCGGAACCGAGGTCTGCTGGACCTCGATCGGCTCACCGGTCCGGGGATTGCGCCCCATCCGAGGCGCCCGGTCCCGTTTCTCGAAAACGCCGAACCCGCTGATGTTCACCTTGTCGCCCTTGGTGACCGCGTTTTGGATCTCGGTCACCAGCGTGTCCACGGCGATGCTCGACGCCTTCGGGTCACCCAGGCGTCCGGCCACGCGCTCGATGAGCTCGCTCTTGTTCATGGCAGTCCCCCATTCCTGTGTCGCCCCGTACGGCGCTGGGACCGTCGTGACCGGTACTGCACCCGCTTGGCCCCCGTGTCGGCCCGTACAGAGCCCGATCAAGGCGTCACGCTACCCCACGCACCGTCGCCATGCGGCGAGTCTGGAATGCTGACGGCACAAGGCGTTTGCGGTCGCTGGAGGAAACGGAACACAGGTCTCCCCTGTCACCGCTGGCACGCACCGAGCGGGCTGGAGCCCGCCGAGCTTCCAGGGCGGCGCGATGGTGTGGCGCGAGGCGCCCCGGCCCAGCGCAGGCCTTTGGGCCGAGCCCGTCGGGCTGGTCCTCGGGGACCGCCCGGCCACGATCGACACCGGAACGCGTTCGGTTGTGCCGGGCGGAGGCGGCGCCGGAAGGAGGCGGCGCCGCGCGCCGGTTTCCCGGTGCAGCACCAGCTTCTACGTGGCCGTCCCGCACGCCCCGAGCAACGGGCCCGGTGGGCCGAGCGCTCGTCGGCTGACCCGTACGCCCTACGACGGCTCGATCGCGGATACCCGGCACGCCGGACCCGGGCCCAACGACATCGGCTCGACCCCGACCGCGTACGCCCGCCGCCGTCGACGCAGCGACCGGACACCCGGCCGCCCCGGACCGGGACGATCGAATGTCTACTCTAGACAAATCTCACCGAGCTCCTGCCCGCAGCGAGCCCAGCGGCACCCAGGGACGCCGGCGTCGACGACCCGTCCGGCGTCAGCGAAGGTGCGCCCGGACCATGGCCGCCGTCGCGTACGGCGACCAGCGCGGCACCCACCGCACCACGGCCGCGGCGGCGAGCAGACCCACCACGCCCGCCCCGATGACGGCCGCGACCAGGCTCCACGTCGCCACGGCGGCGATCAGCAGCGGGCCGGCCCCGTGCCCGATATCGTTCATGAGCCGCCACAGGGACAGGAAACGGACGGTCGCGTCCCGGGGTGCCACGTCCGCACCCAGCGTCATCACGATGCCCGAGCCGAGGCCGTTGCCGGCCCCCATGATGAGCGTGACCACCGCCAGGCTGACCGGGCCGCTGGTCAACGGAATCAGAATGATCGATCCGCCGAGCAGCACCATGGACGGCACCGCGATCGACAACCGGCCGAACCGGTCCATGATGCGGCCGGCGGGATAGAACAACGCCATGTCGATGGCCGAGCTGATGCCGAAGATGATGCTCGTCGTCTGGGCATCGAGTCCGATGTGGTCGGACCACAGCGGCACCACCGTCGGCCGGGCGGCCCGGACCGCGCCGATGGCGAAGACCGCCAGGCCCAGCGTGCTCAACAGCCGGCCGTGCTTACGCCAGACCTCCGCCACCGAGGCGGTCTCGCGGGGGCGGCGGGCGATCGCCTCCGCCTGCGGAGGCTCGCGCGCCACGACCAGCAGCGCCACCGTCGCCAGCGTGGCCGCCGTCCCCACCAGGAAGGCCGCCCGCAGGTCGGCCACCTGGATCGCCGCGGCGCCGACGAACGGACCGAGGAAGAGCCCGATCCGGTGCGAGCCGCCGAGCGTCGACATCGTGGCGGCCCGCGAGGACGCGGGAACCACCAGCGTGACGAACGACTGACGGGCCAGGTAGAACGCGGCGTTGCTGGCCCCGACCAGCGCGGTCGCGGCGGCCAGCACGACCAAGTGGCCCGCGAGGTACGCGGCCACCATACCGACGCTGGCGGCGACGGCCGACACCAGCATGGCCTTGCGGTCGCCGATCCGGTTGATGAGCGCAGCCGACGGCACGGTGCCCAGCAGCTGACCCAGCCCCAGTCCGGCCACCACCACACCCGCGACGGCGGGTGAGGCGCCCAGCTCCAGCGCGGTCAGGGCCAGCACCGGGGCGACCGCGCCGTTGCCCACCTCATAGACGATCGTGGGTACGAAGACGGACGACGCCAGCGAACGGAGGGTGAACCGGCTCCCTCCGTCGACACTCACGCAATTATCTAAACCGTCGAGGAACAGAGACGGAACACCAGTGCCGTCAGGATCACAGCGGCACCCACTCCGGCCCGGTCACGTGCTCGAGCGCGCCGCCGGTGTCCCGTCGCCGCTGCGCCGAAGTGAGTACGCCGCCTCGACCCGGCGGGCGGCCTGCGCCGGCGAGCGCCGTGGTCACGCCAGCTGAGCGTTGGTGAGGGTGGCGACGTCGGCGTCAGTGAGCGGGACATCGACCGCCGCGATGTTCTCCTCCAGGTGCGCCACGCTGCTGGTACCCGGGATCAGCAGCATCGTCGGCGAGCGGTGCAGCATCCAGGCGAGCGCGACCTGGTGCGGCGTGACCCCGTACCGTTGAGCGATCTCGGTCACCGGGCCGTCGCCCAGCTCCCGGATCGGTCCCCACGGGATGAAGACGAGCTCTTCCTGCTCGCACAGGTCGACGAGAGGCTCGGACGTGCGGTCGACGATGTTGTACTTGTTCTGGATCGAGACGATCGGCGTGACCTGGAGCGCCTCACGGACCTGCTCCTCGGTGACATTGGACAGTCCGATGTGGCGGATCTTGCCCTGCTCCTGGAGCTGCACAAGCGCGCCCACGGATTCGGCGATCGGTACCTCCGGGTCCGGCCGATGGAACTGGAACAGGGGGATCTGCTCCAGGCGCAGCCGGCGCAGGCTGCCCTCGCACTCGGCGATCAGGTGCTCGGGGCGGCCGTTGGGCACCCACTGGCCGGGGCCCGGCCGCACCTGGCCCGCCTTGGTCGCGATCACCAGGTCGTCCGGATACGGGTACAGGGCCTCGGCGATCAGCTCCTCGCTGACGTGCGGCCCGTACGAGTTCGCCGTGTCGATGAAGTTGACCCCGAGCTCGACCGCCCGCCGCAGCACGGCGATGGCGGCGTCATGGTCACGCGGCGGACCCCAGATCCCCTCGCCGGTGATCCGCATGGCCCCGAAACCCATCCGGTTGACGGTCAGGTCACCAAGCCCGATCGTCCCAGCCTTAGACGCGTTCGTCACGCCGCCGAGCCTAGCGGCGTGCCCGCTCGGCGGGACACGGTTCTGGTGTATGCGGGCAATCGGGGTGAGGCGTTTCGTCCCGGCTCGGGGGCCCGGGTGCCGCACAGTGATCACGCATCAGCGGCGACGCGCTCTCCCGAGGCCTTGTGACCATCGAGGCCCACGGGGTTTCTGTAGCCATCGAAAGCTGCAATGATGGCCGGGAAGTCCGCGAGCCGGGAGGTCACGATGCCGTCAGCGGTCATTCATCATCCGCGGGTCGCCTGGGACGCCGCGCTCACCCTGGTCAGGGCCGCCCAGGCCGACGACGTCACCGCCTCGTGGTGCCGGGACTGGGTCGCTGAGCTCCTCGGCGCGGAGAGCGCGGCCGCCTTCCTGGCCACGCGGCGCCGGCTCGGGGACGCGGCCGCGGCCAGGAACGAGGTCCAGGTGCAGGAGGGCCTGTGGCGGGTGAGGATCCAGGACGCCCTGAGCGTCCGGCCCGGCCTGGCCGAGCCGCTGCTCGACCGGGTGGCCGATACCCGGGTGCGCCTCGCCTGAGGTCGTGAGACCCGGGGCGTGACCATCGCACGGACCCGCCCGCCTGCGCACCCGTCGGGTAGCCTGAGCCGGTTGCCCGCCCCGGCGGCTCATCGCCCCCTGCGGGCAGCTGTGCCGCGAGCTTCGACGAGGTGCCCATGACGAACGCGACGCGCACCGCGGACCTCCCGCGAACCGGCGTTCTCGCCTCCGCTCGCGCCTTCCTCGGCGCGGGGGCGGTGGTCGGGGCGGCGACCGTGGCCATGAACGCGTTGGCGTTCGTGGTTCCCCTGCTGGCCGCGCGCCTGCTGACCGCGGAGGATCTGGGGGCGCTGAGCGCCCTGCTCGCCGTGGGGGCGATCGCCGCGACGGTCGGCGTCGGCCTGCAGACCGCGTTGGCCGTCCGGTGGGCGAAGCAGGACACCGTGTGGGGCGCGGGCCGGGTCTCGCTGCAGGCCGCCGGGGTCACCACCGGCATCCTTCTCGTCGCGGTGCCGATCCTGTCCGCGAACCTCGACCTTCCCGCGGTGCAACCGCTGCTGCTGGCCCTGCTCACCTTCCCCGTGGTCCTCGCCGGCCGCTGGCTGGGTGAGATGCAGGGGCGGCGGCGCTACAGGCGCCTCGCCGGAGGTCTGGTGCTGCTGAGCGCAGGCCGCTTCGGCGGGATCATGATCGCGCTGGTGGCCGGGGCGGGCGTCACCGGCTCGCTCGCGGTCGGGGCCCTGGGCGCGTTCGCAGCGATCGTCGCCATCGCCGCGCTCTGCGGCCACGGGCCGCGGGTGATCCGCGACCGGGTCGTCGCCCGCTGGAACCGAGTCGCCCGCGGGAACGGAGTCGCCCGCGGGAACGGAGTCGCCCGCGGGAACGGAGTCATCCGCGGGAACGGAGTCATCCGCGGGAATGGGCGGGCCGGCCGCGGGAGCGGAGGGGCGACCGCCGCCGCATCGAACGGACCGGAGCCCGCCCGGGTCAGCGGACGCGAGGTGCTGCGGGCCAGCGCGGCGACGATCGCGATGCTGGCCGTCTCGTACGCCGATCTCGTCCTGGCCCGGGCGCTGCTGTCGGCCGCGGAGTCGGGCGCCTACGCGGTCGGCTCGGTGCTGACCAAGGGGGCGATCTGGGCGCCGGCCGCGGTCACCGTGCTCGCGCTGCCGGCGTTCGCGCAGGCCCGTCGCCACGCGGTGCGCATCACCCTGCTCTGTACGGCGGCGTCCGGAGTCATCCTCGTGACGGCCGCCGCGCTCTTCGGCGAGCTTGCGATCGCCCTGGCGTCGGCGGGCAAGGACGGCTACCAGTGGCTGGCCCCCTACGCGTACGGCTTCGGTACCGTCGGCGCGCTCTACGCCCTCGTCTACGTCTTCGTCAACGCCGAGATCGCGGCCATGGCCCGCCGCCCCGCGCTGGGGTTGTGGGTGGGCCTGGTCGGCATCGTCACCGCCGCCGCGATCACTCGTCCGTCCACCGTGGACGGTGTGCTGACTCTGTCGCTCGCCACCGCCGCGGTGACCACGCTCATCATGGCGCTGACCTACCTGGTCCGCCGCCGTCGCCTGACCCCACCCGTCCAGCCCGACGGTTCCAAGCCGAGCGCCTGAAACCGCCTTGGGTGACCACGGCCCGCCTGCTAGCGTCTTTAGCAAGACGTACGTACGGTTTGTTTTTGGAGCGTCACCATGTGGGACCCGGACGCCTACCTGAGGTTCGCCGACGAGCGGTCACGACCGTTCTTCGACCTGCTCGCGCGGGTGCCAGCCACCGACCCGGCCACGGTGGTCGACCTCGGCTGTGGCCCCGGCACGCTGACGCTCCACCTTCGCCAGCGCTGGCCCGCCGCCACCATCCACGGCCTGGACTCCTCACCCGAGATGATCGCCGCCGCCCGGGCCCAGCCGAACGCGTCGGCCGTACGGTTCGCGGTCGGCGACGTCCGGGACTGGCACCCCACTCCCGACGTTGGCGTGGTGATCGCCAACGCCGTCCTGCAGTGGGTGGCCGGCCACGAGGCCCTGCTGGCGCGGTGGGCCGACGAGCTACCGGCCGGCGCCACACTCGCCTTCCAGGTGCCAGGCAACTTCGATGCCCCGTCCCACGTCGCGGTCCGGGAGGTCGCCGGGCTGCCCGCCTGGCGCGACCGGCTCGCGGGCGCGCTGCGCGGGATGGACGCCGTGCTCTCCGCCGTGGGCTACGCGGAGCTGCTCGCCCGCCACGGCCTCGCCATCGACGCCTGGGAGACCATCTACCTGCACGAGCTGACGGCCGACGGGGACGACCATCCCGTGGTGCGTTGGATGGACGGAACCGCCCTGCGCCCCGTCCGGTCCGCGCTCGACGACGCCGAGTTCGCGGCCTTCCGGGCCGAGCTCAACCCCCGCCTGGCCGCCGCCTACCCCGTCCACAATGGACGAGTCTGGTTCCCGTTCCGCCGCATCTTCGTGGTCGCCCGGCGCTGACCAGCGACCGGGCCCGGCCCGATCCGGCCCGGCCGCCTGAGCCAGGTATTCGGCCACCTAAGCCAGGTACTCGGCCACCTGAGCCAGGTACTCGGCCGCCCAAGCCAGGTACTCGGCCGCCCAAGCCAGGTAGTGGTGCCCGCCGTCAGATCCGGATCGCGGTTCCCGGCCGCTTCACCGCGTGCGGCTCGAGCGTCCGGTGCACCACGGTCAGGTCCTGGTCGCCGAACCCGCGGGCGGCGGCCCGCTGCCATTCCTCGGCCAGACCGGCGAGGGCGACGAACTGGTCCTCGTGGGCGACCTGCTGCGCGAGCTGCACATCCTTGAGCGCGAGGTCGAGGCTGAACTGCGGCTCGTACTCGCCCCGACTCAGCCGCTGCAGCTTTGCCTGCTGCCACGGCGAGGCCACGGGATTGTCGGCGAACAGGTCCAGGACCGCCTCGGTCGGCAGCCCCAGCCGCTCGGCCACCGCCATTGAGGAGACGACCGCCTCCGAGGCGAACGCGAGCCAGGTGTCGTTGACGAGCTTCAACCGCGTCCCCGTCCCGACCGGTTCGGTCCAGATGGTCCGCCCCAGGGCGTTGAACAACCAGTTCAGCCGCGGCCGGGCTGCCTGGGGCCCGGAGGCGAGGATGATCAGCTCGCCCCGCTCCGCCAGCTCGGGGCTGCCCACCACCGGAGCATCGATGAAGGTCACATCCCGGCGCTGGGTCCGCACCAGGTCGACGAACTTGTCGGTCGCCGCCACCCCGACGCTGCTCATCTGCGCCCAGATCGCCTCCGGTCGCAGCGCCGCGAGCAGGCCCTGCTCCCGGGCGATCGACCCGACCGCCTGCGCATCGGAGACCATCGTGACGACGATCCCGGCCCGCAGCGCGGCGTCGGCGGCGGTGTCCGCGACCTCGGCCCCCGCCTCGGCCAGCTCCCGCGTGGCTTCCCGATGCCGGTTCCAGACGATCGTCGGGATCCCGGCCCCCAGCGCGCGCCGCGCTATCCGGCGCCCCATCTGCCCGAGGCCGAGCACCGCCACGGGTTCCCACGTTCCAGCCACGGCTCCCCCTTCGCGCACACGCCGGGCCGCTGTGCCGAGCGGCCCGGTCCGGCCGGGGGGCTCAGGCGAGCATAGCGTCGCCGGGTGGCCGCGGGGCCCGGATTCCGGCCAGCGGTGGGCCCGGCCCGGCCCGGGATCGTCGATCCTCCCGGGCCGCTCACCTGCCGCAAACCGTTTCACCGGCCCCGGACGGTTCGCCGGCCCCGAACCGCTCGCCGCACCGGACCGTTCACCGGCCCGGACCGCTTTCGGCGCACCGGACCGTTCACCGGGCCCGCATCGTTCATCCGGCGGGGATCCGGCCTAACCGGTAGGTTTCGGTGCGTGACCGTCAAGCGAGGTCAACAGCTCCCCACCGGCCGCCGGGGTCGACACGCCCGCCGACCGTCGCTGCTGGCCCGAGCGGTGCCCGCGATCGTCACCGCCGCCGTGCTGGGGTTGGGTGCCTGGGGCGGGCTGGCGCTCCGTAACTCCGCGACCATGGCCGCCGCCCCCGCCGAGGCCGACCGTGGGGTGGCGTCGCCGACCCCGACGCTCGAGGCGACCGACGGGGCCGCGTCCCCGACCGCCAGCCCGACGGCGACCCAGACCCCGACGCCCGCGCCGACCACGCCCCCGCCACCCACCAGCGAACCGCCGGCGACGACGACCCCGCCGCCCCAGCCGCCGGCGCCACCCCCGCCGGGGTCCGAGAACGAGGCGTACGAGCTGCAGGTCGTGGACCTCGTCAACGCGGAGCGGGCCGCGGCGGGCTGCGCGCCGATGACGGTCGACAGCCACTTGGTCGCCGCGGCCCGGGCCCACTCGGCCGACATGGCCGCGCGGGACTACTTCGACCACACCACCCCCGAGGGCGTCACGTTCAGCCAGCGGATCGAGCAGGCCGGCTTCGCCTGGTCGCTCGCGGCCGAGAACATCGCGTACGGGTACCGGGACCCGGAGTCGGTCATGCGGGGGTGGATGAACAGCGACGGCCACCGCAAGAACATCCTCAACTGCCGCCTGACCCACATCGGGGTCGGCCTGGCCTACGGCCCCAACAACCGTCCTTACTGGACACAGGACTTCGCCACCCCGCGCTGACCCGGCTCGGCCGGGGCCCGGGTGGGCGCCCCGGGCCGGCCCGGTGGCGTCCGGCGAACGGCCCCGGCCGGAACCGCCTCAGCGGGCCTCGACCCAGGCGGCGTGGAGGCGGGCGTAGACCGTGCCGGTCTGGGCCACCAGCTCGCTGTGGGGGCCGCGCTGCACGATCTTGCCCCGATCGAAGACGATGATCTCGTCGGCGGCCTGGGCGGTGGAGAGGCGGTGGGCGATCGCAACCGTCGTCCGGCCGCGGGTGACGGCCTCGAGCGCCCGCTGCAGCCGGACCTCGGTGGCGGGGTCGACGGCGGACGTCGCCTCGTCGAGCACCAGCAGGTCGGGGTCGGCGACGTGGGCCCGGACGAGGGCCACGAGCTGACGCTCGCCCACCGACAGCGCCTCCCCGCGCTCGCCCACCGGCGTGGCCAGCCCGTGCGGTAGCGACTGCACCCAGTCCGCCAGCCCCAGCTCGGCGAACGCGTCGAGCAGCGCGTCGTCGGACAGCGCCGGGTCGGCGAAGCGGACGTTCTCGGCGATCGTGGTGTCGAAGAGGAAGCCGTCCTGCGGGACGAGTACCACCCGCCGGCGCAACGAGGCGAACCGCACCTCGGGAAGCGGGACGCCGGAGAGGCGGACCGTACCGTCGGTGGGGTCCATCAGGCGGGTGAGCAGCTTCGCGAACGTGGTCTTGCCGGAACCGGTCTCGCCGACCACGGCGACCCGCGTGCGCGGCGCGATACGAATGTCCACATCGGACAGTACGGTCGGACCGTCCGGGTAGGCGAAGCTGACGTGCGAGAACTCGATCGACACCGGTCCGGGCGGCAGGTCCCGGCCGTGCTCGCCCGGATCCCGGACGTCCGGTGAGATGTCGAGCACGTCGAGCACCCGCCGCCACCCGGCCACGGCGTTCTGCGCCTCGTTGAACACGTCGGTGGCCACCTGCACCGGTTGCACGAACAGCTGGACCAGTAGCAGGAACGCGGTCAGCTCGCCCACCTGCAGGCCGCCGTCCACACCGAGCAGCGTGCCGACCACCACGACCCCGGCCATGGCCAGCCCGGCGGCGATCTCGCCGATCGAGTAGGCGCTGACGCTGATGCGCATGCCCCGCATCTGGGCGGCGCGGGCGCGGTCGATCGCCTCGTCGAGGCGCCGGGCGCTACGGCCGGCGACGCCATAGGCCCGGATCACGTCGGCGCCGACCACGGTCTCCGCGACCGCTGCCAGCATCGCGGCGACCCGTTCGCGCACCTGCAGGAACGCCCGGGCCAGGCGGCGCTGCAGCAGCCGCACGATGACCACCATCGGCAGGAACGAGGCGTAGACCACGAGGGCGAGCTGCCACGAGTAGGCGAACATCACCACGCTCGTGACCACGATCTGCGCGCTGCTGACCAGCAGCGTGATCCCGCCGTGCTGCAGGAACTGCGTGATCTGGTCGACGTCGGAGGTGACCCGCGAGGTCAGCGCCCCACGCCGCTCACCTTGCTGGTGCAGCATCGACAGATCGTGAATGTGCCGGAACGTGCGCGTGCGGACGGTGGCCAGCGCGGACTCGGTGGCGGTGAACAGCCGCCGCATCATCAGCGACTGCGCGAGGGTGGTGACGGCGAGCACGGCCAGGGCGATCGCGACCGTGCCGAGCACGACACCGCTGTCCGGGCCGCCCGGGGCTCGCAGGCCCCGGTCGATGACCTGTTGCACCGCGACGGGGACCGCGACCCGGCCGACCATGGCGACCAGCGCGAGCCCCAGCGTCCCGGCCAGGCCCGTGCGCAGCTCGGGCGAGAGCGCGAGCCCGCGGCGGACCGTGCGCAGCGCGCCCGGCGTCCGAGGATCGCTCATGACACCGCCTTGGTCCGTCCGACGTCGTCGACGATCTCGTCCACCCGGGCCGAATCGTCCCCTCGGGCCGGGTCCTCGTCGGGCGTCTCGGCGCCGAGATCGGGGGACTGGTCGTCCTCGGTGGCCAGGGCCTGCTCGCGTTCGGCATCGGCCCTCTCGTAGGCGGTGACCAGCTCGGCGTAGGCCGGGACGGTCGCCAGCAGCTCCTCGTGCGGACCGCGGGCCACGACGCGGCCATTCTCGAGGAACACCACCTCGTCGGCCAGGGCGATCGTCGCCCGGCGGTAGGCGACCACCAGGATCGTGGGCACCGGGGCCGCGGATCCATTGTCCTGAGTGGACAGCGAGGCCTGACGCAGCCCGCTCAGGATCGCGGCCTCGACCCGGGGATCGACGGCGCTCGTCGCGTCGTCCAGCACGAGCAGCCGCGGCGCCCCGGCCAGGGCGCGCGCGAGCGTGAGCCGCTGGCGCTGCCCGCCCGACAGCGACGTCCCGCGCTCGCCGAGCGGGGTCGACAGCCCCGCGGGCAGGCGTTTGACGAACCCGTCGGCCTGGGCCAGCTGCAGCGCCCGCCACACCCGATCGTCGTCGATGCCCTCGCGGTCGAGGGCCACGTTGCCCCGCACCGTGTCGTCGAAGACGAACGGGACCTGGGGCACCAGGGCCACCGTGCGGGCCAGCTCCGCCGCGGAGAGCGTCCGGATGTCGACGCCGTCGAGGGTGACCGTCCCCGACGTCGGGTCGAACAGGCGCGCCGCCAGCGCGGCGATCGTGGACTTGCCCGACCCGGTGGGGCCGACCAGGGCCACCGTCCGACCGGCCGGAACCTCGAACGACACCCCGTTCACCGCGTCGAGCCCGGGACCGGCCGGCGCGCCCGGGGGCGGTTCGTAGGCGTACCGCACGTCGTGGAAGGCAAGCGCGACGGGGGCGCCGGCCGGCGCCGGCAGCGCCGCCCGGCCGTACGGCATGTCCCCGGTGGCCGCGAGCACGGCCCGCACCCGGTCCCACCCGGCCACGCTGCGGGGAATCTCCGTCAGCGTCCAGCCGATCGACCGGATGGGCACGGCCAGCATGGCGAACAGGAACGAGACACTGAAGATCTCCTCGACGCTCGCCGCGCCCTGCCGCAGGCGGACGAGGCCCACGACCAGGACAAGGAGAGTGCCGAGGTTCGGCAGCGCCTCGATCAACGGATCGAACACACCCCGGACCCGGCCCACCTCGACCATGGCGTCACGCAACTGCCGCGTCCGGGCGGCGAACCGGTCGGTCTCGGCAGCCTCGCGGCCCATGGTCTTGACCACCAGCGCGCCGTCGAAGCTCTCGTGAGCCACCGCGCTCACCTGCGCCCGCAGAGCCTGCGCCCGGGCGATGCGTGGAGCCATCCGGCGGGAGAACACGGCATTGAGCCCGAACAGCATCGGGAACAGCGCCACCGCGACCAGGCCGAAAGCCCAGTCGACCAGGAACAGGCCGCCGATCGCCACGACGAGCATGAAGAGCGTGCCGACCGCGAGGGGCACCGCGGCGAAGACCGCCCACAGCGCCTCCACGTCGGAGCTCGCGTTTGACAGCAGGGTCCCGGTGGCGTGGCGGCGGTGCCAGGACAGGGGCAGGGCCAGGTATCGCCGGACGATCCGGCGCCGGTACTCCGCCGTGAGCCGGAACTGGGTCGCGGCGGCGCCCAACCGGCGGGCGGCCAGCCCGACGATCCGCAGCACCGCCACCGCCATGATCACGGCGAAGCCGACGGCGAGCGCCGCCGGCGCGACGAAGCCTCGATCGAGCGCCGGCACCACGGTCCGGCCGACCACCTGCCCGACCACGAAGGCGGTCCCGACACTGAGCCCGCCGTAGAGGGCGGCGCCGACCACGCCGATGGTGAACATTGACGGCTGTTCCCGGATGCCGCGACCGAGGATCGACAGGCCGCGCCGGAACACCCCCAAGCGGGTGTCGGCGGTGCGGGTTTCGGGCGCCCACGCCGTCGCGCTGACCAACCGCACCTCCCCGCCGTTCGCCGTGTCGATGCTACGCCCGGCGGCCGACACCGGTCCTTACCGTCCCAACGACCGATCCGTGCCGCGCCAACGACGGGTCCTACCGCTTCGGCGACGGGCCCGTACCGCCCCGACGGCCCGCGCCGGTCACGCTTGCGGGGGAATCGACGGGTGAATCCCACCGAGAAATTTCGCAGGGGAAATTTCCCCAGGGAAGATTTCCCCGGGAAATCGACGGACAGCGCGCGGCGGCCGACGAACACGCGCCGGTCCTGTGGGCATACGACCGCTTATGGTCGAACAAGGGGGATTGATCGGGATCTAGCTAGGCAAGTCGGGCGAAGGTGTAGGGGGATATGCGAGGATCATGACGGTCGCTGCGACTACCTCACCCCCTGAGTTAGCCGCACCGTAATCCCAACGTAACGTTGGGTGGTTAGGAAGACCCTCATCGGTTAGGATTCACCCATCGAACATCGTTTACCGGGCTGGCCCAGGAGTGGGGGTTTCAGGCGGTGGGCGGCCCGGTCCGGAGCTGTATTCCCGGCGTTGGGGTGGCAGCGGGCCGGCGGGCTCGACCGAGCGCGCCGGACTGACTACGGGAGGACGTTTATGGCCCGCAGGTCGCTCGTGGTGGTCGCCAATCGATTGCCCGTGGACCACACCGTCGAGGAGGACGGCAGCATCACCTGGTCGCGCAGCCCTGGCGGTCTGGTCAGCGCACTGCATCCGGTGTTGCGCGACCGCCAGGGCACCTGGATCGGCTGGTCGGGAGCCATCGACTCAGCCCCGTACGTGCCGGACATGGACGGCATCCGCATGCGCTCGGTCCCTCTGTCCAGCACCGAGTACGAGGACTACTACGAGGGGTACAGCAACGGGACGCTCTGGCCGCTCTACCACGACGCGGTCGAGACGCCCGCCTTCCACCGTCGCTGGTGGGAGGCCTACGAGCGGGTCAACCGACGGTTCGCCCAGGCGACCGCCGACTACGCCGAGCGCAACGCGATGGTCTGGGTCCAGGACTACCACCTGCAGCTGGTGCCCGCGATGCTGCGCGCGCTGCGCCCCGACCTGCGCATCGGGTTCTTCATGCACATCCCGTTCCCGCCCGCCGAGCTGTTCATGCAGCTCCCCCGCCGGACCGAGCTGCTGCGGGGCATGCTCGGCGCGGACCTGGTGGGTTTCCAGACCACCGCTGGCGCGGAGAACTTCATCCGCATCGCCTGCCGCCTGCTCGGCCTCACGGCGACGCCCAACTCCGCCGGCGGCGGCTGCATCGAGGTCGACGGTCGTACGGTCAGCGTGGGCGCGTTCCCGATATCGATCGACGTGGCCGAGATGGAGGCGCTGGCCCGTCGGCCCGACGTGATCGAACGGGCGGCCAACCTGCGCGCCGACCTCGGCGACCCGGCGAAGGTCATCCTCGGCGTCGACCGCCTGGACTACACCAAGGGGATCGAGCACCGGATCAAGGCCTTCCGCGAGCTGCTGATGGACGGCCGCGTCAAGGTGGAGGAGACGGTCATGGTGCAGGTGGCCGTGCCCAGCCGCGAGCGGGTCGAGCAGTACAAGGTGCTGCGGGACAAGGTCGAGCGGGAGGTCGGCCGCATCAACGGCGAGTTCGGCCGGGTCGGGGTGCCGGTCGTGCACTACCTCAACCAGTCGTTCGACCGGACGGAGGTGGCGGCGCTCTACCTCGCGGCCGACGTGCTGACCGTGACCGCGCTGCGGGACGGCATGAACCTCGTGGCCAAGGAGTACGTCGCCGCCCGCACCGACAACGGCGGCGCGCTCGTGCTGAGCGAGTTCACCGGGGCCGCGGCCGAGCTCACCGAGGCCTACCTGGTCAACCCGCACGACCTCGAGGGCGTCAAGGACGCGATCGTGCGCGCGCTCGAGGCACCGCCGGCCGAGAACCGGGCGCGCATGCGCGCGATGCGCCGCCACGTCCGCACCCACGACGTGGGGGCCTGGGCCCGGTCCTACCTGCGGGCCCTGTCGGCCCCGGGTCAGCCCGGGCGCGCGGGTGAGCCGGCACCCGTCCGGTAGGCCGCCCGGTCGGGGCCGCCGTCCGACCGTCAGACCCGTTCGCCGCTGACCGCCGTCCGGTCGGGACCGTTGTACGGTCGGGACCGCCGCCGGCGGTGACCGGCGTCGCCTCGCGGAAACGTTCGGCCGCCAGGCGTCCGGTCGTGACAGACGTCTCCCTGGAAAGACGTCGTCGGGAGGGATCTTGCCTGACCCGGGCCGCCTCCGGGATGCTCTCCGGCCGGAGGTTGTTGCCCGCCCGGGTTTTCCGTACTCTCGGGTAACCCAGGCACGCGCGTGACCGCGGTCACCCGCGCCCCGAACGACGGAGGCTGGCGCCCATGAGCAAGCCACTGCACCTGCCCTACAAGTCCATCCCGGACATGTTCCTGCAGCGGGTCGCCGCGTCCCCGGCGGCCAAAGCGTTCGCTTCGCCGGGTCCGGACGGACCGGTGTGGCTCACGTGGAAGGAGGTCGGCGACCGGGCGACGGCCATCGCCGCCGGTCTGCACGCGCTCGGGGTGAAGCCTGAGGACGGGGTGGCCATCGCCTCCTCCACCCGGATCGAGTGGGTGCTGGCCGACCTCGGGATCATGTGCGCCGGCGCGGCCACGACCACCATCTACCCGACGACCGAGGCGAAGGACGCGGTCTACATCCTGTCCGACTCCGGCGCGAAGGTGCTGATCGCCGAGAACGCGGACCAGGTGGCGAAGACGGCCGGCGCGTCGCTGCCGGCGTTGACGCACATCGTGGTGATCGACGGGCCCGCGCCGACCGCCGACGTACCTGTGCTCACGCTGGCCGAGCTCGAGGAGAAGGGCCGTTCCCTGCTGGCCGCCGACCCGGATCTGGTGAACCGGATCGCCGCCGGGGTCAAGCCCGACCACCTCGCGACGATCATGTACACCTCCGGCACGACGGGCCGGCCCAAGGGCGTCGAGCTGCTGCACGCGAGCTGGGTGTGGGAGGGCATGGCCCAGGCCGAGCTGGGCATGCTGCGCCCCGACGACCTGCAGTACCTGTGGCTGCCGCTGTCGCACTCGTTCGGCAAGACGATCCTGGCCGGCGCCATCGCCATCCCCATACCGACCTACGTCGACGGCCGCATCGACAAGATCGCGGAGAACCTGCCCAAGCTGCAGCCGACGATCATGTGCGCCGCGCCCCGCATCTTCGAGAAGCTGTACAACGCCATCAACACGGCGATGCGCGACGCCGGCGGCGCGAAGTACAAGATCTTCAAGTGGTCGTTCAAGGTCGGCCGGGAGGCGTACCAGCGGGAGCTGGCCGGCAAGCGGGTCGGCGGGCTGCTCGCGTTCAAGCGGCGGCTGGCCGACAAGCTCGTCTTCAGCAAGCTGCGGGCCCGGCTCGGTGGGCGCTTCCGGGTGCTGATCTCCGGCTCGGCGCCGCTCAACAAGGACATCGCCGAGTTCTTCCACATCGCCGGCATGACCATCTACGAGGGGTACGGCCTGACCGAGACCTCGGCGGGCTCCTTCCTCAACCGGGAGAACAAGTTCCGCTTCGGCACGGTCGGGGTCCCGCTCGGCGACCTCGAGGTACGCATCGACGAGGACGGCGAGATCCTGCTGCGCGGCGTCCCGGTCATGCGGGGCTACCGCAACCTCCCCGAGGAGACCGCCCGGGTCTTCACCGAGGACGGGTTCTTCCGCACCGGTGACATCGGGGAGATCGACGCCGACGGCTTCCTGAAGATCACCGACCGGAAGAAGGACCTGTTCAAGACCTCGGGTGGCAAGTACATCGCGCCGAGCCACATCGAGGGGATGTTCAAGGCGATCTGCCCGTACGTCGGCCAAGTCGTGGTGATCGGCCAGGCCCGCAACTACGTCACGATGCTGGTCACCATCGACCCCGACGTGGCGACCAAGCTCGCCGCGGCCGAGGGCCCCTTCCGCGGCAAGTCGTACGCCGAGATCGCCGCGTCACCGGAGATGCACGCGATGATCGAGGCGGCGGTGAAGGAGCTCAACAGCAAGCTGAACCGCTGGGAGACGGTCAAGAAGTTCACCATCCTCCCGCGCGACCTCTCGATCGAGACCGGCGAGCTCACCCCGTCGCTCAAGGTCAAGCGTCGGACCGTGGAGGAGAACTTCGCCACCGAGATCGAGCGGATGTACGAGGGCGCCCTCGCCGAGGTCGTCTGACGCCCGGTGCCCCTCCCCTTCGCGTCGATCCCTACCCGTCCCCTTCGCGTTGATCTAGGGCTCAGGGTGGTGAGTTGATCTTCAACCACCACTCTATGCCCTAGATCAACGCCGTTTTCGGCGCCGTCAACGGCGTTTCGTCGCGGGCGGGTGCAGGCGACTCGGGCGGGTGCAGGCGACTCGGGCGGGTGCAGGCGACTCGGGCGGGGTCAGGCGACGAGCGACGGCGGAGTCCACGAGGCCGGGCGGGCCCGGGTGAGGTCTGCGTGCGCGGCGGCCAGCCGGCGTACGGCCTCGATCAGGTCGGGCCCGGGCAGCGTGAACGGCAGCCGGATGAAGCGCTCCAACGTGCCCGTGACGCCGAAGAGCGAGCCGGGTGCGACCCGCACGCCGTGCTCGTGCGCCGCCTGGGCCAGCGCGGTGGAGACCGGCGCATCGAGCTCCACCCACAGGCTCATCCCGCCGCGCGGCGGGGTGAAGCTCCACTGGGGCAGCTGCTGGCGCAGCGCGCCGACCAGCACGTCCCGGCGCTCGCGCAGCTCCCGCTGGCGGGCCGCGATGACCTCGCTGGCCCGGTCGAGCAGGGCGGCGGCGACGAGCTGGTCCAGCACCGCCCCGGACATGTCGACCGTGACGCGCAGCGCCGACAGGCGCGCGATGACCGGCGTGGCCGCCCGGATCCACCCCACCCGCAGGCCGCCCCAGTAGGGCTTGCTCATGCCGCCCACGGTCAGCACGCGGGCATGGGCGTCGAAGCTCGCCACCGGCGGCGGCGCGACCTCCGCGGCGTCGTCGTCCGGCTCGTCCAGGCGAAGGTCCACAAAGGACTCATCGACGATGAGATCGGTGCCGGCCCGGTGGGCGACGGCCGGCAGGAGCGAGCGCAGCCGGGGCGGCATCACGTGACCGGTCGGGTTCTGGAACTCGGGGATCAGGTACGCCACCGTCGGCCGGGTCGCCCGCAGCTCGGCGAGCAGCAGCTCCTCCTCCCACCCGCCGACCGGGTCGAGGTTGCTCGTCACCACGCGTGTCCGGTGGGCGCGCAGCGCGGCGAGCACGTTCGGGTAGGTCGGCGACTCGACAAGCACGGCCTGCCCGGGCGCGACCAGCAGCCGCAGGATCAGGTCCACCGCCTGCTGGACGCCGGTGGTGACGAGGATCTGGTCCGGGCTGGTCGGCAGGCCCCGAGCGGTGAAGGCGGCCGCGATGCGCTCGCGCAGGGCCGGGATGCCGGTGGGGTGGTATCCGGCGCCGGTGGTGTAGCGCGGCAGCTCGGCCGTCGCCTCGGCGACCGCCTGGGCGAACTGGGCGGGCGCCGGCGGGGCGGCACAGCCGAGGTCGATCATGTCGTCGGCGTCCTCCGGCGTCCACAGCCCGCCCGAGCCGACGCGCTGCCCGCCCGGGATGGCCGTGAAGCTGCCCGAGCCCCGGCGGCTGGTGAGGTGGCCCGTCTCCCGCAGCTCGCGGTAGGCGGCGGTCACGGTGGTCCGGCTGACGCCCAGGGCCTCGGCAAGCTCCCGCTCGGCGGGCAGCCGTACGCCGATCGGTATCCGCCCGTCCCGCAGCAGGCCGCGGATCGCCCCGGCGAGCGCCACGTACTCCGGTCGACGCCGGCCGGGCCCGGCCGTCCGGTTGGTCCGCCAGTGATCGAGCAGTCGCACCAAGTGGCCTGCTCTCATCGCGTTGACCAAGGCCAGTCACCCCGAATTGGCTCTTTCACGGCCAAAAACTGGCCTTCATAGTGACAGCCATGGCAGCAACTGGCAAGGACGACTACGGTCCGGTCCCGATCCGCATCCGCCCGGTGGCCCGGCTGGTCAATCTCTATATCGGCCTGTGTGCGTACGGGCTCAGCATGGCGCTCATGGTCGAGTCCCACCTCGGCAACATGCCGTGGGACGTCTTCCACCAGGGGATCGCCCGCGTCACCGGACTGTCGTTCGGGACGGTCGTGATCGCCGTCGGCGCGATCGTCCTGCTGCTGTGGATCCCGCTGCGTCAGCGCCCCGGCCTGGGGACCGTGTCCAATGTGATCGTCATCGGCCTGGCGACCGACGCCGCGCTGTTCCTGCTGCCGACGCCGTCCGCGCTGTGGGCCCGCGCCCTTTTCCTGGCCGCCGGGGTGCTCCTCAACGCCGTGGCGACCGGGCTCTACGTCGGCGCCCGGCTCGGTCCCGGTCCGCGCGACGGGCTGATGACCGGGCTCGCCGCACGGGGCTACTCGATCCGCCTGGTCCGCACCGGCATCGAGGTGAGCGTCGTCCTCATCGGCTTCCTGCTCGGCGGCACGCTCGGCGTGGGCACGATCGTCTACGCCCTGGCCATCGGTCCGCTCGTGCACGTCACCCTGCCGCTGTTCACGGTCCGCGTGACCCCGCCCGCCATGGGAACGAACCCCGCCACCGCCAACCCGTGACGAGTTCCCCACCACCCACGCGTTCACCCGGGGGCCGCACACCGTGCGGCCCCCGGGGCTTCGGCGCCGGGAGTCTTCGTTGTAAGAGGAATCTTCGTTATAGGGGAATATTCGTTACAGTGGCGACTGCCGTGGTGGCCGTGGGCGACCGGGGAGATCTTCTCCGATGCCCGCCTGAGCCTGGGGGTGCCGAGTGGCGGAGCGTACCGGAGCCGGGCTGGCGTTCGCCGCCGCGCTGCTGGTGCTGGCGGCCGGATGCGCGCCCCGTCCGCCCGTCCGTCAGATGGCGCCGCCCGCCGGTGACGTCGTGTCGTCCGTCGAATCGCCGCATGGCACCCGGCTGACCCTGCGCGTATCCGGCGTCCCTGGGGACGAGATCAAGCGCGAGGGGCGGTGTTGGCACCTCAGCGAGACGGACGGCGCCCACCTGCAGACGGTCTCGGCCTGCACCACCGACGACACGACGTCGGTCAACACTGTCTTGGGTGCGATGGTGGTCGTGACCACCTGCCGATCGGCGACCGTGGCGGTCGGCCGCGATGCGGAGAGCCTCACCGACGTCGTGCCCGCGGGTCGGGGCATGCTGCTCCTGCCCCCGTCGTGGACGACGGATCCCCCGTCCTCGGTGACGGTCGCCTGCGTCGACGATGACGGCCAGATCGGCCCCCGACCGCCATCGCCGTCCCCGCGACGCGCTGACGGCCGGCGGTCGCGGGGAGACCACTGCCCGGTCCGGCGTCAGCGCACGGGGTAGCCGGCGGCCCGCAGGGATTCCTTGACCTGACCGATCGTTATCTCTCCAAAGTGGAACACGCTCGCCGCGAGCACGGCGTCCGCGCCCGCGGCGACGGCCGGCGCGAAGTGCTCGACCGCGCCCGCCCCGCCGGAGGCGATCACCGGGACCGTGACCTCCCGGCGGATCGCGGAGATCAACGGCAGGTCGAAGCCGTCCTTGGTGCCGTCGCGATCCATCGAGTTCAGCAGGATCTCGCCGGCCCCGAGCTCGCAGGCCCGCACCGCCCACTCGATCGCGTCCAGGCCGGTACCCCGGCGGCCGCCGTGCGTGGTCACCTCGAAGCCGCTGGGCAGCCCGGGGGCGCGCCGCACATCCAGCGACAGCGTCAGCACCTGCCGACCGAAGCGGTCCGCGATCTCGGCCACGAGCTCCGGACGGGCGATCGCCGCGGTGTTCACCCCCACCTTGTCCGCCCCGGCCCGTAGCAACGTGTCCACATCGGACACCGACCGGACACCGCCGCCGACGGTGAGCGGGATGAACACCGTCTCGGCCGTCCGACGCACCACGTCCAGCATGGTCGCCCGGCCGTCGGCGGACGCGGTCACGTCGAGGAAGACCAGCTCGTCGGCGCCGGCCGCGTCGTAGGCGGCGCCGAGCTCCACCGGATCCCCCGCGTCGCGCAGGTTGGCGAAGTTGACCCCCTTCACCACCCGCCCGGCGTCCACGTCCAGGCAGGGGATCACCCGGACCGCGACCGTCATGCTCCCGTCTCCGCCGACGAGGGTGCCTCCGTGGTCGGCGACACCGAGCGCAGCGTCGCCAGGGCCTCGGCGACCGTGAACGCGCCGGCGTACAGGGCCTTGCCGGTGATCACGCCCTCCACCCCCAACGGCTCGAGCGCGGCGACCGCCCGGAGGTCGTCCAGCGTGGAGATGCCCCCGGACGCGATCACCGCCGCTGACGTCCGCGAGCAGACGTCGCGCAGGAGGTCGAGATTCGGGCCCCGCATCGTGCCGTCCTTGAGGATGTCGGTGACGACGTACCGCGCGCAGCCGGCCTTGTTGAGCCGCTCCAGCGTCTCGTACAGGTCGCCCCCGTCGCGGGTCCAGCCCCGGGCGGCCAGGGTGCGCCCCCGCACGTCCAGCCCGATCGCCACCCGGTCGCCGTACTCGCCCACGACCCGATCGCACCACTCCGGGTTCTCCAGCGCGGCGGTGCCGATGTTCACCCGCGCCGCCCCGGTGGCCAGGGCCCGGGACAGGGACTCGTCGTCCCGGATCCCGCCGGAGAGCTCGACCTTCACGTCGAGCCGGCCGATGACCTCGGCGAGCAGCTCGGCGTTGGAGCCCCGGC
>Ga0310830_100569_pt1 | contig 24594 bp, 22 predicted proteins | sample WT_ome_5_FD_201301 | JGI IMG/M metagenome (GOLD analysis project Ga0310830, IMG submission 201301) | Sorghum-adapted microbial communities enriched on wild type (WT) sorghum from Joint BioEnergy Institute, Emeryville, California, United... ...
GGTCCGACCCGGCCGAGCTGGACCGCCAGCTGACGCTCAACAAGCAGTACCCGGTCACCGGCGGCGTGCACTACACCGCGCACAGCATTCGCAACGACGTGCTGGGGGCGGTGACCCGCTACCGCGACGCCCACTACTACGCGCCCGCCCTGCCGGCGGTCATGCCGCACCTGCCGGCCAACCCGCCGCCCCAGCCAGTCATCAGCGAGGCCGTGGTGGACGACACCGGGCAGGTCACGCTGCGGTGGCAGGGCGAGGGCGCCACGTCGTACGCGATCTACCGCTACGGCGAGGGCGACGCGACCGCGGAGCTCGTCGCGACGGTGCGGGCGTCCGGGGAGGGCGAGCAGAGTGTGGTCGACGTGCCCGGCGGACCCGGGCCGTACGGCTACTGCGTCAGCGGTCTGGATCGTACGTGGAACGAGGGACCGGCCAGCGTCCCGGCGATGGTGGGCCAGGCGGCCGGGGTGGCGATGGGTGAGTGACGACCGCCGAGGACCGGGGCGGGGTCTTCCTGGATGTCGCCTCCGGGACCGGCTACCTCGAGGTGAGCCCGCATTGGCGACTGGGCGGCGAGATTGACGACCGCGTGTCCCGTAACCTCACCGCGTGGCTGTGCCGATGCTGGTGGTCGTGGGGTTGTCAGGCCTGGTCGTCGGGTCGTTCCTGGACGTCGGGATCTCCGGTCTGTCCCGCGCTGAGCGGCTCGTGTCATCGCGCTGTCCAGCCTGCGCCGAGCCGACCCAGCCCAGCCTGTCGGTCGTGACCTGGTTGGTGCGACGCGGCCGGTGCCCGGCGTGCCGCGGGTGGCTTCGCCTGCGTGGGCCGCTGCTCGAGGTGGGCACCGCGGTTGTCTTCATCGTGCTGTACGCCCGGCTCGCGGCGCTCGGTCAGCTCGCCGCCGCGCCCGCCTTCCTCACCTTCGCCGCCGTTGGCCTGGCACTGGCGCTGATCGATGCACAGACGCACCGGCTGCCCGACCGGCTGGTGCTTCCGTCCTATCCGGTGCTGGCTGCGTTGCTCGCCGGAGCGTCCGGGCTGCGCGCGGATTGGTGGTCGTTCGTGCGGGCGATCATCGGTGGCGCCGTGCTCTTCAGCTTCTTCCTCCTGGTGGTGCTCGCCTATCCGGCCGGCCTGGGATTCGGCGACGTCAAGTTCGCCGGCCTCGTCGGCGGCGTGCTCGCCTACCTGTCCTGGTCCGCGCTGATACTCGGCGTTTTCGCCGGCTTCCTGTTCGCCGCGATCGTCGGCGTCCTGCTCCTCGCGGCCGGCCGGGCCAGCGGCAGCACGCAGATGGCGTTCGGGCCGTTCATGGTCCTCGGTGCTCTGCTCGGCGTCATCGCCGCCGGGTAGGGCGTGACCACCATCGCGGCGATAACGATGTGTCACGGCGTCCCGGCGTCCCTGTGTCACGGCGTCCCTGTGTCACGGCGTCCCGGTGTCACGGCGTCCCGGTGTCACGGCGGACGAAGTAGCGACCCGGCGGGCGCGGAGTGGGCCCGAATGTAGTCGTCCACTCGAGTGTCCACTGGCGCCTGCTGAGCCAGGCGGTCGAGCATCTTCTCCACCTCGCGTTTGGCCGCGGCGATCTCGTGGCCGTCCGGGCGCTTCCACCACGGGGTGAGATTGATCTCGACTGGCCGTGCATTTCGGGCCACCACCACCGCCCGACCGAGCTTCATGGTGCGCAGGTCCTCGACGGTCAGGATCGGGCTGATCGAGTCCTCATGGCCGGCGTCGGTGACGCGCGGCGGTCGGCGTACGTCGCCGACGAGACGCGACATCTCCGCCAGGTCGTCCACGTTGCCGCCGCCGCCGAGAATGATCCGGTACGTCGCCGCGTCCCACAGGTTGCGGGTCGCCTTCTCGCCGAAGCGGTGCTTCATGGACGACAGGGACCGGACGTACACGTGGGTGGCGATCGACGACTTGGCGGTCAGGTACATGAACCGCGGCAGGGTGGACATCGGCATGATGCTGTCCGCCTCGTTGATCTCCACGGTGAGCGGGGGCTCGAGACGACGGCCGGGCATGGTCGCCGCGACCGCCATGGCTCGCCCGTAGATCGACTGGAGAAGGATGTGCATGCCTGGCGTAACCGGGTGGTCACCCTTGTCCTTGGCCAGCAGGTAGAGCGTGTTGCGGCCGGAGACGAACGAGGCCACGTCGAACACCTCGTCGGGGCCGCCCGAGAACTGGTCGAGTATCGGCCGGTTGTGCAGGAACCGTAGGCACTGGGACGCGGTCGCCCACATCGCGGTCCGGGCTTCCTGGTCGGTGCGGGTGAGCGCCTCCAGCTCGGCCGCCCAGCCGGGCGCGCCCACACCCGCCGCCTCAGCCTGCCGCAGGAGCGCAACCGGCTCCGGGTCGAGCGGGTCCCGCGTCCAGCGCACCACGTCGGTCATGGTGCGGCCGTGTAGCGCGGCCGCGTGCAGGTAGCACCGGAGGATCACCACCGCCGCGGTGGCCGAGAAGTAGCTGGCGTCGCGGTAGGCGTCGCGCACGCCGCCCATGTGGTACCCGGCGTAGCTGGCCAGGTCCGTGGCCATGTCGTCGGCGATGCTCGGCGTTCTCGCGCCATAGACAAGGTTCATTCTGATCCGGTCGGGCCAGCCGGTGATGTTGTCGGGGTCGAAGACATAGACCGTACCCACGGCGGAACGGGGGCCAAAGGTGGTGGTGAACGTCTCGAGTTGGCTGGAGACGACTATGCAGGCGCCGGGGGCGTCGATGGTGAGCGGCGCGACGAACTGGCTGTCCTTTCCCTTGGCGGACGTGCCGACGACCAGCATCGGATCCTCGACCGAGCTGTACACCCGCCGCCGGGAGCGCACGTCGCGCCCCAGGTAGTAGCCGACCTGGAGCGGGTCGATCTTGTCCGCTGTGGACAGTGCCGGCCGGACGGCGGCGGCCCGTCGCAGGAGGGCGCGGTGACCGATCAGCTTTCGGATCTCGTAGCCCGAGGCGAAGCCGAGTCGCCCCCAGCGGAACCCTCGCCGCCGGCGCCACGCGAGACCGGCCCACACCAGCAGCGCGGCGAACCCCGTGGCGAGCACGAGAAGCACAGCGAAGATCACATATATTTGCACGGTGGATCCGAGCAGGGCGGCGGCCTCCGGCGGCCAGGCCTGCGCCAGGTCGCCCGGGTTGGTGACCAATACCGGCACCACCTGGAACGCGTCATCCGGCGAGGAGTCGGGCCAGCCGTTGCCGGAGATGACCGAGGAGAGCTGCCCGGCGAGCCAGAGCAGCCAGACGGCGCCCACACCGAGCGCCCCCAGGAGCAGGCCCAGCCAGGCGCTGATTCCGCTGCTGTTGTCCGAGCTCATCGCCGAACCGCCTCGTCCGTGTCGTAGAGGGTCCACTCGTCACCGACCAGGAACAGGGACACGGGCAGGCCCGGTCGCTCCCCGGTCTTGATCAGATACTTGCCCCGTCCGGGGTGCACGGTGCCCGGTAGCCAGGCCTCCGGCGCGGCCCACGAGGCGACCAGCTCCCGCTCCGGACCGCTGAGCTTCACGACCTCGTTCACCCGCTCCAGCTCTTTGGGCGGCAGTCCGGCCAGGACCTTGATCGCCGAGCGCTCGACGAAGCCCTGGGCCTTGGCCCGGTCCTCTTCGGTGGGCAGCGCGTCGAGGTCGGCCAGGGAGTGGGTCACCATGATCGAGGCCATGCCCCGTTGGCGGTTGAGCCTGGTCAGCGCGTCGGCGTGCTCGACCAGGCCGGAGGCGCCGCGCAGGGCGCGCCACAGCTCGTCCATGACACCGAGGAACTGCCGGCGGGGAGCCAGACCGTGCTCGGCCAGGACGGCGGCGGCGTCGACCATGCCAAAGCCGTACGCCCAAACCGAGAGCATGGCTGCCGCGACGAGCTGGTCGCCCGCGGCGGCGACGTGCGAGATGTCGACGCTGACCGCCGGGGCATCCAAGTCGATGGGTCTGCTGGTGGCGCCGTCGAACACTCCCTGCAGGCTGCCCTCACACAGCAGAGCCAGCGTCGCGACGAGCTCGTCGACTCGACGGTAGTAGTCCTCGACCGACCTGGCCCGGGCCGCGGCCCGCAACTCGTCCGGCCCCTCCTCGATGAGGCGCAGTACGTCCGGAACCGTCGGGTCACGGTCCAGCCGCTCGGTCAGCACGTCGATGGCCCGACCGAGGATGATCTCCTCCGTGTTGGTGACCCGTTCGGTGCGGACCAGCGTGCACAGCGCCAGCATGAGCGACAGCCGCCGCCCGCGGACCTCGAGGCGCACCTGCGCGGCATCGGCTCCGGCCATCTTGGTCAGAGCGGCGCCGAGCGGTCCGGAGTCGAGCGGGTTGATGCGGTCCAGCCCGCGGCCGACCCGGATCACCTGCCCGCCCAGGTACTCGATCAGCCGGCTGTAGTCGGGCTTGGTGTCGCCGAGCACGAGTATCTGGGTGCCGAAGGCGGACATGCCGGTGATGAGCCGCTTGACGATCGTCGACTTGCCGACGCCAGGCTGGCCGAGCACGAACACGCCGGGGTTGGTCACCAGTCCGACCCGCAGCCACTCCAGCGGGTCGAGGCAGACCACCTCCCCCCACAGCATGTGGCGTCCAATGGGCACCCCGACGGTCGGCGCTCCCGACCCGGCCGTGAACGGGAACAAGCCGCAGAGCTGGTAGGTCGTCCCCTGGTACTCGACGCCCGGGGCCACGTGGACCGCGCGGCCGGCGCCGGCCCCCTTCCAGCCCCAGGCCGGGGCGACCGGTGCCGTGGGCCGGGACGTGGTGCGACGGTCGGGCCGCGACGGCGTGCGGCGGAGCATCATCGCGGCCACTGCGTTGCCAGGGCGGGTGGACAGACCCCGCACGGGAGGGTGGTGGCGAACCCCGCGGCCTGCGACGACCACATGCGACGCAACCGGATCTTGGCCGCATCGGCGCGGGACTCCACGTCGGCGATCGCCTGGCCGAGGTCGGCCTCGTCGAAGACGGTGACCGTCACGAACAGGCTGAGCAGGCCGACTCCGGCTCCGACGGCCTCTTCCCGCGCGTTGCGCAGGGCACGCTCCCGGTCGGCCAGGTCACGAGCCGAGTCGTCCCGCCTCTTCGCCCGGTTGAGGGCGGTGCGGAACTCGGCCGCGTTCACCTCACGCTCGACCACCCGGGCGGCCTCGCCGGCGAGGAACGGTCGGTAGATGAGGGAGACCCGTTTGGGGTACCGACCCGGGCCCAGGAGCCGGGCCAGGACATCGGCGGGCACCTGTTGGCGGGGGGCCTCGTGCCACGCCCAGGACACCGACACCGCACCGTCGTGGACGTAGTGGCCCCGGGCCTCGTCGGCGGAGACGGGCCCGACCGTCTGCCAGTCGAGAAGCTGCTCCACCTCCTCAGGGCGCAGCCGGGGCAGCAGCCGAGCCAGATCGCCGCGCGACGCCGGGTCGTAGGCCCCGCGGACTATCGCCATCAGGTCGGTGGCGGTGGCCCGGGACAGCACGGTCAGGCCGCATGCCCCGAGCCCGTCCTGCAGGCCGGGCAGCACCCGGCTGATCTCGACGAGCGCGTCGTCGAGCGTGCGCGGCTTCGAGGGCGCCGCGTCGGGCGCGAACGTGATGGAGACGCGGGTCTCCACGTCCGCCGACGCGGCGGGGGAGAGCTCGACCAGTTGCTGCAGGACCCGCCGGGCCGACGCTGGTGCGCTCGGCAGCGTCCGGTCGGCCACATAGTCGGCGAGGCGGGAGCCCGGGTCGGGCGCCGTGTCTACGGTGACGGAGACAAATCTGACGATCGGCAGGTACCCCAGACTGGCCAGCCAGTTCCCCCAGTTGGTCACCCAGCTGGTGGCCGCTTCAGGGTCGACCAGCCAGGTGGAGGTGGCGGCGCAGCGTAGGGTGACGGTCATCGTGCCCAATCGCCGGTTGTACACCACGCCGAAGTCGCCGCCGTTGCGATCGTGGGCCGCGAGCAGCGTTGTCGGAGCCAGGACACCGGGCAGTTGCCAGGCGTGCTCACCGGCCGCCATCACCCCACCGCGGTAGACCGTGCGCGCCCGAGTCGAGCCGGTCAGCCAGCGCAGGCGTTCACGTATTCCGTACATGAGGGGTACCCCGTCCCACTGCAGAACGTTCCCGGCCACGATCACCAGAGCCAGCGGCCCCGTCACCGCGAACGCGCGGAGGCTGATCGTGGTTGAGATGATCATCACTATGACGGCCCCGAGGACGACGAAGGTCTGGCCGGGGCCGAGGCCGAGCAGACCCATCCCTCGGCTGCGCCGCCAGCCTCCATAGGTCCGCACCTGGGCCGGTTCGTCGCTCATTAGTCGTCCTGAACCATGTGGTTGGTGACCGTTTTCTTGAGGGAGGCGCCGATCTGGGTCACGGCGGCGGTGCCGCCGATGATCGTGCCGGCCCAGATCAGGCTGGAACCGGCGCTGGCGGGAGCGGCCGCGGCGCCCGCTGCGGCGGCCGCCGTGGTCGTGCCGCCGCCCCCGGGCGCGGGGGTCTTGCTGCCGCCATCGGGCACCGGTGTCTTTTTGCCTTCATTGGGCGCCGGGTCGGGATTGGGTCCCGGTTTCGGCAGGCTCTTGTCGATGTCGTCCGCCTGCTCTTTGGCTCTGCCCTGCCGCCATTGGCCGATTCGGATTAAGTCGTCGCCGAGGTTGTCCGCGCCTACGGCGGCGCCGGCCAGGGAGCCTTGCTGGCCGAGCGCGCCGAAGCCCCAGGTGAAGAACTTCATCATCGCCGGCATGGCGAACGTCGCCAGCAAAAGCATGGATGCGCCGAAGATGAAGTTGCGAATCCGGTGGTCGGCGTCCTCGTCGACACCCTCACCGATGAAGAGCAGGGCCGTGGCGTAGACCAAGGCTGCTGCCGGTTTGTAGAAAATGAGCGAGAGCATCCAGGGGATCAACCTGCCCAACCAGCCCGAGGTGGCCCTAGTGACCTTGCCGGCCGCCGCGAGCTGGGACACCCCGACCAAAATGATTAGCGAACCGCCCCGCACGACGAGCAGGAACAGCTGCACGAGCATGGCCAGGATCATGATGAGACCGAGAAGGATCACGATGAGCACGCCCATGAGAGCGCCGCCTAGGGCACCGGAGCCACCACCGGCGATCGCGCCCCCTACTGCGGTGACACCTATAAAGGCGAGTTGTGCCAGGCCAATCACGTTGGAAAATTTCTGGACTGCCGTGGACTCGGTGATTGCGGTGGCGAGACCGCCCTCACCATGACGACATTGGCCTCCGGAAATGAGTGGATTGGGGGCACCGTCGTTCTTCATGGCCTCACCGAGGACCCAGCATGAAAAGTTGTCGCCCGCGTTCAACAACGCGGCGGTTCCCACGGCGGCGATACCGCCGGCGGCTGCGGTGACCAGAATTGCTTTGACCGCCCTGATCAGCGGCTCCCCTCGGCGCGAGATGACCATCTGGAAGCCCTGCCAGAGGATCCCGCAGACCAGAAAGACGATCACAATGGGCAGCATCCAGCTGTCGCGGATGGTGTGGGCGACCGGAGCATCGGGATCCCAGCTGGGCTCCACGATCCAGCGGAGCGTGGTGTACAAGAAGAATTCGACAGAGCCGCCGACCGGGTCCTTGAAGAATTCAATGATCATTTTCAGCAGGCCGCCGGCGTCTGTCATGACATCCCAGCCGCCCGATACGACGCCTGTGGCGGTATTCCACCCGTCTTTGATGTCGTTCCAAGTACACTGGAACCAGGCGAAACCGTTGCAGTCTTCTGCGGCCATGGGGCTCACCTCGCCGAAAGTGGTGTGTAGAGCGAGGCCTCATCGAGGAGGATGTTCGCCGGGATGAAGTCTCCGCCGGGCGGAGCCACGAGCACCCAATCGTCGTGTGACCAGCGCATGTTCAGCAGCAGCGCGCCCCTTATCGGCCGGCCGTTGCTATCCAGCCACTCGGTGACCAACCGGACGTCTGCCTCTGTGTCGGTGTACTTGTCGACCCGGAATCCGCGCAGCGCGCCGTCGATCTCACCCACCGGGTCGCCGTAGGGAACGCCGGCCTGCTGGCGCATTGCGGCGTAGACCTCGACGATCATGGTCCTGAGTGCATCGACGCCCGGACCGACCACCTGCTCCCGCAGGGTCGGCTCGAACACGTTCGGTCCGACCTGCGGGTTGATCCGGATGATGATGTGGGCCGCGGCCAGCACGGCGCCGGCCGGGTCGTGGGCGAAGCCGGTGGCCCGGCCGCCCAGGGTGTTGCTGGGTCCCTTGCTGGCCGAGTACGGCAGCTCCACGCCCCGCACGTCACGCCAGACCAGGTCGTCGGGCATCTCGACGGCCAGTCCCGGGGTCGCCAGCACCTCGGCCCCGGGCGCTGTCGAGGCGGTCGACGCCAGCGCGACTGACGGGGCGGTCGACCCGTCCGTGGCGGTGGGGGCCGGGTCGGGGCTGGCCCAGGCCACCAGGGCCAGCACCAAGGCGACGAGGAGGACGGCCGCGGTGCCCCCCACGAGAACGACTCGGAACGTGCCCCGCCGGCCCTGGGCGAGCACGTCGTCGTAGCTGCCGGACCTCACTTTTAGAACCAGGGCAGAATTCCGGCGACGATCGAGGTGGCGACCATCCCGAGCGCTAGCCCACCGATCACCCACGGGATGCCGGAGGCGCCCTCGGCGGCATAGGCCGACCGGTTGCGTCGGCCGACCGCCATCATGATCCCGCAGATGAGCAGCCCGGCTACGCCACCGATCATGAGCAGCCACCTCAGCCAACTAATGAAGTCACTGGCCACCCCCTCCAGCCCAGGGATGGGTTTGGGTTCGGGGTTGGGGATCGCGAGTAGGTCTCCGAGGGTGGCGACGACGTCGTGAAGCACCATCACAGGTCCTTTCGAAGATCCGACGTGATGGGCCGAACTTTGGCGCGTTTGCGCTGATCGGAGCGTTATCGGCACGGTTAGCGGGGGCGTTACCAGGACCTGGTAACGCCCCCGCTAACCATCCGGGGTCACTGTCACCGCATGCCACTGCGTCGCTTGGTGGGCTCGTACGCCCCTGCCCGCCGATGCCGCGCGTGGGCACTGCGCCCGTTGGCCCGGTCGAGGCGAGGCAGCCGGTCGTGAAGGCGTTGGTTGCGGTCGCGCTCGGAGTCGTCGCGCTCGTCTGCGCATGCGTCGGCGGCGTCGCGGTGCTTGCTGCCGTACTGGTGGCTGATCCGGTCCTGGCCTGTCCCGTCACGCCGCTGGATGAGGTGACCAGCATCGAGACGCCGTCGGGCACGTTCAACCGGGAGCAGATCGCCAACGCCGCGATCATCGTGGCGGTCGGCGTCGAGATGGGGGTGCCGGTCCGGGGCCACATCATCGCGGTCGCCACCGCGATCCAGGAGTCACGCCTTTACAACCTGACCGAAGCGGTAGACCACGACTCCCTGGGCCTCTTCCAACAGCGGCCGAGCCAGGGCTGGGGCACGCCCCAGGAGGTGACCAACCCGCGCTACGCGTCGCAGAAGTTCTACGAGAAGCTGCTCACCATCGACGGTTGGGAGAGCATGCCGCTGACCGAGGCCGCCCAGCGGGTCCAGCGCAGTGCCTTTCCCGACGCCTACGCCAAGCACGAGCCCGCGGCATCCACCCTGGTCTCGGCGGTGTCGAGCGGCAGTCTGAGCTGCATGAACTACACCGGCTGGGTCCAGCCGGTCATCGCCCCCATCCGGTCGGGCTTCCGCACCGCCGAGCGGCCGCGCCACCACGGCGTGGATCTGGGAGCCCCTCGCGGCACGCCGGTCAAGGCGGCAGCGGCCGGTACGGTGGTCTGGGCTGATTGCGACATCGAAGGCTGGTACCACTGTCAGTTCGACGGTTCGCCGAATACGGACGGCTGCGGGTGGTATGTCGACATCAAACACCCCGGCGACATCTACACGCGGTACTGCCATCTGAACGAAAAGCCGTACGTGAAGGTGGGCGACCCGGTCATGGCCGGCACCGTGATCGGCGTGTCGGGCAATACAGGGAATTCGTCGGGACCCCACCTGCACTTCGAGGTCCACCTGGGCGACCGAACGAACGCCACGGCCACCGACCCGGTGGCGTTCATGGCCGCGCATGGCGCGCCGCTCGGTCAGCAGGGGTGCCAATCATGCGAATAGGGGCATTTGGGGTCCCCGGCGCGGTGGCGCGAGGTGCAGGTCTGTCCGCCGACGGTGGAACCAGGCCGCGACACCGGGCGTCGGACCCGCTGTGTCACCGAGATGGTGGTTGCTGTCGCTACGGATCTCCAACTACCCTGCCTGCCAGGGCGTGCCCGTCGCGGAGGCCGCAGAGTTGCGCACGACACGGGGAGGTGACTTGGCATGGCCCGACCTTCTCGTGATCAGGTCCTCATCCTGAGCTTCGCCGCAGTCCTGGTGGTGGTCGTCGGAGTCGTGGGGCTGGCCATCTGGAACGCCCGCGGTCGGGGCGAGGCTACCCAACCGACGGCGGTGGAGACGTCGTTCGATCCGTTGGATGAGACTCGAGCCGAGATCCTCGCCGCGTTCGATGGCTACATCCGGGCGTCGGTGGAGGCCAACCGGCGGGGAGATCCTTATTACGACGGCCTTGAGTTGTACACGGATGGTGTGTTGCGGCTGCAGGTCGCGCAGAGCATCATTTCCCGCAACGACGACGGAAGCTACTACATCGGCGAGCTCAAGAGTGAGGCTACAGTCGATTCAATCGACTTGGATGCCGATCCGCCTACGGCAACCATTTCGGCGTGCATGGATGCCACAAACTATCACCTGGTCTATCGCGAAGACAACTCACCCGTGCCGGGCGTGAGCGCACGGGGGCGCTATAAGGCGGAGGCGACAGCCATGATGAACTCGGATGGACGATGGCTGATAGTCGCAAGCGTCGCTCACCTGGACCAGTCATGTTGAGCGTGGTGAGCCGGCGGCTGCGCCTCGCGGCCCTGCTCGTGGTGGGGGCCGTCGTGGCGACCGTGTTCGTGGTGCTCGGTCCGGCTGGCCCGGCGTACGCCTGCGACAACGTGACTGATCCGTTAGCGGAGTGCCGTGAGGTCGAGGAGCCCGGACACGGCGGTAGCGGCGGCGGTGGTGGCAGCGGTGGGGGCGGCTCGAGCGGTCCGTGCTATGCCGACAGCCAGTACGGGCCGGTCAAGGTCCCCTGCTACGACCCCGACTTGGGTGCGTACGACGGCAACAACTGCTGGTGGCGGCCCGCGCCGGAGCACAAGGATCCGGAGGGGGAGGGCGAGCAGCCGGGAATGTGGTACCAGCGCTGGTGCCTCTCGCCGCATGGCTCGTTCTCGACATTTGAGTGGGTGCCGGATGCTGCCGCGCCGCGGCTGACGCCGGAGCAGTTGGCTCGGCGGGCGTTGGCGTTGGTTCGGCTGCTGCCGCCTGATGTTCAGATCGCGCCTGATCCGTCGGGTAGTGGTCTGGTGGGTCTGCCGGTGTGGATGTGGACGACGGTCAATGAGCACACGTGGGGTCCGACCGAGGCCAGCGACAGCGACGGCCCGTTGACGGTGACCATCAGGGCTCAGGCGGTTTCGATCGCGTGGGACATGGGCGATGGTCACACTGTCATCTGTGACAATCCGGGTACGCCGTACGAGCCGCGGTTCGGCAACCAGCCCTCGCCCACGTGTGGCTACGTCTACACCACGCCCAGCCGGGACCGGCCGGGGGGCGTCTTCCCGGTCGTCGCGACCACGACGTGGCGGGTGACGTGGGAGGGTGGTGGCGAGAGCGGCGCGTACACGGTGGTGCGCCAGTCCGCCCCGACACCGGTCCGTATCGGAGAGCTGCAGGTGGTAACCCAGTGACGACGACGATCAGTGGGCCGGCGTCGGCGACGCCCGTGGCGGCCCCGATACCCGTACCGAGGCTGGCGCCGCAGCGGCGGTGGCGGCCCGCGTTGGTCGCGCTCGCGGTGGCGCTCATCGCCACCGGTGGGCTCACCGCCGCGTACGCCGTCACGCTGGTCGGTGAAACCCATGCCTACCTGGCGGTCGCGCAGGAGGTCCAGGCCGGCTCCCGGATCGCCCGGGATGATCTGGTCGTGGTCCGCATCAGCGCCGACCCCGGCCTGCGCCCGTTGGCGGCCGACCGGATCGATGATGTGGTCGGTAAGTACGCGGCGGTCCCACTGTTCCCCGGCGAGTTGTTGACCGAGGCGCAGCTGACCGACGTCCCGCTCGGCGGTCCCGGCACCTACCTCGTGAGCATCGGCGTGCCGCAGGACAGGGTGCCGGCCCAGCGGATCCGGCCGGGGGTCAAGGTCCTGCTGGTGGCCACGCCCCCCGACAGCTTCGGCTCCTCGGCCGAGGAGGACGAGGAGACCGAAATGTTTCAGGCCACGGTCGTCGACATCGAGCCCGGCACCCAGCCCGGGCGGTACTACGTGAACGTGTCCGTCGCCGATGGGGATGGGCCGCGTATCGCGACCCTGGCCGCCGCCAACCGGATCGTCATCATGCTGGCAGGTGGATAGACGGTGGCCCTGATCGCCCTGATCTCGGCGAAGGGCTCGCCCGGCGCAAGCACCGCAGCCCTGGCGTTCACCCTGACTTGGAAGAACCCCGTCGTGCTGGTCGAGTGCGACCCGGCGGGCGGGGACCTGCTCTCCGGTTACCTCAGCCGCCTCGAGATTCCGGCCGACCGCGGGCTGCTCCAAGTGGCGATGGCCGACACCCGTAACAACCTCCCGGACGAGTTCTGGAGCCAACTGATCGATCTTGACTCGCCGCACCGCCGGCGCCTCGCGCTCCCCGGCATCAGCAGTCCCAGCCAGGCCAACACGCTGCGCCCGACCTGGCCACGGCTGGCCGCGTTCCTGTCCGGGCTCGAGCACGCGCAGCCCGGCTACGACGTCATCGCCGACTGCGGGCGCCTCGCCACCACCCACGCACCCTGGCCGCTGTTCCACCGGGCCGACCTCGTGCTGGTGGCGCTGCGGCCGACGTCACTGCGCACCGTGGCGCCGGTCTGGCCGGTCCTCAGCGAACTGCGTCGTGACCTGGTCGAGGCGGGCATCCCGCCGCACCGCCTCGGTCTGCTCCTCATTGGCTCCGGTCCGTACAAACCGCGCGAGATCGAGCAGCGGCTGCAATGCCCGGTCGTCGTCCAGCTGCCGTTCGACACCAAGACCGCGACGGCCCTGTGCGAGGGCGGGCGGCTAAGAGGCAGCCGGGACCTGCTGCGCCATGCCGCCTCGGCCGAGGCCGCCGTGCGGCGGTGCATCGCCGCCCTGCGCCAACCGGGTCTGCTGAGCCAGGCGGAGGCAAGCCATGTCGGCTGAGCACACGCAGTACGGCTCACCCTGGTCGGGCCCCGCGCACCAGGACGGCACCGTGCCGGGGCAGACGGTCTACGCCCCTCGCGTCAATGGCCATCAGCCCGGGTCCCGGCCAGCGCCCAGTCCACCCGCGGCATCGACGGCCTACCAGCCTTCGTCGACATCGGCCGCCGGCGTCCCGGTCGACATGGCCGTCGTCAAGATGCTGCGGAACAAGGTCAGCGAGCAGGTCGCCGAGCGGATCCGCCAGAACCCGGCGGTCTCGGCCGAGCAGCGCCGGGCCGAGGCCGAGCGGGTCGCGGCGGCCGTGGTCGGCGCGCACGTCAACGAGCTGCTGGCCGCCGGCCGGGTGCCGCCCAACGGTTACGAGGCGGCTCTGCTCGACGCGGTCACCTCGGGCCTGTTCGGTCTTGGTCCACTGCAGCAGTTGCTGCGCGATCCTACTGTGGTGAATATTCACGTTGTTGGTTGTGATCGGGTTCGGGTCGAGCACACCGACGGCCGGATCACCCAGGGGCCGCCGCTGGCCGAGACCGACGCCGAGCTGGTCGGCATGCTGCAGATGCTCGCGATGCGCGACACCGCGACCGAGCGGTCGTTCTCGAGTTCCAAACCCTGGGTCGACCTACAGATGCCCGACGGCAGCCGGCTCACCGCGCTGCAGCAGGTGGCGCAGCGCCCGACGGTGACGATCCGACGGCACACGATCCTCGACGTCGGGCTGGAGGACCTGCGGGACCGGTACGGGATGATCGACCACCTGCTGTGCGACTTTTTCAAGGCGGCCATGCGGGCTGGCTGCAACATCATGGTCGCGGGTCTGGCGGCGGCCGGGAAGACCACCATGCTCCGCGCGCTGGCCAGCGAGATTCCGTCGTCCGAGGCGTTCGTGACACTCGAGGAGAGCCGCGAGCTTGGCCTGCACACGACGGGCCGGCATCCCTGGTGCATCAGCCTGGAGGCGCGCGAGGGTCACGGCGACCGAGGGCTGGACGGTCGCAAGGCCGGTGAGGTGACGATCGCCGATCTCATCCCGCTGACGCTGCGCATGTCCACGCGGCGCATCATCGTCGGCGAGGTCCGCTCACGCGAGATCGTGCCCATGCTCCAGGCGATGTCCACGTCGCGCGGCTCGATGTGCACGATCCACGCCCGTGACCCGCGCTCGGTCATGGATCGCATCATCGAGCTCGCCCTCTCCCACGGCACGGATATGCGGGCCGACCTCGCCCGCCGGATGGCCGCCGGCGCGCTCGATCTGATCGTGTACATCAACATCGATGATGAGACCGGGATCGGTGGCAGCATTCACCGGTACGTCTCCGAGGTGGTCGAGATCATCGGCATGAGCGGGGACATGGTGGTCACCAACACCATCTTCGGTCCCGGGGAGGACGGGCGGGCCGTGCCGAGGCACCTGCCCGACCGGCTGCGCGAACAGCTGCTGCGGGTCGGGTACGACCCGCGGGTGCTCGCGCCGTACATCGAGCACGGCCGGGGCGCGTGGCAACGTCCATTGCAGACGATCCTCCGCCGGGGCGTCGCATGATCGAGTTCATCGCCCTCCTGGCCGCCGTGCTGTCACTGACCGGCGTGGTGGTAGGCCTGGTCGGCGTCATCGGCACCACCCGGCCGCCGCGGCCGCCCTCCGCGCTGCGCCGCCGGGTCGCGGCCTGGTGGACCGGCAGCGGGCGCACGCCGATGCAGCGCCGCGGCCGGCAGGCCCTGCTGCTCGTCGCGCTGGGGACCGCGGTCGCGACCTGGCTGCTGACCGGCTGGCCCGTCGGCGGGCTCCTCGCCGGGCTCGCGGTGCCGGGAATCCCGTGGCTGTTCCTGTCCGGTGTCGCCGAGCGTCGAGCGATCGACCGGCTGGCCGCGGTGGAGAGCTGGACTCGCCGGGTCGCGGACATCGTGGTGAACGGCCTCGGCCTGCAGGCGGCGATCGTGGCTACGGCGTCGACCGCCCCGGCCGTCATCGAGGATCAGGTGCGTGGCCTGGCCGCCGGGCTCCAGGCCGGTCAGCCCGCCGAGGACGCGCTACGCCGTTTCGCGGACGAGATCAACGACTACGCCTGCGATCAGGTGGTCGCCCCGCTGATCCTGCACGTCAACGACCGGGGCGAGGGCCTGGCCACCGTCCTGTCGGACATCTCGCGTTCGCTCGCGGCCGAGATCGAGATGCGGCGCACCATCAACGCCAAACGCGCCGGCCCCCGCTTCGCCGTCCGATTCATGACCGGCATGACGGTGGCGGTGATCCTGGTCGGGGTGCTCAACCCGCAGTACCTGGTCCCCTATCAGACCGTACTTGGGCAGATCATCCTCGCCGTCCTGTCCGCCATCTACATCGCGCTGATGGTGTGGGTGCGCCAACTGAGCCTGCCCGTGCCGCGGGCCCGCCTGCTGGCCCCCATGTCGAAACAACCGGGGTGGACGTGATGGACCCCCTGTTCGTTCTCGCTGTCCTGGGCGGTGGCGTGGTCGGCGCCGGCCTCGGTGTGTTGTGTGTGGCGCTGGTGCCGGCGGCCCCGGCCCTTGGCCCGGCGCTGGACCGCCTGTACCCGACCACTCGCCAGCCCGAGCGACAGACCTTCGTCCGGTGGCTGTCCAGGAACATCCAGGTCCCCCGTCATGACCTGGCGATCCTCGGCCGCACGTCCGAGGGGTACGTCGTCTCGCTGATCGTCAACGGTCTGGCCGCGCTGGCCGTGCCGGCGACCGTGGGGGTGGTCAGCGCGGTGCTTGGATTGCCCGTGCCACCCACTGTCCCGGTCGGCGGAGCGGTGCTCTTCGCCGCCGCCGGGGTGTGGCTCTCCCATCGCGGCGTGCTCGCCAAGGCCCGGGCCGCCCGAACGGAGTTCGTCCGGGCCCTGTGCACCTACCTCGATTTGGCCGCCACTCAGGTCCGAAGTGGACACGGGCCGATGGAGTCGTTGGATCGGGCGGTTGGCATCTGCCACGGTTGGGTCTTCGACCACCTACGGGCTGCGCTCGCCCGCGCCAGATTGCGGCTGACCCCTCCGTGGGATGAGCTCAAACGGCTGTCACTGGAGATCGATGTCGTTGAGTTGGGCGACCTGGCCGACATCATGCGGTCGGCCGGCACGGACGGGGCGCAGGTCTATCAGACGCTGCGAGCGCGGGCCGACTCGCTGCGCGACCAGATCCGCACCCAGGAGCTCGAGGCGGCGGAGGTACGGACCAACAAGCTCGACATGCCAGCCGCCGCCCTGATCCTTGTCCTGCTCGGACTCATGGGCTACCCGTTCATGGCCGCCCTGTTTACCTTCTAAGTAGGACGACCGACAGCGAAAGGATTCACAATGCCGCACTTAGACCGTTTTGCCGCCACGCTGACGGTGGCGGTCATGTCCGTGTCCGATCGGCTGCGCTCGGTCGCCCGGGGCGACCGGGGCGACAACCCGGTCTCGACCGCGATCATCGTCGCCGTCCTCGCCGCCGCGGCTGTTGCGGTGGCGGTCGCGATCAAGCAAATCGCTGATAACTGGGTTGGCAGGCTTAATACTGAAGGATCTACAACGATTCCCTGACGGAGCAGTTGATCCGTGACAAGCAGCCTACGCACGTCTCGTCTGCGGCGGCGGCGATGGCGGGTTCTCCTGCGAGGCGAGAAGGGCGCTTCACCGGTCGAGCTCGCCATCGTCTCCTTCGGCATGCTCGTGCTCACCTTCTCCGTGGTCCAGGTGGGCCTGGTCTTCTATGCCCGGTCGCTCGCGCACGTCGCGGCTACCCAGGCCGTGAACGTGGCCCGGGGTTACGGCAGCACGGATGAGGCGGGCCGCAGCAAGGCGTACTCCTTCCTGGAGCGGGCGGGCGCCGGGTTGCGCGACCCGGTGGTGACGATCAGGCGGACGGGCACGGACGTCACCGTCACCGTCTCCGGGTCGGCGGTCTCGGTCCTGCCAGGGCTCAGGATCACCATCGAGCAGAGCGCCCACGGCAGCGTGGAGCGTGTGACATGAGCGGCGACGCACTTCTTTCCGCGGAGGAGCCGGCGTGAGCACGACGCACTGGGTCGAGCGGAGGGGCCGACATGAGCGACGAGGCATTCTCTTCCGCGGAGGAGCCGGCGTTGGGCGACGACGCACTCGCTTCCGCGGGGGAGCCGGCACGGCCGAACGGGATCGGGGATCGGCCGCCGTCGAACTGGCGATCATCGCACCGGCCGTCATCGCCGTATTCGTCACAGTGATGATCTTCGGTCGGACCGTCATCGCCAACCAGAGCATCGAGGCGGTCGCGTTCGACGCGGCTCGGACCGCCTCGCTCGCGCGTGACGGCGACGCCGCGGTGCTGGCGGCGAGAAGGGCCGCGGAGGAAACGCTCGCCGCGCAGGGCCTGCATTGTCGCCGTACCGAGGTGCGCGTCGACACGGCGCAGTTCGCCCGCCCCGTCGGCGAGCCCGCCAGCGTCACCGTCACCGTCGAGTGCGACGTCGACTTCAGCGACATCGCGCTGCCCGGCATGCCCGGGGGCACCACGCTGAGCGCGACCTTCACGTCACCGCTCGACCGTTACCGGACCCGGTCGTCATGACCAGACGTGACGACGGCCGGATCGCGGTCTTCTTCGCCATCATCGCGCCCGCCTGGTTCGTGGTGCTCGGCCTCGTTGTCGTGGGCGGCAATCGCATCACCGCGCTGCAGCGGGCCGACAACATCGCGGCCGAGGCAGCCCGTGCCGCTGGCCAGGAGATCGACGCACCGACCGCGATCGTCGGGGGCGAGAAGCGCGTGGACCCGGTTGCAGCGGCGAACGCGGCCGCTGAATACATCAGGGCAGCTGGCGCCACCCTGCGTTCCATCGACATCTCCGAAGACCGACAGCACCTGTCGATTACGGTCCAGGTGACCTACGACCCCGGGCCCTTCAGGTTCTTCGGCGGAGCGTGGACCGCGGAGGGCAACGCCACTGTCGCGCTCGTGGCGACGTAGTCCTTGCACGGAGTTACTCGTGGCACGTAATAGTGGCGGCGTGGGCCGCGTCTTCGCCGGTTTGGGTGCGCTGGTGGTCCTGGTCGCCGGGACCGTCGGCCTGCCGCTGCTCCTGCTCAAGGTGGCCGGTCCGCCGTGGCCCAGCGAGCTGCCGGCGCCGACCGAGATCTGGGCCCTGCTCACCGGTCCGGACAACGGCAGTCTCTTCCTCGGCGCCCTCACCGTGGTGGCGTGGATCGCCTGGGCTACGTTCGTCCTCTCGGTTCTGGTCGAGATCCCCGCCCAGCTGCGGGGGCGCCGGACGGTTCGCCTCCCCGGTCTCGGACTCCAACAGCGCCTGGCCGCGGTCCTCGTGGCCGCGATCATCTCGCTCGTGGTCAGCCCCGCCATCTCCTCCGCCAGCCCGAGCCCCGTCCACGCCGGGCCGCCGGCCGCTCCGGTTCCGGCCGTTGCGCTCGCCGATTCTGTCCACTCCGCACCGCAGGGGACCCCGGCGAACGCTGGCGATGTCCACACTGGACCGGAGGCGTCGGCCGGCGCCGTTGAGTCGTCCAGCAAATCGTCCGGCTCCGGGCTGGTTCACCAGGTGCAGCTGGGCGAGTCGCTGCTCAGCCTCGCCGAGCACTACGGCGTGTCGTGGGAGTCCATCGCCGAGGCCAACTACGGCCGTCCTCAGCCCGACGGCCGCTCCCTTCAGCCGGGGCAGCAGCGCGTCTATCCAGGATGGACACTGGTGATCCCCGGGGTGCCGAGCGAAGCGGCGCCGCCGACGTACGAAATCGTCCGCGGGGACTACCTCGGCTACGTGGCCGAACGCTACCTCGGTGACTTCAACCGCTACCCGGAGATCGCGCAGCTCAACCAGGAGCTCATTGCCGATCCCGACCACATCGAGCCCGGCTGGCGCGTCGCGCTGCCCAGCGACGCCCACGACCGGGGTTCCCGGGACCACGCCACCGGGGCAGTGGTGGCTCCGCCCGGCCAGGACGCGCCGAGCCCGGGGACCGAAGGCACGCCGCCCGAACCGCCGGCTGAACCGCCGGTCGAGACCCCGCCGGCCGTCCCAGCGCCGCCGCCGGTCGAGGCCCCGCCGGCCGTCCCAGCGCCGCCGCCGGTCGAGGCCCCGCCGGCCACGCCCGCGCCCCCGCCGACCGAGACGCCCCCGGCCACCGCGACGCCGCCGCCGACCGGGACGCCGTCGGCCACGGCGACGGGGACGGCTCCGGCCACGCCCGCACCGAGCACGACGCACGGTGCACCGAGCAACGTGGCCGCACTCGACGACGGCGACTCCACGGAGGAATCCGAGATGGACACGATTGCGATCGCATTCGGCGCGGCTGGTCTGCTCGCCGCGCTGGTGCTCGCCGCCGTCGGGGTGCGTCGCCGGAAGGGACGCCAACACCACAAGCCGGGGCGGCGGCCGGTGACCCCTCGCGAAGGACGGGTCGAGACCGAGCTCCGCGTCGCGCAGCGCCCGCTCGACGTGGAGCGCCTCGACGCTGCTCTGCGGTCGTTGGCGAGCAGCCTCGCCAACCGGGCGGGCGACCTTCCCGATCCGGCCGCCGTCGTCGTCGCCGGGGGCGATGTTCAACTGCTGCTCGCCGCTACCTGTCCGAACCCACCTGCGCCCTGGCAGGACTACGGTGACAGTTGGGTCCTGCCGGCCGCGGCGCAGGTGCCCGCGGTCCCGGAACAGCTCGCCCCGCTGCCGGCGCTGGCCGCCATCGGATCACATCGAGACATCCACCTGCTCGTGGACCTGGAGCGGGTCGGGGTGATCATCGTGACCGGCGAGCCGGATGACCGGGCCGACCTTATCCGGTACATCGCGAGCGAACTGGCGCTCAACGCGTGGTCGGACGACATCGAGGTCACCCTGGCCGGACTGCCCAGCGCCGACGTCAAGCCACTGGTTGAGCTGAACCCTGACCGGGTTCGCGCCACCAGCTCCGTGGCCGAGGCGATCGCCCGGACGGCGCGCCGGGTCGCGAGTGCCCGCACCACGCTGCAGCATGCCGGCATCACGGACGCGCTGGCCGGCCGGGTCGGTGACGTGGCCGCCGACACCTGGATGCCCCACGTGCTGGTCGTGTTCGAGCCGGATGCGGCTGGCCTGGCGGCACTGCAGGAACTGGTCGCCGCGATGGAGGGCGCCAGCCGCTGCGGGGTCGCCGTCGTCGTCGCGCAGCCACCGGAGGCTCCGCGGTTCGGCCGGTGGACGGTGACCGTCGCCCCGGACAAGACCCTGCGTCTACCGTTCCCGTTGCCGTACCCGGCGCTCACCGCCGCCGGACTTCCCCGGCATGAGCTGGTCCGGCTGGCCGAGATCATGAGCGCGGCCCGGAGCCAGACCGAGTCACTGATCCCGCCCGCACCCGAGCCCGAGCCGTGGGCGGAGGGCACCAACGCCGCCGGATCGTTGCTCGAAGCGCCCGACCACGCACCCGAGGAGGACACCATCCGCATCCCCTTGGTCTCGCTGCCCGAACCGGCCGCCGTCCCCGACGAGGAGACCGCACCGAAGCGCCGTATCACCGTCACCGCCACCATTCCGGCCGAGGAGCCCCGCCCGCGCACCATCACCGCCGCGATCCGCCAGCGCGAGCGCCAAGCCGATCCGCGGCTCGACGCGGACCTGCGCGCCTGGCGGGACAAGGACCCGACCGTGCCGCGAATCAGCATCCTGGGGCCGGTCGAGGTGGCCGCACCCGGGCCGGAGCCGGAGCAGCGCAAGCTTTTCCATGCCGAGATAATCGTCTATCTCGCCCAGCGCGGTGCTCGCGGCGCGGACCGCGACCGCCTTGACGAGGCGCTCTGGCCCGACCGTCAGGTCAAGGACGCCTCTCGCCGGGTCGCGATCACCCGGGCCCGGCGGTGGCTCGGCGAGACGCCCGACGGCGAGCCGTGGCTGCCGGACATGGGGCCCGACCGGATCTACCGGCTGCGGCCGGGGTACCTGCTTGACTGGCACCTGTTCCGGCGGCTGCGCACGCGGGGCGAGGCCCACGGACCCGCCGGTGTGAAGGACCTCCGCCGCGCCCTGGAGCTGGTGCGCGGTGTGCCGTTGGACGGAGCGGACCGCCAGTACGCCGCGGGGGGCCGCAACCCCTACACCTGGCTGGCCGAGTCCGACATCAACCCTGAGCACATCACGGCGGCCATTGTGGACACCGCCCATCTGTTGGCCAAGCTCTACCTGGAGGCTGGCGACACCACGGGGGCCCGATGGGCGGTCCAGCGGGCCTGGTTGGCGGACCCGGCCCGCACCTACGACCAGCCGTGGCGCGACCTCATGTTGTGCCAACACCGCGACGGCCACGAAGCGGAGCTGCGCGCGACGTTCGCCGAGCTCATGCGGGTCCGTGATGCGGAAGTCCCCGAGGACCTCGACCCGGAGACCTTCCAGTTGGTCCTCGAGCTGCTTCCGTCCACGGTCCGCGCCACTGTCAAGTGAGTGAGCGACAGAAACTGCTCGACGACATGAGTCACGAGATTGACGGGCTCGGGCCCGTGGCGGGCCATTGCTGTTGACTGGTCGTCGAGGACCACCGCGCCGGTCTGCCGCGCCACGACGGCGAACGCGCTGACCCGTGGAACGTCAACGACGTGTCGGTCCGACCGTCCTGATGCGGTCAATGTCCCGAATACGAGTAGTGGCGCGTGGATCGAATGGCCGGCCGCCGCGGAATCGGACCACTGCGGTTCGCCTTCGAGAAGTTTCCCGGCGCCGACGCGGACACGATCGCCGCCGGCCTCTGCCGCCGGCGGACGCATCCCGGCCGGGTGCATCACACAGCGATGCACCCGGCCGGGTTTGGGGGGACGGACCCAGAGAAGTGACCGGGTGGTGTGGTGTGCCGACCACCGTTCGACACACCACACCACGTCTTCGGGGGTCAGCTGACCGCGCAGCTCGCCGTCGGCATGGTGTTGGTGCCGTTGCGCCAGACCGTGATGCCGACGCTGTTGCCGGAGCCGTCCCGGTTGAGGATCGTCGTGTACTGGCTGTCGCTGAGCTTGTTCGCGGCGACGGCGGTGCCGAAGTACCGGCGGCGCTCGGCCGCAGCGGCTCCGGGAGTCGTGGCGGCGCTCGCCGGGTCGGACAGGGCGACCCCGACGCCGGCGGACACCGCACTAGCGGCCGGGACCGCCAGCAGGGCGCGCAGTGTCCGCCGACGTCGTGGTCCAGTGGTGGCCGGCTCGGGACGGTACGTCATCTGCACTCCTGGGGGAGGGACGTTCCCGGAAGCTCCGGGGACGGCTGGTGCGGATGGATAGGGACATGTACCGGTTTCGTCCGCCCCGAGGGCGCCGAGGGCAGGGCGATGCCGGCGTACTGCCCCACGTCGAGCGGTGGCCATCGACGTAGGAGGTGTGTGCCGCGGGATTGCGAAAACGTTACCGAAGCACCGTGATGAGTGTGGAGAACGTTACCGAACTCCGTCAAGAGGCTCAGCGAAAAGTTTCGGTGTACTGAACCGGTTAGGCGCCCCTGACCAGCGGCGATGCCAGCCAAAGTTTGCGGGTCGTCGACGGGACGCCTTCGCGGGCGTTTGTCTGGTTAGCGACTTATGTTCCGGGTGCGACCTACCCCGTGGCTCGGCTGAATTTGCCACCAAGAGCCACGGATCTTGGAAGTTTGACACCCCCTGGGTGGGGTCAAACTTCCAAGATCTCGGGGCGGGGGTTCGGCCGAGCGGGGTGGGGCGGGCCTGCGGCGCCCGTCCTCCGGCGGCCGGCGCCGGCCGAGCTAGGTTGGCCGGCGTGGACGACTGGGAGGACTGGCGCCGGCCGGGCCCGGCCCGCCCGTTCGAGCGCGCCGACGTGGTGTTGACGCTGGCGGTGATGGCGGGTGCCGCCGCGATGACCGTGCTCATCAACAGCATGGGTTTGTACTACTTTGGGAGCGCCCCGTCGCTGGGTGAGCAGTTGCTGTGGGGGGTGGCGCTGACGGCGCCGTTGCTCGTCCGGCGACGGTTCCCGGCCACCGTGGCGATCTGGATCGGGGCCGTCTTCATCGCCGGGCAGCTTCGGCAGATCGGCGACAACCTCGTGCCCACGATCACCCTGTTCATCGCCCTCTACAGCCTGGGCGCGTGGGGCCGCAACCGGGCGGTGGCCCGCTGGGTGCGCGTCGGTGTGATCGTCGCCATGTTCGTCCACCTGGGCGTGGGCATGGCCCGGGCGCTGGCCGAGCCCTCGTTCGAGTTCGAGGACGCGGCCGGGCCGCTCGATCCGGTGCTCGCCGCGGTCCTGTACGACCTCGGCCTGAACGTGCTGTTCTTCGTGAGCGCGTACGTCTTCGGCAACCAGGCGTGGGAGTCCGCCCGACGCCGGCACGAGCTGGAGGTCCAGGGCGAGCGGCTGCGCGCCTCGCAGGCCGAGAACGCCCGCCGGGCCGTCATCGCCGAACGGGTCCGGATCGCCCGCGACCTGCACGACGTCGTCGCCCACCACGTGTCGGTCATGGGGGTGCAGGCGTCGGCGGCCCGACGGGTGCTCGACTCGAATCCGGCCGTGGCGAGCGAGGCGCTGCAGGCGATCGAGTCGACCGCCCGCACCGCCATCGACGAGCTGGCCGGCTTGCTGAGGGTGCTGCGGTCGGAGACCGAGGCGTCCGGAGAGCCGGGCCAGGAGTACTCGTCGATGCCTGGCCTGGACCAGCTGCCGCGCCTGGTCGAGGAGACGCGGGCGACCGGGCTGGCGGTCACGTACACGACCTACGGCGAGCCGCGGCCGGTGCCCGAGGCGGTCGCGCTGTCGATCTACCGCGTCGTGCAGGAGGCGCTGACCAACACGGTCAAGCACGCGGGCGCGCGGACGGCCGAGGTGCGACTGCGGTACCTCGACCACGCGGTCGAGGTGGAGATCAACGACGACGGGCGCGGCCTGGCCGGATCATCGACCGGCACCGGCCTGGGGCTGGTCGGCATGCGGGAGCGGGTGGCCGTGCACGGCGGCGAGCTGGACGTCGGGCCGCGCCGCGGCGGCGGCTTCCAGGTGCGGGCCCGGTTCCCGCTCGCCGAGCGGACGCCGGCGGGGGTGGCCGGATGACCGGCGGGACGGGTACCCGACCCATCACCGTCCTCCTCGCGGATGACCAGGACCTGGTCCGGGCCGGCTTCCGGGTCATCCTCGGGACGGAGGAGGGCATCGAGGTGGTCGGCGAGGCGCGCACCGGCGCCGAGGCGGTCGAGCGGACCGCCGCCCTGCGGCCCGACGTGGTCCTGATGGACGTGCAGATGCCCGATGTGGACGGTCTGGAGGCGACCCGCCGCATCCTCGCAGACACCGACCCGGACCGTCCACAGACGAGGGTCGTCATCCTCACGACCTTCGACCGGGACGACTATCTCTTCGCGGCGCTGCAGGCCGGCGCCAGCGGGTTCCT
>Ga0310830_100575_pt1 | contig 24280 bp, 21 predicted proteins | sample WT_ome_5_FD_201301 | JGI IMG/M metagenome (GOLD analysis project Ga0310830, IMG submission 201301) | Sorghum-adapted microbial communities enriched on wild type (WT) sorghum from Joint BioEnergy Institute, Emeryville, California, United... ...
CGCAGCCCCGACGAGTACGAAGCCGCCTGGTACACCGCTAACATCGATCAGCCGGACCCGTCCGGCACCACCCTGGAGCCGACCGGCGCCAGGTAACCAGCGCTCCGTGAAAGCGGGGGTAGCTCAGGCCGACAAGTCATGCCTGGCAACGTCAACTCCCTCACCCAAGCCACCCAGCGACGCGTCCGCGACGCCCGGCGGCGGGCCCAAGCCGCAATCCGACGCCTCGACCGTGACGGCAACCCCATCAGCTTCGTCGCCGTTGCCGCCGCCGCAGCGGTATCCCGCAGCCTCCTATACCGCGACCCCGGCCTCCGCGCCGAAATCCAGCGACTCCGCACCCCCGACCCGACCCGCACCCGGATCCCCGCCGCGCAGCAAGCGACCAACCCCTCGCTCAAGCGGCGCATAGAAGCCCTACTCGACGACGCCCGAGCCCTACGTGCCGAGAACCACAGACTACGCACGCAGATCGCCGCTCTCCTCGGCGAACAACGCGTTACCGCGACCCGCCACGGCCAACAGACGTGATCACGCCAAACACCGTCGGCGACATGTCGCCCACGAAACCAGCCCAGGTCAAGACCCCTGCCAGCAGGACGGACTCCAGATAAGCTTCAACCGAATCATCAAACAGGTCAAACGCGTCGCCTGCGGATTCACCAACATGGACAACTATCGACGACGCATCATGACACACATCGCAGTCACCCGACCGCGACTACAGACGGCATGACGAGGCCGCCCCGCTTAAGTACCAAGGGCCGCTAATGCCGACAACGAACCCGGCCACCGTGACCTCTCTATAGCCGTCCGTCGACGCCCTTGGGAGCACCTTAGTGATCCGGCCACCACCGCCGAGGACCGTCGCCCCGGCGCGGCTGCGCCCGCAGCTCGACGCATCACGGCCGCAGGCGCGGTAGGCGGCGGGCGCGACCAGTCGGGAAGGCGACAGTGGTCAGGCCGCAGTGCCCGCCGGGTCCTCGGCGGTCAGGAAGCCGTGGCGCGTCCAGACGGCCCGGGCGGCGGGGTGCAGCGGCAGTGGCAGCGGCGCGTCTATCGCATCGATGCACATCGTCTCCAGCGGCAGCCGAGGCCCGCCCTGCCAGGCGATTCGTCCGGCCGCCTGCGCCAGCGCCTCGCAGAAGAACGTCACCAGTTCGTCCGCGGTGTCTCGGAGCGTGAAGATCAGCCAGCCGCTGAAGTCCAGGGTGCGCACATCCGCGTCGAGAGCCGGGTAGCGCTGCCGGGTGAGCATGCCCGGCCGGTACCCCATGGCCTCGAGCCGGGCCATCGGGGCATCGTCGATGGCCAGGAACCGCATACCTGAGCCGACGGCAAGATCGACCCAGTTATAGGTGCCTTCATCGATGACCGCGTCCACCGCGCCGGTACGCAGCGCCTCGGCCCGGTCGGCGAGGTGCGGAAGCTCGTCGTCGTATCGGATCGTGCCGCCCCAGGCCTGCAGGTCGGCCAAGCGCAGCCCCACGGCCGCGAGCACGTCGTCAACGACACGATGGACGAGGTGATTGGGCCGGCCACCGCGCAGCGACACGCGGAGCCTGGGCTTGGCCTCGGCGAGCTCGGTCAGGCTGGTGACGCCGATCTCCTTACGTACGGCCACCCCGAGGGCGTCGTACGACGGAATGGTGGCGATCGCGGCCAACGCGTCCGGCGGTGCCCCGGGCTCGCGGCGCAGCACCGAGCGCACCGCGGTGGCCGGATTGATGATGGCGAACTGGGTGCGCCCCGCCAGCACCTCCGATACGGAGTCAGCGCCGTCGCTGGCGAACAGCGACACCGGCCACGTCGCACCTCCCGGGTCGCGCAGATCGATACGCACCTGCTTGTACGGCCAGGCACCGGTGCCGACCAGCTCGGCGGCCACCTCGAGCATCAGCCGCGACCGGATGGTCGCCGCGCGCGGTCGGTTTTCGGAGTACCGGGGCGGCTCGCCGCCCTGAGGCCCGGTCATGCATGCCTCCCCGAGACGGTGCCGTCCCACCGGGGTCCGACGTCGGAGTACAGGCCCACCTGATCCATGACCCGCGTGACGATGTGATCGATCGCCTCCTCGAGCGTCTTGGGTCGGTTGTAGAACGCCGGCACCGGCGGCACGATCGACGCGCCCATGCGGGCCAGCGTGAGCATGTTCTGCAGGTGGATCTCCGACAACGGCGCCTCGCGGACCACCAGCACCAGCCGGCGCCGCTCCTTGAGCACCACGTCAGCGGCCCGAGCGATCAGGTCCTCGGAGTAGCCGGAGGCGATGGCGGCGAGCGTCTTCACGCTGCACGGAGCGATGATCATGCCCTCGGTCCGGAACGAGCCGCTGGAGATGGTGGCGCCCAGGTCGTTCGGGCGGTGCACGACATCGGCGAGGCGGCGCACCTCGGCGACCGAGTACGGCGTCTCGTGCTCCAGCGTGCGCGCGCCCCATGGGCTGATGATGAGATGAATCTCCACATTGAACTCGCGCAGCCGCTCGAGCAACCGTACGCCCAGAATGGAGCCGCTCGCCCCGGTGATCGCCACCACGAGCCGCCGCCGAGGTTCGTGCGCCGCGCTGCTCATGGCGCCGCCACCGGCTGTCGCTGCCGGACCGACCGTCGTTGCCCGGCCGGCGGCCTTTCGTCGGCGGGCTGCCGTTCGTCGACCGGTTGTCGTTGGTTGACTGACGGTCGTTGCTTGGTTGGCCCAATGACCCGCAGGGCCTCGGTCAGCTCCCGCACATCGGCGAGGCGCTCGACATTGAAGACGAGTTCCTCGATGCGATGGACGTCCGCGGCCCCGGCCGCAGCGCACGCCGCCGCCAGCTTGTCGCGGATCGACTCGGGCGGCAACGGCGCGGTTGGGTCACCCGGCGCGGTGTCGCGCTCGATCGTGACCGGCGGACGGCCCACCGGCTGCACCACGACCCGGCACCCGGACGGCGGCAGCTGCGGATCGCGCCGGACCGTGACGCGCTGCCGGGCGAAGCTGGTCAGCTCCCGGTCACGCCGTTGCGAGCGGGCGAACGTGTCGATCCAGCAGCGCCGGTCGCGCAGCACAGCGGCCGTGACGAACCGCGCCGACTGCATGGCGGTCAGCTCGTCCGTCCACCCCATCCGCCCGCACAGCGCGTAGGCCTGATCCGGTAGCGCGACCTCGACTCGGTCGATGTCGCCCAACGACGGGGCATCGACCGAAAGCAGTACGTCCACAAGCGACTGCAACGAGCTGGCCGCTGGCCATCGACGAAGTGAGATGTTATGCAGCTCCCACCGGCGCCCCAGGTCCCGGACGATCAGCTCCGGCGACCCCCCGCCGGCGTACGTCGACAGCAGGCCACCGTCGGGGTGGCTGAGGGCGTCGCGGGCCCCACCGAGCCCGTTCGCGGCGAACAGCGCGGCCCACAGCCCGGAGACCGCGCCGCGCGCCTGGTGGAACTTCACCGCCGCCGTGCCCAGCGCGGCGAAGGTCCCACTCGCCTGGCTGACCCCAAGGCCGATCGCGCCCTGGACCGAGCGCGCATCCAGGCGCAACAGCCGGGCGCCCGCGGCGGCGGCGCCCACCGTGCCGATCACGCCCGGCGCATGCCAGCCGCTGCTGCGAAAACGCGGATAGTCGATGCTGAGGCCGAGCCGGGTGGTGACCTCCAACCCGACCGCGAGCGCGGACAAGACCTCGCGGCCGCTCGCGCCCAGATGCTCGCCGAGCGCCAGGACGGCGGGCACGACCTCGGGCGTGACGTGACACAGCGCCGGCCGGTAGACATCGCACATGGTGAAGGCCGTGATCTGGAACCCATTGACGAGGGCAGCGCCGGTCATCGAGGCCATGCCGCCGCCGACGATCGTCGCGGTGCCCGGACCGGCCAGCGCCATCGCCAACTCCTCGACCGCTGGTGTGCTGGCCGCGGCCCGCCCGGCCAGCGCATTGGCCACCGTGTCGGCCCAGAGCTCACGCACCCGCGCACGTACTGGCTTTGGCAGGTCCGCCCACGTCAGGTCGGCCACGAATCGACTGAGCTCGACGTCGAGCGTATCCGCCACGCCCTGCACGCTAGCAAATATTGTTGCACCGTGGAAGGTCCCGCGCACCATCAGTTTCGCCGGAACCCCGACTGGTTGAGGACGAGCATCGGTCCCACCACGCTGGCGGCGGCGAGCCCCAGCGTGAGCGGGATTCCGACGAGGCCGGCCACCGCGGCGATCACGGTCGGCGTGGCCAGGCGCGCCGCGGCCCGGTACGTGCCGGCCAGCGCGATCGCCGTGCCCTGCTGCCGGTGCTCGACGTTGGCGTTGACGATCGCCGGGCCGAGCGAGCCGGCCAGCCCACCACCGGCTCCCGCCACGGCCAGTGCGATCCCGGCGAGCACCGGACGGTCGGCGACCAGCGGCAGCACGGCGCTCCCGAGCAGCACCGAGCTGCCGGCCACCCGCACCGGCACCGCGAACCGCTCGTGCCCGTATCGAGCCAGCCAGGCCGCGGCGGCGACCGTGGCGGCCTCCGCGACCGCCATCAGGTAACCGACCATGGCCGGCCCGATTCCGGAGGTGGCGAGCACGACCGGAACGAAGGAGTCGAGGATGCCGCGCCAGCCGCCGGCCGAGAAGCTCGTCCAGCACCCGAGCGCGACCGGGCGTTGCCGCCACAGTTGCCGCCGGCCGCCGGCGGCGGGGCGCTCGTAGGGCGGCCGGCGGATCAGGGTCATGGAGATGACCGCCGCCACCGCGGCCATGGCGGTGACGACTGTCAATGCGAACGGCGCCGACCTCGCCAGGAGCACACCGGCCAGGGTGGGACCCGCCAGACCACCCACGTGCGAAGCCATCTGCGACTGGGCCAGCCGCCGGATCGGAATCCCCTTCCCCCGCACGAGGTGGGTCTGGTTCGAGGTCCAGAACAGCGCCCGAGCCAGACCGTTGAGGGCCTGCGCGGCGATGAACGTGCCGAGCGAGGTAGTGACGAGGAGCACGGCCGCGGAGAGCGCCAGGCTGGCCGCGGCGAACGCCATCAACGTACGGTCGTGGACCCGGGCCAGCAGCCAGGGCAGCAGCAGGCGTGAGGTGAGGTGGGTCGCGCCGGACGCCGCGACGAGCAACCCGACGATGGCCGGCGCGATCCCGTGGTCGAGCGCGAGCAAGGGGAACACGACGCCCGAGGCCCCCAGCGCGAACCCGAACGCGACGACAGCGGTCAATGCCCGCGGTGCGTCGTCCCGGCCTTGCCCGGCGGCCGCCTCCGCGTGGGTCATCGGCCCATCAACGACCGGAACGGGAGGATGACCGTTTCGTGGAACCGCTCCATCGCGGCGATGATCCCCTCTGGGGTGTCGGCGTCGAAGACGAGGATCAGTTCCTCGGCGCCGACCTCGGCGAAGCTGAGCACCTCGTCGACCATCTGTTGCGCCGTGCCGTGCAGGGTGTACACCGGCCCGGGACCTTGGTCGAACTTGACCCGCACCCGGACCGACAGCACCGGCAGCGGGCGCCCCCGCTCCTCGGTCAACTGCACCAATCGAGGAATTCGGGCCCGCAGATCGGCGGGTCCGGTCTGGGCGGCGTGATACCCATCCGCGATGCTCGCAGTGCGCACCAGGGCGCGCTCGCTGCGACCGCCGCACCAGATCGGAATGGCCGCGCCCTGGACGGGGAGCGGTTCGAACACGAAGTCGGTCAGCGTGTGGAACTCGCCCACGAAGGGTTCCGTGCGGCCGGCCCACAGATGCCGCCACAGCGCCACCGCCTCGTCCAGGTAGGCGCCGCGCCGGGCGAACCGATCAGTCTTGCCGAGGTTGGCGTACTCCTGGGCGTCACCGCGATCGCTCGCCCCAACCCCGACCACGAGGCGCCCGCCGGTCAACACATCGATGGTCGCCAACTGCTTGGCCAGCAGCGGGGCGTCCCGCATGGCCGGCACGACGACGCTGGTGCCGAGCACGATCCCCGGATGGCGAGCGCCGACATAGGTCAGGGCGGTCAGCGCCTCCAGCATCGACCCGTACTCGGCGGCCTCGGGTCCGCGCGGGACCAGCAGGTGGTCGGTGACCCACACACTGTGCCAGCCCAGCCGGCGCACGGTCTCGGCGCCGGCGTCCAGGCTCTCCGCGCTGGCCCCCGGCCCCTTGTTAGCGAGCACCAGGCCGAACCGCAGGTCCGGCCGAGCCGGATAGGACCCCGTCATGCCGACTCTCGCAAAATCCAGCCCCATGCGTCCCGCACGGCGCGCTTCTCCTCCGGGGTAGGTCCGATCGCTTGCGGGAACTTGTCCCGCCACTCCCAGGGTCGAGTGGCATCGATGATCAGCCGGCTGTTGAAGCCCTTCTTGCCAGGCTCGATCGCCGGATCGAGGTTCCCGCTCGTGGTACGACGGATGATCTGCACATCTCGCTCCGGGTCGTGCCGGGTGCAGATCGCCCAGATCACCTCGTTGAGATCGGTGACGTCGATGTCGTCGTCGACGACCACCACAACGCGCCCCAGGTAGGCGCCCTGCCGGCACTGGCTGGCCACCAGGCCGGCCTGGATCGCGTGGCCGGCGTACTGCTGCTTGATCGAGATGACGTTGAACAACCGGCAACCCCCGACGCTGTGCGTCCAGGCCGCCACCACCCCGGGGACCCCGGCCGCGCGCACCTCGCGACGGAGGTTGGCGCTGCGCCCGTACTGCTGGAAGTGCTGGCCCTCGTACGGGGGCTTCTGCGGCGGGCAGCCCAGCAGGATCGGGTTGTTGCGGTGGTAGATAGCGTCAACCCGGAAGACCGGCTGCTCCTGCTCCTTGGAGGCGTAGTACCCCGTCCACTCGCCGAACGGACCCTCCAGCCGCTTCTCGTCGGGCAGGACGTACCCCTCGAGCGCGATCTCGGCGGAGGCGGGGATCGGCAGGCCGGTGACCTGGCCGCGGATGCACTCGACCGGTTCGCCGGTGATGCCGCCGATCCACTCGAGCTCGTTGACGCCGCCCGGAATCTCCAGGGCGGCGGCGAGGAAGTGCAGCGGGGACAGCCCGACCAGCATGACGCAGGGCATGGGCTCGCCGCGCGCGAACCAGGCCTCCTGGTGGGCCCGCCCGTGCTTACCCGGCGAGATGTACAGCCCGGTGTGATTCCGGTCGTGGATCATCGCTCGGTAGGTACCGAAGTTGATCCACCCGCTGTCGGGGTCCCGGGTGCCGACCGCCACCGCGGTACCGATGTAGCGACCACCGTCCTCGGGGTGCCACTGCGGCGTGGGGAAGGCGCACAGATCGACGTCGTCGCCGGTGAGCACGTTCTCGGTGATCGGTCCACTGTCTACATGCTTCACCGGTACCGGCTTGGCGTTCGTCAGCCAGTCCTCCCAGGCGTCCACGAGGCCCAGCGCCGAGATGTTCTCGTCCAACCCGATCGTCATGGCCAGGCGGTTGCGCGCCGACAGCGTGTTGACCAGGACGCGGTACCCGGCCGGGTAGCCCGGAATCCGGTCGAAGAGCACCGCCGGGGCGCCCTCCTCGTGGTGCAGCATCTCAGTGATCTTGCCGATGCTCTGCTGCCAGTCCACGCCCTCGAGCACCCGCAGCTCCCCCATCGCGTTGGCGCGCGCCAACCATTCCCGTACGTCGCGCGGTACCCGGGTCGGGTCGGCCTCGGCCTCGTTGACGTACGGGACCATGCGGACCGACGCGCCGTCGATGACGCGTTCGATCACGCGGCCCGACTCTGGTTGCTCGGTCACTTCGCAGCCTCCTCGTCGACCTCGAACCGAGGGACGGTCAACCCGTCCTCGTCGTCGAACACCACGCGCACCCGCAGGCCGACCTTCAGGTCGCTGCGCGACAGCGGAACCACGTTGCTGATCATCCGTGGTCCCTCGTCCAGTTGCACGAGCACGACGTTGTACGGCACCCAGTCCGCCCACGCCGGGTGATACTTTTGATGAAAGTATGTAAATGAGAGGATCTCGCCGCGGCCGGATACGTCCTGCCACGACCACTCCGCGGCCAGGCAGCGGGGGCAGCGCTGCGCCGGGGGATAGCGCACCTCGCCACAGGACTCGCACCGCTGCAGGGTCAGCCGATGCTGCGCCGCGCCGTCCCAGAAGCCCCGGTTGACGTCGGTGATGACGGGGCGGATGAAGGCGGTCATCGGGCCGGCCCCAGGATCAGCGCGCTGGCGGTGTTCAGCGTCATGCCCCGCCCGGTCACCAGGCAGAGCTGCGCGTTCTCGACCTGCCGCGGCCCACACTCGCCGCGAATCTGGCGGACTCCCTCGACCACGTGCAACCACCCCTGCATGTACGACTCCGACAGGTTGCCCCCCGCCGTGTTCACCGGCAGAGTGCCGCCGATACTGATGTTCTTGCCTCCCTCAACAAAGGGTCCCGCCTCGCCCTCGGCGCAGAAACCGCCGTGTTCGAGCCAGAACAGGACCGAGATCGTGAAGTTGTCGTAGAGCTGGGCAACATCGATCTCCTGGGGCGACACCCCGGCCATCCGGTACGCCTGGCTGATGCAGTCCTTTTGGTGCGGCAGGTACCACCAGTCCCGGCGGCCGAGCTTCTCCAGCGTGTGGCCCTGGCCCATGCCCCAGATGTGCACGGGCGTGCTGGCCGCGTCGCGCGCCCGCTCGGGCGAGGTCACGATGATCGCGACCGCGCCGTCGGAGATGATGCAGCAGTCGAGCAGCCGCAACGGATCGACGATCATTCGTGAGTTCTGGTGGTCGTCGATGGTGATCGGCTCACGCATGATCGCGTGCGGGTTCAGCGACGCGTGGTGGCGCATGGTGACCGCCACCCAGCCCAGCTGCTCGCTGGTCGTGCCATACAGTGCCATGTGTCGCTGGGCGCCGAGCGCGCTGTTGGCGGCGTTGCCGAACATTCCCCAGATTCCCCAGGAGTCGGTGTCGCTGCCCGCCGCCGCGGAGAACCGGCTACCGCCGGTCTTGGCCGTGTCGCCGAACACGCAGGCCACCACCGACGCCATGCCGGCGTCGATGGCCAGCGCGGCCTGCTGGATCAGGACACACGCGGTCGCCCCGCCCATGGACAGGCTGCCGGTGAGACGGGGATTGATGCCGAGCAGCTCGCCCAGTGCGAGGTAATGCTTGGGCCCCTCGGGCGAGGTCGTGCCCGGCATCGTCAGCAGGCCGTCGACCTCGTCCCGGCTGATCCCGGCGTCGGCCAGCGCGGCGGCAAACGCCTCAGCGGCGAGGCTGTTCGGCGTCTCACCCGGCAGCTTGCCCTGACGGCTCACGCCGACACCGGCGATGGCGGCTCGTTGCCACCCCATCCGTCGCTCCTCCCTTGTTCGCGCGTGCCGGAAGCGTTGTGACCAGCGGTCAGCGACCGCGGAAGACGGGCGGGCGTCGCTCGCGAAACGCGGCGCGCCCCTCGGCCCGGTCCTCGGTGTCCGCGAGCATCCGCCACAGCACCCGCTCGAGAACCAGACCCGTGCCCGCGCGCTCGGTCGCGGCCCGGGCGGCGAGCTTGGCGGCCCGGATCGACAGCGGAGCCGCCGCCGCGATGGTCTGCACCAACCGCTCCACCTCGGTGTCGAAGGACTCGGCGTCGAGCACGTCGCTGACCAGACCGAACCGTTCGGCGTCGGCGGCCGACAGCCGGGACCCGGTCAGCAGCAGCCGCCAGGCCACCGCGGACGGCAGGCAGTCGAACAGCCGCTGCGTCCCGCCACTGCCGGGCAGGCTGCCGATCCGCAGCTCGGTCAGCTGGAAGTAGGCCGCGCTCGAGGCGATGCGAAGGTCGGCGGCGAGCGCCAGCTCGAATCCGCCGCCGACGGCCGGGCCGTTGATCGCCGCGACCACCGGGCGCGTGCACCGCTCGACCGGGGCGCTCACCGGTGTGCCGAGGTCCAGCGGGCCCGGGCCATAGCTGGGGGTCGTCTCGTGCAGGTCCACCCCGGCGCAGAAGGCCGGGCCGTTTCCGGTCAGCACGATGATCGCGACCTCAGGGTCGGCGTCGAGCTCGGCGAAGGCCTCGGCCAGCAGCGACCTCACCTGCTGGTTGATCGCGTTGCGACGGTCCGGCCGGTTGAGGCGAACCCACCCGATCGATCCCGTACGTTCCCACAGCACCGGTGACGTCATCAGTAGAACACCCCATCATCGACCAGCGACTCGTACTCCGGGTCGGTCAGACCCAGCAGCTCGGCCATGACCTGTCGCGTGTGCTCACCGAGCAGGGGCGGCGCCGTCATCGTCGGCCGAGCCGCGCCGTTCAGCCGGAACGGCAGATGGAACATGGGAATTTCACCGATGACGGGGTGGTCCACGGTCTGCCAGAACCCGCGGGCTTGCAGGTACGGGTCCGCGAGTACGTCCTTGGCGTTGTTGACCGGTCCGGCCGGCACCCCGGCGCCGCCCAGAATGGCCAGCGCGTCGGGGCGCGAGCGGGTCACCAGAGCCCGGGACAGCAGGGCGTCTAGCTCGTCGGCGTGACGACGACGACCGATGACGGTACAGAACCGCTCGTCGCGCAGGCTCGGCTCGTCCAGCGCAGCCACCAGGCCCTGCCAGTGGGCCTGCGTGCGACAGGCGATCGCGATCCACTGATCGTCGGCACAGCGGTAAACACCCCGCGGCGCCCCGGCCGGCGACCGGTTGCCGGTCGGCGTCACCGTGCCGCCGAGCGAGCTGTACAGGATGCCGGGCCCGACGACGTTGACCGTCGACTCCAATTGCGACAGTTCTATATATTGACCCTCGCCGGTGCGTTGCTGGTGGTAGATCGCGGCCAGCAACGCCACCAGGGCGTGGCCCGGATTCGGCGCGTGGTCGGGGTAATGGGTGCCGGTGCCCACCGGCACCCGACCGGGCAGCCCGGTGGTGTGCACCAGGCCGGCCAGCGCCCCGATCGTCGAGCCGAACCCCACGTAGTCGCGGTGCGGACCATCGCTGCCCTGCATCGGCATGGCCAGGAAGACGATGCTCGGGTTGACCTTCCGAATGTCCTCGTACGCCATCCCCCACCGTTCGAGCACCCCGGTGCGGAAGTTGCTGGTGAAGACCTGGCAGCGGGTGGCCAGCTCCAGCGCGATCTCGCGGGCCTTGGGGTGCTTCATGTTCAGCGCGACGCTCTTCTTGCCCGGATTGCGCGAGGCGAAGTACCCCGAGGCATCCAGGCCACTGGTGCCGGGGCGGAACGGTGGCGAGCTGCGCAGGTTGTCTGGCCGAGCCCGCGACTCCACGCGGATGATCTCCGCGCCCAGCTCCGCCAGTGCCTTGGTGACCAGCGCGCCGGCGCCGATCCAGGCGAAGTCGAGCACCCGCAGACCCGCCAGGGGCAGCCGCGCGGGCTGCTGTTCCACCACCTCCGTCACACCACACCCCTCTCCGCCAGGCACTCCACGTCCTCCGGGGCCAGCCCGGCCAGGGTGGTGAGGACCTCGACCGTGTCCGCGCCGCGCCGGGGCGCCGGTCGGGGGCCGGCCAGCGGGGTCACGCTCATCCGGTAGGGCAGCCCCGGATAGGTCACGGTCCGGGCCAGCTCGGGGTCGTCGACCGGCACGAAGAAGTTCCGGCTACTGAGCTGGGCGTCCTCGAGCACCGCGGCCAGGTCGTTGACCGGCGACAGCGCGATGCCGCGCGCCTGCGCCTCGCGGTAGAGTTCCTGACGCGTCCGACTCTTGGCGAAGTCTTCAAATATTTCCTTAAACTCATTGATCGCCTCTGGTCGGCGGCGGTACTCGAACTGCGACCACCGTTCGTCGGCCAGCCGTTCCGCCAGGCGCGGATCGCTGTCGCTGATCCAGCCGACCAGGGCCTTCCAGGCCGCCGCGGTGCCGAGCCGGCCGGCGACGACACTGATGTACCCGTCAGCGCACCGGTACACGCCGGTGCCGGCCTCCTTCGCCGTGTCGCCCTGCGGTGCCCGCACCTCGCCGGTCAGGGCGTACCCGACCACGCTCTCCTCCAGCGCCTGCGCGACGCACTCCTGCGCCGACACGTCCGCGGACAGCCCCTCGTTCGTCCGCTGGCGCCCGATCAGGCCGGCGACGGCGGCCACCGCGGCGAAGATCGATGCCATGTACGTGCTCTGGTAGCCGTACGCGGCGACCGGACCGGCGTCGGGGTAGCCGCCGAGGCTCAGCAGGCCACCCGCGCCCAGCAGGATCAGGTCGTCGACCGGGCCACCGGCGAACTCGCCACCGTAGGGCGTGACGAGGACCCGGATCAGTGACCCGTTGAGCTGGTTGACCCGGGCGTCGTCCCAGCCGGCCTCGGCCAGCCGCCGGGTCGAGCTCTCCAGGACCACGTCGGCGTGCGAGAGCAGCGCCGCGACCACTTCGGACGCCTCGGGCGCGGCGAGGTCGACGGACACCGAACGCTTGCCGGCGTTGACGAAGCGCTCGAAGAGGCTGACGGGTCGTTCACCCGGGCGCATCCAGAACGGGCCGATCTCGACCTCACCGCGTCCGCCCGGCGACTCGATCCGAATCACGTCGGCCCCCAGGTCGGCGAGCAACCGCCCCGCGTACGCGGCCAGCGCGTCGGTCAAGTCCAGCACGCGTACACCGGCGAGTGGGCCGTTCCCGGGTGGCTGGGCGGGGGTGGTGGGCGGAGACGACTGAGTGTTCCCGTGGCTATTCGTCATTGTCGGACCCGAGCACGAACAGATCCCATTCCTCGGCCAGCTTCCCGACGGCGCGGTACCGCTCGATCGCGGTCGCCTCGTTGCGGCTGACCAGCGCGTTGACCAGGGCGTTGGCGACCGCCAACCCCGGCACGAGCGTGTTCTGCGGGCCGATCCCGGAGGCCATCACAGGCAGCACAATGGACACACGCTGGCCGACCGGCGAGATCGCCGCATCGGTGACGCCGATCGTCTGGGCGCCCTTGGCCGCGGCCCACTGCACGACGCGCAACACGTTGCGCGAGTAGGGCGGGAAAGTGAACGCCAGCAGCACGTCGTCCTTGCCCATCTCCAGCAACGCGGTCGTGCCCTCGGCGTCGGCGCGGACCAACCTGACCCGATCGCGGGCGCGGCCGATGGCGATGGCCGAGAAGTAGGCAAGGCAGTAGGAGGTGAGGTCACCGGTGATATAGACATGCGCGGCTTCGTCGAGCGCTCGGACCGCCCGGTCGAGCGCCTGCACGTCGAGGGTCTGCGTGGTCCGTTGCAGGTGCGCCAGATCGCGTTCGAACGAGGCCCGGTACGGTGAGTCGCCCAGATGGGCGGTCGGGCTTCCCGCGGGGTCGGAGGCGTTGCGGTACTGCTGGCGGATCTGCTGGCGGATCCGCTCCTGCAGGTCCTGGTAGCCGTCAAAGCCCAGACGGTACGCGAAGCGGACCACAGTGGAGGCGGCGACGTCCAGCCGGCTGGCCAGCTTGTCGACCGTGGCGAACGCGACGAACTCCGGGTCCTCGATGATGGCTTCAGCGATCCGCTTCTGCGAGTTCGTCAGCTTGTCGTAGCGGCTGCGAACTGCCTCGGCGACGCTGTCGATCTCTGTCTCTGTCATGGTCGATGCCCAGTCATCCCGCTTCCGGCGCCAGGACCAGCAGACGTTGCTCGGTCATGTCCTCGATGGCGTAGCGAACGCCCTCCCGGCCCAGCCCGGAGCTCTTCACGCCGCCGAACGGCATGTTGTCCACCCGGAACGTCGGTACGTCGTTGACGACCAGCGCGCCGACCTCGAGCGTCTCGAACGCCGACCACGCTTGGGAAAGGTCCCGGGTGAAGAGCCCGGCCTGCAGGCCGTACGGGCCGTCGTTTACCGCGCGCAACGCCTCCTCGAGATCGTCGTAGGGCGTGACGACCACGACCGGCGCGAACGCCTCCTCGGCGATCAGGGCCGCGGTCGGCGGCACGTTCTCGACGACCGTCGGGGTCACGAACGCCCCATCGCGCTCGCCTCCCGTCAGCACCCGAGCGCCGGCCGCGACGGCCTCCTCGATCAAGGACACCGTACGTTGCGCAGCATCGACCGAAATCATAGGGCCGACCTGTGTCTTTTCGTCCATCGGGTCGCCGACCCGCAGCGCGGCCGCACCCTCGACCAGGCCGGCGACGTACTCGTCCCATACCGATCGATGGACATACGCCCGCTGGACGCTGATACAGAGCTGACCCGCGTACTTGAAGCCGCCGGCCACGGTGCGGGCCACCGCGTGGGCGACGTCGGCGCTTCGGTCGACGATCACCGCCCCGTTGCCGCCGAGCTCCAAGGTGACCTTCTTCGTGCCGGCCCGGGCGCGCAGGCTCCAGCCGACGCGCGCCGAGCCGGTAAAGGTGAGCATCCGGAACCGCTCGTCGGTGACCATGCGGTCGGCGACATCGATGCTCATCGGCAGCACGCTGAGCGCCCCCTCCGGCACGCCCGCCCGCACCATGACGTCCGCGAGCCGCAGCAGGGTCAGTGCCGCCCGAGTGTCCGGCTTGAGCACGACCGGGTTACCCGCCGCCAACGCCGGGGCGACCTTGTGCGCGGACAGACTGAGCGGCACATTGAAAGGCGCAATTGCCGCGACCGGCCCGATCGGCATGCGCCGGACGATGCCGACCCGGTTGCGCGCGGTGGGCAGCAAGTCCAGCGGCAGCACCTCGCCGCCGATGCGCTCCGCCTCCTCACCGGCCATCCGGAAGGTCATCGCGGTCCGCGAGACCTCCAGCCGCGCGTCGGTGATGGGCTTGCCGATCTCCGCAGCGAGGGTCTGGGCGAGCGGCTCCGCCTCGGCTGTGACGAGCTCGGCCACGCGCCGCAGCAGGTCGCCCCGCTCGTAGGAGGCCAGCCGCCGGGTCCGCGCGAACGCCTCCGACGCGGCCTGGGTCGCCCGCTCGAGCTGGTCGGCGCTCGCCTCGCCCACGCGGCCGATGACCCGGTCCGTGCCGGCGGCACGGACCGGACGAGGGTCGGGCGCCGGCTCCCACACGCTGCCGACGAGCAGCGCCGCGGGCCGGTCCGGGTCTGGGGTGGTGGGCGCCGCGGTCATGCCTGTGGCACCTTCAGCCCACCGTAGGCCGGGTAGCTCTGGCCCCAGGTGTCGGGGTACGCGCGGTCCAGCCCCTTAGTGAAGTAGCTCGGGGTGGTCACGTCGACCGCGACGTCCAGCACCGTCGGGCGACCGGACTCGATCGCCTGCTGCAGCGCCGGCGCGAACTGATCGGCGTCCTCGATGCGTACGCCCTCGGCGCCGAAGGCCCGGGCGAGCGCGGGGAAGTCGGGCGTGTAGGGCTCGCCGGTGGCGCGTATGGTGAACGAGTACCACGGGTGGCTGCGCCCGAACTTGCCCATCGCGCCCTTGCGCTCGATACCGAGCTCGAGATTGTTGATGATGACCCACACCACCGGCGTGCCGTACTCAACGGCGGTGGCGACCGCCTGGGGGCCCATCATGAACGCGCCGTCGCCGACCAGGACGACCGCGGGTTCGCCCGGGCGCACGAGCCCGGCGGCGTGCGCGCCCTGAGCGGCCCATCCCATCTCGGCCATGCCCGGGCTGATGTGCCAGGAGCCCGGTCGCCGGATGGTCATGTACGGCTCCGCGTACTGAATGATGTCACCAATGTCGATAAACACGTGACCGCGATCCCGCAGGGTCTCGCCGACCTCGTGGCACAACCGGCCTTGATGGATCGGGCTGGTCGGGGCGGTGATGACCGGCTCGATCTCGGCCCGCCACTCGGCGCGGTACCCGGTCACGGTGTCGATCCACTCGCGACGGTCCTCCGGCTTGCCGGTCGACGCGTCGAGGAGGTCCTCGAGGAAGGCGGCGCCGTCACTGATCAGGCCGAGTTCCACCGGGTAGTTACGCCCGATTTCCTCGGGATCGACGTTGACCTGGATGATCTTGGTGCGCGGCACGTCGTAGATGGCGCCACGCCGCCAGTTGGAGGTGTGGTTGTCGGAGAACCGGGCGCCGACCGCGATGACGAGGTCGGCCTCCCGCGCGGCCCGGGCCGCGCACTCCGTACCCGAGCGCCCGACGCACCCCAGCGACAGGTCATGGTCCTCGGGCAGCAGGCCCTTCGCCGGGAGGCTCGTCATCACCGGAATGCCCCGCTGCTCGGCTAGGGCGCGCAGGGCCTGCGCACCGCCGGCGGAGCGGACGAGGCCACCGCCGGCGAGGATGAGGGGTCGCTCCGCCTCGGCGAGCAGCCGGGCAGCCTGCGCGACGTCTGAGCGTTCGGCGCGGGTCCGGTGGCGCACCGACCGTGCCGCCGGTGGCTCCACCTCGCCCACCACCTCGCTGAGCTGCACGTCAAGCGGCAACTGAACGAAGACCGGGCCTGGCCGGCCGCTGGTCGCCACCCGCAGCGCGTGGTTCAGCGTATCGATGACCGTATCTGGGCGGACGCACAGCCACGCCCCCTTCGTCACCGGCCGGAAGACCTGTACCGCGTCGTCGAACCCGGCATAGAACAGCTCCTGCATGCCGGCCTTGCCCATGAAGTGGGTCGGCCCGGACCCGGCCAGGATCAGCAGCGGGATGCCGTCGTGCATGGCGCTGGCCGTGCCGCCCACGCAGTTGAGCAGACCGGGGCCTTTGGTGACGATGACCGGGGCCACGGCGCCGGTCAGGCGGAAGTGGATGTCCGCCTGGTGGACCGCGTGCGACTCGTGCTTGGCCTGCACGCCGATCAGCTTCGGTCTGTCGACCAGGGCGTCGAGCAAGGGCCAGACCGCACCGCCGGCGTAGCCGTAGTAGTGGGTCATCCCCGCCGCCTCAAGCCACTCAGCGATCGCGTCCACCGTGCGCATGGCATCTCCCTTCCGAATGCCGCTCTAGGCTAGGCAGCAACATTTGCTGCTGTCAACCGTCTCGATGCCCGTATCCACTGCGCCCCGCCGACAGCCCAGCAGCGGTGAACGTCAACTATTCCGGAGTAACCCTGACAAAACCGGCGAACAACCGACCGGCCGCAAGTCGGCGCGCGCCGTGACCAGCCGAAACAACATCTGTTGCTGCGTCGCGCCACGGAGAACGTGAAGTTGCCAGCCATCACAAGGTCAGGGTGCTCGGGGCGAACAGCCGGGCGACGTCGACCAACTCCTCGGTCAGTCCCTGCTCGTGCGAGAAGCGGGCGATCATCTGCAGCGCGGCCTCATTGCGCGCCACGCCATACGGGAACAGGTCCGGCCCCAGCAACTGCTCGGTCTGGGCGAGGTACTCCTCGCGAAACACCAGGCTGAGCGGAATGCTGTCGATCAGGCTCTGTTCGGCCAGCTCCTTGGCCCGCAGCATTGCCTGATAGAGATTGAAGGCAACCCATGGGTGTCGCCGGTACACGTCACCGCGGATGACGTAGGTGTGATTGACTGGAACGAATCCGTGCGTCCGGTAGAAGCGCACCCCTTCGGCGATCGGATCGGCGAAGACCGGTTTCGTCACCTGCCGGAACACGGCGGGATCGACCTTCTGCCGGGCCGAGCGTTCCACCACGTTCGCGGCCGACTTACGCATGGCCCGCTTGACCAGGGCCGCGTCCAGCTCGTGCGCGACCAGCATCGTCGCGAGGCTGCGGTCGGGCGGCACGGTCTCGAGCCGAATGCCGGGGGGCGGGGTGAAGCCGGTAGCGGCGCCGTGGCTGCGATCCGGTCCCCGCTCCATGTACCACTGCACGTCGTACTGCGAGACACCGAAGTCGTGCTCGAGGATGCCCCGGGTCCACAGGGCCGCGGTCTGCTGGTAGTCACCCACCCCGACGCGCTTGCCGGCCAGGTCAGCCGGTCCGTTGATGCCCGCGTCGCGATGACAGACCAGTTCGATGTGCATGAATCGGCGCGAGGGAAACGCCGGAATGGCAACCAGGTCCGCTCCGCGGGAAATCGCGATCAGCAGCGAGGAGATCGACATCTCGGAGACGTCGAAGTCGCCGAACCGCAGCATCCGCCAGAAGGTCTCGGCCGGATCGGAAACAATGGGGACCAGCTCGATGCCCTCCGGCTGGACCGTTCCGTCAAGCAGCGGGCGCGTCCGCTCGTTGAGGGCCGAGGCGAACGAGAGTCTCAGCCGGCCCATGCCAGCTCCTGCGGTCCGGACCGGGTTCCGTGACGGGACACAGCCACCCCCACGCGTTGCGGGTCGGTTTCAGTGGCACAACGCTATCGTTAACCCACCCTTGACTGCAACATCTGTTGCTGCAAGACTCTGGCGATCGCGCAATCGTCGTGGCCCCCATGTGGCGGGGACCCGGGCCCTTGGAGGGTGATAATGCCGATCAGAAGCAGCAAGCGGGGCGCTTTGGCCGTCCTGGCCACCGCAACCGCCTGCAGCCTTGTCGCCGCCGGATGCGGCAGCAACACACCGACCTCGGGGAGCAACGACGCCGGCACCGCGGCGGCGGTCTATGACAAGTTCAACGCGATGACGGGCCAGGCCCGGCACGATGCGCTGGTCGAGGCCGCCAAGGCCGAGGGCTCACTCGTCTTCTACACGGCCAGCTCCGGCATGGACCCCGTCATCGAGGCCTTCGAGGACACCTACGGCATCGACGTCGACCTGTACTCCGGCCAGTCCGACACGGTGCTGCAGCGCATCGTGCAGGAGTACCAGGCCGGTTTCTACGGGGTCGACGTGCTCGACGACGCCGAGGCGTACTCCCTCGCCCAGCTTGGCTACACCTACGAATACATCAATCCGGAACTCACCTCGAAGATTCCGGGCTACGACCCCGACTCCCACGTCGTCCCCACGCGGCTGTCGGTCTACACCCAGGCGTGGAACACCGACCTGGTCGACGAGTCCGAGATTCCCGACACGCTGGACGGCTTCACCGACCCGAAGTGGAAGGGCAAGCTGTCCCTCGATCCACGCGACTGGATCTGGTACACGGGCGTGATGGACTACTACACCAAGGAGAAGGGCTGGACCGAGGAGCAGGTCGACGACATGATCCGTACGTTGGCCGACTACTCGGTGTACAACGAAGGACACACGGTGCAAGCCCAGCTCCTGCTGGCCGGCGAGTACCCGGTCTCGCTGTCGGTCTACACCCAGTCCGTCGACCGGGAGCGGGAGAAGGCGCCGGACGCCCCCATCACGTGGCGTAAGTCCGACGGCAGCTTCATCAAGCCCTTGATCTTCCAGCCTCAGGGCGCCACGCTGATGAAGAACGCGCCGCACCCGGCCGCGGCGATGCTGTTCATCGACTTCCTCCTCAGCGAGGGCCAGCGGATCCTCGCCGAAGAGGACCGTACGCCCACGGCCATCGCTCAGCCGGGCGGCCCGCTGGAGGGCATCCCGAACGAAGACCTCCACGAGGTCGACTTCGTGAAGTTCACCACGCAGCGCGACGAGTGGACCACCCGGTTCGACGAGCTGCTGAAGTAACCCGACCTCCGGGCCGGCCGCGAGCCGGCCCGGGGCCGAACCGTATGTTATGGCACACGACAGAGGAGGCCAAGCGGATGGTTAGGCCCCTTCTTGCTTCCACCCCCACCGAGGTGGTTCAGCCGCCGGCCGACGACCGGCGACGAGCCCGGGCCGACCGGATCCGCACCATCGTGGGTCGGCTTCAGCCGGGAAAGTCCCTCCCGCTGCTGGCCGTCGTCCTCGTGATCGGCTACCTCACCCTCACCCCGCTGCTGTACCTGGTGCAGGGGACCTTCCTCGAGAACGGCCGGATCAGCTTCGGTGGGTTCGAGCGAGCCTACGCAACCTCGGGCCTGCTGACCATGGCCCGCAACTCGATGGTGTTCGCGATCGGCTCCTCGCTGGTCGCGTTCGTGGCCGGCACGTTCCTGGCCTACATCACCGTGCGGACGAACGTACCGTTCCGGCCGCTGCTGGTCGCGACCGCCATGGTGCCGCTGATCATTCCGGGCCTGCTCTACACGATCTCCTGGATCATGCTGAGCAGCCAGAACGTCGGGCTCCTCAACCAGATCTCGAACGCGATCATCGGGCGGCCCATCTTCGACATCTTCAGCATGCCCGGCATGATCTGGGTCGAGGCCACCCACACTGCACCCTTGGTCTACCTGTTCATGGTGGCGGCGTTCCGCTCGATGGACCCGTCGCTGGAGGAGTCCGCGCTCGTCTGCGGGGCCAGCCGCTGGGCCATGCTGCGCCGGGTCACCCTGCCGCTGGCGCGCCCCGCGATCGCTGCCGCGATGCTCATCGTCTTCGTCAACGCGCTGGCCAGCTTCGAGGTGCCGGTGCTACTCGGACTGCCGGACCGGATCTACGTCTTCACCAGCCGGATCTTCTTCGAGCTGCAGCAGTTCCCCTACGACTACGCCGCCGCCGGGGCGCTGTCGATCGGCCTCGTCATCATTGCGATTCTCGGCGTCTGGCTGACCAACCGGCTGCGCGGTGAGGACCGTGAGTTCGCCACGATCACCGGCAAGGGCTTCCGCCCCCGCACGCTCGACCTGGGCCGGGCCCGCATCCCGGTCGGCCTCGCGGTCATCGCCTACTTCGGCATCACCACCGCGCTGCCGCTGCTGGTCATGTTCTACACGTCCTTCCTGCCCTACTACCGCCGGTTCACCGTCGACGCGTTCCAGGACTTCTCCTGGACCAACTACACAACGCTGTTCACCAACCGCATCTTCACCCGGTCGGTGGTCAACTCGCTGGTGCTCAGCCTCGGATCGGCCACCATCATCATGGTGCTGACCGCCGTCGCCGCCTGGTTCGTCATCCGGACCCGGGTGCCGGGCCGGCAGATCGTGGACCAGCTCAGCTTCCTGCCGATGATCGTGCCCGGCCTGGTCATGGGCGTCGCCATCTCCTTTGTGTACCTGCGCAACCCGCTGCCGATCCCGGTGTACGGCACGATGGCGATCCTGTTCATCGCGTACGTGACCCGCTTCCTGCCGTACGGCATGCGGTACGCGACGTCATCGCTGACCCAGCTGCACCGCGAGTTGGAGGAGTCGGCCGAGGTCTCGGGCTCCTCCTGGTGGCAGAACTTCCGCCGGATCGTCGCGCCGCTCATGCTGCCCGGGCTGATTGCCGGCTGGATCTACATCGTCATCGTCTCCATTAGAGAGTTGTCCAGCTCGATCCTTCTCTACAGCCCGGGCAACGAGGTGCTGTCGATCGTCATCTGGCAGTTCTACGAAAAGGGTGAGATGACCGCCGTCTCGGCGCTGTCGGTCGTCCTGGTCCTGACGCTCGTCGTCATCGTCTCGATCGCCTACAAGCTCGGCGCCGCAATCGGGCTGCGCACCGACTGACCGGAGTCCAAGGAGCCGGAGGATCACGCCATGCTCGTGATTAGGAACCTCGTCAAGACCTTCGCCGGGGAGCGCCGGCGCGGCGCCGACGACGCCGGTCGCAGGGTCCGGGCGGTGGACGACATCAGCCTCGAGGTCAAGGAGGGTGAGCTGTTCACCCTCCTCGGCCCCTCGGGGTGCGGCAAGACCACGACGCTGCGCTCGGTGGCCGGGCTCGAACGGCCCGACTCGGGCGAGATCCGGGTGGCCGACCGGGTGCTGTTCTCCACCCTGAACGGGCGCACGGTCAACGTACCGACCAACCAGCGCGGCCTCGGCATGGTGTTCCAGTCGTACGCCATCTGGCCGCACATGAAGGTCTTCGACAACGTGGCCTTCCCGCTGCAGGTCATGCCGCGCGGCAAGCGGCCGAGCAAGGAGGCCATCAAGGCCAAGGTCATGGCGGTGCTCGAGACCATGGAGCTCGCGCACATGGCCGACCGTCAAGCCACGAAGCTGTCCGGAGGGCAGCAGCAGCGGCTGGCCCTGGCCCGGGCGCTGGTGACCGAGCCACCCCTGCTGCTGCTGGACGAACCACTGTCCAATCTCGACGCCAAGCTTCGCGACTCGCTACGTTTCGAGCTCAAGCGGCTGCAACGCGAGTTGGGCATCACCAGCGTCTACGTCACCCACGACCAGGTCGAGGCGCTCGCCCTCTCCTCGCGCATCGCCGTGATGCGCGACGGCAAGGTGCAGCAGATCGGCACTCCCCGCGAGATCTACGAGAAGCCGGCGAACCGTTTCGTCGCCGAGTTCATCGGCACGTCGAACTTCTTTAGTGGCACGACCGCCGGTCGGATCGACGGCCGGCTGGCGGTGCGCACCGAGCACGGCACGATCCTGGTCGACGCGACCACGCCGAACGAGGACGGCAAACCGGTGCTGCTCGCGGTCCGCCCCGAGGCCATCGACATCACGGCCGGGGCGGCGGCCGGCGGGCGGGCCAACGAGTGGACCGGTGAGGTCGTCACCCGCAGCTACCTCGGCGACTCGGTGGACCACATCGTCCGGGTCGGCTCGACCGAGCTGCGCGTCAGATCGCGCTCGAGCACGTCCATCCAGGCCCACACCGAGGTCACGGTGCGCATCGACCCGGCCAACCTGACCCTGATACCCATTGATGCCTGACGTCGTCGTCCTGGCCGGCGGGGTCGGCGGCGGTCGTTTCCTGCGCGGGGTCCGGGCCTGGGCCGCCCGAACCGGCTGGCGGGTCACGGCCGTCGTCAACGTCGCCGACAACATCACCCTGCACGGCCTGCGGATCTGCCCGGATCTGGACACGGTCCTCTACACGCTCGGGGGCGGTGCGGACCCGGACCGCGGCTGGGGGCGCGAGGCCGAGACGTGGACCGTGCGGCAGGAGCTGGCCGCGTACGACCCCGAAGCCGCCTGGTTCGGCCTGGGCGACAAGGACCTGGCGATACACCTGATCCGGACCGGGCTGCTCGCGGCCGGCCGCACCCTGTCCGAGGTCACCGAGGTGCTGTGCCGGCGGTGGCGGCCGGGCGTGCGGATCCTGCCGGCCAGCGACGACCCCGTCGAGACCCGGGTCCGCACCCCGGACGGCGACCTGCACTTCCAGGAGTGGTGGGTCCGCCACCGGGCCGTCCCGAAGGTCATCGAGTTTGCGTTCGCCGGGGCGTCGTCGGCCCGGCCGGCCCCCGGGGTGGTCCCGGCCATCGCCGGGGCCGACCTCGTCCTCATTGGACCGAGCAACCCCGTCGTGAGCATCGGCCCCATCCTCGCCGTGCCCGGCGTGCGCGACGCCGTCGTCGCGACGGCCGCCCCCGTCATCGGCGTCTCCCCAATCATCGGCGGTGCACCGGTCCTGGGCATGGCCGATCGGTGCTTGAGCGCGATCGGAGTCGAGTGCACCGCCGCGGGCGTCGGCGTCCACTATGGAGCCCGAGGCTCCGGTGGTCTGCTCGATGGATGGCTCGTCGATACCGGCGACGCCGCCACCGGGGTCCCCGGGGTACGAGTCCGTGCGGTGCCGCTGTGGATGACGGACGAGCAGGCCACGCTCGCCATGGTGGCCGCCGCCGCGTCCCTGGCCGGCGTGTCCTGACCGCTCGCCCGATCAGACCGGGTGGTCGTACAGCCCGTCACCCTTGTGGCCGCGCCGGTGCAGGGTGTCCTGCTGCCCGCGACGACGGACCTCGTCGACGACCTTCGTGCCGAGCGCGGTGACATGGAATGCGCCCAGGACGAGGGCTGCGTTGGGCAGGCGCTCGCGCAGCGTGTCGAGGTAGCCGCAACCAGTTCGCCGGCTGGGGCGAGGTCGTCACCTTCGCCGCGGCGACGGCGGCCGGATGGGCAAGGTGTCGGGCGTGCGGGCCTGCGACATCGACTCGGACCGGTGGCTGCGGACGGTGCGCCGCCAGACCACACAGGGGCCAGGCGGGCTGATCGATGAGGGCACGGGAGGCAAGCGCGCCCGGACGGTTCCGCTCATCGAGGAGATCCGCCCCATGGTCGCCCGGCGTCTCCTCCCGGGCCGAACGACCGGCTGATCACGGGTCCGAAGGTGGCCGGATCACCACGACATGCTCCGGCACACTACCAACCAACCGGTCACGCCAAGATGAGTGCGTTTGATCTTGGTCGCCTTCAGGCAAGCGGCACGCTAGCCACGAGGTCTCACTCGGCCGGGTAGGAAGCGGTCCTCGCCGAACTGTCGAAAGTCCTCCAGCAACCCCCTCGCTCGCTTGACCGCCTGACCCTCCTCATCGCGGTTCATCGCGCTCAGCCTTAGCACCTGAAGCATGTTCGTCGCCGAGAACTGGGCCTTCGTCCAGTCATACGCCTGGTGTCGCTGCGATTGGTAAATGTCAGCCAGATGTATCCGTCAGCAACATCTACCCGCACAGGGCTACCGTGAATGATCTTGTTAAGAACGTCACGCACCGTAATTGGCTTCAAGCGACCATCGGCTCCGACCAGTTCCCCGTCGACTCTGCAGGTAGCGACTCTATCTCCGAATCCGTTGTCGCGCATGTCGGCGGCAAATGCCTTCAGAGAAATCTGCGGTAGAGCAGCTAGTGTCTCGTGATGCTGTTTTCGTTATCAGATCGAAGTATCTCGGTGCTTTCTCGGGGCCCGGGGCCGTGTGAGCATGTCGGGGTGGAGTTGACCG
>Ga0310830_100576_pt1 | contig 24156 bp, 18 predicted proteins | sample WT_ome_5_FD_201301 | JGI IMG/M metagenome (GOLD analysis project Ga0310830, IMG submission 201301) | Sorghum-adapted microbial communities enriched on wild type (WT) sorghum from Joint BioEnergy Institute, Emeryville, California, United... ...
CAGCGCCGAGGGCAGGCCGATGAGGTAGAGGCCGGCGGCCGTGAGGGTGGCGCCGAGCTGGTTGCGGATCAGGACGCCGAAGCCGACCCCGAGCACCGCCCAGAGCACGTACGCCAGCAGGTTCATGGCCACGGGCCGCCAGACCTGCATGGACGCGAACGGAACGTCGTAGCCGGCGAGGCTGAAGTTCAGCACCCCGACGCCCACGCTCACCGCGGTCGCGACCAGCCAGTAGCCCGCGGCCAGCACCATCGCCGCGACCAGCTTGGCCACGATCACCCGGGTCCGGCGCGGGGTGGCGAGGAACGTCGGGGTGGCGGTCTGATGCGTGAACTCGTTGGTCACGACGAGTACGCCGAGGATCACGATGAGCATCAGCCCGAGGAACTGCCCGGACGTGAACACGTTGGCCGACTGCTCGGCCAGGATGGCCGGGATGTCGGTCCGCCGGGCGAAGTCCTCCAGGATCGCCTGCTGCTCGCTCGCCGACGGCCGCTGCCCGGGCGGCGCGTTGGAGAAGTCCGGCGGGTGCAGCCGCATCTGCTCGGCGGCCCGCAGTCGCTGGTTGGCGTCGAGGATGTTGACCAGCAGCGTCAGGGCGGTGGCGATCAGGATGAGCAGCCCCGTCAGCCACCAGGTGCTGGTGGTGAAGATCTTGCGCAGCTCGGCGCGGACCAGCCGCGGGCGCAGCGACGGCACCGACCGGGCCTCCGCCGGCTCGGTGGGGGCGGAGGCGAGCGTCGCGCTGCTCATCGGATGGCCGCCTGACCCCGGGTGAGCTTGAGGAAGGCCTGCTCCAGGTCGGGGGCCTCGGTGGTGAGCTCGTGCAGCTCGGCCCGGGCGGCGAGCGCGGCCCGGCCGACGGTCGCCGCGTCCACGCCGCGGACCAGGAGCTGGTTCTCCCCGGGGTACTCCAGCGTCACGGCGTAGTTGCGCAGCTCGACCGCGAGCTGGTCGACGTGGGGCGTGCGCACCCGGACGGCGCCGGGCTCGGCGATGCTGGCGATGATGTCGGAGACCGAGCCCTGGGCCACCATCCGGCCGGCGGCGATGATGATCACGTCGTCGGCGAGCTGCTGCATCTCCCCCAGCAGGTGGCTGGAGACGAAGACCGTCCGGCCCTGGCTCGCGAAGGCCCGCAGGAACTCCCGCATCCACTTGATGCCCTCGGGGTCGAGGCCGTTGGCCGGCTCGTCGAGGATCAGCACCTTCGGGTCGCCGATCATGGCGGCGGCGATGCCCAGGCGCTGGCGCATACCGAGCGAGTAGCTGCGGAACTTGCGCCCGGCGGCGGGCGACAGCCCGACGAGGTCGAGCACCTCGTCGGCCCGCCGGTCGGGGTAGCCGGCGGCCGCGCAGAGCACCCGTAGGTGGTTGCGCCCGGTCCGGCCCTTGTGGGCGCTGGACGCCTCCAGCACCGCCCCCACGACGTCGAGTGGCCGCGGCAGGTCCGCGTAGCGGACGCCGCCGATGGTGGCGGTTCCGGCCGTCGGGGTGACGAGGTTGAGCATCATGCGCAGCGTCGTGGTCTTGCCGGAACCGTTGGGACCAAGGAACCCCGTGACCCGGCCCGGCTGGACCGTGAACGACAGGTCGTCCACGGCTCGGACCTTGGGATACACCTTGGTGAGGTTCGATACGACCAGTTGGCCGTCCATGGCGCTCCTCTGGGGTCGGCTCGCGTGTTGCCTAACCGTATCGGTTGACCACCAGCCGCCGCTGGTCAGGCCACGGCGAGCCAGGTGGCCCGGGCGTGGGCCAGCAGGTCACCGTCGGGGCCCCACAGGCTGCTGCGGACGTACGCCTTGCGACCCTCCTGGCCGGTGACCTGGCCCATGACCATGCAGCGCTGGCCGGGGGTCGGCGTCCGCACGATCCGGACCGCCAGGCGGCCGAGCACGTACGGCCGTCCCTCGAGCGCGATCGCCCAGCCGCCGGGGCAGTCCAGCGACGCCCACACCAGCTCCGGCGCCATCGGGTCCGGCACCGTCCACGGGGTCGCCGTCCGGCCGTCCGGCAGCCGGCCGGGGAACAGCCGGAGCCCGTCGCCGACGGCCCGCTGCGGGCCGCAGACGAAGCAGGTCGGGAACGGGTGGCTCACCAGCCCCGGATAGCTCGCGGAGGCCGCCACCGCCTCGTCCCAGCCGACCGGTTCGACGATCTCGTCGGGCTCGATGGTCGCGGGGCGGACCTGGGCGACCAGCTCGTCGTCGTGACAGATGTCGACGCCCGAGTCGGTGGCGCGCGTCGTCAGCTCGACCTCCAGCGGCGGGGGTCGGCGCAGCGTCACCTCCACGACGTCGCTGGCCAGCCCGGCGGCGAGCGCGAACCGTCCGGCGCAGTACCCGCCGTTGCCGGAGCCGGGCGGTCCGTTGTACCGGGCCCCGATGATCAACCCAGTCATGCCATGACCGTATCCCGCCCGCGGCCGACGGCAACCCGGCCCCGTGGCCGGCCCCCGAGCCTTGTCCGGCTTGTACACAGTATGGGGCTTTGGCGGCAATGTGAACTCTGGCGGGAACACTCGATGGCCGACCGGTCGCTGTCGCTCCGTCACCTCACCCCAAAGGCCCGTCACCTCACCCCAAAGGCCCGTCACCTCACCCGAAAGCTTCGCCACCATTCAGCCGCCGTTCACCTTCGGTTGGGTGCCCCCTCACGTCGGCCGCCTTTCATGACCGTCGTCGCCTCCGTCCAGGCGGCGACCCGTGGATCTCCACACGAGCTAGGAGCGGAGAGAGTGACCAAGAGACTGCGCGGCACCGGCCTCATCGCGGCCGCGGTGGCGCTGACGTTGGCGACGGCCGCGTGTGGCGGCTCCGGTGAGCCCTCGAGCGACCAGACCACCGGGGCCGGGGCGATCAGTGGCGAGGTGAACCTCGACGGTTCGAGCACGGTGTTCCCGATCGCCGAAGCGGCGGCCGAACTGTTCGAGGAGGAGAACCCGGACGCCATCGTCAACGTCGCCACCTCCGGCACCGGCGGCGGCTTCGAGAAGTTCTGCCGGGGCGAGACCGACATCGCCAACGCCTCGCGGCCCATCAACGACCGGGAAGCGGCGGCCTGCGAGGCGAACGACATCGCCTTCGCGGAGATCACGGTCGGCATCGACGCGCTCACCGTGCTGGTCCACCCGGACAACCCGGTCGACTGCCTGACCGTCGAGCAGCTGGCCGAGATCTACGGACCCGACTCGACGATCACCAACTGGAACCAGATCACCGGCATCGACTACGACGCCGAGTTGGTCATCTACGGGCCGGGTGAGGACTCCGGCACCTTCGCCTACTTCACCGAGGCGATCAACGGTGAGGAGGGCGCGATCCGGGGGGCCGGCTACAACAACATCGGCGAGAACGACAACTCCGGCCTGCAGGGCGTGCAGGGGGCGCCGGGCGGCATCTTCTACGTCGGCTACACCTACTACGCCGAGAACCAGGACTCGGTGAAGGCGCTGCAGATCGACGGTGGCGATGGCTGCGTCGCCCCGACGCCGGACAACGCCCGGGACGGCAGCTACACGCCGCTCTCGCGCGGGCTGTACATGTACGCGTCGAGCGCCAGCCTGGCCAAGCCGCAGGTGCGGGCGTTCCTCGAGTTCGTCATCACCGAGAACGAGGCGATCACCTCCGCAGTCAGCGCGATCGGGCTCACCGAGGCGCAGACGGCCGAGATGCTCGAGCTGATCGACTCGCTGGCCAGCTGATCGCCCGGCAGAGATCGGTCGGCCATGACACTGCCCACCATCACGGCCTCCGGCGCCGACGCGGACGCCCCGCGTCGGTCGCTGGAGGCCACCAGCCGTCGTCTCGGGGAAAGGGCCATCAAGGCCTTTCTGCTCGTCTGCGCCGCGCTCTCGGTGCTGGTCACCACCGGGATCGTGTTCTCCCTGCTGTTCGGGGCGGTGGGATTCTTCGACGACGTGCCGGTCCGGGAGTTCCTCACCGGCACCCGCTGGGCGCCCGTGCGAGGGGAGTTCGGCGTGCTGCCGCTGGTCGTCGGCACGCTCAACGTGGTCTTCTGGGCGCTGCTCGTCGCCGTTCCCATCGGGCTGCTCTCCGCGATCTACCTTGCCGAGTACGCCTCGGACGGCGTCCGTCGGGTCGTCAAGCCGGTGCTGGAGGTCCTGGCCGGCATCCCGACGGTGGCGATCGGTCTGTTCGCCCTGTTCTTCCTGCGCCCGCTGGCCGAGGACCTCTTTCCGTTCCTGGACTGGCCGTCGGTGCACTCCGTCGGGGTGGCCGGCGTGGCGGTCGGCCTGCTCATCATCCCGCTGGTCGCGTCGATTGCGGACGATGCCCTGCGGGCGGTCCCGCGCAGCCTGCGCGAGGGCGCCTACGCGCTCGGAGCCAGCAAGCTGCACGTGACCGTGCGGGTGGTCATCCCGGCCGCGATCTCCGGCATCGTCGCCGGCTGCGTGCTCGGCGTGTCCCGGGCCATCGGCGAGACGATGGTCGTGCTGGTGGCGGCCGGTGCATCGGCCAACCTGACGGTCGACCCGACCGACTCGGTGTTGACGATGACCGCCTACATCGGCGTCACCGCCACGGGCGAGATCGCGTACGGAACCATTCAATATGAGTCGATATTTGCGGTCGGCGCTCTGCTCTTCCTCATGACGCTCGTCATGAACGCGATCTCGATCCGGCTGGTCCGCCGGTTCCGGGAGGTGTACGACTGATGTCGCAACAGGTCCCGGGCAGGGCCCGCTTGGCGGCCGCCGGAGCGCGGGCCGTGACGGCGGCGTTGCTCAGCAGCCGCAGCCGGGGTGACAAGGTGGCCAACGCCGTCTTTCCGGCGATCCTGCTGGCCGCGCTCGCGCTCGCCGTGGTGAGTCTCGGCGCGCTCATTCTCTGGTCGCTGATCGAGGCGTGGCCCCGGCTGGACTGGAACCTCATCACCAACGGCCCGTCGCGACTCCGTCCGGAGACGGCCGGATTCCGCGTCGCGTTGCTGGGCAGCCTCTACCTCATCATCGGCGTGATCGTGCTGATCGTGCCGCTGGGCGTGGGCGCCGCGATATACCTCGAGGAGTACGCCGACCGGACCAGGTGGTACAACCGGCTGTTCGAGCTCAACATCCAGAACCTGGCCGGGGTTCCGTCGATCGTCTTCGGCATCCTCGGCCTGGCCTACATCGCCCGCGCCCCGCTCAACCTCGGCTTCACCGCGGCGGCCGGCTCGATCACGCTGGCGCTGCTGGTGCTGCCGACGGTCATCATCGCGGCCCGGGAGGCGATCCGGGCGGTGCCCTCGTCGATCCGGGAGGCGTCGCTCGCCCTCGGCGCCACCCAGTGGCAGACCATCTGGCGGCAGGTCCTGCCCACGGCGATCTCGGGCGTGCTCACCGGCGTGATCCTGGCCGTGTCGCGGGCCGTCGGCGAGGCGGCGCCGTTGCTGATGGTCGGGGCGGCCGTGCGCGTCTCACGGGATCCCTCGTTCTTCGAGGGGGCCTACAGTGCGCTGCCGGTCCAGATCTACACCTACTCGACCCAGGCCCAGCACGAGGTTCAGCAGCTGGCCGCGGCCGGCATCGTCGTGATGCTGGGGTTCGTGCTGCTCATGAATGCGACTGCTGTCTATCTCCGCGACCGGTACGAGCAGAAGTGGTAGGCCGCCGATGACCAACCCGATCGTCTCGACCACCGAGGGCCTGACCACCGAGGGCCCGACCGCCCAAGGCCCGACCATCGAGGAATCGACCATGAGCTCGACGTCCACCGTCCCGGCCGTCCAGGTCTCGGCCGGTGCGCCTCGTCCGGCCGACTCGTCGCCGGCCGGCCCCGTACCCACGATCATGAGCCTGGAGAACGTCAGCGTCTTCTACGGCACCTACGAGGCGGTCCGCAACACCACGATGGCCATCGGGCGGAACCAGATCACCGCGATGATCGGGCCATCGGGATGCGGCAAGTCGACGATCCTGCGCTCCCTGAACCGGATGAACGACCTCATCCCCGGGGCGCGGGTCACCGGCCGCGTCACCTACCACGGCCAGGACCTGTACGCGCCGAAGGTCGACCCGATCGAGGTGCGTCGTCGCATCGGCATGGTGTTCCAGAAGCCCAACCCGTTCCCCAAGTCCATCTACGACAACATCGCCTACGGCCCCCGGGTCACCGGCATGAAGGTCGACGACATGGACGACCTGGTGGAGAGCGCGCTGCGGAAGGCGGCGCTGTGGGACGAGGTGAAGGACAAGCTCAAGTCCAACGCGCTCGCGCTCTCCGGTGGGCAGCAGCAGCGCCTGTGCATCGCCCGGACGATCGCGGTGCGGCCCGACGTGATCCTCATGGACGAGCCGTGCTCGGCGCTCGACCCGATCGCCACCGCGAAGATCGAAGATCTCATGTACGAGCTGGCCTCGGAGTACACGATCGTGATCGTCACGCACAACATGCAGCAGGCGGCGCGGGTGAGCCACCGGACGGCGTTCTTCACCGCCGAGGTGGATGAGCACGGGGTCCGCTACGGGCGCCTGGTCGAGTACGACGACACCCAGAAGATCTTCACCAACCCAAGGGAGAAGCGTACGGAGGACTACATCACGGGTCGCTTCGGATAAGCCTGATTCTCACCATCCGCGGCGTCGGCTACCGGCTCGTGCCCCCGGCCGCCTGACCCCGGGCGGCGTATTCCGGTCGGGCGATCAACGGGGCGCGACGCGCGATCAACCGGACCGGCCGGTCCCCGGTCAGGGTCGGGGTGTGACAACTGCAGGTACCTCTCACTCCGTGGTCGACCTGCCGGCCCCGGCGCCCCGGGCCCGGGCCGGCTGGTCATCGCTCGTCGCGCTCGCGGGTGGCACGGCGGTGCTCGTCGCCAGCGAGTTCCTGCCCGCGAGCGTGCTGCCCACCATGGCGGCCGACCTCGGCATCAGCGAGGGAACCGCCGGACTGGCGGTGGCCGCGACCGCCGTGGCCGGGGCGGTCACCGCCCCGAGCATCGCGGTGCTGCTCCTCGGCCGGCTCGTGCTCGGCGTCGCCATCGCCGGCTACTGGTCGTTCGCGTTCTACGTCGGCACCCGGGCCCGGCCGGGGCGGGACAGCACGATATCGACCTTCATCGCGATGGGGGTCACGGTCGCCACGATCGGGGGAGTGCCACTGTCCTCTGTGGTCGGTGACGAGGTCGGCTGGCGTACGGTCTTCCTCGGCGCCGCGGCCCTCAGCGCGCTGTGCGCGGTGGCCCTGGCCGTGACCCTGCCGCCGGTGGCCCCGCTCCCGACCGCCGGGGTCGCCATGATGCGCCAAGCGATCGCCAACCCGATCCTGCTGGTGGGTGTCCTCGGCGTGGTCCTCGTCGTCGTCGGCAACTTCGCCGCCTACCCGTACATCCGGGTCGCGATCGCCGAGGTTGCTCCAGGCAGCACAGCGTGGCTGCTGCTGGTGTGGGGCGTCGGGGGCGTCGCCGGCAACCTGCTGGCCGGACGCCTCGCCGGCCGCCTGCGCGTGGTGGCCGCGGCGGCGCCCGGGTTGCTGGGAGCCAGCCTCGCCCTGACCGCGGCGGCGACGTCGCTGGGGTGGCTCGCGGTGGCGATTGTCGCCTGGGGTGTTGCCTTCAACATGGTCCCCGTGGCCACCCAGCTGTGGATGACCCGCGTGGAGCCGACCCGGGTCGAGTCCGCCCTGGCGTTGCAGGTGACCGCGTTCCAAGTGGCGATCACGCTCGGGTCCGCGGCCGGGGGAGCGCTACTGGACGCCCACGGGATCGCGACCGCGCTCGGCGTCGGCTCGGCGTTCGCCGTGGCGGCGGCGGTGGTCTTCGGTGCGGTGCGCGTTCCGCGGAACGTCCCGTGACCGTGTGGCGGAGCGCTGTCGAGTTCGCCAGGCCTGGGGCCCGGTTCCGTGGTGGGCCGCGAACGCGCGGCTGAAGGCGGCCGTCGAGCCGTACCCGACGGCGTGCGCCACCTGTTCGACCGGCCGGGAGGCGTCGCGCAGCAGGCGTCGCGCCTCCCGCATGCGGACCTCGCGGACCAGTTCGCTCGGGCCGAGACCGAGCGCGCGCCGGAACCGCTCGGTCAGGGCGGAGCGGGACAGGTGGACCAGGCGGGCCATCCGCTCGACGGTCCACTCCTCACCGGGCCGGGCGGTTACGGCCGCCACCACCGCCGCGACGAGCGGATCCGGCCCGACGACGGCCGGGTCGTGGCCCTGACTGGCCGCCCAGGAGGCGACCATGGCGGCGCCGATGAGGTTGCCGTAGCTCGCGGCGAACAGGTCCGGCGGGCATCCGGTCTGCAGTGGGCACATGGTGACGAGTGCCGCGACCCCGGGGTGCGCGGTCGCGAAGCCGCGCACCACCAGCGGGCTGGGTAGCCGCCGGGTGGGGACGGACGCGCGCAGGTCCGCCACGGCCAGGGTCGCGGGTTGTGCGCCGGCGGTGATCCGGTAGGCGGTGCGGGCGTCGACCAGCATGGCGTCCCCCGACGCCAGGCCCTCGTGTCCGGACGCCGTCTCGAGCGTGACCGGGCCGGCGACGACGAAGGCCCAGCCGGGGCCCGGACGGTGCGTGAGCGTCGCCCCGGCCGGCAGGACGACGCGCTGCAGGTTCGAGATCTCCCACACCGGTTCCGCCGAGGACACGACAGCGTCGGCGCGGGGCGTCACGACGGATGCCGTCATTACAGATCTGGTCACGGACGATGCAGCACCGCCCGCGCCGCCCGCATTCCCGACCCCGTCCACCCGGTCACGCCTGACCGCGGCGGGCCTGCTGCAGGCTCGTGGGGCCGCCGCAGGGGCCCGGCCGAGGGCGGTTTCAGGTGCGTGTGGGTTCGTCGAGTGAACCAACCCGAGGTATTTGACCATTATCGATTTCCTGCAGTCGTGCTCCGGCCACCATCCTGAGTCGGTGCGACGGCTGACGGGAAGGCGTGGCTGGGCGATGGGCTCGGAGCTTGACCTTCCGGATCTCATCCGCCGGGCGAAGGAAGGGACGGTCGATGACGCCGAGGTCGACCGGGTGGGCGCTGGCGCGAGCCGTGGGCGTCCCTCTGGTCGACGTGATAAGGAGGACCGAGCCGTGGGCGGACTGGTCGCGGGAGATCCGGCGCCGGGCCGAGCAGCGAATGTCTGTCGAGTGTGGACGACGCGCCCGCCGCAAGCGGTTGACCGAGGACGATCGCCGCTCGTGCCGTGAATTCCCTGCGTTTGCGGTCGACGTGTCGCTGTGGACCGCGGAAGAAGGGTGCTCGGACTTGACTTTCCTGCTCGCCTGGGAGGAGTTCGAGCCCGGGGTGTCCAACGTCATCGTGGACGATATCCACGTGCTCCAGCCGTCGATCGGCGCCAGTTCGCGTCGGACGCCAGCGCCAGGGCGCCGACGACCAGAGTCCACAGTTGGAGCGGGAAGACGGCGAGTCGTTCGGAGCCGCCGAGGCCGAGCACGCCGAACTGCCGCTCGAAGTGCAGCCACACGCCCGTCAGGGCGATCAGGCCCATGGCCAGGGTGAACCAGCGGGCCCGGCCCACGAGGCTGCCACGGGGCACGAACCCGGCGAGGAGAAGGCCGAGGTTGCCCACGATCAGGATCAGGAAGGCGCCGAGGACGTGCCCGTCCAGGTTCACGTCGGCGGGCCACACCCCGGCGAACACATACCCGAGGCCGGCCAGGACCAGCAGGACCTGCGCGGTGCGGGATGCGAATCCCTTTCCCCACAGCCGGGCGGTGAGGAGCACACCGGCCGCCAGCAGGAGGCCCTGGGCAATCATCGACGCATTGACGAGGTCGTGCAGCGGCGAGCAGATGTAGCGCGGGAACTCCTCGTCGAAGACCCCGCAGCTGGTCACGCCGAGGTCGCTGATGTTGTTGTGCACCAGGCTGTACGGCGTCGTCCACGCCGCCTGGGCGACCGCGTTGGCCACCAGGAACTGGGCGGCGCCGGCGATCCAGGCAGCCGCACCGAGGCGAGCAGCCGCGGGGACGCGGGCAGGTGTCGATACGTCAGTCACGCGCTTCAGCCCACCACGGTGAGCTGCGGCCGGGAATCCGGCCAACGGGAGTCCGGTGCTGGGGATAGCCCCCAAGGGTTACCCCGGGCGGGTGACCGGCGACGCGGGCCACCAGAGCTCGGGCGGCGGCGGGCCACGCGAGCTCACCGTCCCTCGTTCGGCGGCGACGTGAGGGAGGCCCCCTCCGCACGCAGGATCGCCGGGCATTCGGCATCCCGGCGGCCGGGCCGCCCCTACTGTGCGGGAATGCGGGCTCTCCGGGAGAGCGCCGACCGGACCCCACCGTCGCGCGAGCGGTACGTCGACCTGCTGCGTGCCCTGGCGATCTGTGCGGTGGTGCTCGGCCACTGGTTGGTCAGCGCGATCATCGAGGACCAGCAGGGGAGACCGACCGGACGATCGGCGCTGGAGTCGTTGCCCTGGGCCTACCCGATCACCTGGGTCGTCCAGGTGATGCCGGTGTTCTTCATCATCGGCGGCTACGCCAACGCGGCGTCGTTGGCCTCGCACCGCAACCGCGGCGGCGACGGCGTGAGCTGGCTGCAGGACCGGTCGGGGCGCCTGGTCCGACCGACCACCGTGCTCCTGGTGGTCCTGGTCGCCGGCGCGGTGGCCGGTCGCCTGCTGGGGGTCGACCCCGAGTTCGTGCGGATGGTGGTCTGGGTCGCCTCCATCCCGCTGTGGTTCCTGGCGGCGTACCTCGTCGTCGTCGCGGCCGCCCCGCTCATGGAGCGCCTGCACCGGCGGTTCGGTTTGCGGGTGATCGGGGTGCTCGTGGTGCTGGTCGCGCTGGGCGACGTGGCCCGCCTGCGCGGGCCCGAGCTGCTCGGCGCCGGCAACTTCCTGTTCGGCTGGCTGGCCATCCACCAGGTCGGCATCGCCTGGCGGGACGGTCGGCTGCCGTTCCGGCCCCGCACCTGGGTGCCGCTGCTGCTCGGCGGCCTGGCCGCGGCGCTGCTCCTCACCGTCCTCGGGCCCTACTCGATCAGCATGATCGATGTCGGCGGCCAGCGCCCACGCAACGCGTCGCCCCCGACCCTGGCGCTGCTGGCCGTGGCCACCTTCCAGCTCGGTCTGCTGATGGCGGTGCGTGACCCGGCCGAGCGCTGGCTGCACCGGCGACGACCATGGCTGGCCGTGGTGGCGGTCAACTCGGTCGTCTTCACCATCTTTCTCTGGCACATGAGCGCCGTCGTGCTGCTCGTCGGCGTGCTCGACACGCTCGGGGTGCTGCCGACGCCGGCGGTGGCCACGACCGAGTGGTGGCTGTGGCGGCTACCGTGGCTGCTCCTGCTCACCGTGGTCCTCATCGGACTGGTCGCGCTCTTCGGCCCGATCGAGGCCCGGTCCCGCCGCATCCGGCGCCGACGGTCGCCGGGGTGGCTGAGCCGGATCGTGACCCGGCCGATCCTCCGGGCGGTGGTGACCGTGGCGGCGTACGCGGCGGTCATCGCCGGGCTGGTGAGCAACACCGTCGCCCCGCGGACGGGCGCGTACCTGATCGGCCTGCCCGCGGCCGGCCTGGCGTCCTATCTGGCCGGCGCCGCCGTGCTGCGCCTGCTGCGGTCGCTGGTCGCACCCGGGCGTGGCCCCGGCGACCAGCCGGCCTCGTCGCCGGGTCGACCCGAATCATCGCCCCCGGCCGGCTGAGCGAAGCAGCCATTGGCCGTGCACGCCGTCACCCCGACCCGGGGGCCGAGCGTCCGTCCCGTACGGTCCGTGGGGTGACCGAGCCGTTGACCGGGGTGAGCCGGACCGCGCTGTGGGTCGCGTACCTGCGCGCCCAGGAGTCCGAGGCGCCCGAGCCGCTGTTCCACGATCCGTACGCGCGCCGGTTCCTCGAGGCCGCCCCCGGCTGGCCCCCGGCGGTGGACGCCGACGGAGCCGTGGCCGCGGCCGGGAACGCGTTCGCCTGGCAGACGGCCGTACGAACCAGATTCTTCGATGAGGCGCTGCTCGCGGTGGCGCACGGCGGGTGCCGGCAGATCGTCCTGTTGGCCGCGGGCCTCGACACCCGGGCGTTCCGGCTGGAGTGGCCGGCCGGGACCCGGCTCTTCGAGGTCGATATGTCCACAGTGGTGGATTTCAAGGAGGCGGTGCTGGCGCGCCACGGGGCCACCCCGCGCTGCCACCGCGTGGTCGTCCCGGCCGACCTGCGCGACGCCTGGCCGCAGCGGCTGGCCGAGGCCGGCTTCGACGCCGGCGACCGCGCCGCGTGGCTGATGGAAGGGCTGCTCGTCTACCTCACCGCGCCGGAGGCGGCCCGCCTGCTCACCGACGTCACCGCCGCCGCGGCCCCGGGCAGTCACCTGTTCGTCGAGCACGGGGGCATCGACCCCCGTGCCATCGATCCAAACGTATGGCTGGTGCCGGCCGTGCGGGAGGTCGTGAACCTGTGGCGAGGCGGCCTGGGGGAGCGGACGCCCGGGTGGCTGGCCGAGCGCGGCTGGCGCGTGCGTACGCACGACCTCGACGTCGTGGCCGCGGCCTACCACCGGCCGGCGCCGGTCGCGGTCATCGGCGGGTTCGCCACCGCGGTCCGTACCGAGGGCTGAGCGGCGCCGCCCGAGCACGTGCGTAATTGCGCGGTATGGCTCATCCGCGCAGGATGTGCTGCAACTGGGCTCGCACAGAGTCGATGACTGTCGATGCCACCCGAATGTCCTCAGGGGACGCTCGACCGAGACTGACGAGCCGGGCGACCTCGGCCGCCAACTCGGCCGCCTTGCGCACCAACGTCGTCTTCGGATCGGCCCCGGCCTCGCCCGCCGGGGCCTCGCCGGCACCTCGTCCGAGAACGATCATCGGCGCGACGGCGCTGCGAACGGCCTGACCGGCCGCGCGCAGCTCCTGCTTGAGGTCCCGGACGGACCCGCGCACGCCCGCCTCGACCTGCTCGGCGAGGTCGGCGAGGTCGGCGACCGAGCTGGAGATCTCGGCCTCGAGCTGGGCGACCTCGTCGGCCCGGGCGGCGAGCTCGGCCCGGCCCGCGTCGGTGATGCTGTACACCTTCCGGCCGCCCGAGGCGGTGTGGGTCACCAGCCCGTCGGCCTCCAGTCGGGCCAGCCGCGGGTAGATGGTGCCGGCCGAGGGTGCGTAGAGGCCGTGGAACCGGTTCTCCAGCGACCGGATCAGCTCGTAGCCGTGCTTGGGGCCGTCGGCGAGCAACCGCAGCAGGTACAGCCGCAGCCGCCCGTGGCTGAAGACCGCGCTCACGTCGCATCGCCCCCTGTCCGCCGGGCCGGCTCCTCGGTCGGCCGCGCACCGTGGTCCTCGGCCCGCGGCCCGTCCTCCGGCCGCCGGCCGTCGGGGCGCGGGCCGCCGTCGGGACGCGGGGCGTCGTCCTCGGGCGGCGGCTCGTCGGTCTCGCTGGCCGGGCCGGCGAGCAGCGAGACGGTGCCGGAGACCGCGGAGGCCCGCAGCCGGCCGGTGCCGGCGCCGATCTGCCCGCTCGCGCTGTGCCGCCCCATGCCGTTGGCGGTCGGGACCTGGGGGAACGCGCTGGTCACCGATCCGCTGGCGGCGGCGAGGTCGACGCGCAGGCTGGCGTCCTCGGGCACCCGGACCGTGATCGATCCCGACACGGTGTCCAAGTGCACGACGAAGGCCCGCGGGTTGTCCAGGTCGCAGGTGATGGCGCCGGAGATGGTCCGCGCGTACACCTGCTCGGCCGAGGAGCCGGCGAGGCTGATCTCGCCGGAGACGGTCTGCATCGTCAGCTCGCCCGAGATGCCGACCGCCTCGATCGACCCGGATACCGTCTTCGCCCGGACCTGACCGCCGAGGCCCATCATCGCGACCGATCCGCTGGTGACGTCCACCGTGGTGCGGTGCCGCAACCCGGACGCCACGGCGTCACCGTTGACGACCGTCAGGCTGGCGGCGGTGGCCGGGGGTACCGCGATGATCACCTCAGCCGACCAGTGGCGCCGGCCGCGCCACCACAGGCCCAGGCCCCAGATGCCGTGGGGCACGTCGTGCCGGACGGAGAGGTTGCCGTTGGCCTGGGTCACCGTGAGTCCTCTGTGGCCGACCCGGCGTACGTCGATCCGCGCCGGCCCGTCGGTGCCGACGACGTGCACCTTGCCGTGGGCCAGCCACACGTCGAGCTGGTTGACCTTCTCGTCCAGGGTCAGCCGTGTCGGGCTGGCGATGTGCCGGGTTCCCATCTCGCGCCTCCACCACCGCTGTGTCGCGATACATCTTAATCGGAGACGCGATACATGGCCAGGCTCGCGCGGGTGTCGTCCGGGCCGCCGGGCCGGGGCCGGTGACTACGGTGGGCCATCCGTCGGCGGCGTACGGTAGATCGGACGGCTCACAGCCAACGCTCGTCGGAGGTTCAGCCTGTCTTCAGGCAGGCCACGGAGGATTCGACGCCATGGGAGTTCGCAGCGGGTTGGCCCGGCAGCCCGGGCGCGTCACCGCGAGCACCGGTGACCGGGCCGCGCCGGGTCCGTCGGCGCCGTCGCGGGGCGCCCCGCCCCCGAACCCGTCCGCGGCCGCCTCCCGGTCGGCCGTCCGCTCGGAGGCGGCGCCACGGTCGGCCGCCCGGGCCGACGCGGCGTCAGGGTCGGCCGCCCGGGCCGACGCGGCGTCAGGGTCGGCCGCCCGGGCCGACGCGGGGCCCCGGCCGAAGCTGCTGGTCGTCGAGGACGACCCCAACATCGTCGAGCTGCTCTCGGCGAGCCTGCGCTTCGCCGGCTTCGACGTCTCCGCGGTGACCAACGGCGCCGAGGCCGTGGCCGAGGCTCGCCGGTCCAACCCGGACCTCGTCGTGCTCGACGTCATGCTGCCTGACCTGGACGGCTTCGAGGTGATCCGGCGCATCCGGGACTCGGGGGTGCGCACGCCGGTGGTCTTCCTCACCGCGCGGGACGCCACCGAGGACAAGGTGCGCGGCCTGACCCTGGGCGGCGACGACTACGTCACCAAGCCGTTCAGCCTCGAGGAGCTCACCGCCCGCATCCGCGCCGTGCTGCGGCGCACGTCGGGCGAGCGGTCCGAGTCGGCGGTGCTGCGGTTCGCCGATCTCGAGCTGGACGAGGAGTCGCACGAGGTGCGCCGCGGCGGCACGCTGGTGTCGCTGTCACCGACCGAGTTCAAGCTGCTGCGGTACCTGATGCTCAACGCCGGCCGGGTGCTGTCGAAGGCCCAGATCCTCGACCACGTGTGGCAGTACGACTTCCGGGGCGACGACTCGATCGTGGAGTCGTACATCTCCTACCTGCGGCGCAAGGTCGACACCGTGGAGCCCCGCCTGATCCACACGCTGCGCGGCGTCGGGTACGTCCTGCGGCTGCCGTCGTGACCGCGCTGCTGCCCGTGACCGCGCTGTTGCCGTGACCGAACTGTCGTCCCTGATTGGCCCACCGTCGTGAGCACCCCGCCGCCCGCTGCCTGGCCCGCCGGGCCGCCCGCCCCCGCGGGCCGCCCCGGCCAGCGCCTGGTCACCGCCGTGCGCGGCGCGGTGGCCCGGATGCCACTGCGGGTCCGGCTGGTCACGGTCATGCTCGCCCTGGTCGCGATGGCGCTCGTCGTGATCGGCTCGGCCAGCGCGCTGTACCTGCGCACCCACCTGGTGGAGCGGGTGGACGGGCAGCTCGCCTACCAGCTCGAGGTGTACGGGCGCAACCTGGACCGGATTCCCTGCCAGCCGGCCGAGGTGCTGATCCCCAGCGACTTCCTGGTGGCCATCTGGCAGCCGTGTCAGGTGGTGGCGTACGACCGCAGCACCTACACGCCCCAGCAGATCCCCGACCTGTTCAGCCGGGCCCCGCAGCTCGGCCGGCCCTACACGGTGTCCTCTGTGGACAACAGCCACCGATGGCGGATCCTGGCCCGACAGGTGTCGCCGGGGGTGGTCTTCATCGTGGCCGAGGATCTGGCCAATGTGGACGGAGCCATCGACCGGCTCGCGGTGGCCAACGTCCTCATCGGGGCCCTGGTCCTGATCCTCCTGGCGCTGCTCGGCGTGTGGCTGGTCCGGATGAGCCTGCGTCCCCTCGACGACATCGAGCAGACTGCGGTCGCGATCGCCCAGGGCGACCTGACCCGACGGGTGCCGATGGGGGAGCCCACGACCGAGCTGGGCCGCCTCTCGTACGCGCTCAACACGATGCTCAGCCAGATCGAGTCGGCGTTTCGCGCGCGGGCCGCGTCCGAGGCCCAGGCCGTACGCTCGGAGCAGCGCATGCGTCAGTTCGTGGCCGACGCCTCCCACGAGCTGCGCACCCCGCTCACCTCGATCCGGGGCTTCGCCGAGCTGTACCGCCAAGGCGCGGCGGCCGACAAGGACGAGGTCGTCCGCCGCATCGAGGACGAGGCCGCCCGGATGGGCCTGCTCGTGGAGGACCTGCTGCTGCTCGCGCGCCTCGACCAGGAGCGTCCACTGCAGATCGAGCCGGTGCACCTCGTCGAGCTGATCAACGACGCTGCGGCGGCGGCCCGCGCGGTCGCCCCCGACCGGCCGATCGAGGTGGAGCTGGGGGAGGCGGCGGGCAGCCTCGTGGTCGCCGGCGACCAGGCCCGACTCCGGCAGGTGGTCGGCAACCTGGTGACCAACGCGTTGACCCACACCCCGCCGGGCACGCCGGTGACGCTGCGCCTGTACGCCGAGGAGGCGCCGGCGCCCACCGCCGTCCCGGCGCCAGCGGTGGTGCCAGCGGCGAGCGCGCCGGGGACAGCGCCCGCACCGGGTCCAGCGCCCGCGGCGGCGCCGGGTGCGGCCCCGCCGTCCGGCCCCCGGCGATTCGCCATGATCGAGGTCGCCGACCGTGGCCCCGGGCTGACCCCGGAGCAGGCCGAGCAGGTCTTCGAGCGCTTCTACCGGGTCGACAAGGCCCGCACCCGCCGGGCCACCGGCGCCCCCGGCCTGCCGCACAGCGGCGCCGGGCTGGGCCTGGCGATCGTGGCCGCGCTGGTCGCCGCCCATCAGGGCACCGTCGACGTGGTCACCGCCCCGGGTGAGGGGGCCACGTTCCGCGTCCGCCTGCCGCTGGCCAGCCCGGAGCCGCCCGAGCGAGCCGCGCCGCCCCCGGCCGCCGCCTGAGCGGGGCCGCGTCGCCCCAACCCGGCCGGGCGAGGGGCGAGGCGTCGGCTGCCCCGGGCCACGGCCGCCGATTCCCAGCGAGATTTCAGGTGGCCGTCAGTAGTGCCGAAGGTGGGCGAGGCAATCTCACTGTCATGAGTGAGAACCCGACGAACCCGGCCGGCCAGGAGCCGGCCGCTTCGGCCACCCCACCGGCCAGCCCGGTGGCGCCGGCCGAAGCCTCCGCGGCGGCTGCGCCCGATCCCGTCCAGCCGAGCGCCACCCCTTCGACCTCGGCTGGGCCCAGCTCGGTCCAACCGTCACCCGGCTCGTCGGCGCCGCCCCCGGGCGGCCTCACCCCAGCCCCGCCGGCCAGCACCGCGCCGTCCGGCCCCCCGGCGGCCGAAAGCTCATCGCCGGGCACCTCATCGCCGGGCACCCAGTCGGCGGGCATCCCGTCGCCGGGCGCTCCGGCGTCGGGCACTCCGGCCGCCGTCACTCCACCGGCCGGCGGCGAACCGGTCACCGGTCCGGTCCCGCCCGCACCGGGCGCGGCCCCGATGGCCCCTCACCCAGGCCGGGTGCCCATGCCCCCGCCGCCCGCCCACCCGTACCCAGCCGCCAACCCGTACCCCGGCGATCCGTATCCGGCCCCGACCGCGCCCACCGGCGCGTACCCCTGGCCCGCGCCCGGCCCGGCGCCGAGCGGCGGCCAGCCCGGGTCGGTCCGGCGCATCCTGGTCGCCGGCGCGGCGGCGCTCGCGATCGCCCTGACCGGCGGAGTCGTCGGCGGTGTCGTCGGCTACGCCGCGCGGGGGGACGCGGCCAGCCCGCTGCAGCTGCCGGTCGCGAGCGGGAACAGCGACGCCGCCCCGGTGGTCGACCGCTCGTCCCTGTCGAGCATCGCGGCCGCGCTACAGCCGGCGATCGTGCACATCACCACCGACCTGGGCGAGGGCTCGGGCGTCGTCATCACGTCCGACGGCCACATCGTCACGAACAACCACGTGATCGACGGGGCCCGGCGCGGCCAGGTCCGGGTGACGTTCAACAGCGGCCGGCAGGTCCGGGCCACGATCGTGGGCACCGATCCGCAGACCGACCTCGCCGTCATCAAGGTCGAGGCGGAGAACCTGACCGTCGCCCCGTGGGGGGACAGCGACACGGTCCAGGTCGGCGACACCGTCCTGGCCATCGGCAGCCCGCTCGGCCTGCAGGGCTCGGTCACCGCGGGCATCGTGAGCGCCCTGAACCGCACCATCCGGGTCACCGACAGCCCGCGGTCCCAGTTCGACACCGGCAGCGCCACGGTGATCGGCGGGGCGATCCAGACGGACGCGCCCATCAACTCCGGTAACTCGGGCGGCGCGCTGGTGAACATGCGGGGCGAGGTGATCGGCATCAACACCGCCATCGCCACGACCGGGCTGAGCGGCAACATCGGTGTCGGGTTCGCCATCTCGTCCAACCGGGCCAGGAGCGTGGCCGAGGCCCTCATCGCCGGCCGGGAGGTCACGCATCCGTACATCGGCGTCCAGATCACCGACGACGAGGACGGCGGGGCGCTCATCCGCGACGTCGTGACGGGCAGCCCGGCCGACCAGGCCGGCCTGACCCCGGGTGACGTGGTGACGAAGGTGGGCGACCGCCCCATCCGCGGCACCGAGGACCTCATCGGGATCATCCAGTCCAGCGCCGTGGGGGAGGAGCTCACGCTGACCGTCCGGCGCGACGGCTCGGAGCGGACCGTCACCGTCACGGTCGGCGAGCAGTAACTCGCCCGCCCCGGCCGGTGTCGGGCTCCCCACCGACGCCGGCCGCGCCGCGGGGATCTCCGGGTGAGGGCGGGCCTGACCAGTCGGTGGGGTGGGGGAAACGGGGGCCGGCTGGTCAGGCCCGATGCCCGGTCCGCGGGCCCGGTCGGTCGCCGGGCGGGCGGCCGACCCCGCGGCCGGTGGTCAGGCCCAGTTGAGGGTGCGCTCGACCGCCTTGCGCCAGCGGGCGTACCCGGCCTCCCGCTCGGCCGCCGAGGCGGCCGGTTGCCAGGACGCCGAGGCGCGCCACTGGGCGCGCAGCGAGTCGAGGTCGGGCCAGTACCCGACGGCCAGCCCGGCGGCGTAGGCGGCGCCCAGGCAGGTGGTCTCGGTGATCTCCGGCCGCACCACGGGGACGCCCAGCGCGTCGGCCTGGATCTGCGGCAGGATCGGACTCACGGTCATCCCGCCGTCGATCTTCAGATGGGGCAGGGGCAGGCCGGCGTCGGCGGTCATCGCGTCGGCCACCTCGCGGACCTGCCAGGCCACCGCGTCCAGCACGGCCCGGGCGAGATGTGCCTTGGTGACGTAGGCGGTCAGCCCGGCGATGATGCCGCGGGCGTCGGCGCGCCAGTGCGGCGCGAACAGGCCGGAGAACGCGGGCACGATCACCGCGCCGCCGCTGTCCGGCACCGAGCCGGCGAGACTGTCCATATCGGACGCTTGCGTGATGAGCCCGAGGTTGTCCCGCAGCCACTGCACGAGCGACCCGGCGACCGCGATCGACCCCTCCAGGGCGTACACCGGGGCCTGGCCGGCCAGCTGGTAGGCCACGGTCGTGATGAGCCCGGCCTTGCTCGGTATCGGCGTGGGGCCGGTGTTCTGCAGCAGGAACGCGCCCGTGCCGTAGGTGCACTTGGCGTCACCGCGGTCGAAGCAGACCTGCCCGAACAGCGCCGCCTGCTGGTCGCCGAGCGCGGCCGCGACCGGCACGCCGTCGAGCTCACCGCGGGCGGTCCCGTACACCACCGACGACGGCGCGATCTCCGGCAGCATGGCCCGGGGCACCCGCAGGGCATCGCACAGCTCGTCGTCCCAGTCGACCGTGGCCAGGTTCATGAGCAGGGTGCGGCTGGCGTTGGTCACGTCGGTGACGTGGCGGCCGGTGAGGTTCCAGATCAGCCAGGTGTCGATCGTCCCGAAGACGATCTCGCCCGCTTCCGCCCGCGCGCGCAGCGACGGGTCGGTGTCGAGCAGCCAGGCGATCTTGGGGCCGGAGAAGTAGGTGGCCAGCGGCAGGCCGGTCGCGGCGCGGAACCGGTCCTGGCCCCCGTCGGCGGCGAGCGCGGCCACGAGCTGGTCCGTCCGCGTGTCCTGCCAGACGATCGCCGGGTGCACCGGCTGGCCGGTGCGCCGGTCCCACACCACCGTGGTCTCGCGCTGGTTGGTGATGCCGATCGCGGCGAGGTCGCGGGGCCCGATCCCGGCCCGGGCCAGCGCGCCGGCGACCACGGCCTGCACGTTGTGCCAGATCTCCTGGGGGTCGTGCTCGACCCAGCCCGGCCGGGGGAAGTACTGGCGGTGCTCGCGTTGCTCGACGGCCACCACCCGGCCGTCCTCGGCGAAGACCATGCACCGGGACGAGGTGGTGCCCTGGTCGATGGCGGCGATGTAGGTCACCGCATCAGTCTCGTCGCTCCCGCTCCCCATCACCAGGGCCGACGGAGCGCCTTATCCGGGCCGACGGAGCGTCGGATCTTTTTCACATATATGAGCATTACGGGCCGATGCGCGAAATCGCTGTCCAACTTGTCTCGCCCGGATGGCACTGACCTCCTACGCTGCATCCCGGCATTTCGCCGAGGTGTCGGACCCACGGCCCCGGTGGGCCACCTGGCCTGATCTTCGGCGTCAGAGGGGGAGCGTCCAGTGGCGATCATCGAGTCTCAGGTCAGCGTGTGGGAGGCGCTGGCCGGCCGGGCGCCGGGCCAACCGGTGGGGCCGGCCGACCCGGGCCTGTGGTCCGCGGTCGCCGACCGGATCAACCCGGCGAAGGCCCGGCCCGTCCTGCGGCCGGGCATCGAGATGGTCGAGCTGGTCAGCGCGCGCGGCGTGCCGTACGTGATGCTGCGCTCGCCCGACCAGCGCACCCCGTGCTACCTCCGCCTGACCCCCGAGGAAGCCCGGCTCGCCCAGCTCATGGACGGCACCCGGACGGTCGCCCGGCTGGTCGCGGAGTTCACGCACCTCACCGGCCGGCTCGCGCCCGACCAGGTGCGGCGCGTGGTGGCCGACCTGGCCGGTAACCGGATGCTGGAGGAGCTGCCGGTCGACGCGTTCGCTCCGCTGAGCCGCGTGCGGCGCCGGCCGTGGCCGCTGCGGCTGGGGTGGGCGCTGGTGCAGGTCGCCCGGGGCCGGCGGATGGTCGTGGCGAACATCGACCCAGTGGTGACCTTCGCCTACCGGGCCGGTGGGCGCCTGCTGTTCACCCGCGTCGCGGCGGCCCTGCTGGCGACGGTGGCCGTCCTCGGCCTGGCCGCCTTCGGCTACCAGTGGTGGGCCGGCGACCAGTCGGTCTTCCTGGCCTCCGACTCGTACGTCACCGGCGCGCTCGTCCTGCTCGGCCTGAACGTGGTCGCGCTCGCCTGTCACGAGCTCGGGCACGCGCTGGCCACCAAGCACGCCGGCCGCCGCGTGCCCAACGCCGGGTTCCTCATCTATTTCGGCATCCCGTCGGTCTTCGTCGACACCACCGACGTCTGGATGGCGGGGCGGCGCGCCCGGCTGCTCGCCACCGCCGCCGGGCCGGCCGCCGGGCTCGTCCTGGCCGGGGCCAGCTCGCTGGTCAGCCTCGCCGTGCCGGCGGTCGCGCCGATCGGCTTCAAGCTCGCCTTCGCCTGGTACCTCAACGCGCTGTTCAATCTCAATCCGTTCCTGGCCCTGGACGGCTACTACCTGCTGATGGACTGGCTGGAGATCCCGAACCTGCGGGCGCGGGGTCTGGCCTGGATCGCGGCGCGCGTACGCCGGCGGCCGCCGTCCTGGCGGGCGTTGGACCGCGAGGGTCGGCTGGTCGCCCTGTACGGCCTGCTCGCGGTGGGCTGGCTGGTCGTGGCCGCCAACCTGGTGTACCGGCTCTACGTGGACCGGGTGGGCGGTCTCGTCACCGGTTTGTGGCGGTCGGGCTGGGGCGCGCGCGTGCTGCTCGTGATCGTGACGCTCGCCCTGGTATCTCCGGTCGTCTACGTCGTGGCGGGGTGGACCGGGCGCACGGTCCGGCGGCTGGTCCGCCGCCTCGGCGACCGGCGGGTCGAGCGGGACGAGCCCCGGCGGCTGGCCGCGCTGCGCGACTCGACGCTGCGGGATCTGCCCGACTCGGCGCTGCGGGAGCTCGCCGCGCAGGCCCGGTGGCGGCATCCCCGCACCGGCGAGCAGGTGGTCCTCGCCGGCGCCGCGCAGCCGTACGTGTTCGTGGTCGTCGACGGTGCCCTGGAGGGCCGCCGGCCCGGCGACCCGGTCGGTACGGTGCGGGAACGGGTCGGCCGCGGCGGGGTCGTGGGCCTCGCGGCCGCGCTCACCGGGGCGCCCGCCGAGCTGGCCTGGCACACCGCCGGGACCACGCTGCTGGCCATCCCGACGGCGACGGTGGCCGCCACGATCGGCCCGGTGGCCGCGGGAGCCGGGGTCACCTTCGGCACGGTGGAGGAGGCCGAGCAGCTTTTCCGCCAGACGCCCGGCCTGGCGGGTCTGTCCACCGAGGACAGGTTGGGGCTGGCCCAGGTGGCGGTGCCCATCGCGCTGGCCCCGAACGCGCCGGTGATGCTCAACGGCGGGGACACCGCGGTCGTCGTGGCGTCCGGCATGGTCGAGACGCCCGACGGCCAGCAGCTGGGCCGGGGGACGATGGTCGGCCCGGTGGGCGTGGACTTCTCGGGCGCGGTCGCCACGGCCCGGACGCCGGTGCGCGCGTTCACCATTCCCGCCGTCTCCGGCCTGCCCTTCCTGCTGGGCCAGCGGTCCGGCTCGTCCGCCACCGAGTTCGCCAGCGGTGGCGGGTCGGCACCGATCACCGGCGTGCACCCGCCGGCGGCCTATCCACCGCTGACCCCACCGCCCGGCCCACCGCCGCCCACAATGGACGATGCGGCGGACGGGCGGTTCGAGCGGCGGCTGCGCTGGCTGCTCGTCCTCGTGCTGCTGCTCGCGCTGCTGCTCACCGGCGGCAACGCGGTCGTGTCGGCCAAGCCGTGGACCGAGATGCCCCGCGACCGGGCGTGGCTGCACGTCGAGGTCGGCACCGTCACCGCGGTGGTCGGCGGGATCACCCACCACCTCACCAGGGGCGATGACATATACGTCGGTGAGTCCGACGTGGTGACGGTGGACGCCCTCTCGCGCGCCGTGCTCACCTACCGCGGCGGGGCGTCGTCGCTGCTGTGCGCGGGCACCGACCTGCGCCTCGGCGCGTTGTCCCACGCGGGCCGGCCGGTGGCGCCCGTGGCCGCCTACGAGCTGCGCCGGGGCCTGACCGTCAACGACACCGCCAGCGTCACGCCCGCCTTCGCCCACCTGTCGCTGACCGTGCGGACCGGGCACGGCGCCGTGCGCAACGAGGGCGCCTCGCTGTACTCGGTGTCGCCGTCGAGCACCGTGGTCTCGGCGGGCGCGGTGTTCGTCGAGGCGGCGCGCCAGCGCGAGGTGGGCGGAGCGCTCGGCTGCGGCGACGGGGCCACGCGTTCCCCATCGCCGTCCGCTACCTCCTCCGGCCCGCCCGGCTCCACCGGCACCCCGACGCCCTCGGCCACCGCGACGCCGTCGCCCAGCGCCACCCCCACCCCGTCGCCCAGCGCCGGCCCGGCGGACGGCCCTGTGGGCTCGACGACCTCCCCGTCGTCGAACACCCGCACACCGACGACCACGACGTCCGCGACGGCCACGACGTCAACGACGACCACGACGTCGACGACGACCACGACGTCAACGACGACGACACCGTCATCCGCGTCACCTGACCCGGGTGGCCCGAGCATCAGTTGGCTCGTGAGCCCGAATCGCGAGACGGTCACCCAACGTCTGCCGAACGGTGACGCCTGCTCCGACTTCCAGTTCCAGGTCGACCTGGCGGTGATCGACAACAGCTACGGCGGCCCGAACCAGGCGACGCGCGTGGTGTTCCGGTCCGACGGGCTCGGGTACAACCACGACCAGACCCAGGGTGGTCCGGCGTGGCGCAGCACCACGCCGTTCGTCGACTACCCTCACCCGCCGGGCGCGTACACGATCCAGGTCACCGCGTACGACGCGCATGGCGACGCGTCACCAACGCTGCAAGCGACGATTATCGTGGCCGATTGCCCGCCGGTTGTCGACTTGGTACCGCAACAGTCCATCATCTACCCGACCAGCGATTGCGGCCCGA
>Ga0310830_100591_pt1 | contig 23571 bp, 18 predicted proteins | sample WT_ome_5_FD_201301 | JGI IMG/M metagenome (GOLD analysis project Ga0310830, IMG submission 201301) | Sorghum-adapted microbial communities enriched on wild type (WT) sorghum from Joint BioEnergy Institute, Emeryville, California, United... ...
ACACCGGCCCGACCTCGTAGACGCGCTCGAACACGCCGACCAGGGTCTGCTTGTAGAACTGGGGCGACTGGGCCAGGTAGGCCGGCCGTCCGAAGTAGTCGATCGCGAAGACGTTCGCCCCGGACTCGGTGGCCGAGGCCACGATCTTCGGCGTGTGGACCTCGACGAACCCGAGGTCATCCAATGTGGACCGAAAGCCGCGCACGGCCGCGGCGCCGGCCCGGAACACCTGCTGCCGGGCGGGATGCCGCAGGGCGAGCCCGGCGTGGTCGAGCTGGGTGGGCAGGCTGGCGTTCAGCGTGGGCCGGTAGAGGTCGAACGGGGCGGGCTGCGCGGGGTTCACCACCCGGACCGACGCGTCCACCAGCTCGACCCCGGACGGCGCGGCCGGGTTCGCGGCGACCCGCCCGGTCACCTCGACCACACTCTCCTCGACCAGCGTGGCCAGCTCGGAGTCCACAGCCGACGGTGGCAGGACGACCTGGGCCAGGCCCGTACGGTCGCGGACGATGAGAAACTCGACGGACTTCAGCCGCCGGTGGCGGTGGGCCCACCCGGCGATGGTCACGGTCTGGCCGACCCGGGCGGGCAGCTCGGACGCGAGGGTGCGATGCACTGGTTCACCTCCTTGGATACGCACGACACTGCGTCTCCCCGGAGGTGCGGGCGAGGGGCGGACGCCGCCGGACCGGCGCCGGTGCGCCGAAGGGCGGTCCAGCCAAGCCGGGGTGTCAGCCTCGCGGTGCCACCGCACCTTCACCCGTCCGTACGGCCCGCGCCGTCCGAACGAGCCTCATTTGGTGAACTCGGCTCGGGAGTGTCTTCACGGCCCGGCGCCAGACCGCCTTTCCAGCTACCGGCGGCTCTCTGGGCTGGCGGGATCGGGACGCTACTCATCTCCGTCATCGCCGTTGCTTCGAGAGACTAACCGAGCGGGCCAGCGGGTTTCCAGCGAGTACGCCGGCCCGGTCCCCCGGCGACGGTGCCGTCCGGACGTGACCGGCCGGGCGCGGAACCTTGACCGGCCGGGCGCGGACGCGGAACCTTGACCGGCCGGGCGCGGACGCGGAACCTTGACCGGCCGGAGCACCGAAGGCGCGACGTGACCGGCCCGGCGCCGAAGGCGCGAGACGTGACCGGCATCGCGTCCGGAGCCGTCCCGACCGGTCACGCACGGGGCTAGGCTGGCAGACGTGACGACGACAGGCGGGCGAACCGGGCAGGGCGGCCTGGTCGCTCCAGAAGGGCGCCGGCTGCTGCGCATCGAGGCACGTAACGCCCAGACACCGATCGAGCGCAAGCCGCCATGGATCAAGGTCAAGGCCACGATGGGGCCGGAGTACACCCAGCTGCGCAGCCTCGTGGCCCGGGAAGGACTGCACACGGTCTGCCAGGAAGCGGGCTGCCCCAACATCTACGAGTGCTGGGAGGACCGCGAGGCGACGTTCCTCATCGGCGGCGATCAGTGCACCCGGCGGTGCGACTTCTGCCAGATCGACACCGGCCGGCCGGCCGACTTCGACGCCGACGAACCCCGGCGGGTGGCCGAGTCGGTGGCGAGCATGGGCCTGCGGTACGCGACCGTCACCGGCGTCGCCCGCGACGACCTGCCCGACGGCGGGGCGTGGCTGTACGCCGAGACGGTTCGGCAGATCCACGCGCTCGTGCCCGGCTGCGGCGTCGAGCTGCTGATTCCCGACTTCAACGGCAACCCGACCCAGCTCGGCGAGGTGTTCAGCGCCCGGCCGGAGGTCCTCGCCCACAACGTGGAGACCGTGCCACGCATCTTCAAGCGGATCCGGCCGGCGTTCCGCTACGAGCGCTCGCTCGACGTGATCACCCAGGCCCGGGCGGCCGGGCTGGTCACCAAGTCGAACCTCATCCTCGGGCTGGGTGAGGAGCGCGAGGAGGTCCTGCAGACGCTGCGCGACCTGCACGCCGCCGGGTGCGAGCTGGTCACGATCACCCAGTACCTGCGTCCGACGCCTCGCCACCACCCGGTCGTGCGCTGGGTCAAGCCGGAGGAGTTCGTGCAGCTGCGGGAGGAGGCCCTGGCGATCGGCTTCGCGGGCGTGCTCAGCGGTCCGCTCGTGCGCTCCTCCTACCGTGCCGGCCGGCTCTACCAGGAGGCCATCGCGGCCCGGTCGGCGGCCTGAACCCCCCTCACCCACCCGCCCAACCTCGTTGATCTAGGGCTTGGGGTGGTGGTTGAAGATCAAATAACCACCCTATGCCCTAGATCAACACGCATGGGTGCATAGACTCGACGCATGGCCAAGGCGACCCAGGAGAGGCCGGGGTTCCGCGAGACGTTCAAGCGGCTGCCCCTGGTATTCCAGTTCACCGCGAAGCGGGACAAGTGGTTCGTTCCGCTCACCATAGCCGCGGTCGTCATCGCCCTGGCGATCACCGTGGCGCTGTGGTTCGCGGTGAAGTGGTTCGCCATCCCGTTCGGCCTGATGCTGGTGCCGCTCGCGGTGCTGATCGTGCTGAACCTGCGGGCCAACCGGGCGTTCATGATCGAGGCGGAGGGCCAGCCCGGCGCCGCCGCCGGCATCGTCGAGAACATGCGGGGCGACTTCCGCGTCACCCCGGCGCTGGCCTCGACCACCCAGATGGACTTCGTCCACCTGGTGGTGTGCCGGGCCGGTGTGGTGCTGCTGGGTGAGGGCAACCCGAGCCGGGTGCGCGGCCTCATCAACCAGGAGCGCAAGCGCCTGCAGAAGGTCATCGGCTCGGCCGACCTGCGCGATTTTGTGATCGGCAACGCCGAGGGTCAGGTGCCGCTGCGCAAGCTGCGCATGACGCTGCTCAAGCTGCCCCGCACCCTCGGGCCCAAGGAGGTCGCCGCCATCGACAAGCGGATCAAGGCGCTCACCGCCCGGCCGCAGCTGCCCAAGGGCGCGATCCCGAAGAACCTGCGCCCGCCCAGGGGCGCCTTCCGCGCCCTGCGGGGTCGCTGAGACCGAGCGCGCCCGCGCGCCCCGGGCTCACGCCCCCGCCCGCAGCAGGGCCGCCACCCGCTCCTGGGCCGCCCGGTACGCCGCCGCCTCCCGGTCGACCTCGCTGAGATCCGTCCGCGCGGCCGCCGCCGCGGCCGCCGCCTGGGCCTCCTCGGCGGCCCGGGCCACCCACTCGCCCAGACCCACCAGCGCGGCCCCGGAGATGAGACCGGTCACCGGCATGCCGGGGTTGACCGCGAGGGCCAGCTCCGGCCCGGGCCAGGCGGCGAGCACGTCCGGCAGGTCGGCCTGGGCGTACGGCACCTCGCCCAGGTCGGCGTACAGCCGTTGGCGGCTGGTGTACGCAATCGCCACCTCGGTACCGTCCGCCGTCGATGTCCGCCACCACGCGAAGTCCGGGTCGCCGGGCCGGCTGTCTCGCCGCCCATCCGGCGGGATCGGCAGCACCAGCTCACCGGCGAGCAGGGTCAGGGCGAACCGCGTGTGGTCGCCGGCCTTGACGGCGGCGCGCATGGCCGCCTCCGCCGGATAGACGATCTGCTCGGCCCGCTCCGCGGTGCGGAGCACGGCCTCAGCGTCGAACAGGGCCTGCACCGGGGTGCCGAGGTTGACGGCCAGCCACGCCGTCGGGTCGGGCCACGTGTGCGCGAGATCGGGAAACGGGATGGCCCGGCCGTGGTCGTGGCCGAGGGTCACCCGCATCGTCTCCACCGAGGTACACGCGATGATGAAGGTCCGGCCATCCGCCACTCCGGTCGGCCACGGGGCCTGACCCGTGGCATCGCGTCCGATCTGCGGCGGTTGCGGCAGCCACACGGTCGCCGACCCCAGCACACCGCGGTACTCGTCGATATCCCCGCGCGCCCAGGCCGAGCTCAGGGCCCGCTCCACATCGTTGGCCGGCTGCCATCCGTTCGAACTCATAAATACATCTCCCGACCGGCGCACTACCAGGTGCCGTCGACGCGAACCCGTCGCGGCGCCCGTCCCGCGAGGAGCGTGTCCAGACCCTGCTCCACGGTGTCGCCCAGGAACCACTCCGCGGTGTGGTCGATCACGAACAGCCGTCCGCGCTCGTCCACGGCCAGCAGGCCGGGGCCGCCGACCTCGATGCCCAGCGGCGACATCCGGGCCCCGATGGCCTCGCCCAGGGCGGCCAGGATGTGGACGGTGTGCAGGGCCAGGGTGGGGTCGATGGCGAAGCCGCTGGCGGCGACCTCGAGACCGCCGCCGGGGGCCGGGCGCCACTCGCCGCCGACGCGGCGGTAGGCCTCCACCGCCGCGTCGACCACCTCGTGGTGCCGACCGTCCGCGGCCGCGTACCCGGCCAGCAGCAACGCCCACCGCCGCGCGAGGTCGGATCGCTGGCCAGGGTTGCTCGGGAAGCCCTCCATGGGCGGTGCGGGGCGATTGACCTCGATGCCGAACGTGTCCAGCAGCACCTGACAGCTGCGGCAGGGCGGGCAGACGGTCCCGTGCGAGGGGTCGCCCTCCTCGCGGACGTGGACCACCTCGATGATGCCGCCCGCGAGCACCGATCGCGCCTCCTCCACGGTCAGGGCCGAGTCCCGTCCCTGGTCGGCCTCCCAGAGCCGGTCGGAGATGAGGATCGCCTCCGCACACCAACCGGCGTACCGTTCCCGCTGGTTGGGCGACAGCCGCTGCAACAGGAGGCGGACCAGCGGATGCCAGTCCGGCGCAACGTCACCCTTGGCCGACGTATGTCGATGAATGACATTCCGAACCGCCAGCGCACCCGCGGTCATGGGCAGGGTCCGAGCGTTCACGAGGTTCGACGATAGTACATGCGGAAAGCGCCCGGCGTGCTCGCGTACGCCCGCCCGCACCCGACGCGCTCTGGCGCACGGACGCCGCGCGGCGCCGACCCGATCGAGCCGTCGGCCCTCGCGCCCGGACCGGCTCACGCGCCAGGCCCGACGCCCACCCGATCGCCGGGCCGACTCGCACCATCGACGGGAACGTGTGCCCGTAGAGACGATATTTAGAAATATAGCGAATCAGGCAAACAACGAAACCAGGCGGCGCTCAACTCTGCCAGGTGTAGCCGGGGGGTGGGTCGCTCACTGCCGCCACGACCTTACGACGATGGTCGACACGTCAACGCCTTCGCCGCTAGGACGTCGAGAACCTGCTGCCGGAACTCCGGGGGGCGGCCGCTAGTGGCCGCTAGCCGGACGGGTTGTCTCGGTCGCGGAACTGGTTGTCCCGGGCGCGGAATCGGACGACTCGGTTGGCTTGAAGGGCTGTCCCTGGGGATCGAGCACGACCCCGAAGACGTCCTCCATCTCGCCCCGCCACCACGACGGCAGACCCACGAGGCTCGACTGGGGATCGACCTCCAGGACGTACCCATCGTGGTTGACCATGGCGAAGGCGTGCGCCCCGCCGCTCTTCCAACTGCAGATGACCCCGGCCAGCGAGCCCGGGCCCGCTTGGCGAAGCCGATCCGCGATGGCGTCCAGGCCGTCCTGGAAGAACGTGAAGGGCGCGCCCAGGACCCTCGCCAGCCGCGCGTTGGCGCCGTTCTCCGGACCCGAGGGCTCGGTCCTCGGCGCAGCGACCGTCGGGTCGCCGAACCAGGTCGCCGCGAACGAGGCGGTGCAGTCGGCACAGTTGTTCGCCCGACCCGGCACGCTCGGCCCGCCGTCGTTGATCGCCTTCAGCCAGGAACCCTCCCGCGGATCCGGATGCCGCAGGGGCTGACCGTCCGGTCCCCGCGGCGCCGCCTGCGCCATCCGCTCCAGATCGGCGGGGTGGACGTGGTCCAACCCGCCGGGAACGTCGTACGGCCGCGTCGGCCCGATCGGGCCGGTGGGCAGGGTCCCGGCGTCCGGTAGGGTCGTCTCCCCCCAGCTGTCCAGGTGCTCGACCTCGAAGAACTTCAGCAACGGGTCACACGTGTAACAGGGCGGAGCGAACTCGCCGTGCCGCCCGTCGTCGTACGTGTCGCCGATGCGGTGCGTCGTGACCACACTGCCCCGCAACTCGTCGATGACGAGCTTGGTGAAGGGATCCAGTGGGGGTGGTGGGCTCTCGGCGCCACTGGACGAATCCGGCTGAATCTCAACGCCCATGATCTCGGCCAGTCGGGCCCTGATGGCGTCGAGCGAAGGCTGCGGCTCGGCGCCGTGCCTGGCCTTCCATTCAGCCGCCAGCTCGTGAATCCGGTCGGACACCAGTGCGACTTCCGCACAGCGCCCATGGCCGGGGGGCAGGTGCTTGTCGACCTGTGGGAGAAATTCCTTGATGCCGTCGAGTACGTGCTGAACCAGGAGCTGCGGGTTGGGTTTCGTCGGCGGCTGGAACTGGCGGTCCGACTTCATGCTCGTGTGCATGCGGACCTCGCCATCCGGCAGGAACATCGCGCCGGCCATCCCGGGCCGGCGGCGAGAACCGAGCCCCAGCTCCCGCGCGAGATCCAGCACGCCGTCGGCGAGCCGCTTCGCCGCCTCGGTCAACGTCTGCCGCAACGCAGGTCGATCCGGCTCGGGACCGACGTTGAACGACGGCAGATCGAACGCGTGCGTGCGGTTGGCGGTCGGGCCATCCGAATGCCGCACCCCATCGTCGCCGCCAGTGGGGCCAGCGGCCGAGCCCGCATCCGGTGGCGAGGTACCGCCGGGCGAGCCAGTTGCATCAGCAATAGTCGATGCAGCTCCGACGGGCTGATGCTGGTCACCGACGAGCGCGGACCAGATTGACCCGCCGCCCGTCACGGACAGGCCGGTCTCCACCGAAGGCAGACCGCGCATCGGCGGCGCTGGCGAAGGGCCGGCCGGAACCGGCCCGGCGGCGGGCGGGGCCATCGGGGGCGCGGTGGCCGAGGTCGCCAACGGGCCGAGATTCGCCGGGTGTCCCCGTCCCGGTCCGGCCTGCGCCGGCACCGCCTGACCCGGATGCGGACCGCCAGAGTGCGGCGTGGTCGACGGACCACCGGAGTGCGGCGTAGCCGACGGACCACCGGAGTGCGGCGTAGCCGACGGACCACCGGAGTGCGGCGTAGCCGACGGACCACCGGAGTGCGGCGTAGCCGACGGACCACCGGAGTGCGGCGTGGTCGACGGACCACCGGAGTGCGGCGTAGCCGGCGATGGGCCGCCGGAGGGTGGGGTGGCGTGCGCGTGCGGGGTCGCACCGTGGGGGGACGGCCCCGTCGGTGAGGGGCCCGTCGGTGAGGGACCGGTCGATGAGGGGCCCGTCGATGAGGGGCCCGTCGATGAGGGGCCCGTCGATGAAGGGCCCGTGGCAGCCGGGCCGGTCGCCGCCGGCCCCGTCGACACAGTCGGTCCCGTCGATGCGGGCGTGGCCGTCGGCCCGGTCGATACGGTCGGCCCCGCCGAGGCAGCCGGACCCGGCGACGTACCGGCGGACATGACGGTCGGCGTGGTCGGCGGTGCCCCCGCCCCGGGCGTGACCCCAGCCGGCCCTGCCGTGGACATCCCCGTGGTGGCCGGCGTCGTGGCGATGACCGCCACGGGCGTGGTGCCGGAGGGCGACGGGCCGGCCGGCGACGAAGCCGGCGGAGCCGCTGCGGGCGGCGCACCGGTGGTGGCGGTGGGGGCCGCCGGAGCCGGGCCGACGTCCGTGGCGACGCCGGCGAGCACCGCGCCGGTCGGCACCCGCGAGCCCGCGGGCGGTCCCGCGTCGACGGCGGCGGGCGCCACCACGGGTGACGTCGAGTTGAGTGGAGTGACGTCCGGAGCGTCGAACCCGGTGAGCCCGTCGAGGCCGGTCAGGGAGACGGTGGCCGGCGCGAGGCCATCGGCGTGCGGGACAGCGACGGTGGTCCCCGTGACCGTGGGGACCGAGCCGAGGCGGGAGCCCAGAGACGCCCCCGCCCCCTCGGCCACGCTGAGCGCGGCACCGAAAACGGCCGAGTTGAGCAGATCGGTGGCGCTCGGGAGTTGCCACTGGTTCCACTGGCCCCCGGCCAGGCCGCTGTAGAGGCCGGTGGCGAGGAAGCTGGCGCCCTGGTCACCGACGACATTCGCCAGTACCTCGCGGCCCATGTCCGGCGCCCATCCGCCGTAGGTCGGGGCCATGCGGTAAGGGAGTACCGACAGCGGGCCGGCCAACGCGGCGCTGAAGGCGGCGATTTTCAGCGCCGGTGTGTCCCAGCCGTCCCGGTGACCCCGATGAATCTGGTAGGCCTGGGCCCCGATCTCGGTCACCAGCTGCTGTCCGATCTGCAGGGCCGTCTGCTTGAGGGCCTGAATGCCCACCCATCGCCAGCTCAGCCTGGTCGTCAGGCGCGTCACGGCGTTGCGGGTGATCGTCCCGATCGCGCGGACGGTGATGCGCCGCAGAGCCGCCTGGATCGCGTCGCGCAGCAGCTGGCGACCGGCCACGGTGAGCAGTTGCCGGAACGCGAGCGTCACGGTGTGCTGAGCCGTCCGGATGATTCCCGGGATGGCGGCGGTGGATGCCCCGGCCGTGAAGAATGCGACGATGGCAGCAATGATAATCGATATGATGGCGATGATGACGCTGATCAGGACGATCAGCTTCTCGTACTCGATCTGCAGGGCGACGGCGTCGACACCGTCCGCGATGTCGTACGACGCGTTGAACACGGTCGAGAAAGCGGAGTCGGCCCCGACCGCCAGCTCGGACCACAGTCCGTTCAGCTCCTGACCGGTCCCGCCGCCGTACGCGGAGAGCACCTCCAGCATGGCCTGGTCGGCGTCCTGCAGCATCTCGCTGATGAGGTCGGCGGTCTGTCGCCAGAGGTCGGCGAGCTCTCTCAGCTCGTCCTCGTTACCCTCCGGCCACGCCGAGCCCGACCCGATCAGGCAGATCGCGTTCCAGACCCATTCGTGCTCACCGAAATCCGGCTTCCAGACGGCCACCCGTCGCCTCCCCCTGTGCCGGCCCGCCTACTGCGGCCGCAACTCCCGCCCGATCTCGTCGTCCGCCTCGACGGAACTGGACACGGCCCGGATGATCTCGGGGCCCAACGACAGCAGAGCCTGAGCAAGGTCGCTGAGGTTCGTCATGACGCCGGAGGCACCCGTGGTCTCGTCGCCGGGTAGATAGTTCTTCTGGAACTCCTGACCGACCTCATCGTGGCCCCACGGGAACCGGCCGTGCAGCGTGGCGATCCGGTCGCGTACCTCGGCCCACGCGGTGTCGAAGTCGGTGGCGACGCGGGTCAGCCGACCCGCACCGGAGATGGCAGAGGTCGAATCGATCCTGGTCTCGTCAGGCTGCCCCACCACACACCTCCGTCGATCATCAGCGTGCCTCCGGACCGAGACCACCGAGCTGGTGCTCCATACGCCGCATCGAGGCAGTGAGGTCGAAGTTGAGGTGCTCGCGCAGCTCCTCCGGCGGGACGTACGGCTTGACGGCGGCCTCGACCCGCTCCTGGGCCTGCGCGGCCGCCCGCTGCACCGTGGTCACGATCGTGTCGGCGAGCGCTCGTGCATCCGGCCGGCGGTAGATCCGGGGGTCGAGTTCGAGCCGCTGCAGCTGGCCGCGCGGTCCAACCGTCGCCGTCACCATACCGTCGTCCGAGGTCACGGTCACTGAGATGGACAGCAGCGTCCGTCGCAGCTCGTCGAGCCCGGCGCGCAGCCGCTCGAGCTCGCCCATCAGCTCGGCCGCACGCTCCTTGAGCAAGCGGTTGGTGTGCGCCTGTGCCTGGACAGCGGCACGGATGTCGGTCACCCCGCCGTCCACTGTGGTTTCCTCTCCCCGCTAGTACGACCTTCGCCGATGCCCGCCGTCCACCATACCGGTAACGGGGTGACGACGGCGACGGGCAAACCCGGCACCGACGCGACCGAACCGATCAGCTCGAGACCGATCAGCTCGAGACCGATCAGCTCGAGACCGGTGAACTCGAACCCGGTGAGCTCGAACCCGGTGAGCTCGAACCCGGTGAGCTCGAACCGGCCAGCATCGTACCCAATCATCGGGGCCCGGTAGTATCCGTGGCACACCTACAGGAACGGTACATCGACGAATGTGCGAAGAATGATTCCGCTGTCGTTGGCCCGCCCGGTGGCGGCCGCGGTCGTCCTGGCCGCGACACTCGGTGTGCCCGTCGCGTCGCCCCAGCCCCCCGCCGGTCCAGTCCCCGCGGGCCTGCTGGTCGACTGCGACCCGTCACCAATCGACAGCGAACTGCCGTGGGCACAGCGGTTGCTCCAACCACGCCGCGTCTGGCCTCACTCCCGCGGCGCCGGAGTGACCGTGGCCGTGATCGATTCCGGCGTGGACACCCGCCACCCGCAGATGGACGGCCGGATCGCCGAGCAGGTGGACATGATTCCGCCGCAGCCCGGTGTGTGCACCACGCACGGCACCGAGGTGGCGAGCATCATCAACGCGCAAGCCGAGTCCGGCATCGGCTTCCACGGCCTGGCCCCGTCGGCCACCGTGCTGCCGATCAGGGTCAGCGACCGGGGCGAGGACGGGTTCGCGAGCACCGATCCGGGTGTGTTCGCCGAGGCGATCCGCTATGCCGCCGAGCACGCCGACGTGATCAACATATCCATGGTGATGTATGAAGACGACAAGCGGGTCCGCGACGCCGTTGCCGAGGCCATCGCGGCGGACGTCGTCGTCGTCGCGGCGGTGGGCAACGAGCACCGCGACAGTGGCTCGGATCCGACCCCCTATCCCGCTGCCTACCCGGGCGTGCTCGGGGTGGGCGCGATCGCCGAGGACGGGACACGGTTGCCCCAGTCCCAGGTGGGCCCCTATGTCGATGTGGTGGCCCCCGGTGCCGACGTGCACACCGCGCAGCCGGTGGCCGGCCATCAGCGACGAAGTGGCACCAGCTACGCGACCGCCTTCGTCTCGGCGACCGCCGCCCTGGTCAAGAGCCGGCGACCAAGCCTGACGGCGGAGGAGATCGTCAACCGCATCATCGCGACCGCCACCCCGTCGCGCGGTGGGCCGGGATACGGCGCCGGTGTGGTCAACCCGTATCGGGCGGTGACCGAGGAGCGAATGTTCGTCAATCCACAGGAGACTCTGCCGCCGGTGGCGCCGTGGGCGCTTGATCCGGCCGTGGCCGCCGAGCAGGCGCGGTGGAATCGGATGGGGGAACGCGCGCTGCTGGTCACCCTCGTCCTGCTCGGACTCCTCGTCATCGTGGCGAGCAGCCGGTCGATCGTCCGACGCGGTCGGGCCCGCGGGTGGCGGCCGCCCGATGAGCCGACATCCCCCTGAACCGAGGACACCAGGGCCTGGGCACGGCATGGGTCCGACGTGGCGTCCCGCCGCGGTCTCATGACACCCGGCGCGGTCTCACAACGTCAGTGGGCCCGGTCCGCTGCTGGATCGGGCCCACTGATGCGCCTGGCTCATCCGGCGGCGACGAATCGTGCCGCTGTCATCAGGCAAAGCGTTGCATATTCGCCTGTTCCCGAGCCGCCATGATCTCGGCGGACCGGGTGACGGCCTGCTGGATGTTCGACAGCAACGTGTTGAGGTTGGCGGCCGCCTCGTCCCATTGCGCCTGGCGGGCGGCGTAGGCGTTCTTGGCCTCGCCATCCCACGTGGCGACGATGCCCTGCAGGCTCTGCCGCAACGCGTCGAGCTCGGAGTTCATGGTGTTGACCGCCGTCCGGATGTCCTCCGCGGCCGCGTGCAGCACCGCGAAGTTGACGACGAGGTTGCCCTGAGTCATTTCTGGTCCTCCTGCCTCAGCCCATCATCAGGGCCTGAGTGATCTGGCCCGCCGTGGCGCCCGCCCGCTGCATCTCGGCCTGCATCTCGGCGTCCGAGACCGCGTAGTCCCGACCGGACGAGCCGACCGCTTCGGCGATCGCGCGCAGCGCGGCGTTCAACCGAGCCATGTCCTCGTCGAAGCGCTGCCGGACCTCCTGGAACGACGAACCACCGGCACCCACCCAGTACTGCTGCAGGGGTGACAGCCGGTCCATCAGCTGGTTCAGCATTGCGGTGAGTCGATCTGCGACGGCATCGACATCCTGCTCCGCCTTGATCATGATGCCGAGATCGGCCCGCATCCCCTGACCCTCTGCCATCGCCTGAATGGTCACCCCGCCTTCATTTCAGATCGTGTGCGTCCACACGGACACCGCTGCACGCAGCCTGTCGATGCGACGATACCTCAGCGCGTCACGCCCTGCATGACCGCAAACATCACGAATCGATGATACGAATGGCCCGGCCGGCCGCCGATGGATCTAAGGTCGGGCCTTCGGGAAGCCGGGCGACCAGCCCGTCCGGCAGGTGCACCGGGGTGGCCTGGCCGTAGCCCAGGATGCTGAGCACGTTCGACGAAGGAATCGGGTAGCGGATTCCCAGGTCCGTGACCAGATGCGCTGTCGTCGCGGGCGCATCGGGCGCCGGCTCGGCCACGACGATCACCCCGTGGCCGGGCGCGATCACGACTTCGTCAGCCAGTGATGCGCCTCGCTGTGTCCGTCCTTCCGTCGGCAGGCTCACCGCGCGGGGCGGCGCGGCATCGATGGACACCACCGGAACCACGACTGAGTCGGCGAACCGGGCACACACCGGCGCGTCGGATCGGGCCAGGCTGACGACCTCGGGCCGGCGACTCGGCGGATCGATGGCTTCCGGTGCCCGGGCCTCCTCGCGGGGAGCCTGGTTGGCGGCGCTGGCGCTCAGGGGACGCGCCTCCGGTGCCGCGTTCCCGTACGCCGTCCGGGTGGCCGGGTCGGCGAGGACGATCGCCGCCTGAACCGGTGTGATGGGCCGCAACCGTTCCTCGCCGACCAGGTAGTACTGCTCCTCTCCGGCGGTCTCCACGACCAGCACCTGGCCGACTCGCGCGTCTGGCATTTCCGGGATTTCCCGGAACGCGCGACCGCGGTTGCTCTGGCTCGGCGGCGCGAGGTCGCGCCCCGCGGGAAGGGCGTTGAGCCAGGCCGCGCTGACCGTCAGCACCGGGGCCTGGGTCCAGGCGAGTGCGCCCAGCACGATCGTGGGCGACGCAACGCGGTACCGGTGACCACGCCACACGACGTGGTACGTCTCGTCTCCGGGCTGCCGCACGAGCAGCGCCTCGTCGTCGCCCAGGGCCCGGGATGGTTCGAGGTCATACCCGATGTACAGGGTGCTGCGCGCCTCCGCGCCGCCACTGGAGGTCGGCCGCAGCGCCGAGCAGATCGACCACGGCCCCGTGATCAGCCGGTGGGCCGGCGGCAGGCTCTCCGGAGCATTGGGTATTCCCACCATGGGCCCGCGGGGCATCGACTCCAAGGTGGACCGCGACACCAGCGTGGTCCTGGTGGTACCGCTGAGCAGGACGGCCGACGTGATGTTCGCGGTCGGACGGAGCACCCCATCCATGACGACGAATACGGCGCCCGTCTCGCGCTCCACCACCACCGTTCCGCCCTCGCGCCACGACGAGCTGGACCGATTGGTCACGATCCCGAAGATGCCGACCGCGGCCAGGCAGATGACGGCCACCATCACACTGCCTAACACGGCGCCAGGGAGGCGGCGCATAGGGTTCTCGATCGGATCAGTCTCGGCCGCCACCAGCGCGGTGACCGCCCGTTGGACCGCGAACTGCTGCGACTGGATCTGGTCGCGACGCGACGCCATCGACCCTCCTTCGGGCAACCGCATTACTATAACGGCCATGGTGACCCCCGACGAGGCGGTCCAACGGGCCCGCGAGTGGCTGGCCTCCAGCGGAGGCGTACCGGCCGACACAACTATTCGGGTTCATGAGTTTGATCTTGGTTACGTCCTGACGCCACACGTGCCGCCACCACCGGGCCAGCTCATACCCGACGCGGGCGGAACGTCTCTCGTGGTGGATCGCGAGACCGGCGAGCTGACCACGTGGCCGCTGCTGCCGCCCCAGCACATCGCGGAGATGTACACCGCCGACCGGCGGGCGGCGGAGCGCTTCCCCGCCGACGTCCTCGAGGTCCTGCGCGATGCCGGCTGGTATCCCGGACGCGACGTCACCTCCGCGGTCCAGAAGTGGCTGGAGCGGACCGAGGTCGAGCGCGTGCTGCCCATCTTCCCCACGGCGATGGCCGCGCTCGCCGAGTTCGGCGGGCTGAAGATCTCCCAACGGGGCCCGTCCGGAACGAAGGGTGCCGGCTGGCCGAGCACCTTCTACCCCGCTCAGTACACGCCGACGCCCTCCGTGCTCCGCGAAATCGGCGAATTTAGCAATGTCATTGGTGCTCGCGTCTTTCCCATCGGCGGCAACTCCGAAGGGCCGAGCCACATCATCATGGATGAGCACGGTCGCGTCTTCCTGCTCCACCCGGCCGATGACTTCCACTTGGGCGACTCCATGGACGAGGCGCTCATCTGGGTCACCCGGGGGGGCAGGCGACCCGTGGTCTTCGACGACGGGCACTGGGAATGGGAAGACTGACCGCGCGGGGCGCCGGGCCCACTGCTGAGGAGTCGGCCGCCGCGGCCTACAGCTGGATGCCCATGATGGCGTCGTAGAGCCCGACCACGCCGACCGCGACCGGGACCACACTGATCACCGCAACGACGTCGATGACGTCGGCGAGCCGGCTGAGCCGCGGCGAGGGTGTCCGTCCCGCGAACGTCAGGCCGATGGCCACGAGGATCGCCGCTGCGGCGACCAGCACCCCGACGGTCGCGGCGAGCAGCGCCGTCCCCGACATGGCCGGTACAGCGGCGAGCACACACAGCACCACGCCCAGCGAACCGGCGATCAGCATCGGTGCCCGGAGCTGGACCGTGCGCCACATCCGGGCCCGCAGCAGCAGCACCAGCGACGCGATCGCGGCCAGCAGCGGCGCGGCGATGCCGCCCGCGGTCGCGGTGGCGACGATGCCGACCGTCGAGGCAACGCTGACCCCCAGCACCAGCCCGAACAGGATCCGATTGCTCCGGTGCGTCGCGGCCGCCACGACCCGCAAGGGTGGCTGGGCCTCGTCCCGCTCCAGGTCGGCCGCGGTGCGCGGGACGGCCGGCAGGGGAATTCGGCCGAACCGCAGCGCCAGCGGGCCGAGCAACGGATGCGTCAGCACCAGCAGGGCGAGCACCACGGCCGCGGCCTGGGCTCCGTCGAGGCTGGTCAGGGCGACCGCCCCGCCCACGGCCGCGGCACCGCCCGCGACCGTCCCGGCCAGCAGGACGCCCGACAGGGCGCCGACGCCGGCCCCGGCGGCGACGGCGGCGACGACGGTCGCCACGCCAGCCACCAGCACGTGGGGCGCGCCCACACCCGTCACCGTCGTCTGCTCATCGGCAAGTGCGAACAGGGCACCGGTGAAGACGTACGGCAGGCCGGTCACGGCGAGTAGCTTGCCCGTCACCGCGCTACCACCGGCCCGAGCGAAGAGTGTGCCCGCGACGATGAGGACCCCGCCGATACCCAGGGCCAGGAACGCCGGCACCGTCCAGGGCGGTCCAGCCTGGACGATCACCACCAAGGCCACCAAAAGGGTCACCACGGCCGCCCCGAGGCCGGCCCACCGGGTCGCCTCCGGCCGCCACGCCGTACCGTCCTGCCGCGAGCTGACGGCGATCGCCTCGACCACGTCGTCATAGGTGGCCTCGGGCCAGTCGATCTCCTGCGGCATCAGGTGCAGCACCTCGCCGTCGAGCACATTCTGGGCGGCGAGGGTGCGGGCCGGATCAAGCAGCGATCCATCTAAACGTCGCAATATCCACCCACCCGTGGGCCACGACGGGTCCGGACCGACGGCGCGCCGGAGCAGATCGGGCAGAAGGGTCGCGAGGGTCACCCGGACTGGAAGGGCCACCGACAGGCGGCGGGACGGCGCAACGATGACCACTCGGACCAGGCCGGTGGCGGCGATGGTTTCCATAGAATGGTCCCCGTCTCTTAACGTAGTCCGCGCGCTACCCTAGCAAGGCCCCCCACCCGGACGGGAGTACGCCAGCCGTGGCCACCGTGATCGTGAAGCGCCCCCAACGCCGGCCGGAACCGCCCTACCCGAGTGGGGACATTCTCCTCGAGCCACCGCCCGAGTTGCCGAAGCCCTCCGGCCGCGGCTGGGGCCAGGTCGTCATGCTCCTCCCCATGCTCGCCGGCTCGGTGGCGATGGCGCTGATGTTCGCCGGTCAACGCGGAGGGCCATTCGCATACGTCACCGGCGGCCTGTTCGGGCTGTCCGCGATCGGCATGCTGGCCTCGCAGCTGGGCCAACACGCCGGCGGCGCCTCCAAGCAGGAGATGATGCGCAGTCGGCGCGAGTACCTGCGTCACCTCTCGCAGCAGCGTCGCCGCGCGCAGCAGGTCGCCCGGGATCAGCGCCGGACGATGTTCTACCGGCATCCGGATCCGGACCGCCTGTGGGCCATTGTGGACAGTCCCCGGCTGTGGGAGCGACGCCCGGGCGACGGCGACTTTCTCTCGGTGCGCATCGGGCTCGGCCGGGACCGCCTCGCCGCGTCGATCGTGCCTCCGGCCCCGAAGCCGCTCGAGGACGTGGACCCGATGTGCGCGCTCGCCCTGCGCCGGTTCATCGCCACCTACGCGGAGGTCGAGAACCTGCCGCTGGTCATGGCGCTCGACGGGTTCAGCCGGGTCCACGTGACGGGTGACCGTGCCGCGGTCCGCGGCATGGTCCACGCGGTCCTCGCGCAGGTCGCCGCGTTCCACGCCCCCGATGACGTCCTGGTGGCCGTCGCCGCGTCCCCCGAGCATCGCCCGAGCTGGGAGTGGCTGAAGTGGCTCCCGCACAGCCTGCACCCGACCCGGATGGACGCGGTGGGCCAGGTCCGGCTCGTGGCCACCACCGTGACCGAGCTGGAGGCGATCCTCGAGGATGTGGTCAGTGGCCGACCGCGATTCCTGGCCCGGCAGCCCGAGGTGCGGACCAGCCACCCGCACGTCGTGGTGATCCTCGACGGCGGCGACCCGGTCGGCAGCAAGCACCTCCTCGTCGACGGCGGCCTGGAGGGAGTGACCGTCGTCGACCTCTCCTCGCCCGCGCCAGCGGTGATCGACCGATCGACCCTGGTCCTCGACATCTCCCCCGATGGGCAGCTGTCGGCCACGACGTACGAGGGGCGCAGTGACATCGGGCGCCCCGACCAGGCGGAGACCTCCCTGGTCGAGTCCCTCGCGCTCTCCCTCGCGCCCCGGCGGCTGTCGGTCGCGTCGCGCAACGAGACCCCGGCCGTGATCCGGGACCTGGACCTGACCGAGCTGCTCAACATCGGCGACCCGACCAGGCTCGATGTCGCGACCCTCTGGTCCTCGCGCAGCGGCCGCGACCGGCTCCGCGTGCCCATCGGGGTTACCCCCTCGGGTGCCCCGGTCGAGCTGGACCTCAAGGAGTCCGCGCAGGACGGTATGGGTCCGCACGGTCTGCTCATCGGCGCCACCGGTTCCGGCAAGTCGGAGCTGTTGCGGACCCTGGTCCTGGGGCTCGCGCTCACGCACAGCTCCGAGACGCTCAACTTTGTACTGATCGACTTCAAGGGCGGCGCCACCTTCACCAAGCTGGACACGCTGCCCCACACCAGCGCGGTCATCACCAACCTGAGCGATGAGCTTCCGCTGGTCGACCGGATGAACGACGCGATCGACGGTGAGCTCTACCGCCGGCAGGAGCTGCTGCGGCGCGCGGGCGACTTCAAGTCCGTGCACGACTACGAGGCCGCGCGGGCCGCCGGCGCCCCCCTGGCCCCGTTGCCCAGCCTGCTGATCATCTGCGACGAGTTCTCCGAGCTGCTGACCAGCAAGCCCGAGTTCATCGAGCTGTTTCTCAAGATTGGTCGCGTCGGCCGGTCGCTGGGAGTGCACCTGCTGCTCGCCTCGCAGCAGCTGGAGGAGGGCCGGCTGCGCGGCCTGGACACCCACCTGTCGTACCGGATCGGCCTGCGGACGTTCTCGGCCATGGAGAGCCGGGTCGTGCTCGGCGACACCGTCGCCTACGAGCTGCCTCGGGCGCCGGGGCACGGCTACCTGCGGTTCGGCACCGAGCCGCTGGTCCGGTTCAAGGCGGCGTACGTCTCCGGTCCGTACCGCCCACCCGGCGCCGCCGAGACCGGCGCCGGGCCGGCCGAGGTCATGGTGGAGGACTACACGACCGGACAGGTCACGCGGGCCGTCGAGACGATCCGGGTGGAACAGCCCGCCGCCGAGAAGGCCCCGGACGCCGCGTCGCTGCTCGACATCGTGGTGGCCCGCCTCGCCGGGCAGGGCCCGCCCGCCCACCAGGTCTGGCTGCCCCCGCTCAAGGAGGCCATCCCGCTCAACGCGATCGTCGGTGGCCTGGTGATCAGCCCCGAGCGGGGAATCACGGTGCAGCCGGCGCACCTTCGCGGCGCGCTGCGGATCCCGGTGGGCCTGGTCGACCGACCGTTCGACCAGCGCCGGGACGGCCTGTGGCTGGACCTGTCCGGCGCCGGCGGCCACGTCGTGGTCGTGGGCGGTCCGCAGAGCGGCAAGAGCACGTTCCTCCGCACGCTCATCGTCGGCATCGCGGTGACCCACACGCCGCGCGAGGCGCAGATCTACTGCCTCGACTTCGGTGGCGGCACCCTGGCCAGCGTCCGCGACATCCCGCACGTCGGTACCGTCGCCACGCGGCTGGACACCGGAACCGTCCGGCGGACGGTCGCCGAGGTCCACCAGGTGCTGGTGGAGCGGGAGGCCCGCTTCACGGCGAACGCGATCGACTCGATGGCGACCTATCGGCGCCGCCGCGCCGCCGGAGAGTTCGCCGACGATCCATTTGGCGACGTATTTCTCATCATCGACGGCTGGTCGACCATTCGCAGCGAGTTCGACGACCTGGAGTCGCAGCTGGCGGACCTGGTCGCGCGCGGGCTGTCGTTCGGGATCCACGTCGTGGCCACGGCCGCCCAGTGGATGGACCTGCGGCCGGCGGTGCGGGACGCCTTCGGCACCCGGCTGGAGCTGCGCCTGGGCGATCCGTCCAGCTCGGTGTTCGACCGACGCGTCGCCGCCAACGTGCCGGAGAACGCGCCGGGCCGAGGCCTCACCCCGGAGAAGCTCCACTTCCTGACCGCCCTGCCCCGGGTCGACGAACGCAACAGTACGGACGACCTGCCGGCCGCCCTCGGCCGGCTTGCGGCGGACATGCGAGCGACCTGGACCGGCCCGGGCGCGCCCGCAGTACGCCTGCTGCCGATGACCTTCCCCTACTCGAGCCTGCCGCCCGCCCCGGCCGAGGGGCAGCGGGGTGTGCCCATCGGCATCGCCGAGAGCGATCTGGGTCCGGTGTGGCTCGACCTGGCCAGCGAGCCGCACTTCCTGGTCTTCGGCGACACCGAGTGCGGCAAGAGCGCGTTCCTCCGGGTGCTCGCCCAGTCGATCGTCGACCGCTACCCCATCAACAAGGCCCGGATCATCCTGGTCGACTACCGCCGCAGCCTGCTCGGCGCGATCACCACGGAACACCTGATCGGTTACGGCACGTCGGCCGAGACGACGCAGAGCATCATGAACGAGGTCGTCGGCGTCATGCGCGCGCGTCTGCCCGGCCCCGACGTCACGCCGGCCCAGTTGCGGGAGCGCAGTTGGTGGAAAGGTCCCGATCTCTACCTCCTCGTCGACGACTACGACCTGGTGGCCGGGACCTCCAACCCACTGCTGCCCCTCGTGGAGTTCCTCGGGCAGGCCCGCGACATCGGCCTGCACGTGGTGGTGGCCCGGCGCAGCGGTGGCGCGAGCCGGGCCATGTTCGATCCACTGCTGATGCGGCTGCGGGAGCTCGGCTCACCCGGCATCGTGATGTCGGGCGACCGCAACGAGGGGGTGCTCCTGGGCAACGTCAAGCCGGCCAAGCTGCCCCCGGGCCGTGGCTGGCTGGTCACGCGACGCGAGGGCGCCCGGCTGATCCAGGTGGCCTGGCTGCCACCCCCCGTGTGAGCACCACCCATCGACGGGCGGTACCGCGTCGATCAGTGGGCCCGGACGGCCACGGCCCGAGCCGACGCTCCGGCGCGACACGAGGATCGCAGTTCCCGATATTTCCCAACCCTTGTACGCTGGTGCGGCGAGGCCAGGTTCGGTTCGGGGGAGGTCATGGCTGACGAGTGGCTCCAGCAGAGCGTCGATGTCGACGTCCGCTCACTGCGTGACTTCGCCACCAACGTCCAATCGATGCTGAACGATTTCAGCACCAGCCTGAGCACCGGCGTGACGCCACTCATGGCGGTGGAGCCAGTGTTCGGCCGGGAGTATCTCAAGGAGGGCGCCTACCTCCGCGAGTCGCACCGGCTGCAGGTCGAGGCGGCCCAGAAGATGCTGGGTGACGTGCTCCGCGGCCTGACCGCCCTCGCCACGGCGGCCGAGACCATCGCCGTCAGCTACATCACGGGCGACGCTTTGACGCAGGCGACGGTCGACGACGTGTGGGACGCCTTCACCGCCAGCCTGCCCGCGACGACCGGCACCGAAGCCGAGCCGGCCGCGGCCGGGGAGGAGGAGACGCCCGCTGAGGATCTGCCGCTGCCCGAGGAGGCGTACGCGCAGGACGGCGGCGACACAAAGCTTCAGGACGGATCGGGTCGCTACATCGCCGAGGGTACCCCGGGCGAGTACTGGATCTCCCATGACGATGAAGGGCTCTACGGCGACGACGTTCCCGACGTCGAGGCACCTCGGTCCTGACAGGAGAACCTCGTGAGCGACAACTTTGGTTACACACCAACACATTTGCCCAGCTCTATAGAGCACTACGAGGACTACCTGCTGGGCCGGTTTCCCGATTACCAGCCAACCAACTGGGACAACACCGACCAGGTCAACGTCATCACGCTGTGGCAGGAGATCAAGAACGCCAGCGACGAGGAGGCCCAGGCCCTCGTCGAGCTGTGGCGACGGATCGAGGTCCTGCTCGATGCGGTGCGGTCGCGGCTGGAACAGAACGCCCGCAACCTCCAGACGCACTGGCATTCCCCGGCCGGGGAAGAGTTCCTCCGCCGGGTGGGCGCGGCGCTCTACTCGATCGAGGAGTGGCGCCAGGCGGCCGCCACCAACAAGTCGATCATGGAAGGCGTCGCCACGGCCGTCGCCGACGCTCAGGAACGCATGCTGGACGTGTGGATCCGGTACCGCGAAGAAGACGAGGAGATGGCGCGGCGCCGCGAGTTCGAGCGCACCGACAGCGTCTGGTCGTCCATCGTGCACGGGTTCAAGGCGAACCCGCTCACCGCCGAGGAGGTTCGCGACAAGTACACCGTTGAGGCCCGGCAGATCATGCGGCCACTAGCCGACCACTACATCGATGCGGGTCTCGCCCTCGATCGGGGTACGCAGTACCGGGGTCCGACGGCCGCGGCCACCCCGGTCTGGGACGCCTCGAGCTTCGGTGGCGCGCCGGCCATGCCCGGGGGACCGGCCTTGCCGAGCCTGCCGGGCGCGCTACCGCCGACGCCGCCGGTACCGACGCCGGGGGCAACGCCGCCGCCTCCTTCCGGGCCACAGTTCGCCGGGGTCACGGCGCCACCCCTGCCGACCGCACCGCCGGCGCCACCGGGTCCCCCGGTGCCGCCCGGTACCGCCGTGCCACCGGGCGGGGGCCTGCCGACGGGCGTCCCGATCCTGCCCACTCCGCCCGGGGTCCCGGCGCCCTCCGCTCCGGCGCGCCCCGGTCAACCGGCGTCGACCAACCCGCCGCTCCCGGCCGGCGGGCCGCGGCCGCCCGCGGCTCCCGCCGATCCGCGTCAGCAGCTGCAGGGGTCGTCGCCCCGCACCGGAGCGCCGGCGTTGCCCGGCCGCCCCAACCTGCGCGGCGCCACCCAGCGGCCCGCGTCCCCGGCCCCGACGCCCGGCCAGGCGCTGCCGCCGCCCGCCCCCGGCGCCCGGACCAGCCCGTCCGCGCCGTCGTTGACCGGGCGTCGCGGCGGTCCGAAGGGCCCGACCCAGGCCGGACTGACGCCGGCGTCCAGCGCGGCGGCCGGCAGCGCGGGCACCCCGCTCGCCGGACGGCGCGCGGCGGGCAAGAGCGCCACAGGACGGGCCGGTAAGGCGCCCCGACGGCTGCCGAATCCGCACGGCGTCACCCGGGCGCTCGCCGGCGAGCTGCCGTCCGTTCCCTTGCCTCGGCCGGCCCGGCGGACCGCCCGCCAGCTCGACGGGCGTCACACGCCCAACGACGCGGCCGGTCGCCCCGACGGGCCTACGAACGAGCCTCCGGCGGGCGGGCGGACCCTGGGGCGCGACCGGTGACGTCCCCCGGGCTTCTCCGGCGCCTCGTGGCCGGAGCGGTGGCCCTCGCCTGCGCGGCGGCAGGCGTGCTGGCCACGGCGGCGCCAGCGCACGCCGACGACGTGCGGGACCGCTCGTGGCACCTGCAGGCCCTGCGCATCGACGAGGTCCACGCGGTCACCCGGGGGGCCGGCATCACCGTCGCGGTCATCGACACCGGGGTCGATCCCAACCACCAGGACCTGGTGGGCAACGTGCTGCCCGGCTTCGACGTCACGGACCCGGCGAACGCCAGCCAGGGTCATGTCGACACGGACGGTCACGGAACATCGATGGCGTCGCTCATCGCCGGTCACGGCCACGGCGCCAACGGCCGGGACGGCGTGCTCGGCATCGCGCCCGAAGCGAAGATCCTGCCCTTAGATGTCACGGATCCGCAGACCGGAACCGTCGTCCGGGGCGCGGTGACCAGAGCCATCCGGATGGCCGTCGACGCCGGCGCGGACGTGATCTGCGTCGCCCTGGCCGGGCCGCCCGAGGCGGGTGAGGAGAGCGCCCTGCGGTACGCCGCCGACCACGGCGTCGTCGTGGTCGCCGGGGTCGGCAACGAGCCGTCCGTGTTCGTGGAGCATCCGGCGGCGGTCCCGCTGGCGCTGGCCACCACCGCCTACGACCAGGCCGGTGAACCGGTGACGACGGTCCGCGGGACGCGGGAGTTCCCCATCGACATCGCCGCCCCGGGGGCCGACATCATCGGGGCGGTGCCGGGCAACCGGTACGTCGTCGGACGGGGCACCAGCGCCGCGACCGCCATCGTGGCGGGCATCCTCGCCCTGGTCCTCGCCGCGCACCCTGACCTGAGCCGCAACGAGCAGGTCGAGCGGATCGTCTACACCGCCGACGACATCGGGGCCGAAGGGCCGGACACCGTGTTCGGCTGGGGAGCGGTCAACGCCGTCGAAGCGGTCACCGGCACACCCCAGCGGCCCGACAGGGGGACCTCGACCGAGGAGGCGGCCTCCGACGACGAAACGACGTCGGGCGAGGATGCGGCATCGGGCGAGGCCGCCCGGCCGGACGAACCGGCCACCCGGGGCGTTGGTACCGTCATCGTGGTCGTCGCGATCGTCGTCCTGCTCGCCGCCGCCACCGTGGTCGCGCTGGTCATGCGGCGGCGCCGGACGACGCCGAGCGCCCAGTAGCCGCCGGGGCCGATAGGCGTCGGGGTGCGCAGCCGTCGGGCGCAGGGCCGCGGGCCCTGCGGCGCACGTCACGGGGCCGGCCGGTAGCCCCGATCCGTATGACGGAGCGCCATCATGCCGGCCGCGCCTTAACACACACGAAACACTTGGGACACGGCGGGGCAATGCCCCGGGCCTAGCGTCGCCTGCATCCAGGAAGGCACTGCCGCCACCACCTGAACCGCCCAGGCCACTGCGACCCTCCCAGGAGGATGAGTGTTCGCCAACCCCGACGAGCTAC
>Ga0310830_100600_pt1 | contig 23315 bp, 14 predicted proteins | sample WT_ome_5_FD_201301 | JGI IMG/M metagenome (GOLD analysis project Ga0310830, IMG submission 201301) | Sorghum-adapted microbial communities enriched on wild type (WT) sorghum from Joint BioEnergy Institute, Emeryville, California, United... ...
GACAAACGCGAATACATGTACGCCGGAACCGTCGACATCGCCTCAATCAGAATCTGGCTCCGCGACCCAGTCACATGATCCAGCAGACACGCCCTAGCCTGTCCATTCAAGGAAAGCGTTTTCCCACCGTCCATTGTGGCCGAGATGCCGGGACAACAGGCAGGCCGGGCGGCCATAAGGTGCTGCCCGGACTTCCGCCCAGCCTGGCCAACGAGCTTTACGAGTGAAGGAACCAACGAAGGAGCATATGGGCAAGAGAAGGGCATAGGTGACCAATCGAGCTGCCCGGCCGGCTCGCGCCACCGCCTCCTTGGGGCGCGTACCCGAGGCACGACGCTGACATTCGTGAGGAGGGCAGCGCACGCCTGACCGACGAGGATCCGCCGGTCTGCGCGGACGAAGGTCCGCCGGTCTATGCAGACGAGGACCCGCCGCTCTGTGCAGACGAGGATCTGCGGGTCTGCGCGGCGACTCGCCGCTCCCCGCGACTGTCAGCCCGGCAACAAACGTAGTCCGGCAGGGGTGCAGGCAGCCGGGCAGATGCCGACGTAGCCCAGCAGACGGTGGTCACCGAGGTGGGCCTGCGCCCGCAACCACCGCGCCGCCGGGCGACACCACCACGCGACACCGTGGCCCGAAGACGACGATGTCTGCGCAGTGTGAAGCCACGACAGCACAACGACACACCGGGTTCAGCCCACACATCGGGATGGACGTGCCCACATCGGGAACGCACGCAGGCGGAGGAGGACTCCGGCGTATGGTCGCTGCCCGACGACGAATTTAATCGTTTCAACGGGCAGGGCATTCAGTGAGGAAGGACGTTCAATGACGAACAAACGCAGATTGTCGACGACAAAGAAGCACAGACCGCTCGTCCATACGACGATCGCCGCGTGTGTCGCTGCTCTGACGGTCAGCGCGGCTCCCTCGGTCGCCGTCGCGCAGGAAACGTCAAGCATGCCGCCGGAGCCGTCGAGCCTGCGGCCCATGGAGTACCTCACCCGCGGGCTGGTGGTTGCCAAGATCCCCCAAGGCACGTTCCTGAGCTGGCGCTTCCTCGGCGATGAGCCCGACGGCATCTCCTGGAACATCTACCGCAAAGACGGTGACGGCGACTTCGTGAAGATCGCCACCATCGAGCCGCGGGATGTCCAGCCCGAAAGCAACTACCCCACCAACCCTGGCATTGTTAAGAAGAACGTCACTCCATCTAACTACATCGACCCGGACGGCCAGGAAGCCTCCATCTATGAGGTCGCCCCGGTCATCAACGGCGTCGAGGGCAAGCGGCAGGGCATGAGCGTGCCCATGCTGGCGCCCATCGGCAGCGGCGCCCAGGCCAACCGGGGGGCGGTGCACTACATCCCGCTCAAGCCCCCGCCGGAGCGCGTGCCGCTTGCGCATTTCACCTACCGCGGCTTCCGGTTCGGGCCCGGTACCAACCTGAACGCCAGCAACATGGTCATTCCCGGCACGGATGGCCATCACTGGTACGTCGTCGACATGGACCTGCTGCGGGAGTTCCGGGTGGCGTACCAGGAGCAGACGACCGTGACCCAGGAGCAGCTCGACGCCTGGGTCGACAAGCTCAACCAGTACAACACCACCCCCAACGCGCTCGGTGTCGCCACCTATGACACCCCGCGACCACTGACGAACTCGCTGGTCGACGGCAAGATCACCAAGGAGCTGTACGACGAGCTGGAAGGCGAGTTCATCAAGTACGTCGAGAACCTGGACTCCGGCACGAGGCTTCCCTACGCGAAGACCGAGACCGGCGCGATCCACACGTCGCTGAGCGCGCCCTACTCCACGCATGACATGACGGTGGGTGACTTCGACGGCGACGGCGAGTACGAGATCGTCGTCAAGTGGCGCAGCACCCAGGTCGACCCCATGTACTCCGAGCCGATCTTCGGCGGCTCCAACACGACCACCGCGCCGGAGTACATCGACGTCTACAAGCAGGACGGCACCCTGCTGTTCCGGGTCGACATGGGCTACAACGTCCGGGCGGCCAACGACCACGAGACCGTCCTGTTCGCCGAGGACTTCGACGGTGACGGCAAGGCGGAGCTGATGCTCAAGACCGCGCTGGGCACCCGGATCGGCAACTGGGACGAGACCACGCAGAGCGTCGTCTACCCGGACACACTGGAGACCGTCGTCGGCGGCGAGGACGGCCTGAACGCGACCACGGAGAAGTTCAAGGAGTACTTCGCCACCGGCAACGAGCAGGCCCTCGACACCTACTGGGCGCTGCTGAACAGCTTCACCATCAGCTACCGCAGCCCGACCCACGGCGGTGGCAACGACGGGCCCAACGACCCGGCGCTCAAGCGCTGGATCAAGACCTACCACGTCGGTCCGATCGGTCCGGCCAAGGACGACCAGGAGTTCTTCTCGGCGTTCGAGTGGGATCCGGTCGCCGGCAAGGGCGTGCTCATCGACAGCGCCCGGTACCCGCACCCCTACCGGGGCAGCGTGGACGGCGAGAACTGGGCCATGACCCCCAACTCGCAGCGCGGTAACTACTCGTACCTGGCCTTCCCCGGCCCGGGCGCCGGCACCGACGTGAGCAACTACAAGGCGCAGGTCATGAACCCGTCCGAGGCCTACTGGCTGGAGAACCCCTGGAAGCCGGCCGTGTGGGGCGACGCGCAGGGCAACCGCGCCAACCGCTACGTCGGTGTCGTGGCCGCCCTGGATGGTGTCCACAAGTACGCCGTCTCCCAGCGTGGCTACTACCACCGGACGACGCTTGCTGCCTTCAACATCGTGAACGGCAAGGTCAACCTCCAGGCGACCTTCGACTCGGCCGATCCGCAGTTCTGGACGCTGGGCGGCACCGCCTACGACTACCAGAACCGCGGCAACCACTACACCGCCTCGGCCGACCTCGACGGGGACGGCTGGGACGAGGTCGTGCTCAAGGCCATGGTGCTCGGCCTGAGCCCCGACAAGACCAAGCTGTTGCCCAAGGTGATCAACGGCGACATCATGCCGACGATCGAGGGGCTCAACAGCGAGCCCCCGGTGGCCGGGGTCTTCCAGTTCGCCACCGAGGAGGTCCGCAACAACCCGCTCAACGTGTGGGCGCCGCTGCGCCACGGCGACCGCAGCGCATTGCTCCCCGTCGACAAGACCAACAAGATCATGCAATGGTCCGGCAGCGAGGAGCACCTCCTGGACGACATCCGCACGGGCCGGCACCTCGGCTTCATCCCTGGCCCCGAGGCCCACGACCCGCTTAAGGGCCGGCGGCTCAACGAGCAGGGTGAGGTCATCTTCGAGAACTCGCTGCTGTTCGGCGTGTACCAGGGCAGCGACGACGAGGGCAGCGTGGCCGGCAACTTCTCCAACCGTTGGCCGGGCGCCCAGGCCGGCTCGGCGGCCTCGACCCGGGAGGTCAGAAGCCTGGTCACCGGAGAGGTGCTCACCACCACCAACACCCCTCGCGGCATCGCCCAGGGCCAGAACGCCATCTGGTTCGGCAGCGGCCTGACCCACATGGCCGTCAATGGCGCGACGATCAACACGATCGACGACCTGACGTTCGCACCCTCCACGTATCTGGCCACCGGCATGACGTCGACCGGCAACAAGAGCACACCCACGCTGAAGGCCGACATGTTCGGTGACTGGCGCGAGGAGATCATCCTCCGGGCCAGCGGCAACCGGCTGGGCATCGTCACGACGCTGGCGCCGACCGAGTACGGCATCCGCACCCTGATGCACGACCCGATGTACCGCCTCGGCGTGGCCAACAAGAACAACGGCTACGACCAGGTGGGCTTCGCCAGCTTCTACCTGGGCGACGAGGCCGAGCTGCCCAAGCAGCGCAACGACATCGACGTGTCGTTCAAGGGGATCGTCGGCGGAACGCCCACCATCAGCGGGACGCCGTTCGTCAACGAGGTCCTGACCGCGGACCCGGGCGAGTGGTCGGCCGACACCACGTTGCGGTACCAGTGGTCGGCCGACGGCGAACCCATCCCCGGAGCCGACAAGCGGACGCTCATCCTCACCGAGGCCTTGACCGGCAAGCGGATCACGGTGACCGTCACCGGGTCCAAGCCGGGCTGGGCGGACGTCTCCGCGACGTCCGGCGAGGTCGGCCCGATCGGCCAGTACCCGGCGTGGGACCCCAGCACCATTTACGACAACGGCGAGCGCGTCACCTATGACGGCCGCGTCTTCGAGGCGCAGTGGTGGACGCGGGGCGATATCCCGGGTGCGTCGCCGCACAGCGCCTGGTCCGAGGTTGGCGCGCCGACGTACTGCGGCGAGGACGTGCTGCGCATCTGGGCCGCGTCCACCGTCTACCTCGGTGGTGAAACCGTCGCGCACGCCGGCCACCAGTGGAAGGCCAAGTGGTGGACCCGCAACCAGGAGCCCGGCGCCTCGCCGTGGGGCCCGTGGGAGGATCTCGGCTCGTGCTGAGACGAGTCTGACCCGCTGATTCTGAGGGGCGCGGCCCGGCTGGGTCGGCCCCTCGTCCATTGTGGACTCATCTACTGGCCCTCGCCGAGCTCGAGCCAGGATCGACCGATGGCCGTGGGCCGGCATCGGCCGATGGTGGGAATCAGGGGGTGTAGATGTCCGGCCAGGGTGGTGTGGGCATGCCGTCGCCGATGAAGAAGCTCGGGTGCGGCGGCTGGTTGTACCCGGTGTTCTGCCAGGCGATCGCCACCCGGTACATGGGGTCGTGCAGCAACGTGGGGATGCGCCGGTCGGTGATCGTGCTGGTCGTGTAGATCCGCAAGGCATTGCCGTTGCTGGTCCGCCAGATGACCTCCTCGCGCCAGTCGCCGAACAGGTCACCGGAGAGCACCGGCGTCGCCTTGGTGCCGTTGTTGGAGGCCACACCGCTGCCGGTCAGCAGCCGCACGTCCCCACTGGTTCCGTACTTGTCGATGTGCGTGTCGTCGAGCAGTTCCCGCACCGGGTCAGCGTCCCACCAGATCAGGAAGTTCGCCGAGGACGGGACCCGGCCGATGTTGGTGCCGTTGCTGTTGAACAGCCCGCTCACACCCCCGCCCAGCGAGGCCCAGAACTCGGCGCCCGGGTTGCCGGCGTAGATGTCGCCCGCGACGCCGCGACCGGGACCCTCGCCGCCGGTGTTGTTCGGCTTGCTGAACCTCTGCTGCCCGGCTCCGGTGTGCAGGTCCGCGCCGATGCTGCCGCTCTCGTGGATCTGCCAGATGTGCATCTGGCCGTTGTTGAGGAAGTCCCCGACGTGTAGCGCATCGCCGTGGCCGCGGCCGGAGGTCCACAGGCCGGTGCCGTTGTCGTCGACGACCATCGACCCGTAGACGATCTCGTCGCGGCCGTCGTTGTCCACGTCGGCGATGGACAGCTGGTGGTTGCCCTGCCCGGTCCACTGGCTGCCGGCGATGTTGGAGTCGAAGATCCATCGGGTCTGCAGGCTGCCGTTGCGGTAGTCCACGGCCCAGATCACGCTGCGGGTGTAGTAGCCCCGAGCGAAGATCATGCTTGGCCGTGCTCCGTCGAGGTAGGCTGTTCCGGCCAGGAACCGGTCCACCCGGTTGCCGTACGAGTCGCCCCAGGCCGAGACATTTCCGCGCGGGGGCTGGTAGTTGACGGTGTCCAGGATGGCGCCGGTCTGACCGTCGAAGATGGTCAGGTACTCCGGTCCGGTGAGGATGTAGCCGCTGCTGTTGCGATGGTCGGCGTTGGGGTTGCCGATCACCTGGCCGGTGCCAGAGACCGTGCCGTCGGCGGTCTTCATCGCCACCTCGGCCCGGCCGTCGCCGTCGTAGTCGTAGACCTGGAACTGCGTGTAGTGGGCCCCGGCCCGGATGTTGCGGCCCAGGTTGATGCGCCACAGCCGCTGCCCGTTGAGCTTGTACGCGTCAATGTAAACCAGGCTCGTGAAGCCGGATTGCGAGTTGTCCCGCGTCTCCGGCCCGTCCCACTTGAGGACGATCTCCAGCTTGCCGTCGCCGTCGAGGTCGCCGACGCTCCCGTCGTTGGCGGTGTAGCCGCTGCCGGGCGACTGGATCGGCACATCGAGGTATCCACTGGAGTTGAACTGCAGCGATGGCGGTGAGGCGGCCTGCTCGACGCCGTTGACCACCGCCCGCACCGTGTACGAGGCGCCGCTGGGGGCCCCGCTGTCGTACAGGTTGGTGGCCCCGGTGATCGGCGCGCTGTTGACGCGGGTCGAGCCCCGGTAGACGTTGAAGGCGACGTTGGGCGGGTCGTTACCCAGCAGCCGCCAGCTCACGAAGTTCCCGTTGCCCGACCGTACGCTCACCACACCCCGGTCCAGCGCCTCCATCTGGTACCTGCCCGACGGGGGCGTCGACGGCGAACCCACGTCGACCTCGAGGTAGTCCACGTTGGGCAGTCCGTTGCTCGTCGTGGGGTTCAGCACCACCGTGTTGTTGCCGGCGTTGAGCGTCACCGGCACGGTCGCGGTCGCCCACGAGGTCCACGCCCCGGTGCCGGGGAATGGCAGGCTCTGCACGACGCTGCCGTTGACGATCAGGTTCGTCGTCCGGTTCGTAGTGGTCCCGTTGGCGTACCGGATGGCCAGGGTGGCACTCCCGCCGCCGGCCACCGTGAACGTCGCCGTGGCGCCGACGGCGTTGTTGCCGTTGCAGAAGCCACTGCCGGAGAAGCCGGGATGGTTGGCGTCGATCGTGCCCACGCAGACGGCGGGTGCGTTCTCCGCCTCGTACCGGGTGACGACCGCGCCGGCCGGGCTGGCGAGCACGACGGCGCCGCCGGCGGCGGCCAGGGCGGTGGCCAGGAACGCGGTCCCCCACCGGCGGGCCGCGCGACGCGGGCCGGACGGCGGGGCGGGCCGGAGCCGGATGAGCGGACGCGACCGGTTGCGGGCCGGGTCGGGGTTGGCTGTCGGTCTGGACATCGTTGAGCCTTTCCAGGTCGCGCCACCGACGGTCCGGTCGCCGTCGAGGGTCCTTGTAACGATTTAAGGCTCGTGACGATGGGACGGACGCGCCAGCGGCTGGGTGGGTCAAGGCTGGACCGATGGGGACGGATCCAGGTTCGGCGTGAGGCTCCTCGATGGACTTTCACGCCTGTCACATCGACGGTACGGGCCGCTTTGGCGCAGTGTCAATCGGTGAGGACGGATCGGTACCGACCGAGGGTCCCGCGACCGGCGGAGATCACATTCGATTCCTGGAACATCGATTCGTCGAATGGCGCCGGCCGGAAACGCCGGACACCGGGCGAGCCGCAGCCGGCGACGAAGGCGTGGACTCGCTCATCCGGCGCCGCACGTCGCCGCCTTACCGCCCCGACACCAGGCAATGCTGTCTTACCACCCGCAGAGGGGCGGAACCACCACACCGCCTCCCGCCGCAGTCAGGACAGCGAGGACTGGATTCGATGCCTGGTTAGGATGGCGCGCCGTGATTCAGCACGCAGACGCGGCGAAGTCTTCGCCCCGAAGGCCAACCACCCTCACCCATCCGATCGGCGTCGTCGACGGGGCTCGTCCGGTGCGCTCGCTGCTGCGCCTGCTTGGCCGGCGACCCGGGCACATCGCGATCGCGGTGGGCGCGTTCGCCCTCAAGGACATCCCGCTGTGGTTCCTGCCTGTCGTTACGTCGAAGATTATCGACATAGTGGCCGACCGGGGTCCCGCCACCTCGGTCCTGATCTGGTTCGGGATCGGTGTGGTCCTGCTGCTGCAGAACTACCCGAACCACTTGGCCTACACCCGCAACTTCATGGTCGTGGTCCGCGACACCGGCGCCGACCTGCGCAACGCGCTGGCCGCGCGACTGCAGAGCCTGTCGATTGGCTTCCTACTCGCGCCAGCGCCTCCGTGGTGCAGACGAAGGTGGTCCGCGACGTGGAGAACATCGAGGTCATGCTGCAGCAGGTCACCCATCCCCTGCTGTCGGCCGGGATGGTGCTGACCGGGGCGGTCGCGATGACCGCGATGGCGGTGCCCCAGTTCCTGCCGGTCTACGGGCTCACCGTCCCGCTGGCGCTGCTGCTGCGCTACGCCCTGGCCCGCCGGTCCCGCGAGCCCAACGCGATGTTTCGCCGGCAGATGGAGGGGTTCGCCGCCCGCGTGGGCGAGATGGCCTCGCTGATCCCGATCACCCGGGCGCACGGGCTGGAGCAGACGGCGGTGACCCGCGTCGCCGACGGGGCCGAAGGCGTGCGCCGCGCCGGGCTACGCCTGGGCATGCTCAACGGCCACGTCGCCTCGATCTCGTGGGTGAGCATGCAGCTGCTGGGCCTCGGCTGCCTCGTGCTGGCGGCGGTGGTCTCGCTGTCGGGCGTGCTGCCGGTCAGCCCGGGCGAGGTGGTGCTGCTGTTGACCTACTTCGCGCTGCTCACCGAGGGATTGACGCAGCTACTTATGTTGGTCCCTGTGGCGGCCCGGGGGATCGAGTCCGTGCGCTCCATCGCCGAGGTGCTGCAGGAGCCCGACCTGGAGCAGAACGAGGGCAAACGGGTGGTGACCGCGGTGACCGGACGGCTGGAGCTGCAGCACGTCTGGTTCCGGCACCCCGACGCCGACACCGACGCCCTGCGGGACGTCAGCCTGCGGATCGAGCCGGGCGAGACGATCGCCTTCGTCGGCCCGTCGGGCTCCGGAAAGTCGACGCTGCTCAACCTTGTGCTGGGCTTCATCCGCCCCACCTCCGGCCGGATCCTGCTCGATGGCGTGGACATGCAGACCCTCGACCTGCGCACCGTGCGCCGCTTCGTCTCCGTGGTCCCGCAGGAATCGGTCCTCTTCGAAGGGACGATCCGCGAGAACGTGACGTACGGTCTGGACAGCGCGCCCGACGAGCTGGTCCTGGCCGCGCTGCGCGACGCCCACGCCCTGGACATCATCGCCACCCAACCGCAGGGCTGGCACACGGTCGTCGGTGAGCGCGGCGCCCGCCTCTCGAATGGCCAGCGGCAACGCATCGCGATCGCCCGGGCTCTGATCCGGGACCCGCGCATCCTGCTCCTCGACGAGGCGACCAGCGCCCTGGACCCGGAGTCGGCGGCCCAGGTCCGCGACGCGCTGGCCCGGCTCATGCGAGGCCGCACCACCCTCGTCGCCGCCCACCGGCTCTCCACGATCTGGTCGGCGGACCGCATCGTGGTGCTGGAGCACGGCCGGATCGTCGAGGTCGGTGCTCACGACGAGCTCCTGGCTCGCGGCGGCCGCTACGCCGCCCTTCACGCCGCGCAGGCCGCCTGACCCCCACCGGACCACCGCGTCGTTTCTACCCGAGGTGGTGACAGGACCGTAACCAATTCGTGACGTGCCGCGCCCGGGGCGACACGGGAAAACGTTGCCACACAACGAACAGGGGCACAACGTCAGCGCCTTCGCCAGCAACTCTTGCGAAACATGTATGGATAAATTAGGGTGGCGGGCAAGCGCTTTCCGAGGCGCCGACTGTGCTCACCCGGACACGCGCCGCCAACGCCCCCTGGCGTGCGACCGTCCAGAGAGGACACCCATGTTCACCATGAAACGATTCACCACCGCCCTTGCGGTGACCGCCAGTGTGGCCCTCATGCTTTCCGGCTGTGGCGGCGGCAGCAGCGAGGGGCCGAGCGACGAATTCGACCCCAATGCGCCGGTCACCATCAACCTCGCGTTCTGGGGCAACGAGACCCGTGCCGAGTTCTACGCGAAGGCCATTGAGGCCTTCAACCAGAAGTACCCCAACATCACGGTCAACTCGACCTTCCTCGGTTTCCCCGAGTTCTGGGAGCGACGCCAGATCGAGGCGGCCGGCGGTGACCTGCCGGACGTCATGCAGTTCGACTACTCGTACCTGCGTCAGTACTCAGAGGCAGGCCTGCTGTTGGACCTCGGCCCGTACCTCGGAACGTACATCAAGACCGACGGGTTCAGCGAGCAGGCCCTGAGCATCGGCGTCGTGGACGGCGTGACCACGGCGCTGCCGATCGGGACCAACGCGTGGGGCATGTTCCTGAACACTGGGCTGCTGGAGCAGGTCGGCGTCGAGGCGTACGAGGGCGGCACCTCCTGGGAGGAGTACACCGCCTGGATGAACTCGGTGACCGACGCCAGCGGCGGCACGATCTGGGGCGGCACCGACCCGACGGCACGCATCCAGAACTTCGAGATCTACCTGCGGGCCAACGGAAAGAACCTGTTCAACGACGCGGGCGAGCCCCAGTTCACCGAACAGGAACTGACGGACTTCTGGAACCAGGGCAAGGCGATTCGCGACAGCGGCGCCACGATCCCGACCCAGCGCCTGCTCGAGGTGGCGCCGAAGTCCGGCTTCGGTGCGGGCCTGACCACCAGCGAGCTCACCTGGGACAACTTCGGCGCCGGCTACGCAGGCGACCTGGGCATCGACCCGAGTGGACTGGAGCTGGTCGAACCACCGACGGCGAAGCCGGGCGCGAAGGACCTGTACCTCAAGCCGTCGATGCTGCACGCGATCGCGGCGAACACCGAGCACCCCGAGGCCTCGGCGCTGCTCGTCGACTTCCTCCTCAACAGCGAGGAGGCGGGTAGGGCGTTCGGCACCAACCGCGGTCTGCCGGCCTCGAAGACCCACCTGGCCGGCGTCGAGCTCGACCCGCTGTCGCAGAAGATCCTCGACTACGAGACCTCGATCGCGGACCGTCTCGGTGACCCGCCGCCGGTGCCGATCGTCGGCTACGGGGCGATCGAGGAGAAGTTCCGCCAGCTCGGCGAGGAGCTCGGTCTGGGCGCGATCACCGTCGAGGAAGCGGTGTCGCAGTTCTTCAGCGAGCTTGATGTCATCCTCAACCAGTAGTAACCCAGTCGGTAGCGACTAACATCGTCGGTTCTCAGGCACGACGGGAGTAGGAAAGCATGGCCGCGAGTCCGGATCCCGGCCAGACGCCGACGACGGACGACTCCGGCCGCACGGCAGACCGCCGTGCGGCCGGAGGCACCGCCGCCGCCACGCGAGCCGGCCGCAGGGCCAGCCGCTCCAGCAACGCTCGGGTGATCGCCCGGCGGGAGACTGTCGCCGGCTACGGCTTCATGGTTCCGTGGCTGATCGGCTTCTTCGGCCTCACGATCGGGCCGATGCTCATCTCCCTGTACCTGGCCTTCACGAGGTACAACATCCTCCGCCCCCCGCGCTGGGTCGGTTTCGACAACTTCGTGCGCATGTTCACCGACGACCCGGTGTTCCTGCGCTCGGCCACCGTGACCCTGCAGTACGTGCTCGTCGGCACGCCGATCAAGCTCGCCGCGGCCCTGGCGATCGCGATGCTGCTCAACAACATCACGCGCGGGTCCGGGTTCTTCCGATCCGCCTTCTACGCCCCGAGCCTGATCGGGGCCAGTGTCTCGGTCGCGATCGTGTGGCGGGCGATGTTCTCCGCCAATGGCCCCGTCGACACGTCGCTGCAGTTCTTCGGCCTCAACCTGGGCGGCTGGGTCGGCAACGTGGACCTGGCCATCCCCATGATGATCATCCTGGCCGTCTGGCAGTTCGGCGCCCCGATGGTCATCTTCCTGGCCGGCCTCAAGCAGATCCCCACCGAACTGTACGAAGCGGCCGATGTGGACGGGGCCGGCGCGGTCCGCAAGTTCTGGAAGGTGACCGTGCCGATGCTCTCGCCGGTCATCTTCTTCAACCTGCTCCTGGAGACGATCCACGCCTTCCAGGTCTTCGGGTCGGCGTTCATCATCTCCGGCGGCACCGGTGCCCCGGCCGGTCGACTGAACTTCTTCACCGTATATATGTACAAGCGTGGCTTCCAGGACCTGCAGATGGGCTACGCGGCGGCGATCGCCTGGGTCGTGCTCGTGGCGGTCGCGATCGTCGCCCTGATCATGTTCCGGACCGCTCGCTCCTGGGTGTTCTACGCCGGAGATTCGCGATGAGCAGGCGAGACACGATGGCTACGGATACCGCGATGGTGGCGGCAGAGGCGACGACGGGAAGCGGGGCGACGACTGCCGGAGGGCCGCCCGCCCAGACAACCGAGCGCGACCGGGCGGACACCACCCGGCCGCGGCGGCGATCCTGGCGGGGTCCCCGGCGCAACCCGGTAGCGACCGGGATGTGGTACCTGTCGCTGACGGTGCTGTCCGCGGTCGTGCTGTATCCCCTCGTGTGGCTGGTCCTCGCCACGTTCAAGCCATCCAGCGAGTTCGGCGCCAACCGCGGGCTGCTGCCGTGGGAGCCGACCCTGGCCAACTACGCGAATGTCTGGGACGGAATCGCCGGCATCCCGCTGTGGCGGTACGCGCTCAACTCGCTGGTCGTCGCCACGCTCGCGGTGGTCGGCACGCTGACCGCCAGCTCGCTGACCGCCTACGCCTTTGCCCGGATTCCCTTCAAGGGCTCCGGAATCTTCTTCACCCTGATGATCGGCACGCTCCTGCTGCCGTTCCACGTGATCATCATTCCGCAGTACATCATCTTCAACCAGCTCGATCTGGTCGACACCTACGTCCCCCTGCTGATCGGTAAGTTCCTCGCCACCGATGCGTTCTTCGTCTTCCTCATGGTGCAGTTCATCCGGAACATCCCGCGGGAGCTGGACGAGGCGGCCCGCATCGACGGGGCCGGCCACCTGCGGGTGTTCTGGTCGGTCATCGTGCCGCTGCTGCGCCCGGCCCTGGTGACCGCGGGCATCTTCAGCTTCATCTGGAGCTGGAACGACTTCCTGCCCCCGCTGATCTACCTGACCTCGCCCGAGAACTACACGCTGCCGATCGCGCTGCGCCTGTTCAACGACGCCACCAGCACCTCCGATTACGGCGCGACGATGGCCGCGTCCTTCCTCGCCCTGGTTCCGGTGCTGCTGTTCTTCCTCATCTTCCAGCGGCTGCTCATCCAGGGTGTCGCGACGCAGGGGCTGAAGGGATGAGACGTCGGCTCGCCACCTCCAGTGGCTTCGCCCTGCTGGGCGAGGTGCTGCTGACCGGCGTCATCGTGACGGTGCTGGCCCTGCCCGTGCTGACCCTGCCCGCCGCATTGGCCGCGGGCATCCGGCATCTTCGTCGCTTCACCCGTGACGAAGGCTCCCGGTTGTCGATGGTGCTGCGGGACGCCCGAGACGGGGCGATCGGTGGTGCCTGCGTCGCCATCGTGGCGCTGCTGGGTGTCGCTGCCGCCCTCATGGCGGTCGGGCTCGCGGCGGCCGACCCGACGGGCGTCGGCACGGTGATGTCGGTGGTCGGTTGGCTCGGCGTGGGCATCGTCGCCACCGCGGTCGTGATGGCGGCCGGTGCGTGGACCCCGGAGGGCGGCTGGCTGCGGGCCGTGCGCAGCCTGCGCGATCAGCTCGACGCGAGGCCGTCGGCCGCGATCTATCTGCTCGTCGCCGTCGCGCTGACCGCGGTGCTCACCTGGCAGTTCCTCCTGCTCCTCGTTCCCTCGCTCGGCGTCGTCGCGTTCGCGGTCGTCGCGGTCGAGTCCCGCGCCCGCCGGGCCCTGACCGCATCACGACATGATCACGATTAGCGACGACGCCCGGTCCCATCGCATCGATCGTCGGATCTACGGGCAGTTCGCCGAGCACCTGGGCCGGGGGATCTACGAAGGCATCTGGATCGGCGAGGACTCGGGCATCCCCCACCGCAACGGCATCCGCTCGGATGTGGTGGCCGCGCTGCGCGCCATCAAGGTGCCGGTCGTGCGCTGGCCCGGGGGCTGCTTCGCCGACGAGTACCACTGGCGGCGGGGCATCGGACCGCGCGCCGAGCGACCCACCACTGGGGCGGGGTCGTCGAGTCCAACGACTACACGGTGTCGTGGAAGGACGACGCCTACACCATCACCGTCACCAACGTGGGCTTGGATCGCGACATCACGGCCGAGCTCGAGCTCCCTGGGCGGATCAGCACTGTCCATCGTGGTCAGATCCTCACCGGGGACCGCCCGAACAGCCACAACACGTTCGCGGCCCCGACACTGTGCGGCCAGGGAGTTCACGGATTACCGGATCGACGGTTCCCGGTTACGGCTCACCGTGCCACCACACAGTATCGTCACGATGCGTGTGAGCCAATCTTGACGGTCGTGCGCTTGCGAGGAGTTCCTGAACCATGCGAGACTATGATCGCTGGAAAGCGCTTACCAAAGCCGTACGAATGGAATGACGAGACCAGTGGCAGATACGAAACTGCGCGAGATCGGAATCATCATGAACGGCGTGTCGGGCCGCATGGGCTACCGGCAGCATCTGGTGCGTTCCATCCTCGCGATCCGGGACGAGGGCGGGATAGAGCTGCCCGATGGCACACGAGCTACCGTGCGTCCCCTGCTGGTCGGTCGTCATGAGAGCAAGCTGGCCGAGCTGGCTGCCCGGCACGGCATCGAGGACTACACCACCGACCTCGACGCGGCGCTGTCCGACCCCCGCTGGGAGATCTACGCCGACTTCCTCATCACTCAGGCCCGCCCCGCCGCGCTCCGCAAGGCCATCGCGGCAGGCAAGGCGATCTATACCGAGAAGCCGACCGCCAGCACCGCCGAGGAGGCGATCGAGCTGGCCCGCCTCGCCGCCGCCAAAGGCCTGAAGACCGGCGTCGTGCACGACAAGCTCTACCTGCCCGGGCTGCGCAAGCTGCGGCGGCTCATCGACTCCGGCTTCTTCGGCCAGATCCTGAGCGTACGCGGCGAGTTCGGCTACTGGGTCTTCGAGGGCGACTGGCAGCCCGCGCAGCGTCCGAGCTGGAACTACCGGGCCGCCGACGGCGGCGGGATCATCGTCGACATGTTCCCGCACTGGAACTACGTGCTGGAGAACCTGTTCGGCCGGGTGCGGACGGTCTACACCCAGGCCGCAACCCACATCCGGCAACGGTGGGACGAACGGGGCGAGCCGTACTCGGCGACCGCGGAGGACGCGGCCTACGCGGTCTTCGAGCTCGAGGGCGGGACGGTGGCACAGATAAACTCGTCGTGGACCGTCCGGGTCAACCGCAGCGAGCTGCTCGAGTTTCAGGTCGACGGGACCCTCGGCTCGGCGGTGGTCGGCCTGCACCGTGCCAAGGTCCAGCCGCGCGCCGCCACACCTCGGCCGGTGTGGAACCCGGATGTGGCCGACGATCACGACTACACCGCCGACTGGATCGACGTACCCGACAACGATGTGTTCCGTAACGGCTTCCGCCAGCAGTGGGAGGAGTTCCTGGTCTCCTACCTGCTCGGCACGCCGTACCCGTACGACCTGCTCGCCGGCGCGCGCGGCGTGGTGCTCGCCGAGGCGGGCCTGCGCTCCAGTCGCGAGGGCCGCAAGGTCGAGCTGCCCATCCTGACGCTGGAGTGACACCCATGTCCCGCCTGGTTCTCCTCCGTGCCGACGGCACCACCGACACCGTGGACCTCGCCGACCCGCCGGCCTTCGCGAAGCCGGCCAGCCCGCTGCGGTCCCGCGTCGCCTACGCGGCGGTGCACGTCGTGCCGGTGGCGTGGGGCGAGAACACGCCGGGCCAGCCGGCCGAGATCGACTGGGACGCGACACTCGCCTTCCGCCGTCACGTCTACTCCTGGGGCCTGGGCGTCGCGGATGCCATGGACACGGCCCAACGGAACATGGGCCTCGACGCGGCCGCCACCCGGGAGCTGATCACGCGCAGCGCCGCCGTGGCCCGGCAGGAGGGCGGATCTCTCGTCGTGGGGGTCAACACCGACCACGTCGACGACCCCGTGATCTCCCTCCCCGCTATCATCGATGCCTATGTTTCGCAACTCCACTTCGCCGAGGAGCAGGGCGCGACGGCGGTGATCATGGCGAGCCGGCACCTCGCGCGGGCGGCGACCGGGGCGCAGGACTACCGCCGGGTCTACGGCAGCGTGCTGCAGGCGGCGGCCCGGCCCGTGATCCTGCACTGGCTCGGCACCGTCTTCGATCCATCCCTGGCCGGCTACTTTGGTAGCTCGGACTGGAAGGTCGCCGCCGACGTGCTCATCGAGATCATCTCCGAGCACGCGGACAAGGTCGCCGGGGTCAAGATGAGCCTGCTGAACGCCGAGTCCGAGCTGGCGGTGCGGGAACGGCTGCCCGACGTCGTCCGCATGCTCACCGGTGATGACTTTAATTACGTCAACCTCATCGGCGGGGCCGCCATCGGGGCCGCCCCGCCCGGCCCTCGGTCCCACTCGGACGCGCTGCTCGGCGCCTTCGCCGCGATCACCCCCGCGGCCTCCGCGGCGATTCAAGCGCTCGACGCCGGCGACCCCGAGGCGTACCTGCGCATCCTCGGCCCCACCGAGGCGCTGAGCCGGCAGATCTTCGCGGCCCCGACCTTCTACTACAAGACCGGGGTGGCGTTCCTGTCCTGGCTCAACGGACACCAGCCCGCGTTCGCGCTGGTCGGCGGGCTGCACTCGGCCCGCAGCCTGCCCCACCTGTCGGAGATCGTGCGCCTGGCCAACGCGTGCGGGGCGCTGGAGCAACCCGACCTGGCCGCCGCGCGCTGGCACAGCCTGCTACGCCTGAACGGTATCGACGCGCCATGATAGATCCGAGGCTATCCATCAATCAGGCGACGATCCGGGGCGCGAGTCTCGACGAGGCGTTGCGGGTCACCGCCGCGGCCGGGGTGCGCAGCATCGGGCTGTGGCGCGAGCCGGTGCAGGCGGTCGGCCTCGACGCCGCGGCGCGTCGGCTCGCCGCCTCGGGGCTGCGCCTGTCCAGCCATTGCCGGGGCGGGTTCTTCACTGCCCCGGAGGGGCCGGAGCGCCGGGCCGCGCTCGACGACAACCGGCGGGCCATCGAGGAGTGCGCGACGCTCGCCGCGGCCGGTGCCCCCGGCTCGGCCGCCGTGCTCGTGCTCGTCGTCGGTGGCCTACCGGAGGGCTCGCGCGATCTGGTGGGGGCGCGGCAGCGGGTGGCTGAAGCCATCGACGAGCTCGCCGTTGATGCCAAGGCGGCCGGCGTGACGCTCGCCATCGAGCCGCTGCACCCCATGTACGCCGCCGACCGGGCCGTCGTCTCGACCCTGCGGCAGGCGCTGGACCTCGCGGCCGGCCACGACCCCGCCGTGGTCGGGGTCGCCATCGACACGTTCCACATCTGGTGGGACCCCGAGGCAATCGACCAGATTGCCCGCGCCGGTCGGGAGGGGCGCATCGCCACCTACCAGGTGTGCGACTGGCGCACGCCGCTGCCCGCCGACGTGCTGCTGGCCCGGCACTATCCGGGCGACGGGGTCATCGACCTCGCCGCCCTGACCCGGGCCGTGGTCGACGCGGGGTACTCGGGCGACGTCGAGGTCGAGATCTTCAACGCCGAGATCTGGGCCGACGATCCAGCCGAGGTCGTCCGGCGTACCGCCGAGGCGTTCGCCCGGACCGTCAGCCCGCATCTGGTGGCGCCATGACCGAGCGCGCGCAGCCCGACCTGTCGGCGCCGACCGTCGACCCAGCGGCGGCCGCCGCCCACGACTCACCTCCCGCGCCCAGGCAGCCCGCCGGGCCCGGCGGCGTCACGCTGCACGATGTCGCCCGGGCCGCCGGCGTCTCGCTCGCCACCGCGTCGCGGGTGCTCAACGGGTCGGCCCGCCGGGTCGCCGACAGCTATCGGGAACGCGTGGAGGCGGCGGCGCGGAAACTCGGCTACACCGCCAACCTCTCGGCCCAGGCCACCGCCCGCGGTACATCGAACATCATCGCACTACTCGTCGCCGATATCGCCGACCCCTACTTCGGCCAGATCGCGGCCGGCGTCGCCCGGGGGGCCGACGAGGCCGGTCTGGTCCTGACCATCGCGATCACCGAGCGCGACGCCCGGCGGGAGGCGGCCCTGGTCCGGACCCTGCGCGGGCAACGGCCCCGCGGGCTGATCCTCGCGGCGTCCCGGACCGCCGCGGCCGAACGGCCCGAGGAACCCGAACCGTCGGGCCAGCCCGAGCTGCGCCGTGAGATCGAGGCATTCGCCAGCTTCGGCGGGCGGGTGGTCGCCATCGGCCGGGGCGCGCCGGAGCTGCGGTCGGTACCCATCGACAACTTCGGCGCAGCCCGCAACCTCGGCCTGGCCATGGCCGGCCGGGGCTATCGGCGCGCGGTCGTGCTCGCCGCTGGCGTCGGCGTCATCTCCTCCGACGACCGGTTGGCCGGCTTCACGGCCGGCTTCGCGGAAGGCGGTGGGAAGGGCGTCGAGGTCTACCGGGGCGGGTTCACCCGCGAGGCGGGATGGCAGGCGATGCGCGATGCGCTGGCCGCCGGGATCGAGCCCCACACCGTGGTCTTCGGCGTCAGCGACGTGGTGGCGATCGGCGCGATGTCGGCCATTCGCGACGCCGGCCGCCGGGTGGGCGACGACATCGCCGTGTGCGGCTTCGACGACATCGCCACGAGCCGCGACGTGACCCCCGCCCTGTCCACTGTGCACATCCCGCTCGAGGACGTCGGCTACCAGGCCCTGCGGGCCATCGTCGACGACGACTGGGATGCCCAGGCGGCCGGCATCACCCACCAGGTCGTGCTCCGCGACAGCACCCCGCCCGTACGCTGACCGGACCGATAACGGGTGGGATTGGTGTCGTCAGAGCAGCACCAACCCCACCCGATAAGCCCGAGCTCCCACCCGTCGCGCTGGCGCGACGGGTGCAGCCACGGCTCGGAACACGACGATCCGGGCGCCCCGCCCACGGCCAAGCGAGACGCCCGGATCGCGCGACGAGGTCAGCCGGTGACGGCGTTCACCAGCGGCAGGTAGCCGGCCGAGTAACCGTTGGCGTTCGGGTGGTAGGACTCGACGATCTGGAACAGCGAGAACCGGTTGATCCACGGCGATGGGCCGCACGCGCCGTGGCCAGCGAAGTGGGCGATGGCGCTCTGGTAGACGAAGCCTGGTCCGGCCGCGGCAACCCGCTCCGCGATCACCGCGTCGAGGGCGTCCGCCCCGTTGTTGAGCGCGGTGCGCTTGGTACTGCTCAGATTGAACAGTCCACAGGAGCCGGTGGGCTCGATCAGCCGCGGGTAGCCGAGCACGACCACCAGGGCGTTCGGCGCGGCGGCCCGGATCGCGGCGTAGGTCGCGTCGAGCCGTGCCGGCAGGATCGTGGTCGCCTCGACCAGGGCCTGGTTGATCGCATTGACGCAGCTCGTGTTGCTGCCCAGCGTGCAGGTCGTCATCACGTCGGCGAAGCCGATGTCGTTGCCGCCGATGGTGATGGTGACCAGGTCGGTGTCGGCGTTGAGCGCCCCGAGCTGGGAGTTGAGGACATCGCTGGTCGTCGCCCCGCCGCAGGCCGCGAAGACGAACGACGAGACGGCGTGGGTGCTCGCCCAGAGCGGCGCGTAGCTGCGGCTGCTGCGCAGGCATCCGAGGTCCTGGTACGGTGGCGCCCCCGTACCGGACGAGTAGGAGTCGCCGAGGGCCACGTAGTCGACGGGCTGCGCGGCGAGAGCCGCAATCGAGGGCTCGGCAGCGTGGGCGGGCGTCGCGGTCAGGGCGACGCCCGCGATCATGGCCCCGACCAGGGTCGCCAGTCGGGCTGCCCATCTCTTCATGGGAGACCTCCTATGCGAGGGACGGCGCGAGGTGAGAGGCAGAATAAGTCGCATCCATCGAAATAGCTACCCATCGGTAGCTAGCCATTTTGACGCCTTTCGCTCGACCAGACATAAACCGCCATGCCCTACAAACCGGGCAAGCGGCCACCGCCCGCCCACGTAACTGGCCGGTGCCACCGCCGCCCCGACGACAAGAACCAATTCCCTCACCGCCGCCGCTACGACGACCAGACCAAGCCGGCACCGCCGCCGCTACGACGACCAAACCAAACCCGCAACGCCACGACGACAACGACAGGCTGGCATCGCCGCCGGCGCGGTGACGGGACGGGCCGGCGTCACCGCCTACCCGTCGACGTAGCGGCGCATCTCCTCCAGGCTGCTCGGCAGGCCGTAGCCGCTCATCATCACGCTGAAGTTCCCGAACGCCATCCCGCCCCACCGCCACGTCGACGGCGACTCGGCGAGCGCGGTCAGCAGCCGGCGCTGCCGCTCGTCCAACGCTGCGAACGCCTGCCCGGCCGGGACGGGGCCGTTCGGGAAGGCCCGCTTCAAGGCCTCACCGACCACGGTCAGCGCCTCAGGCCCCGATACCGACGGCAGGCGGGTCAGCAGCGCCGAAAACGCCGCCTCGTCGGTCTCGCTCCCGAGCTGGCCCAACGCCAGCGAGGCGTACCCGGCGAGGTCACCGTCGAGGAACGGGATCTCCTCGCGACTGTCCTCGTCGGAGCGCGCCCAGGCCAGCAGCTCCTCGGCCACCCGCGGACCCGCGGCCGACCCCCGTAACCGGGCCAGCGCAACGGCCGCACCCCACCGCACCACGTCGCGCGGATCGTCCAGCGCCGCCTCGACGGTCCCCCCGACCTCCCCGTCGCTGCCGACGAGACCCAACGCGACCAGCGCGCTCGCCGCCACCGCTGGCTCGGGATCCGCGGCGGCCCGCGCCAACGCCGGAACACCGAGATGCGCTTCCTCAGGGAACCAGGCCAGCGCGTAGGCCGCCCCGGTCCGCTCCCCGGCCGAGGCGTCGGGCTGGGTCAGGATGTCGACGAACGTCGGCACGCCCGCCCGGACCGCGTCGTAGGTGGCCAGTTCGATGTACGCGTACGCGCGGGCCTCCGCCTCCGGGTCCAGGTTGTCCCAGTACCGCAACCGGCGTTCGGCCGGCTCGTCGCCGTCGCCCAGCGGGGGTGCCGACCGGAGGACCTCCTCGCCGCCCTGCGCCGCCTCCCGCAGCTGGGCCACCGGGAAGCCGTCGGGCAGCCACGCCTCGTCGTACCCGACCGCGAGCGAGGCCAGCAGGCCGAGCAGTTCGGCCCGGTCGCGCGTCGCCGGGTCACGCAGGATCGCCAGCAGGAACGGCACGGTGTACGCGCTCGCCTCGTAGCGGGTGCCCTGATGAAAGATGTTGCTGTAGAGCTCTCCGAGCGCCCGGTCCCGTTGGTCCGGATCCGATGATGTGAGCGCCCGAATCTGATCCGGCACGTCGGCGGCGGACCCGTACGCGTGCTCCAGCCGTGACCAGTCGATGCTCTCGAGCCCTTCCAGCATGCCGGCGACCCTAGCGAACCGCGACAAACCGCCCGGCCCGGAGGGCGCGAACCGCACGGCCACGGCGCGTGACCCCGGGCCGGCGTGCGTAGACACGGTCACGGCCCGTGGACCCGGCCGGCGACCACCGTCCTATGAGGGTGCGAGTTCGCGCCGCTGCGTAGAGTGGTGGCCGGCACGACCGGCTGCGGAGGGTCCCGGGCCCAGCGTCCGCGCGAGGTCGATCGTGCCCGTCACACGGGAGCCGATGATTCGGAGGTGGGGGCGTGACCAGCACGTTGCCGACCGTGACGGCCAGCGGCCCGACACCGGCCGCCCGGACCTCGGGTCGTCCGCGGCTGCTGCGAGCCGAGCTGCTCAAGGCCCGCACCACCAACACCTGGTGGATCTTCGGCCTGTGCGCACTCGCCGCGGTCGGGGTGGCTCTGGTCTTCAACTGCTGGCTGGCGTCCACGGAGGTCGACGCCATCCGAAACCCCCGGAACCCGGACGAAGGCGTTCCACCCGGGCTGCTCGGGCCGAGCACCGACCTGGCCGGCGTGCTCGCCCGCAACGCCGCCAACGTCTACACGTCGGGCCAGTACTTCGGCCTGATGCTGGTCATGCTGTTCGGCGCGCTGCTGATCACCAACGAGTACTACCACCAGACCGCGACGTCGACCTTCCTCGCCACCCCGCAACGCACCCGGGTGATCCTCGCGAAACTGGCCGCCGCCGCCGTGGTCGCGGTCGGGGGCTGGGCCGTGACCACCGTGGCGAGCGTGGGCGTTGGCTCGGCCTTCTTCGGCGCCATCCTGAGCGAGTCGACCAGCCTCGGCGTCTGGGCGGTGCAGCGGTCGATCCTCATGAACCTGCTCGCGTACGTGGTCTGGGCCATCCTGGGCATCGGGCTGGGCGCCCTCCTCCGCAACCAGCTCGCCGCCACCATCACCGGCGCGGCCCTGTACCTCCTCGGCAGCCAGGCCGTCCAGATCGTGTTCGTTCTCCTGTACCTGTACATCGAGCACCCGTTGGTGATCCAGTCGATGGTGCTGGCGCCGTCGGTCGCCTCCCAGGTGATGATCTCGGCGGAGCCCACGACGCTCTGGGTGACCAACGACGGGCCGATCCTGAGTCCACAGTGGTGGGTCGGTCTGATCATCCTGCTCGCGTACGGCGCCGTGGCCGGCGTTGTCGGTACCCTGATCATCCGTCGGCGGGACGTCGCCTGACGCCGACGGACGACCGGAGGATCGGGCTCTATGGTCACTATCACTGAGGACGCTCGCACGCATCGCATTGACCGCAGGATCTACGGACACTTCGCCGAGCACCTGGGCCGGGGGATCTACGAAGGCATCTGGGTCGGCGAGGACTCGGACATCCCCCACCGCAACGGCATCCGCTCGGATGTGGTGGCCGCCCTCCGCGCCATCAAGGTGCCGGTCGTGCGCTGGCCCGGCGGCTGCTTCGCCGACGAGTACCACTGGCAGCGGGGCATCGGGCCGCGCGCCGAGCGACCCACCATGATCAACACCCTCTGGGGTGGGGTCGTCGAGTCCAACCACTTCGGCACGCACGAGTACTTCGAGCTGCTGCACCAGCTCGACGCGGAGGCGTACATCTGCGGCAACCTCGGCAGCGGCACCGTCGCCGAGATGCGGGACTGGATCGAGTACATCACGCGCGACGGCACGTCACCGATGGCCGACTTGCGCAAGCGGCACGGCCGCGAGCAGCCGTGGCGACTGCACTTCTTCGGCGTCGGCAACGAGAGCTGGGGCTGCGGCGGGAACATGCGGCCGCAGTACTACGCCGACCTGTACCGGCACTACCAGACGTACGTGCGCCAGTTCGGCGAGTTCCCCATCTACAAGATCGCGTGCGGGGCCAACGGCGACGACTACGAGTGGACCGAGGTCCTGATGGCCCAGGCCGGCGCCCTCATGGACGGGCTGAGCCTGCACTACTACACGATCCCCACCGGCGACTGGTCGGCCAAGGGCTCCGCGGTCGACTTCGACGAGAACGAATGGTACGAGACCATACGGCAGGCCCGACGGATCGGGGAGCTGCTCGAGCGCCACTGCGCCATCATGGACAAGCACGACCCGGACAAGCGGGTGGGGCTCATCGTCGATGAGTGGGGCACCTGGTGCGACCCGACCCCCGGCACCAACCCCAGTTTCCTCGAGCAGCAGAACACGATCCGCGACGCGATAGTCGCCGCGGTGACCTTCAACCGGTTCCACCGGTACGCCGACCGGGTCCGGATGGCGAACATCGCCCAGATGGTCAACGTCCTGCAGGCCATGCTGCTCACCGACG